>WNFI01067026.1_pt1 | contig 18772 bp, 24 predicted proteins | sample 5400471 | NCBI WGS metagenome assembly WNFI01 (sample SAMN13153348, study PRJNA577476) | soil metagenome | isolation source: 100 cm saprolite on Douglas fir-dominated hillslope | place: USA:California | collected 2013-09-17 | reverse complement strand
TTCAAATGCTGATACGTACCCATTTATTTTTCGGAAGCGTTTTCCGCACGTCTCACAAGGATGTGAATGTCAACCTGACGTCCTCATATGTTGATCTCGCACCATTGTACGGCAACAAGAAAGAGACGCTCGACAAGATTCGTGTGTTCGATGGCCGAGGGCTTCTCAAACCTGATACATTCGCCGAAGATCGTCTTCTTCTGCTTCCACCAGCTGTCTGCGTTTTACTCGTGCTGTTCAGCCGTAATCACAATGTGAGTTCTCGGTTTTGCGATGACGCTTCCTCCGTTATTGATTGTCACGTTTTAGTACATCGCACACAAACTACTTGAGATTAATGAGCGTAACACCTGGAAGGACCCAGATGCGATACCCTTTGACTCGGAACGCTCAAAGAAAATTTCCGATCAGGAAGAAGAGATCTTTCAGACAGCGCGCCTCATCAATTGCTCTTGGTTCGGAAGTGCGGTTTTTGCGGACTACGTTAGCAGCATTCTCGGTTTCGTTCGCCAGGGCAGCACCTGGAGCTTGAATCCCTTTGGTGTCCGTGGTTCCCCTAGGCATCCCATTCCGGCGTAACTGATTACAGGCCCTCAGGAAATGCGTGACGCGGATCACAAGCTCTTCGAACGTGGCCGCGGAAATGTCTGCAGCGTTGAGGAAAGTACTATCGTTTATGTCTGCCTGGACTCCTGATAGACGGTGCTACTGCGTCCATGGATATATTCATACAATGCGGTCTGCAGCTTACTGTCGACGATTTCAAAGGTGCTGTTCTGAAAATCCAGGCACAAGAACCAGATATCACTCACTGGACGTTTGGCAAGTGGGTGGCTTGACAAGTGCTGTTCTCGAGTTTTGGTTCTTAAGCTTTTCCTAGTTTGAAACGCGGAGACGACGGAAAGTTCAAGGATAACGAGCTCGCGGCTATCATCAAGAATGCGTATGTAACACCTTCATTTGTATACGATAATTTGGATAGGAGACTAACTACATGGTAGGGTTGAGCATCCAGCCGCCACTTTCGGGGCTCATGGCACGCCTCATATCATGAGGCTACATGAGATTATGGGCATCGAGTCCAATCGCCGATGGGGTGTCTGTTCGTTGAATGAGTTCCGGAAGGTATCTATCTGATTTCTTCTGTTTCTACCTGAACTCCCTGACCTCAACTGGTTTTGTAGTTCCTTGGACTCAAACGTGAGTATATGAATAACCTGTTTTGAAGCAGCGTGTCGATTCCATTTCCTTCCAGCTTATTCTAGCTTCTTGGAATGGAACTCTGACCCGGAGATCGCGGAGGTGGCCGAACGTCTCTACTTCAATATCGACAATCTTGAACTTTATGTCGGCTTGCAAGCTGAAGAGACGAAGCCAGTCGTCGATGGTGCCGGTCTCTGCCCTGGTAAGGTTCGGGTCTCTAATCCACTTTGGGGTCTTAATTTCTTCCCCACCCACAGGGTACACTATCAGTCGCGCTATTCTTAGCGATGCCATTGCCTTGACGCGTGGTGACCGGTATTTTACCGCGGACTTTACTCCGTTCAATCTCACTGCGTGGGGCTTCGCGGACAGTCAACGCAATAGGAACACCCCAGGAAATGGTAGCATACTTGGTCGTCTCATCCTTCGTGGTCTGCCAGGAGAGTTTACGGAGAATAGTATATACACATGGTTCCCGCTCCAGACGCCCGAGTCGATGAAGGACTTTCTTGGAAAGTTGGGCAATGCTGGCCGCTACGACTTCAGTCGCCCCCCCGATGCACCTATTGTCGCCATCGCGCGCGAGTACAATGACGTAAAACAAATTTTGGGTAGCGCTCAATTCCGTCCGTCCTATGGTGACAAAGCTGCACGCGTTGTCTCTGGTGAAGGGTGTGTAATGGTGATAAATGAGTGCAGCTCTTAGCTAACCATTATGACAGTTTCTTCCTAGCATCGAACGACGACGCGGAAAGCCAACGTGACCAGCGTGAGGTTCTACGAGTGTTGCAGGCATCGCCAAACCAGGCCGAGAAGATCGCCCACTACTTTTACGAAAGGACTCGCAAACTCATTATCTCAAAGTCATTCACTCTTTCCGATAAGGGGATCAAGTTTGTGGATATTGTTCGTGATGTACTGCGTTATGTGCCGTTGTACTGGACCGCGACGGAGCTGGTATGTGACTTGAAAACTGTCTAATCTGGGTATTCTAACTAGATGAATAGGCTGGCCTGACACTAAAAGTGGATGAGGATTCATGGGGCGATTACACCGAGTCTCATCTCTATGAGATGATTACCGATATATACTCGTCTGTGCTTTCGTAGTTCTGCTTTCCTTCTGCTGACGTGTACACAGCTTCCTATTCCTCGACGTTGACGCGGACAAGGCTTTGAACCTCGAGGAGAGGGTAAAAGAGCACATTGAGGACCTACAACGCCACATCAGGGCTAACGTCTTAGCCGATGTAGGCGGGAAGGTGAGACATGTGACTCCCAACGCGGTTTTCCCTTGCTCACACAGTATTGTAGTTTTCTATCGCAGGTCTAATCGGCACCGTCCAATCATTGTTCTCTTCCAAGGCGAGGAAACAGAAACTTTCCGTCGCAGAATTTTTTTTTTTTTTTTTTTTTTTTTTTATAGCTATTATCAACATTGTCAATTTTTACCTGGACCAGCCTGATGTTGTTAGCCAGCTCAGGGCCGCGGATGCCCAAAATCCTGATCTTGTTGGCTATATTTATGAGGCCATGCGTAAGCCTTCTGGCAATGCATTGTTCTAGGTACTGATGTTTCCCTAATCTCATATAGGTATTGACCCCCCGTTCCGCGGTGTCTATCGTATGTTTTGGTCCTTTTAACATTTTTTAGCCCGACATTTACATCTGCACAGGTGAATCTTTAGCCGACCAGGAGGTGGGCTCGCTCAACCTCTGTAAGGGGCAACGTGTGTTCGTTGATCTTGCTCATGCCAGCAAGGACGTAAGTTCTCCCAACCATCTGCGTGCTCCTCGACATTGACGGGTATGTACTGTATGTACTACAGCCCTATGTGTTCCCTGATCCATGGACCGTCAACGTCCGTCGCGAGTCCAAGGACCGCTACCTGACCGGCGATGGAGTAACACGCTCTCTTGGAGTCGAGCTGACAACCAAAATCATGAGCCAAGTCCTCCGTGCGGTGTTTGAGTTAGACGGCATATGTCGTGGACCAGGCCTTTCCGGAACTCTGAAGCGCTACAAGGTCGATGAGGTGAACACACTCAGTCACGCATATCTCGGTGCGGACCACCTTCCGACTGCATGGCCAAACACCATGGTCCTTCAGGTCAGCTCGACGTCTATTGTTACGGGATTCAGTTTGACATTTGATGGTGCGGAATAGTATAATGTTGCACCTGCGAATAGCGCATAGGTGCCCCTTCAAGTTGTATGTTATTTCATTCGCATTGTTATGATCATAATCCCAAATGTGCCTCCGAGGTGCGATTTATCTCCCTTAGACTATATCCGCGGGTTAGTGTATCGGTTGAGTTATTCAAAGTACTTCAGGGCGCCGCTCCCTTACTTCCAGTGGCAGCATGTCATGGACGATTTTGTAGTTCATCAGCTTCATGTACGATTAGTGTTCTTTTCTGATCAGTTTCATTTGTGCAATATGTCACAATAATGCTATATAGCTTTCATTTCCCATCCTTTAGAAAGTTGAGCACCTGCTTAGTCGTAAATGAGGTAAGACCAGTTCAAACCGGGCAAGCGTCTCTGCGTCAGTCTAGACTGACCACTGCCAACTTCTGCCATTAAATCGCCAGTGCTGAAGCATAGGAGCCAACTGTACCATGGAAGATGTTTAGGGTCGGGAAGGATATCGACTCAGTGTATTGGATCATGTCGAGTCTGCATGTTGATATGTTACATCGATATCTACCCCTCACGGGAAGCATTGACACACCTCCTTATCGGATTGCGTCTATGATCAGACCACTGAACCATACCCTGTACGTAGTTACGCCGAAGTTACGAGGAGCGTGCCATGGCCACATTTATCGTTAACCCTATGGAGCACTGTCAGTTCTAATGATGACAAGTTGCCAAATGCCAATCATTCCAGGCCCATGCACGTTGGCAAATCATGCCCACAAGTATGAAACCGACATGACCAGACCCACAAAGGAGATGGCATATCCCTGTATGGAGGTTGGCTGTGTTGTGAACGATGGGGGTGGCGCACGAAGGGAAGCGTAGATGTCGAAGTGGTGAGAGAAAAGAAAAAGGTGGGAACTTGGTGTTGACGGAGATGAGACCTGCTAGGGCACACAAGAGGGAAAAGAAACAAGGCATGTCTATTCGCCGGTTCCTCTTTGGCTCTTGCTAATAATAGCAAGGTAAGGTAGGTTCATAAAAATGAACACAGTAGGTGCGACGTGACGACGTCCGAGGCTGTAAGTAGAGAACGAAACGGCCATAATTTCTGGGAGGGAATGGTTCGGAGGGAGGAAAAGGGAGATCCTGATGTGTGCACTGATGAAATAAAATGGCGAGTGTAACGGAGCGCATTAGTAATGACGGCGACGTCAAACTAGACAAAGAAAAGACTAGTTAGGGAAAGAGGACTCGGAGAGACGGCGTTCAGACGTAGGTGACTTCTAAACCCTGGCTCTCTTGGCCTAAGAGTCTTGGAAGTCTTCGATTAACATTATTCAAGGGGCGAAATGGTCGACATTCGATGGCACAGCGCAGAAGGCCGAGCGTGCTCGAGTCGGAAAAGGGATGGGCTGCGGCGGTTTTCTGGTGGTGAGCGTGTGGACCAATTTGTGCGTGTGCTCTGCTTACTCGTGTGCCATGTGACTTTTTCGGAACACCTCATGCGGATACCTTGTACTCGAGTGCAGCAACTTACCTTACCAGGGAGGTGTCAATGACACCGCAAATGATTATTCTGGGGAACTGACATAAAATGTCAAATCGTCAAATCGTTGTTTGCCGCTGCCGAGCTTACCGGACGGGCGAACTCAGCTCAGTTCGACAGCTCTTCCATTGCGGCAGACAAATCCTCTTCCTCCAAAGCCTTCATCGGATGTTTCTTCATCCTCCAGGGTCTCCAAGTATTTTCATTTCTCTGCCGTATTTTCTGTACTGCAGTATTTTTTGTTCGACAGCGTCCGGTGGGGAAAATGATGGTCGATCATTGATGCCAAAATTGATGCTATGGTCACGACATATACGGGTTGTTCTTTCAAATATCCCCATCGAACATGCGCCAAATCTGGTCATCTGGACGACCAAACATTGAGCGAATACTCGCAGTTAATGTGGTTTACATGGTACGCCCGGCCTTTACTTTTACGGTTTGTTCGTTTTATGCCCACCGGTTTTTAAAGCGGGTGCCAGTGTCTACTGCGCTGTGAATGCCGCTGTCACAGTGATCTGATGCATTTCCCACATACATATGATCGGACCGTGACTTCACTGTATCCAAGTCCAAAAACTTGTGTCCCAGAACCATGACAATGAAGTACCGTGCTGATGCCGAAGTACTGCACTTGCCTTGACAACGGGAATATGGCACGCATTGGATACAGTTATTCACAATTTCAGTTACTCACTGTCCAGGAAGTGCCATATCTCATATACATTCTTGCGACATCCTTATCTCGAGTTTCTTGGGACATAAATCCCGCTTCGAGCACGGGTTCCAAGTTCCTCTCCCGGTCACTCCTTTATTTTCTAGATGTATTTCTCCACCGCAGTTGCGCTTGTGGTGCTCCCCTTCCTTGTGGGGGCAGTTCCCGTCCAGAACTCCTTACGCAGTGTACTTTCCATCCCTTTGTCAAAGCGCGCGACACCCTCTAACGCCGATGGGTATGTTGATGTCGAAACCCTGCAAGCTAGCATCCATCATACTATCAAGTTTGTATTCACTGTTCTCTTTGGAGAATGGTAGATCCTTAACGGTGCATCCACTTAGGAAGTATGAGCAAGGATTCAATGCCTTCGAAAGTAACACTGGTAAACTCCACCCCCTCGCGTCAAAGCCAGCGAATTCAAACAAGCGCCGCGATGGTGCTACGGTCTCTCTCACCAAGTATCGTCCCAATACGCCCAATACGATGTGGTATGGAAACATCTCTGTTGGTACCCCTGCCGCCATATATACTGGTCAGTCACTTTTTCGAGTAGCGCAGACGCAGAAACTGATCGCAAAATGTGCAGTTGACTTCGAAACGGGGAGCGCCGATTTTTTCCTTCCCGGCCCTTCTTGCCCGAACTGCGAAGGACACGATATCTACAATCCTGCTCAAAGTTCCACGTCGAAGGATCTGGGAACGACCACTACGCTTACTTACAATGACGGTAAAATTGAGGGCGAGCTTTACACTGACAATGTCGTTGTTGGTGGGTTCAAGGTTAGTGGATGTTGGGTGTCCGGACAGGTGACTGAGGAGCTCCGTCAATAGGCTGCTAATCAGACACTGCTCGCGGCCTCGACAATTATCAGCGACTTCAACTCCACAAATTTCGGGTCGGACGGTATTATGGGTATGGGATTTAAGGAAATCTCTTCGTCTAACACAACATCTTTTTTCGAAACGCTCATCGACCAGAACCAACTTGAGGAACCAGTCGTCGGTTTCTATTTGGCTGAGTCGGACTCTGGGCTCGTCATCGGAGGAAGGGATAGTAGTCGGTACTCCGGCAACTTGGCTTATGTCAATGTGCCCAAACGGGTGAGGATATTACGAGGTGTCTCTTGCCTTCGGTTTAACACGGATACGATACAGGGTTACTGGAAGACTGCATTTGATTTCATGTCAGCCAACGGAGTTGGCATTCCAGTCACCACTCATGAAGTAATTATTGATACGGGCATCGCCTTTGTCCTTGGTGACGAACAGTCTATCTTGAATGTCTATGCCACGATCCCCGGTTCTGCCCGTCTTGAAAACTCCTACCACTGGACAAGTATGCTTGTCATGCCGTTAACTATCAGAGTAGCTAGCCAATTTACGTGTAAATGATAGTCCCGTGCGACACGAACGTGACTCTATCCATAGAGTTCGGCGGTACTACGTTCAGCATTCCTCCCAAGGCTTTCAACTTCGGCCAACTATCAAACTCTACCTGCCTGGGTGGTTTCGCTTTATCATCATTGAACACAGGTGAGCAAAGCCTTCTTGACCGTTCCATCCACGAGTCTCATGTTCAGCAGGATACTGGGTAATCGGTGACGTCTTCCTGGAGAATGTTTACACTGAGTTCGACTACGGAAATATGCGAGTTGGATTTGCGCAGCTCGCATAGGCGTTGTAAGGTGAGGCGAATAATGCTGCCCCGCCTGGTATAGGGGCGTCTGGTAACGTTCCGCGCCCACACACCTGCCTTAATTTGTCACACTTTCAAAAGTTCCACTGCTACTACAGTACCGTGTTTTGTACCCATTTCCCATTCAACCTGCTGTGTTACACTGTTACTGGCTGTTCCTTTCTGTCTTTTCTCTCCTCCCTCTTTAGTTACACGTGTTGTATGACAAAACAAGTCACAATGTAATATTATCCGCAATAATGATGGGGGTGCTCGTTGCAGTGTTTGTTGATGCCAAAAACTGGATGATGCTGGCGTCCGAACAGAGATGAGAGGAATCGAAGAATCGGGTCGAGCAAACCTAAATTCCTGAGTCTGTCGAACATCGCTGACTTTTCGCACCGTCTTGTCTGAGTCCAAGAAGCCTTGAACAGGGTCAAATATGAGGTTCACCTCATCCAAGCCTAAGTCAATTAAGTCAACAATATCATCATTAAAACATGATGAGATATCTTCAGGTCCCACCCCTTCATAGCATAGCTAAGAATCTTGACGTCCCGCAACCGGGGAGTTCGAGCCAGTGATGATATCATTGCGTCGTAGCTGTAGAATAGTAGATCAGCGGTCCCAACCGTGGCAACAGCGGTTTGGCCTTCGAGGCTAAAAAATTGTTCAGGAGGGAGGTGACAACCGGCTGCGTTTAAAAGTGAGGGTTCGGAGTCGAAAAGAAATGGTTAAGCATTGGCTCAACCGTCTAACCCGTTGTCAAGCGGTCCTGCCCAGTCCAACTCCCGTTGAACGTGAAAAAAAATCTCAATTTCTCAGCACGACCCAACTTTGACAGAATGCAGAAGGTAAACGGATATTTGATTCCTGTCGAGGCGAAACCCAAGTCAACTTGAACCAGTCCACTGGCATGTCAACTTCACGGAAAATCACGGAAGCCGTTAACATTGTAAAGAACCTGCTTTTATCATATTATTATCATGCAAGCCATTATGAAGAAGGTGACACCGCAATGATTGCTTTGGGGCACCCACATAAAATGTCAAATATCAAAATTGTCGTAACTGTGGCTTGAATTGAACTGCCGAGCTCAGCTGCTATCACAAATTTTCCTTTTTCGGTGACAACTTTATGTCAACAGTGGCTTCAAGTTGGAGCGAGTACTGCTCAGCTCATTTGCACCCTCAAACAATAGTCACAGTCCAAATGCCGGCGAAACTCAGAAGTTTGGCGTGATCTCGAAAGGTGACCAGTGACTTTTTACAAGATTTTTCATCATGATGACACTGCCACATTTTCTGTACTCGAATACTGCAGCGTTGTCCAACATTATCTGGTGGTGAAAAAGATGAACGATTATTGATGCTACAGTCACGACATATATGGATTGCTGTTTCAAATATCCCCCAACATGCACCCAAACTAGTCATCTTGGCGACCAGACGTCGAGCGGATACTCACAGTTTATAATAATGTGATCAACACGGTACGGCGAGACTTGGCCTTTCATTTTATGGCTTACTCATTTCATGTCCACCGATTGTAATGTGTCTACTGCACCGTGCGCGCTATTGGAGCGCTGTGATCTGATGCATCTCCTACATACGATTGGATCGTGACTTCACTATATCTTTAAGTCCATAAGCGGCGCCGGTGGAACTTATATCATGGAACCATGACAATGAAGTGCTATACTGATGCACTTGCCTTGACAACGGGAATAGGGCACGCGGTAGGTAATTTACAATCTCAAGATTACAATATTACTTTACTCACTATCCAGGAAGCGTCTCACCTCATATACGTTCTTGCGACACCCCATCTTGAGGTTGGATGATGCCGAATCATATCTATCTCAGGACATAAAGGGGTTGATTTATCCAGCTTCAAACGTCATCTTTACCTACCCAAAGCCGCGTTCGTCTCCTAGTCACTCCTTTATCTCAGATGTATTTCTCCACCGCCATTGCTTTTGCGGTGCTCCCCTTCCTCGTAGAGGCAGTTCCCGTCCAGAACTCTGTGCGCAGTGTGCTCTCCATACCTTTGTCAAAGCGTGCGACATTGTCTAACACCGATGGGCTTGTTGATGTCGAAACCCTGCAAGCTGGCATCCATCATACTATTAGGTTTGTATTTCCTGTTCTATTTGTGAGAAGGGTAGGTCCTTAACGATGAGTCCACTTAGGAAGTATGAGCGATGATTCGAGGCCTTCAAACGTAACACAGGTGAACACCACCCCCTCGCGTCGAGGCTAGGGCATTCGAACAAGCGCGGCCTCTCCGAAGTCTCTCTTACCTACTATGCTAATAAAAGTCAAAACATGATGTGGTATGGTGACATCCTTGTTGGTACTCCTGCCACCACATATACTGGTTAGTCAAGACTTCGAGCAACACAGACGTCAAAACTGATCACAAAATGTGCAGTCCAATTCGACACGGAAAGTGTCGATTTGTTCCTCCCTGGGCCTTCTTGCTCAAGCTGCCATGGACACAACATCTATTATCCCACCAAAAGTTCCACCGCGAAGGACCAAGGGAAAAAGTCCAAGATTGAAGATGATTCTGCTGGAGCTACGGGCGAAAAGTACACGGATAATGTCGTTGTTGCCGGATTCGAGGTTTGTAGTACATATTGGTTGGTCGCCCTGACGGGTAACTGAGGAACCCCCAATAGGCTGCTAATCAGACACTGCTTGTGGCCTCGAGCTACGCCGACGGCGCCAGCTACCCAATTTTTGGAGCAGATGGCATTTTGGGTATGGGATTTAAGGAGTTCTCCGCGTTAAACGCAGCCCCCTTTTTTGAAACGATCATTGACCAGGGCCAACTTAAAGGCCAGGAGCCAGTCTTCGCGTTCTCTTTGGCTGGCCCTGGGTCAGGCTCTGAGCTTATCATCGGAGGAAGGAATAGTAGTCTGTACTCGGGCAATTTGACTTATGTCAATGTGATCCAAAAGGTGAGAATATTACGATGTGTCTACAATGTGTTCCTTGTCTTCGTCTTACACGGACACGATACAGGGTGCATGGTCGACCACATTTGATGGTATATCGGTCAACGGAAGTGACATTTCAGTTACCACTAAGGATGCAATTATCGGCACGGGCACTCCCCTTGTCGTTGGTGACCAAAAGTCTGTTTCTAATATCTATGCCAAGATCCCCGGTTCGGCCCAGATACCAAAAACAGACTTATGGTCAAGTACGCTTGTCATTGTAATGACTGTCGGAGTAACTGACCGATTTATGTGCAAATGACAGTCCCGTGCGATACGAATGTGACTGTATCCATAAAGTTCGGTGGGACTACGTTCAATATTTCCCCCCAGACTTACAACCTAGGCCCCGCACCCTCCCCATCCCATGGTTGTATTGGTGGTTTCTCCACAATTGGCCTAGGTGAGTAAAGCCTCCTTGACCGTTTCACCCACGAGTCTTATGTCGAGCAGATATCTGGGTAATGGGTGACGTCTTCCTCCAAAATGTTTACACTGAGTTTGACTACGGAAACCAACGAATTGGATTTGCCCCGCATGCTTAGGCGCAGTAAGGTGGGGCGAATCAGGCGCATCCGAGTGAGGAAGGTGACGTCCTGTGCCCCACACCTACCCATTCATGTTCTTTACTTCATACCGCTCGTTTGAATTATGTCACTCTTTCAATCCACTGTTACTACAACAGTACAGTACTACAGTATCGTGTTTTCCATACACTCGTTTTAATACCCAACACGTTGTGTTACTGGCTGTTCCTTACTGTCTTTCCCCACCCTCTTTGAACTGACCCATCCCTGGTTGTGTTGTGGTAGTTACACGAGTTATGTAACAAACAAAGTCACAACGTAAATGTTATTAGCCACAATGGTGAGGGTTCTCATTTTGTTTGACGACACCAAAAAACTGGATGATGACGGCATCTGAACAGAGATGAGAGATGTCTGGAGTGGTACAGGGCAAGAGAAATCTAAGAATCAGTGTTGGGCAAACTTAAAATTCTGAGTCGCTGATTTTTTGCACCGTCGTGTTCGAGTCCAACAACGGGGTCAGATATAAATCTTACACAATACTGCAACTTCGAGAAATCGTACGTTCCCGTACCTGTGACCTGATCGCGGGAACGGTCAGCAACGCCGTAGAACATCGACGGCCCATGATGCTGTGCTGTCACTCCCTGGCAAACTTGCTAATTCTCGTACCAAGCAACCCACATGCCCCAACGAGGACCTAAAAGGCCCTCAGCAACGCTCCACATACGCCAGCCAAGTTCGATCCACCCTTCCAAGAAATCACGCAGCGCGTCCTCCCCGCGCAGCTCTGCCACTACGAGCGCGACAGTGTGTCGGGGGGTGGGAGCCGCGAGGGCTGTCATCGTTGTGAGGAGTGGACGCACGAGCTTAGGATGATAGATGCAGTCTACGGCTAGTAGTATGTTCGGTGGGTCTACGTGGACGTCGATTTGCCGTTGTGCTGGGAACGTCCAGTCGAGCGCTGTCACTGTGATTGCGGTGCTGGTGGTTGGGGTCACGGAGAGTAGGTTTTTTCGGAGGAGTGGGAGAAGTGCTGGTATGTCTGTCGCGGTGTATTTGCGTACCAGGGGGCTGAGGGCGAGAGCGAGGAGTCCCGTTCCGGCTCTGTTTTTCCAGGTGGAGAAGGTGAGAGAGGGTATGGCATCTGTGAGGAGGGGTTTTGAGGGCACGCACCCGAGTTCAAGGATATGTGCTTGACGGAGCTTTTCGTAGTCGAGTAGGCTACGTTCGGTCGGCTCTGGGAAATGCAGCTGTTGTAATACTAACGACAGGAATTCGACGCTGAAATCATAGTCAATGAGAGATGGCCTTTCACATGTGGTTCGACGATGGGACTACAACCTTGTTTTCCATAAAACACTCCCCGTATCGCCGCTGCGAGTCCTCAAAGCTGTTATATCCTGAAAGAGCCTGTACTCAAGCACGACAGGCTCAAGCCGGCTTTGAAAGCCCTCCCGTTTTTTCTTTCCCCTATTTCTTCGACCAGTTTTCCGATTATCCAACTTGGGCGTCTGTGCAGGTTCACTGGCGTTCACGGTCGTCGGCGGAGGAGGTTTTAGCTCGATACGAACAAGTAGTGCGTCGTCCTTGGAGTTCTCTGACCCGAGACCATGAAAGTGGCCTGTATCGCTGCTGTCTGGGGGCTTAAGTGCTGCGAGACGTGTATAGAGGAGAAATATCTCTTCGTCCGCATCGGAGACGAATGTCGCGTCTTTTGGAAGGGAAAGCGGCCCGTCTGGTATGCCTCTTGTGTCCATTTCTCGTCGGTGGCGGCAATCTCTAGTTCAATCCGCTTTTCGATGATTCCCAGACATTTGGAATATCTCGTGTGCAGGTTTTGAGGATATATGAGGAAGGAATGAGGGAGACATGATCATGATCACGGGTTCGCGGTGGCACACGTGACTATCATCTATCATCCTTGCAATCCTTGCAATCATCGCGGTGCGTGTTGAACTCCAGAACTCAAATATCTGACTGCCCCCTGCCAACTCGCCAAGTCCTGATTTTGGGGAAGACTCGGCAGATTTTGGCGTACCGCGGCCCATGCACCTGCATGCCCTGGCACATCGTTGCATCCTGGATTTCATCTGGCATTCTCCCCGGTTTCCATTGTCCTCTTTACTATATGCTTGACTCACGCACGACCCCTCCTAATGGATGCATCATCATTACTCTCTATGAAAGTCTCACCGCCATCTGTGGGTGTACGTGCTGCCCAAGGCGCTGCCAGAGCGAGACATCGGTCCTCAAGCCTGAATATGCCTCTTCCTCGCGGCTCCAAGACTTCCTATTTCCTACCTGAAGGCATGATATAATTGGTGCATAGTGACCCAGGATGAATGAAACGCTTTCATCTTGGAAATAGGGGCTTAGAAAACGGGATTAAGTTTCTTAGGGACAACAAACGTGGCCGATGGCACGCTCCTCGCAGTTTCAACGAAAGTATCCGCAGCGCAGCATACTTCGGTGCTGTTGAACGATCATATATTGTATAGAATGAAAGCATCCACCTACATTCGATTCGCAGCCTTCTCGCTCGATTCATGATCCTTTCACACTCACCATGTCAGCATGAGGCGATTGTACACGAATAAAAAAATTCAACAAAACTCAGCGTACGAGAAGTGTAGCGGGAAAGCAGATATTTAATTTTACCATATTTACGATTGTAATGATAATCAAATTATTATAGTAATGAAAAATTCTCTATCATTCGGTCTCAATTGTCTCTTATGAAGTGAAGGATGCCACAGTACTAGCATATCATTCATACGAGTGTACGTACGGTACGAGCAGACAGTCTCTGCGTGCATGGCCGTCACAGAGCTGCCAAATTAGACGTCTACACACGGCCTCTCCTGTCCAACATCCGTGCCTCAGCCATTTAGCGCCTAATCCTAACTTTTTCGTTAGACCAGAATGGCATACTTCCTCCCCCATCGGCGCATTGGTCTGTACTTGGTATGGCCCACCTAACGTATGGCCGAACAGCTGTCTGTTATGAGGGTGGTAGAGATCATGGCTAGCTGGTGCGTTCCGTCGCTTGAGCTCTACACTGTGCCAAGATCCTAACATATATTTATTGAGGGCCATTACATAGTAGACGTCACTATGACACTCGATATTGTCTTCCATAGCATTACTGTAGCCCAGTCATGTCACCCGCTCGACTGCGGCGCTGGCGGGAGTATAGTACGGCAGCCACATGCCGTTTGTTCACCGACCAACTTGATGCACAAGCACGTCACGCTAGACAGGAGCTGACTATATATGGCGCCTCTAGTGGCCGCTAGCAATCACGCCCTCCGGTCGAAAACGCCCTATATAGGCTTTGATCTTCATAGCCTAGTCATTCCTGCTCTCTTCTCGGTCTTGCTCTTAGTTCTGCTGACTCCGACCTGGTCAACTTTAAAACCATGCATTGGCTCTCCATGTTGTCCGTCCTTGTCGCCGTCCCACTTGGTCTCGCCACCCCTCTCTCACCACGTTGGGATGACATGAGATCAAAACATTCATGGGAGTCCGTTCCTAAGAAATGGGAGTGCCAAGGTCATCCCCCTCTCGGTACCACTATTGACCTACGCATTGCGCTCAAGCCTCACCGCGAGAGCGCCTTGATTGATGCGCTCTATGAGGTTAGTGGTCCAAGGCATCCAAAGTATGTCTTCATCTCATTACTTCCCTGTATGAATTCACTCACACAACCATATACATACGCCTGCCTTACAGATACGGTGCGCACCTATCCAAGGAGCAAGTCGCCAAGCTAGTCGCTCCGCATCCGGACACGCTCGAGCTCGTCGGTTCCTGGCTTGCACACCACGAGGTTCCATCCTCTGCAGTCTCCATCACGCATGGAGGGAGCTGGTTGACGATCTACAAAATGCCCCTGACCAAGGCAAATGCCCTTCTTGGCGCAGAATACCGATTATATAGCCACGCAGAGACGAATGAGACTGTCATTCGCACGATTGGCTATGCGCTGCCAGCTGCCTTGCACGTGCACGTGCAGACTGTCGCACCGACAACGTACTTTGGTTCGCCGCACGCCCTCCGGCGAACATCGAAAGTGGTGTTGAACGGCCCCACGCTTCCCAATGGTGACCCTGAGTTGCAAGATGCGTCAGCATTTGCCCCTGATGGCCTTGTCCCTTCCAACTGCTCATCCATAATAACACCGACATGCCTAAGAATGTTGTATAATACACTCACATACTGGCCGCGAGCCACATCGACGAACAAGCTCGGCATTACAGGGTACTTGGAACAGTTTGCAAGCCAATCGGACCTGACGAACTTCTTGACTCTCTTCCGAGGCGATGCTGCCGCTGCACAGTTCTCTGCTATGAAGGTCAACGGAGGGATTAATAATCAGAGCCAGCCTGGTGTAGAGGTGCGTTCAGCGCTTACTTTAAGGGTGAATGTGGATGTAGTATATCAACACACAGGCTAACCTCGATATTCAATACGCCGAGTCGATCTCCTACCCGACTCCAAACATCTTCTATAGCACAGCAGGCGCTCCACCCTTCATCCCTGATGACCATACCCCCACGAATACGAACGAGCCATATCTGGACTGGCTTAATTTCACCCTGAGCCAGGAGATGATCCCACAGACGATCAGCACGTCTTATGGCGATGATGAGCAGACAGTCCCACAGGAATATGCGACATCAGTATGCAACATGTTTGCTCAGCTTGGTGCAATGGGTGTCAGTGTTCTCTTTGCGAGTGGCGACCATGGCGTCGGGGATGGATCATGCCACTCAAATGATGGCACTAACAGCATGAAGTTCATCCCGGCTTTCCCTGCATCGTGTGGGCCTAATACCATTCTCTATAACGGGTTCGTGTAATTTACTCCATGATGATTTCTAGGCCCCTTCGTCACGACTGTTGGTGGCACAAATCAAGTGAACCCCGAGGTGGCAGCCAACTTCTCGGGCGGAGGGTTTTCGAACTACTTTGCGCGCCCGTTTTATCAGGACAGAGCTGTCTCTTCGTATCTCCAAAACATTGGTAGCAAGAATTCTGGCCTATTCAAGTGTGTTTATTTTTAACTTTGATAACGGGAAAGTCACATTGCTGACTGGTGCTCTACTTAGTACTACTGGGCGTGGGTACCCAGATATCTCTGCTCAGGCGACTAATTTCCAAATTGTACATGCCGGAAAAGTTAAGGGCGTTTATGGCACGAGCTGCTCAACACCGGTACATTTCCTCTTGATTCACTCATGGTCCGGCTCACACTATGCATGACAGACTGCAGCAGGTGTCATCTCCCTCTTGAACGACTACTTGATCTCAAAAGGCAAATCGCCACTGGGCTTCCTTAATCCCCTTATTTATTCTACTGGTGCGACTGGTTTTAACGATATCACTTCTGGCTCGAATCCCGGTTGTGGGACGTCAGGATTCTCAACTGCGAAGGGATGGGATCCTGTGAGTAATGCGCTTTGACCTATTGTCAATCTGTGGCGGTATTCATGATTGCTACGCTCAGGTGACGGGCATGGGGACGCCCGACTTCATGAAGCTGCAGGACCTTGTTGGATAAACTGTCCTACCGCATCCGTAGGCAATTGGTTTCCTGTGCTTGTTTGTGATATCCTGAAACAGGATGGATGGTGGTGGAATGGGAGCGCATGGAGCGCATACATCAGCAAGGTCTGCATAACCAATAGCTTAACTGACAGGACACACCAAGTTACCATGACGCTAGTCATTTGTTCCAAGCATTTAGTACTCTTTCTAGTCATTCCTTAACTTTTAGTTACATATATATATATATCAGACAGCTAAACATTCATCCGTATACCATTGATAGTTAGTTTTGATCCTAGTATTCAGTTCTGGTGCTCACTGCACCCTGAGGTCGATCGTGAACGATAGTGTGGGCATGCTTCCTTGCAGTGGTTCTATGAGAGATTATTGCCCAAGGAAAGAGAATCATGATATGAGTATGGCACACTTCTGCTGTGGTGATGCTGAAAGAGGGTTATTAGATGTATGAGTGTCTATTTACAAGGCCTGAGGAGCTCCAAGTCCAAGACTAGCAAAGGGTGATGTCCCAATTTGATGTTTGGCAGATTTGGATCGAGAAAGACGCACATGGTGCACGAGCAAGGCTTAAGGCCTTCAGGCCTCAAGAATCTGAGTCAGGTACGAGTATTATCCAGTAAAGTGACTCTACGAATCCATTCTCCAGGCAATAAAAAAACAACCAAGCCACGCATCCTGGGACATACTTTATATTAAAGGATATAAGGCCTTTTTCAGGCTCACAAACTAGTCCTTCTATATCCTACCTGCAGGCATGATCAGGTAGTCGACACATAGTCGAGGCCTGCCGGGATGACTCAGATTGGAACCTCGTCACCGTGGGGAGATAGGGGCTTAAAATGCTGCAATACGACGATACTGTTACTATCAGGTCATATTCTTCAGTTTTCATATGCTTTTGTACAGAATGAAAGCATTCCCACTCATGTCCAACCGCCCTTTTCTCCTCGATTTGTGAATTACTGTATTCACACTGATCACGTCAGCACTGGCATGAGATGGTTGTACAGGAGATAGAGCCATTTTTTCCCAGCGTATAATGTAGATTCTGGTGGTTGATAGCAGCGGCGTAGAAGAATCTTTTGAGGTTGAACCAGTGAGAGTGAGAGCCTGAGATCCGGCCCGGGCACATCTTGATGAATGCCGGGGCCCGGGGATTCCAGCGTCAAATAACTGTTGTCATGCATGCGAGTGTTAGCGTCCTGCATCATATGGTCTGGCTGGGTATCTTAATCACAGATCTCTCGCACGCTCCATGCCAGTTCGCTCTAATTTCGCTAGATTCTTTGGGCTAAAGAAGGAAACGAAGTTTTGAAGAAAATAACTCAGCCTGCAAGAAGGGAAGTCCAGCCTGAGCAAGTCGTGAATGGGAACGACAAGGCCTGGTTACCGTCGCTTTAACCACCTTCGACTCGCAGCGTAATACTGTATTCTTTGTTTGCCAGTGTGGGCGCTTAGAGAAGAACGCAATAGATCCCCCGGACTAACTAAAGTTAGTACTGTGTATCATTTGATCACCCTTCACGGCAGTTCATGCTGGATCGAACTAATTGATCAATTTCATTCTCAGTTAGTTTCAATATCGTGGTTGCTTCTCGGTCCGGCGGCACACCCATGAAAGGAAACTTCGGCAGAATATTGGCCAAAAGTTCAACATTCAGCAGACAACATGCAACGGAGGACCTGACGGGCTCCCTCACGTTTATGCGCAACCTGAAGCATCGCTTTCCATTATCTGTCTAACTTACCGCACACATGGTGTCTTATGCCACTAGTAATCAGCGCCCCTGGTTTAAAATGGCCTATATTAGCCTCGATATTTAGTTCGGTAGCCCGGGTTTTCATTCTGTCTCAGGCATCGGGTCGCCATCTGGACTCGCTTTCACCTTTGCAGTCCCCAACCTAGATGACCATGCATTTACTCGCCTTGCTGTCCATCATTGCCACCGTCCCTTTTGGTCTCGCCTTCCCTCTCAAACCACGTTGGGACGACATGAGAGTAAAGCATTCATGGGACTCTATTCCTGATAAATGGGAATGCCAAGGTCATCCGCCTGCCGACACCACCATTGACCTGCGTGTTGCGCTCAAACCTCACCATGACAATGCCTTGATTGATGGGCTCCATAAGGTCAGTGATCCCAGGCATCCAAAGTACGTCTGCATTCCATTGCTTCCCTTTGTGCATTTACTCACATGCGTGTACATATGCTGCGTTACAGATACGGTGCGCACCTGTCCAAGGAGCAAGTCGCCGAGCTCGTCGCTCCTCATCCGGACACATTCGAGCTCGTCAATTCCTGGCTTGAGGTTCCACCCTCTGTGGTCTCGATCACCCATGGCGGGGGTTGGTTGACAATCAAAAAAGTGTTTCTGACCAAAG
>WNFI01089109.1_pt1 | contig 18776 bp, 15 predicted proteins | sample 5400471 | NCBI WGS metagenome assembly WNFI01 (sample SAMN13153348, study PRJNA577476) | soil metagenome | isolation source: 100 cm saprolite on Douglas fir-dominated hillslope | place: USA:California | collected 2013-09-17 | reverse complement strand
AGGAAGGGAAAGTGATCCCCGCCCCGCAGGTAGCGGTCGCGGCGCCATATCACGTCCACCTTCATGCCGGGCACGTGGCGTTCGGCTGCTTCCTTCGCGTAGCGCGCGAGCTGGCGCGTGGGCACGTCGTTTTCCCCGCCGGTGCGCAGTGCCGCGACCATCTCGTCGCCGAGCTCCTTCCTCGCGGGAACGCCTTCGGCGAAGAGCCGCACGCGAGCGCGCTCCACGCGTCCGTCCGCCCCGCGCGTGTTGCCGACGATGTCGTTGGTGAACATGCCGGCGATGTCTAGCCCCTTCGCCTTCGCATCCTTCGCCCAGCCGGTCGAGCCGAGCAACCCCTGCTCCTCGCCCGCCACGGCCATGAACACCAGTGTCGCGTCGAAGCGGTACTTCGACATCACGCACGCGAGCTCCATCGACACCGCCGTTCCCGACGCGTCGTCGTTCGCGCCGGGCGCGTCCTTCTCCCCGTCGATCGGGCTCGAGGGCATCGAGTCGTAATGGCCGCTCACGACGTAGATGCGCTCCCGGCTCTCGGCCTGGTCGCCCGCGAGCGTGGCGACCACGTTCACGAAGTGCGTGGGTTTGGGTACGCGAGCGCCGGATTCGACGAGGTGGTCGTCGAACGCCACCTGCAGCCGCCCGCCCGAATCCTTCGCGCAACGCTCGAGCTCCGACTTGATCCAACGGCGCGCAGCGCCGATGCCGCGCGTCTCGGAGACCGTGTCGGAGAGCGAGTTGCGCGTCCCGAATGCGGCGAGCTTGCGGATCGTAGCCTCGATGCGCGCGGGCGAGATCTCGCCCACGATGCGAGCGATCTGCGGATTGGGGTCGCCGGGGGCGCCCGATGCCGGTGCGGCGGCGAGGAGTGCCAGCACCGCCAGAGTGCCTACTCTCATGAAGAAACCCCCGTACTTTCGGCGTGGGAAGGTTCGGAGTATGGTGAACCGCGCGCAATTCGTCCACACAGGGGAGCCCACGTGAACAAGATCCTCATCGCGGCCATCGCATCGCTCGCCGCACTGCCGGCCTATTCGCAATCGATCGTCGCCACGAGCAAGTATCCCGGCAAGGTTTACGCATTGCCGGCGACGCTCGAGACCACACAGTGGGGGTGGTTCGACAACTCGGTGGCGCCCGTGCTCAAGGTCGATTCGGGCGACACGGTGGTGCTCGAGACGATGATGCACTCGCACAACGCGGTCGTGCCCGGGCGCACCATCGAGGAGATCAAGAAGCTGCGCACCGACCATCCGGGACGCGGGCCGCACACGATGACGGGCCCCGTCTACGTGAACGGCGCGGAGCCGGGCGACGTGCTCAAGGTGGCGATCCAGAAGATCGTGCCGCGCGCCTACGCGACCAACTTCAACGTGCCGGGCATGTTCGGCCAGTTCCCCGGGCAATTTCCCGACGGGCAGGTGAAGTACCTCTATCTCGACATGGACAAGATGGAGACCGAGTTCCTTCCCGGCGTCTTCGTCCCGCTGAAGCCCTTCCCCGGCACGCTCGGTGTCGCGCGCGCGGAACCCGGCCGCTACAGCACGGTGCCGCCCGACGCCTATGCGGGAAACATGGACATCCGCGATTTCAGCGAGGGCACCACCCTCTACGTGCCGGTGTTCGTGAAAGGCGCGCTCCTCTGGACCGGCGACTCGCACGCCGCGCAGGGCAACGGCGAGGTGAACCTCACCGCCATCGAGACCGCCTACAAGGAGATGGCGATCACGCTGACGGTGGTGAAGGACATGAAGCTCGACATGCCGCGCATCGAGACGCCGACCCACTGGATCACGATGGGCTTCGACCGCGACTTGAACCTCGCGTGGAACCAGGCACTCGCGCAGACGGTCAAGTTCCTCGGCGAGCAGAGGAAGCTCGCCCCGGACGCCGCGGCGCTCGCCATGACCCTGATCTCCGACTGCCGCGTCTCGCAGGTGGTGAACATCAAGAAGGGAATCCATTGCCTCACGCCGAGGGACCTTCGCGCGACCGGCATCCCCGAACGCCCCGCCGCGGAGACGTCCGCTTACTACGTCACCACGGGCCGCGACGTCGACCTCAACAAGGCGATGGACGGCGCGTCGATGGCGATGATCAAGCTCCTCGAAGGCAAGGGCATCGCACGCCTCGACGCCTACGGGCTCGCGAGCGTCGCGATGGACTGCCGCGTGGGCGACATGTCGGGCAAGGAAGGCAACATCCACTGCGTGCTGCCGAAGTCGCTCTGGCGGAAGTAGTGCAGATTGGATCCCGGCCCATTGCCCTTTCGGGCGACCGGGATGACAGGAGAGTCACCCCGGCGAAGGCCGGGGCCCAGTGTCTTGCGCTTCTGGCGTGCGCATTCATCCTTCCGGCCATTGCGCAGCTCAAGATCGTCGCGACCACCGCGGAGATGCACTCGCTCGCCTCCGCGGTCGGCGGTGAGGCGATCGCCGTCTCGCACCTGATCCCCGCGGGCGAGGACGCGGAGAGCTTCCAGCCGCGCCCGCAGGACCTCGCGAGGATCCGCGCGGCGCGCGCGGTGCTGCGCGTGGGCGTCGACTACGACCTGTGGCTCGAGCGCCTGCTGCGCCAGGCTCCGGGCGTGGTGGTGATCGATGCCTCCACCGACGTGGCGCTCCTAGATGTGAGGGCCGGCGGCGTAGGCCCCGGCGACGGCCACGCGCACGGGCGCGGCAATCCGCACTATTGGCTCGATCCGGCCAACGCCGAGGCGATCACCGGGACAATCCTCGAAGCGCTTGCGGCGCTCGATCCGCCCAACGCCAGGCGCTACGAGGCCAACCGCCTCGCGTTCCTCGCGCGCCTCGATGCGAAGATGGCGCAGTGGTCGAGCGCACTGCGCGGCGCCGGCGCGCTCATCGCCTATCACGACACGTGGCCCTATTTCGCGCGCCGCTTCCGGTTGCGCTTCGTGGGCTTCATCGAGACGCGCCCGGGCATCGCGCCGAGCGCGGCGCACCTCGCGGACTTGCTGCGCATCGCGAAGGAAGAGAAAGTGCGCGCGATCGTGCGCGAGCCGCACCAGCCGCCACGCGACGCCGCCTTCCTCGCCGAGCGAACGGGGGCGCGGGTCGCGGTGCTCGCCTCCGGCGTCGGCGCCGTCCGCGAGGCCGTGGACTACATCTCGCTCATCGACTACAACGTGCGCGCCCTCGCGCCATGATCGACATCCTCGCCCTTCTCGCGCTACCCGCGCTCGCGTGCGTCGCGCTGGTCGGGATCCACGCGTATTTCGGGCTGCACGTCCTGCGCCGCAACGTGATCTTCGTCGACCTCGCGCTGGCGCAGGTCGCCGCGCTCGGCGCGACCGCCGCCTTCCTCCTCGGCCACGCGCCACAGGGCCTCGCGGCCCACGTCTACGCGCTCGCCTTCACGCTGGTGGCGGCGGCGCTCCTCGCCTCGACGCGCGCGTGGTCGGCGCGCGTGCCGCAGGAGGCGCAGATCGGCGTGATCTACGTCGTGGCGGCGGCCGCGGCGCTGCTCCTCGTCGACCGCGCTCCGCAGGGCGCCGAGCACATCCGCCAGATCCTCACGGGCAACATCCTCACGGTCGGCTGGGAGGAACTGCGCTGGGCGATCCCGCTGTACGCCGCCGTCGGCGTCGGCTATCGATTCCTCGCCCGCCGCCTGGACGGGCGCGGTTGGCTTTCGGAATTCCTCTTCTACGCTGCGTTCGGCGTCGTGGTGACGAGCTCAGTGGGACTCGCGGGCGTCCTGCTGGTGTTCGCGTTCCTGATCATCCCGGCCGCGATCGGCGTGCTGCACGCCGACGAGTTCCCGCGCCAGCTCGCGATCGCATGGGTCGCGGGCGTCGCCACCGCGCTCGTCGGCCTGGGCGTCTCGTATGCCGGCGACTTTTCGACCGGCGCCACGCTGGTGTGCACTTATGGCGCCGCGCTCGCGGTCGCGGGTGTGGCCTACGGCCTGCGGCTGCCGCACTCGAGCGGCGCGACCTTCGAGATCGCCGGGCGCCTGGGCCGCTGGATAGGGGCGGCGGTGCTCGCCGCCTCGGCGATCTGGATCGTCGTCTCGCCGCGCACCGACCAGCCGGTGCTCGACCTGCTCGAGCGCGTCTTTCCCGCGATCCGCAGCGCCTACATGGACGACAAGGCGCTCGATATCGCCGCGGACGCCGAGCGGCACCGCGAGCGCTATGGCGAGGAGGCGCGCAAGCTCCGCGCGCTCGAGGCGGAGCGCCGCTGGAAGGGCGAGCCGCTCGACGAGATCGAGGTGCGCAAGATCGGCTCATTCCTCAAGTCGTACAACGAGATGATGAAGGGCGAGGAGTTCGTGGTGCGCGAGGTGCGCGACCGCGCGCGCGAGGCGCGCCGTTGGTGGATCGGCGCCGTGTTCACGCTGTTCGCGGCGAGCGTGCTCGCGTCGCCATCCATCCGATCGCGCCGGCCAAAAGCAGGATCGCCGACGCCAGCAGGAATGGCGCGCCCGGCAGATGGTAGGTCGATCGCGGATCGATGAATGCGGCGAAGGTCTGGGTGAAGAGGCCCGGACCGAAGAGCCCGGCGACCGCGGTGATGCTCGCGTTGGCGCCCTGCAGCTGCCCCTGCTCGGTCGGCGACACGTGGCGCGACATGAGCGACTGCGCGGAAGCGTTGGCGAATCCCCACAGCGCCATCACCGGGATGGCGGCGAGGAACACCGCGCCGGTCGCGGCGAGTCCGTACATCATGAAGCCGGCTGCGCCGAAGAGGAGTCCCGTCGCGAGCGCGCGCCGCTCGCCCAGGCGCGCCACCACCGGCTTCACCAACGCGCCCTGCACGATCATCGAGCACACGCCGACCCCGGCGAGCACCAGGCCCACCTGCAGCTCGTTCCAGCCGTAGCGATATCCCATGTAGAGCACCGTGACGCTCGGCAGGACGACGTGCGCGAGCTGCATCAGGAATCCGGTCACGGCGAGGCCCGCGAGCTCCGGATGCGAGCGCAGCAGCACCAGCGAACCGACAGGATTGGCCTTGGCGACGCGAAACGGCGAGCGCCGATCGCGCGGCAGCGATTCGGGCAGCACGAAGTAGCCGTAGGCGACGTTCACCAGCGCCATCGCGCCGGCCACCCAGAATGGCAGCCGCGGATCGACCTGGCCAAGGACGCCGCCCAGCGCGGGACCGAGGACGAAGCCCAGCCCGAAGGCCGCGCCCACCATCCCGAAGGCGCCGGCGCGCTTTTCCGCGGGCGTCACGTCGGCGATGTAGGCGAAGGCGGTGGCGAACCCCGAGGCAGTGATCCCCGAGATCACGCGCCCCACGAAGAGCCAGGTGAGGTTCGGCGCGAGCGCCATGAGGAAATAATCGCAGCCGAGGCCGAAGCACGAGATCAGCACCACGGGACGGCGCCCGAATCGATCCGAAAGGGCGCCCATCACCGGCATGAACAGGAACTGCATCAGGCCCCACGCGGTGCCGAAGAGGCCGAAGGTCTCGGCCGCGAGCGCGGTGTTGCCGCCCTCGAAGCGCTCGATCAGCTTCGGCAGCACCGGGATCACGATGCCCAGGGCGAGCACGTCGATCACGACCGTCGCGAAGATGAAGATGATCGCCGCGCGGCGGGGCGCGGCGGCGGGAGCGTCTTCCATCGTCGCAACGATAGCAAACCGCCGGCCGGCGCATCCGCCATCCGGACCATCCGCACCGAACACCCCGGAATTTCGGGGCTCGCGTGGAGTCTACGCGGGCATGAGAGCGCGATCGTCGGCGGCGACGCCGCGCTCGCGACCGCCTTGAACGCCTCGCTCACGCCCGCGCGCCATCCGCTCGAGTCGATGCCGCGCTCCCCGGGCGGCCATACCAAGCACTAGGGAAGCCCTTCCCACGCGTGTCGCATAATCGCGGTTGTCCGACAACCGCGATACGGCACGATGAAGCAGCTCGCGGCGCTGGCCTTCGCGGCCATCGTCCCGATTCCCGACGGCTGGCGCGCGGAGAGCTTCACCTTTCCGCTGCAATTCGCACCCTCGATTCCCTATGAGGGCGAGGAGCTCGTGCGCTTCGCGCCCGGCTGGGCGAGCTTCGCCGCCGACACCGGCTTCAGCTACGTCTTCGCCTGGGATGTGAAGGCGAAGCCCGTCGCCGCCGCGGACATCGAGGACCACCTCGAAGCGTATTTCGACGGCCTGATGCGGAACGTCGGCCGCGGACGCAAGCTCGAGGTCGAACCCGCCAAGACTTCCGCAGCCCTGCATCCCATGACGGGCCTCGACGGCTGGACACAGGGTTACGGCGCCGAAGTGCGCACCTGGAACGCCTTCGCCAAGGGCGAACCCCTCCTCCTCTACGGCGAGATCACGCAGCGCGATTGCAGCGACGGACACATGCTGATCTTCTTCGCCTTCTCCAAGTCGCCGCGCGGCAAGCCCGTCTGGAACGCGCTGCGCGACGCTCGCCGCGCCACCGCCTGCAAGTAGCCGTCGCCGCAAGGTGACACTTCGCGACTCGCGGACCCCGGATATCGGGGCCTTGGCTCGTGCGTGACAAGTTGCGTCACGCCTTTTCGACGCTTTGTCGTTGAACGGCTACAACGTAGGTAGGGGCCTACGTCGCATGTAGACCGCCTCCTACAACGAAATTCACGATGGACTACATCGGGCGCGTAAAGTAACGACAAGCGCGCCTCGATGACACCCGCAAAATGGAATGCAAGTCATTGAGAAAAAATAACTAATCTGGAGTGGCATGGGGCTTGCTGAACCCGCTCTTCCGTTTGCTGTACTGGAAGACGAGCCCAAACCATGCAAAGACATGCCCTCCACCGCGCGCGCACACGCATTCTCGAAGCGGTATCGTTCCTCATCCTAGGCTTGGCGATCGCCAACTGGCCCGCCCACGCCCAGTCCCTCGATTCCTCCGGCGTTCGCGCCGTGCCGACGTACGAAGCGGTCGGCCTCTATTGGACCAGCCCCGGCGCCAACGCCACCACCGGCTGCGACGTGAAGTTCCGCAAGGTCGGCGACGCGAGCTTCACGCAGGGCCTCGCCCTGTGGTTCGACGCCGCCGCCAACGAATGCCGCGGCTCGCTCGTGAGCCTGGTGGCCGGCACCAGCTACGAAGCGCAGCTCGGGCTGCCCGGCGCGGCCCCGAACAAGGGAATCACCTTTACGACGTGGGCGAACCAGAAGCCCATCGCGAAAACGGTGCCGGTGGCGGGCGGCTCCGCGACCCTCGATGTCAACCAGAGTGGAAGCGGGAGCGGCTACGTCGTCTATGACGGGGCCGGGGCGGTTCTCGACGCGCAGAACGGCGCGCCTTACAACGTGACCGTCAACGCCTCCTACGTCATCGTGCGGGGCTTGACCCTCAAAGGGGCGCAGCAGCACGGGATCCTGATTTCCAAGGATGTCCACGACGTCATCATCGAGGACAACGACATCAGCGGCTGGGGTCGCACCCGCGACGGAACCTGGGGCACCGACATGGATTCGGGAATTCGCGCGATCTGCGTGAACCAGGAGCTCACGCGCGTCACCATCCAGCGCAACAAGATCCACGATCCGCGTTGGCCCGCCAACAGCTGGGCTGTCGGGCATCCCGCCGGTCCCCAGGGAATCACCTTCAGCTATTGCGGCGGCCAGAACGTCTACCGCTGGAACGAAGTCGACGGTGGCGCGAAGCACTTCAACGACGGCATGGGCGGAGAGGACAACTTCTCGACCAGCGGCTGGCCCAACCGCGACAGCGACGTCTACGGCAACATCGTCCAGAACGTCTGGGACGACGGCCTCGAGATCGAGGGCGGCAACAACAACGTGCGCGTGTGGGGCAACTACGTCAACAACACCGGCACAGGAATCTCGAGCACGATCGATTCCGTCGGCCCGCTCTACATCTTCCGCAACGTCTGGAACCGCAACAAGTTCCTGGACGGTGTCGCCTGCGACGGCGACCAGCGCCAGCCATTCTTCAAGGATGGGTCGAGCTCGGATTTCGGCAACGGTCGCCGCTACCTGTTCCACAACACGATGCTGCAGGCGCAGGCCACGGGCTGCCAGTATGGCCTCGGCGGCGGCGCTGGCGTCGGCGGAACCGGCGACGCGCAGCTGGTGCACAACACGATCTCGATGAACAACATCTATCACCTGTGGAAGCCCAATTCGATGGTCTACCAGGTGGCCAACGACAACACGTTCCAGAACGACATGTACAACGGCAACGCCGGCACCGCCGTGATAAGCGGCATCAACGCGACGCCAACCTATGCCGCCGGCAACGGTTGGCAAAGCGAAGCGGGCGGGCAATACGCGCTCGCCGCGGGCACGCCGGGCTTCGACCAGGGCGCGCGCATTCCCAACTTCAACGACGGCTTCCTCGGCGCGGCGCCCGACGTGGGCGCGGCCGAAAGCGGGGCCGCGGCGATGAAGTTCGGGCTTGCAGCGGCCGATTCGACGGGCAGCACGTCGGGCGGAACCACCACGCCGCCGCCGACCACGCAGCCGCCGACCACGCCGCCGCCCACCACGCCGCCGCCCACCACCGCGCCGCCACCCACCACGAGCAACCAGCCGGTCTCGACCACGATGGATTCGTCGAGCTACACGATCACGGCGGGCACCAGCGTGACCTTCACCACGCGCGTGCTTGGAAACTACGGCATACGGCACCGGCCTGGCTGGCCCCATCACCCAGACTGTCAATCCGGGCACGACCACGACCACGACGACGCCTTCGAATCCGATCGGTCGCGGACCCAAGCAGAAGTCCGTAGCCGCGCCGCGCACGATTTGGTGAGAGTCCGGCTGCGCACTTGAATCGCGATCATCGCACCCTCATTTGAGGGTGCATGGTCACCCTCCTGCTCGCAGCGCTGCATGCCTACATCGGCGTGCGGCTACTCGCGCCGTTCGACCCCGTCACGCGCGCCTTTGGAATCGCCGCGATTGTCGCGTGCTTCTGGTTTCTCCCCAAGGGTTGGCAAGTGCGCAAGGGCTCGCCCTGGCCGGTGATGCTGCCGTGGATCACCATGGGCTTCTTTTCGTGGCTGCTGGTGCTCACCGTGGTGCGCGACCTGAGCGTCGCGGTCGCCGCGGTCGTTCTCCCGTCTGAAACGGTCGATGCCTGGATCCACATGTCGGCCGCGGCGGTAATGGCGCTGGTTCCCGCGATCACGCTCATTGGCTATTTCATGGCGCGGCGCGTGGCGCCGGTGGTCGACGTGGACGTACCGCTCGCCGACCTGCCGCTCGAGCTGTACGGCTTCACCATCGCGCAGATCAGCGATATGCACGTCGGCGCCACGATCAAGCGGGCCTTCGTCGAGGCGGTGGTCGCGCGCGTGAACACGCTCGGCGCCGACATGGTGGCGATCACCGGTGACCTCGTGGACGGCAGCGTGCGCGAGCTCGCCCACCACACTGAACCGCTGTCCCGGCTCGAATCGCGCCACGGCACCTATGTCGTCACGGGGAACCACGAGTACTACTCGGGGGCGCATGCCTGGATCCATGAGCTGCGGCGCCTGGGCGCGCGCGTGCTGATGAATGAGCACGTGGTGCTCGAGCACGACGGCGCGAAGCTTGCGGTCGCGGGCGTGACCGACTACTCGGCGCATTTCTTCGACGAATCGCACCGCAGCGACCCGCACGCCGCGCTTAAGGGTGCGCCCGTGGGCGCACCACGGATTCTCCTCGCCCACCAGCCGCGCAGCGCCCATCATGCCGCCGCCGCGGGCTACCACCTGCAGCTCTCGGGCCACACCCATGGCGGGCAGTTCTGGCCGTGGAATCTCTTCGTGCGCCTTTCGCAGCCTTTCACCGGCGGCCTCAACCGCCTCGGCGCGATGTGGATCTACATCAGCCGGGGCACGGGCTACTGGGGCCCGCCGATGCGCTTCGGCATTCCCTCCGAGATCACCCGCATCCGCCTCGTGCGAGCCTAAGGGCTTTAGCGGCGCGCGACGTACAGGCCGTTGCAGTAGGCGGTCATCTGCGCCGAGTCGGCGTTGAGCAACGCCGAGGCGCCGTTCAACTCGGCGACGCGGCGGTTATAGGCATCGACGTGGCGATTGAGCTCCGAGGAGCGCGCGTTGTACGCGGCCACTTCGCCGGTGTTGAAAGTGTCGAGGCCAGTGAACTCGAGCGCGAGCTGCTCCTTGACTCTCGCCAGCCGGTCGGCCTCGCGATCGACGTCGCGCTTGTCCTCGTCGAGCAGCGCCTTGCGGTGCCACAGCTCGTCGTTGCGATCGGCGCAGACGAGCAGCGTGTCGTGGATGACCGGGCGCGTATCGACTCTCGAGTAGTAGAGAACTTCCGCGGACGCGGCGCCGGGTGCGGCCAGCGCGGCTGCGGCAATGAGCGGTGCGAACTTCATGGAATCCTCCAAAACGGGTGCCACTATAGGGGGACAGCGCCGTTTCGCGAGGGTTGATGGTTCCATCGGACTATGAACGAGCCGTGCGGTGCAGCGGTCGCTCTAAGAGGAGGTCACTTCCGATGCGCCCATTCCCTCTTTTCCTCGCCCTCGCGCTCGCCGCGCCGCTCGCGGCCTTCGCGCAGAATCCGGTGCAACGCCCCGCGGCGCCGGCCCCTTCGAACGCGATCGCGCCGGCCGTCGGGCCCAGCCCGACCTCCGGAGCCGACGCGGGCCCATTCCCGCCGCTGCGCGATAATGGCGTGGTGCTGAATCCTCCCGTCGTCCCGGCGCCGACTCCGGTGATCGAGATGCCGGTGCCGGTGCTCTCGCGCGAGGACGCCGATCTGCTCGCCTCACTGCGGCGTGAGCGCGCGGAACGCGAGATGGACCGCGCCGAACGCGACGCCGACCGCGCGCGGCAACAGATCGCGCAGCAACCGCAGCCGATCATCAAGCCCTGGCCGTACCAGTAACGAGCGTTCCGTGGAAGCGCCTTAAGGGCCCCGGCGGTAGAATCGCCGGTCTCAACCACCCGAAAGGAGCCCGCCATGAAACGCACCACCGGCCTGATCGCCTTGTCGCTCGCCTTGTGCTCGCCCGCCTGGGCAGCCGACCATGTGTTCATGAATCCCGCCGATATCAAGTTCGGCGACGCCCCGCCGAACCTGCCCAAGGGCGCGAAGATCGCGGTGCTCTTCGGCGATCCCGGCAAGCCCGGCCCCGTGGTGATGCGGCTGCAGGCCCCCGCCGGCGCCAAGATCGCTCCGCACTGGCACACCACGCTTTCACCAAGACCGCGACGGTGGTGCAGATCAACACCGAAGGACCGTTCGACATCAACTACATCAATCCGGCGGACGACCCGTCGAAGGCCGCCGCAGCGCCCGCCAAGCCCGCCGCCGCGCCCGCCAAGCCCGCCGAGGCGCCGAAGAAGGCTGCCGAGCCCGCCAAGAAGTAGCGGCGTGAGCGTCGCAAGCCGCGCGGACGCGGAGGAACGCGACCGCGTGGACGAGCTGGGCCGATTCCGCGCCGAGTTCGAGCTGCCGAAGGGGATCATCTACCTCGACGGCAACTCGCTCGGCGCGCTACCGCGGCGCGTGCGCGAGCGCGTGCGCCGGAGCCTCGAGCACGAATGGGGCGAGGGACTCATCGGCAGTTGGAACGCTGCCGGTTGGATCTCGCTCCCGCAGCGCGCCGGCGACAAGGTCGCGCGACTCATCGGCGCCGAGGCGGGCGAGGTCGTGGTCACCGACACCACCTCGGTCAATCTCTTCAAGGTGCTCTCGGTCGCGCTGGCCGCCAATCCCGAGCGCCGCGTCATCGTCTCCGAGAAGACCAACTTCCCGACCGACCTCTACGTGATCGACGGCGTCGTGAAGCAGCTGGGCGGTCGGCACGAGGTGGTGCTGGTCGACGCGAGCGAGGAAGCGCTCGAGAAGGAGCTCGCCGTGCGCGGCGCCGAGGTCGCGGCGGTCGTCCTCACGCACATCCACTACACGACGTCCCGCATCTGGAACATGGCGCGCGCCACCTCGGCCGCGCACGCGGCGGGAGCGATGATGGTCTGGGACCTGTCGCACTCCGCCGGCATCTTCCCGCTCGAGGTGGGCCGATGCGGCGCCGACTTCGCCGTCGGCTGCAGCTACAAGCACCTCAACGCGGGGCCCGGCGCTCCGGCATTCCTCTACGTCCCGCGTCGCCTGCAGGGGCGCTTCACGCAACCGGTCTCGGGATGGATGGGCGATGCGCGGCCGTTCGAGTTCCGCTCCGACTACGCGCCCGCGCAGGGCATCGACCGTTATCTCAGCGGCACTCCCGCCGTGCTCGCCACCGCCGCGGTGGACGCGAGCGCCGAGCTCATCCTCGAAGCGCCGATGGCGGCGATCCGTGCGAAGTCGATCGCGCTCGGGGAGTTGTTCGTCGACCTCGCGACCCGTCATTGCGAAGGGCTCGAGATCGCGAGCCCGCGCGAAGGCGCGCAGCGCGGCAGCCACGTTTCGTTCCGGCACCTCGACAGCTACCCGGTGATGCAGACCCTGATCGAGGCCGGCGTCGTCGGCGACTGCCGCCCGCCCGACCTGCTGCGCTTCGGCTTCGCGCCGCTGTATCTACGTTACGTCGACGTGTGGGACGGCGTCATGAGGCTCGCGGAAGTCCTCGGCACCGGCGCCTGGGATCGGGCACAATTCCGCTCGAGAAAGGCCGTCACCTGATGTCCACCTCGCTCCTCTTCAAGAACGCGCGCGTCTTCGACGGGCACAGTGCCGATTGCCCGGGAGGCATGAACGTCCTCGTCGAGGGCGGCCTGATCCGCGAGGTGTCCGACAAGCCGATCAGGGCGGGCGAGGCGCGCGTCTTCGACGTCGCCGGGCGCACGCTCATGCCGGGCCTGATCGACGCGCACATGCACGCCTATGCGAGCGACGTGAATGTGCAGCGCATCGAGGAACAGGGCAGCGCCTACCGCACGGCGCACGCGGTGCGCATGCTCGGACACGCGCTCGACTGCGGTTTCACGACGCTGCGCGACGTGGGCGGCGGCGACTACTCGCTCGCGCGCGCGATCGGCGAAGGCATCGTGCGCTCGCCCCGCTTCTTCTATTCCGGCAAGGTCATGTCGATGACCGGCGGCCACGGCGACATGCGCCAGCAGCACGAGGCGGCGCAATACCACTCGATGTGCTCGTGCGGGCACTTCAACTCGTTCGCCAAGATCGCCGATGGCGTCGACGAATGCGTGCGCGCGACGCGCGAAGAGCTGCGCCAGGGGGCGCACTGCATCAAGATCATGGGCTCGGGCGGAGTCGCCTCGCCCACGGATCCCATCTGGATGAACCAGTATCGCGAGGACGAGATCCGCGCGATCGTGCTCGAGTGCACCGAGCGCCGCACGTACGTCGCCGCCCATTGCCACCCGGCGAGCGCGGTGCGCCGCTGCGTGGAATTCGGCGTGCGCTCGATCGAGCACGGCACGCTCATCGACGACGAGACCGCGCGCTTCGTCGCCTCGAAGGGCGCCTACATCGTGCCTACCATGGTGACGATCTTCGCGCTGGTCGAGCTCGGCCGGCAGTTGGGCTTTCCGCCGCAAAGCATGGAGAAGGCCGAGTTCGCGTTCAAGGAGGCGCTCACCGGCATGGACCGGATGCGCAAGGCGGGCGTGAAGGTGGGTTACGGCACCGACCTCCTCGGCAGCCTCTACGTGCGCCAGTGCCGCGAGTTCACGATCCGCAGCGACGTCTTCACGCCGCTCGAGCTCCTGCGCCAGGCGACCTCGGTGAACGCCGAGCTCATGATGATGAAGGGCCAGCTCGGCTGCATCGCGCCGGGCGCGCTCGCCGACCTGCTGGTGGTCGACGGCGATCCGTTGAAGGACATCGGCCTCCTCGCCGACGACGGCCGCAAGCTCGCGGTGATCGTGCGCGCGGGCGAGGTGGTGAAGGGGGCTGCTTGAAGCGGCTCAGTTGCCGAGGCGGTGCTTGAGCTCGTAGCGCAGCCAGAAGTAGCTGATCGCCATTTGGATGTAGACCGTCGTCACCGAGAGCATGTAGAGGTGGTGCATCTCGAAGGCGGGCTGGCTCGCGATCCAGATTCCCGGTAACACGAAGGTGGCGATGCGGATGGCGCTAGCCCAGAACGTGGGCCACGTGTTGCCCAGGCCCTGGAAGATCGCCGAGCAGCTGAAGGCGATGCCCGCGGGCACGAAGTTCCACGAGAGGTAGGTGAGGAACTCGACCGCGCCCGCGACCACGGCGGGCTCGTTCGTGAAGATGCGCACCATGCCCTCGGCCTGCCATTGCACCAGCGCCACCAGCAGCGCCATCGCCACGAGGGAATAGATCGCGGTCGCCTTGAAGGTCTCGCGCACGCGCGGCCAGAGCTTGGCGCCGAAGTTCTGGCCCACGATGGGCGAGGCGGCGAAGCTGATCGCGAGCACCGGCACGAACAGCATCTGGTTGATGCGAAAGCCCACGCCGAGCGCGCCCTGCGCGGGCGTGCCGAAGCCGCGCGCCGCCCAGTACATCACGCTCACGAAGATCGCCAACAAGCCGAACTCGCCGCCCGCCGGCAGGCCGATGTTGAACATCTTCAGCCACGTCGACCACTTGGGCTTCCACAGGCGCGGTTCGATCTTCACGTAGTGCTCGAGCTTCACGAAGTAGGCGAGCAGGACGACGTTGCCGACCGCGATCGATATCGTGGTCGCGAGCGAGGCGCCGGCGACGCCGAGCGGCTTGCCGGTTCCCCATCCGGCGATGAGGACCGGCGCGAGAATCGTGTTGAGGACCACCGTGATCACTTGCACCGCCATGGTGGGCTTGACGATCCCCGTGCCACGCAGGCCCGAGCCCAGCACGACCATCGGAAACTGCAGCGCCATCCCGGCGATGAACCATTGCAGGAACGCAAACCCTGCCTGGCGCGTCGCCTCGTCGGACGCGAAGAAGCGCATGTAGCTGTCCGCGACCGCGTAGCCCACGACGAGCGACAGCACCATGCAGGCCGCCGCGATGAGCACCGCCTGGTTGAAGACGTGGTTGGCCTCGGCCTGGTCCTTGCGCCCGACCGCCTGCGAGACCATCGCGACCGTGCCCACGCCCAGCATCTGCGTGAGGAAGAACACCACGAACATGAGGTTGCCCGCCGCGCTCACCCCGGCGATCGCCGCGTCGCCCAGGCGCGCGACGAAGTAGAGGTCGACGAAGAAGTAGAGCGTCTGCAGCAGCATCCCGAACATCATCGGGATGGCCAGCTCGGCGACGTGGCGCGGGATCGAGCCCTGGGTAAGGTCCTTCACGGCGCCTTCGGAGGCGGCGTGCCCGCCTTGGTGTAGACCTCCTCGATCGCGCCCAGCGCGCGCAGCACGTGAGCGACGCCGCTTGGCGGCACACCGATGTAGAGGTCGCGGTCGCCGAGGCTGAAGGCGAGGCCGCAAAGGCCCTGCACCGTCTCGAAGGCGCGGCAGCCGACCGGGGTGAGGGCGTTGGCGGGGACCGAGCTCTTGCCGGCCACGCGTGGCGTCGCGAGCACGCCGGCGAAGAGGTTGTCGACCGCGGCGGGAGTGAGCTCGAAGGAATGCCGCACCTTGCCTCCTTCGAGGTCGACGACGATGCGGTCGGTGCCGCCCACGGGCTCGCAGCGGCTCACGGCGTTGATGATTTCGGCCATTCCGGACTCCCGGCTCAAAGCGCAATATCATACGCACCCATGGACACCCACACCGCCGCCACCAAGCCCGCCTACGGCGCGCTTTTCCGCCTGCAGGTCCGCCTGCATCGATTGAATCACCTCGGCAAGATCGTGAGCTGGGACCGCAACGCCATGATGCCGCCTCGCGGCAACGAGGCGCGCGCCGAGGCCGAAGCGGAGCTCGGCACGATGATCCACCGGCTGCGCACGGATCCCAAGCTCAAGGAGTGGCTGCGCGTGGCCGAGGGCGAGCCGCTCGACGACCTGGAGCGCGCCAACCTGCGCGAGATCCGGCGCGACTGGCGCGAGGCGAACGCGCTGCCCGAGTCCCTGGTCGAGGCGAAGACGCTCGCGGGCGCGCGTTGCGAGCATGCGTGGCGCACGCAGCGCAAGGCGAACGACTGGAACGGATTTCTGCCGAACCTCGAGGAAGTCGTGCGCCTGGCGCGCGACGAGGCGCAGTTCCTCGCCGACGACACCGGGCTATCGCGCTACGACGCCCTCCTCGACCGCTTCGAGCCCGGGATGCGCTCGGCCGAGCTCGACCGCATCTTCGGCGACCTCAAGCAATGGCTCCCCGGACTGATCAAGCGCGTGCTCGAGAAGCAGGCGAAGGAGCCGGTCGCGATCCCCACCGGCCCGTTCCCCATCGCGAAGCAGCGCGCCCTGGGCCTCGAGCTCATGAAGCTCCTCGGCTTCGACTTCGAGGGCGGGCGCCTGGACGAGAGCGCGCATCCCTTCTGCGGCGGCGTGCCCGAGGACATTCGCCTCACGACGCGCTATGCCGAGGACGATTTCACGCGCAGCCTCATGGGCACGATCCACGAGACCGGGCACGCACGCTTCGAGCAGAACCTGCGCCGCGACTGGCTCGGCCAGCCGGTCGCCCATGCGCGCTCGTTCGGCATCCACGAGAGCCAGAGCCTGTCGTTCGAGATGCAGATCGCGCGCAGCCGCGCCTTCATGGAGCCGCTCTCGCCGCTCCTGAAGAAGGCCTTTGGCGGTCAGCCGGCGTTCGAGCCCGCGAACCTGCACAAGGTGCTCACGCGCGCGAAGGCCGGAAACCTCATTCGCGTCGCCGCGGATGAAGTCACCTACCCGGTGCACGTGATCCTGCGCTACGAGATCGAACGTCCGCTGGTCGAGGGCGAGATCGAGGCGCGCGACATCCCGGCGCTGTGGGACGAGAAGATGAAATCGATGCTGAACCTCGACACGCGCGGCAACTACAACGACGGCTGCATGCAGGACGTGCACTGGAGCGAGGGGCTGATCGGCTACTTCCCGAGCTACACGCTGGGCGCGATGTACGCGGCGCAATGGTTCGCGACCATCCGCGCCTCGACGCCCGACCTCGATCGCCGTGTCACGTCGGGCGATCTGAGCCCCGCCTTCGACTGGTTGAAGGCGAATATCTGGACGCAGGGCTCGCGCTGGGAGACGGCCGAGATGGTCCGCAAGGCGACCGGCGAGACGCTCAACCCGGCGCACTTCCGCAAGCACCTGGAGAGCCGCTACCTCGCGAGCTGAGGGCGCGGCGCGACAGCCGTGAAAGAGTTCCGCCTCGCGCCGATGTCGCCGCTCATCCGCGGGTTGACGATTGGATTGCTCGCGCTGCCCGCGATCTTCGCCGGCGCCGCTCTCGCCTTTCCGGGCGGCCGCTTCGGCGTCGCGCCGCTCGCCGCGACCGCCGCCTTCCTGGTCGCGATCTACGCCTGGGTGTGGCTGGGATTCCGGCCCACGCGCTTCGTCGTGACGCAGGACGCGATCGAGGTAACCTGGCCGCTCAAGCGCCGCGCGATCGCGCGCTCGACCATCAAGGACGCGCGCCTGTTGGCTCGCGACGAGCTCAAGCGGATGGTGGGCTGGGGGCGTGCGCGTCGGCGCGGGCGGGCTGTGGGGCGGCTTCGGCTGGCTGTGGACGGAAAAGCGCGGCATCGTGCAGATGTACGTCTCACGCACCGACCTCTTCGTCTGGATCGAGCGCGGCGCCGAGCGGCCGTGGCTCATCACGCCCGACGACCCGGAAGCGTTCGTCCGCCTCGTCACTCCTCCCACGCGAAGCGCCTGACCGCGATCCACGCGAAGAGCGCGCTGCACCCGAGCATCGCCGCCACCGGCATCCACGCCGCCTCGAGGCCTAGGCCGCGCCAGGTCATCGCCTCGAGTCCGTCGATCGCCCAACGGGTCGGAACGTACACCGTGGCGCTCTGCAGCCACTCGGGAAACACGAACGTCGGCACCCACGCGCCGCCGAGCATCACGAGGAGCAAGGTCGCGAGGATGGCGAGGCCGCGGGTCGCTTCCGGCGTGTTACCGAGCGCCGCGATCAAGAGCCCGAAGGTCGACGTCAGCAATGCAAAGGCGATGGCGATGCCGGCGAACCCGATCACGCTGCCGTCGATGCGCACGCCGAAGGCGACGATGGCCGCCGCGTAGATCCCGCCAAGCAGGATCGCCGCGACGATGGTGCCCGAAGCGACGCGGCTTCCGAGGAGCAGCGCACGCGACACGGGCGCCGCGCGCAGGCGCTTCCACAACCCCATGCGCCGCATGAGGAGCAGCCCCACGCCCATCTCGATCCCCATGAAGAGGACGAACTGCACGCCCATGCCCGCGAACGAGTGCGCGTAGGCGTTGTACTTGCGATCGATCTTCCCGGCGACCGGCGCTTCGCGCGTCTCGAACGGCAACGAGATTCCCTGTCCCGCGTCCTTGCTCGCGCCGCCGGCGGCGGGCCTGCGCGCCTGCAGGCGCTCGATCGAGTCGTAGAGCGACGCGAGATCGGAGCTCACGCCGCTCTCGCCGCGAAGGTCCTCGATCAGCTTCCTTCCGGTCTCGGGCTCGAAGGCGGCGCGGCTGACGCCTTTCATGACGTGCTCGGCGAGCAGGCCCTTCACGAGCGGCAGCGCGATCGCCTGCGACGGATCGTAGTGCACGACGATCTCGGGTTTCTTCGCGCCGGGGCGAAACATCGCCGCCGGCGCCGTGTCGCTGAATCCCGCGGGAATCACCGCAGCGGCGCGCACCTTCCCCTCGCGCACCAGGCGCACCGCCTCGGGCTCGGTGACCAGCCGCAGGTCGAACGCGGCATCGGCCTTCATCGCGGCGACGATCGCCTGCGACACCGGTCTTGCGTCCAGGTCGACGACCGCGATCGGAATGCGCGTCGGCTTGCTCGGCGGGCCGCCGAGGACGGCGCCGAAGAACGCCGCGATGAGGATC
>WNFI01263342.1_pt1 | contig 18777 bp, 13 predicted proteins | sample 5400471 | NCBI WGS metagenome assembly WNFI01 (sample SAMN13153348, study PRJNA577476) | soil metagenome | isolation source: 100 cm saprolite on Douglas fir-dominated hillslope | place: USA:California | collected 2013-09-17 | reverse complement strand
GGGCGACCCCGGCGAGTCGAGGTTCTACCTGTCGTTCGAGGACGACCTGATGCGGCGGTTCAACGGGGACCGGGTTGCCCAGTTCCTGGAGTGGGCCAAGACCGGACCAGAGGTCCCGATCGAGTCCAAGACCGTCAGCCGTTCAATCAGGTCGGCCCAGACGCAGGTCGAGCAGCTCAACTTCGAGATGCGCAAGGACCTGCTCAAGTACGACGACGTGATGAACCGGCAGCGGCAGGTCGTCTACGCCGAGCGGCACCGGGTCCTGGACGGCGAGGACCTGCACGAGCAGATCAGGCGCATGATCGGTGAGGTCATCGCGGACTATGCCGGGAAGGCGACCGCCGAGGGTTTCGCCGAGGAATGGGACCTGGACCAGCTGTGGACCGCGTTCCGGCGGCTGTATCCGGTTGGCCTCACCATCGACCAGCTCGTGGAAGCAGAGGGCGAGCGGTCATTCCTGACCGCCGACAACATCACCGAGCAGATGCAGGCCGATGCCCACGCGGCCTACGACCGGCGCGAGGAAGAGCTCACGCCCGAGGTGATGCGCGAGCTCGAGCGCCGGGTCGTGCTCTCGGTTCTTGACGCCAAGTGGCGCGAGCACCTGTACGAGATGGACTACCTGCAGTCCGGTATCCACATGCGCGGCCACGCGCAGCGCGATCCGCTGGTTGAATACCAGCGCGAGGGCTATGAGCTGTTCACCGCGATGATGGACGCCATCAAGGAGGAGTCGGTCGGCAACCTGTTCAACCTGCAGGTCGAGGTCCAGGAGAGCCCGATCGTGGGTGAGGCGGGGCCAGACGGCGAATGGATGGGCCCGGCTATCAACGCGCTGGGCGGCCAGTTGCACGACGCCGTGCCGCTGCCCACGCTGGGCGCGGCCGTGCCGGATGAGCCGGAGGCGCTGGAACCGCCGGAGCTGCCGCCGGCGTTCAGCTCTCCGGGCCTCGCGCAGCCGAAGCGGCCGGGTCGCCTGAACTACAGCGCGCCGAGTGACGATGCGTCCGGCAAGGCCACCCAGACGGCGGGCTCGGCCGACGAGGCGCAATTCGCCAAGGTCGGCCGGAACGAGCCGTGCCCCTGCGGCTCGGGCAAAAAGTTCAAGCTCTGCCACGGAGACCCTCGCAAACGCTAACCCGGTTCAGGCGGCTTCGATCGCGGTGCAGAGCCAGCTACTAGCGGTCGGCCGTTCCGGCCGGTAGGCGACCGTATCCGGCTGGCATGCGGTGGCGCGTGGGGAAGGCGGCGACGGGCGCTCGAGGCGAACGGCCACGGCGCGGGCCCGGGCACCGAAGTCCACGATGACCGTCATCTCGAGGACCCCCTGGGCGGGCGAGGTGACGATCACCCTCCTGACACGTGGCTGACGCGCCGCGCTGAGCATTGGGCCGAGTTCGTTGATCCGCTTCCTGGCTTGCTCGGTGGTCCAGGGCCTGATCTGCCGGGCGGGACGAGAGCCGGCCAGCGTTTCGGCCAGGACCTGAGCGAACTGACTCGGCCACCGGCCTGACACCGCGGCCTGAGACGGCGCGGGCTGAGCCCGGCCAGGCTGGCTCGGATGCCCGGCGATCCCGCCGACGGCGGCCCGCTGTCCCCGCTCCGTGACGTGCGCGAAGGCGTCCGCCGCAGCGGCATCATCGTAGGCCGGCGCGGCCTCGGGGACTGGGCAGGTCCGGATCGCCTGGGCATCCGGTAAGGGCATGCGGCCACGGGCCCGGCGGCTTGCGCTGCTGCCCGGCCCGTGGCCGGCGGCTGGGACCAGCGGCAGCGGGCTCGGGTTCTTCGGCGAATCTGGCATGGGCTGAGTTCTACCTGGCACCAGTGACACTTTCGTCTTATGCCTGGTCAGGGGCCCCTCAGCTCCGGCGGTCCGCGTGGCGGCGGGCTGCGGGCGAGACGCTGCGCGATCAGGAATGCCGGGCCAGCCGTTGTCGTTCACACTGGATGGCTAATAGGCCCGTACCTACAGGAGAGCACCCGTGACTCTGCCGCCGCTGGTCGAACCCGCTGCTGAGCTCACCGTCGATGAGGTTAAGCGTTACTCCCGGCATCTGATCATCCCGGACGTCGGGATGGTAGGACAAAAGCGGCTGAAGAACGCGAAAGTGCTGTGCGTCGGCGCTGGCGGGCTGGGCTCGCCTGCCCTGCTGTACCTGGCGGCGGCAGGCGTCGGCACGCTCGGGGTCATCGACTTCGACGTGGTGGACGAGTCCAACCTGCAGCGGCAGATCATCCACGGCCAGTCGGACGTGGGCAGGCCGAAAGCGCTGTCCGCGCGGGACAGCATCAAGGAAGTGAACCCGTACGTCAACGTCGTGGTCCATCAGGAAGCCCTGACCAACGACAACGTCATGGAGATCTTCGCCGGCTACGACCTGATCGTCGACGGGACCGACAACTTCGCGACCAGGTACATGGTCAACGACGCTTGCGTCCTGCTCGGCAAGCCGTACGTCTGGGGGTCGATCTACCGCTTCGACGGCCAGGCCAGCGTGTTCTGGGCCGAGTACGGCCCGTGCTACCGCTGCCTGTACCCGGAGCCGCCGCCGCCGGGCATGGTTCCGTCATGCGCCGAGGGTGGCGTGCTGGGCGTGTTGTGCGCATCGATCGGGTCCATCCAGGTCAATGAGGCAATCAAAGTTCTCACCGGCATCGGCGAGCCGCTGGTCGGCCGGCTGATGGTCTACGACGCCCTGGAGATGAGCTACCGGAGCCTGAACATCAAGAAGGATCCCGACTGTCCGATCTGCGGCAAGAACCCGACCATCACCGAGCTGATCGATTACGACGCCTTCTGCGGTGTGGTCTCCGCCGACGCGCAGGAGGCGGCAGCGGGCTCCACGATCACCGCCGCCGAGCTGAAGGAAATGCTCGACGGGAAGGACGACATCTTCCTGATCGACGTCAGGGAGCCGAACGAGTACGAGATCGTCTCCATCCCCGGTTCCGTGCTGATCCCCAAGGACCAGTTCCTGAACGGATCGGCGCTTGAGCGGCTGCCGCAGGACCGCCGGATCGTCCTGCACTGCAAGTCTGGCGCGCGCAGCGCTGAGTGCCTGGCCGTGGTCAAGAACGCGGGCTTCTCCGACGCCGTGCATCTCGGCGGCGGCGTCCTCTCGTGGGTGAACACGGTGGATCCATCTCTGCCTGTTTACTGACCTGCTGCACGATTCCCGGTCGAGGCGAACGTAGCGTTGTGGTAGGCGCGCGCTTTTCGTGGGCCTTAACATCATCAGGTGGCTATTCAGCCGGGCCCCCCAACCCTGCAGCGCGCGTCAGGCGCGCGCGATACCGCTGAACTGAGGCTGCGGCCCGCGCGCCGCGGACGCAGGCCGCTGGTCGCGATCGTGCTCGCAGTGATCGGCTTGTGCGCGCTCGCGGTAGCCGCCGCCGGTATCCGCGGCCAGCTCAGGCCGAGGACCTTCACGCCCGCGCAGCAGAAGAGGATCCAGGCCTGGGAGGTGGCCAAGCGCTGGCGGACGACTCCCAAGTCGCAGATCTTCCCGCTCGTGATCAGGTACACCCTGCCGAGCGCGGCAGGGTCGAAGGGCGGCGGTCTCAAGCTGAGCGCCAAGCGGCTCGAGATCGCGCGCCAGGCCACCTGCGTGCAGGCCGCTGGCGGCAGCCTTCGGTTCATGTCGGTGCTGGGCGGCGAGGGCTGCGCGGCGCTGCTGCGCTCGACGTACACCGACTCCAGCAGCAGCCTTGTGCTGACGACCGGAATAGCGGTCCTGAAAGACCAGGCCAGCGCGATGGCGGCAGCCGTGTTCCTAACCGGCGGCGCCACCGCGGGACAGGGCGGAGTCGCTCGCCAGCTGGTGCTGAGCCCCCTCCGGGTCAGCGGTACGCCAGCGGCCCGTTACGGCTACAAGCAGCGCCAGCTTTCGTGGGTCGTGGCGGCCGGCCCTTATCTCGTCATGGCGACGGTCGGCTACGCAGACGGCAGGCCGCGAACGTCGGTGTCTGGTGACGCCTACGCTTACCAGGAAATGACGAGCCTAGCCCGCGGGGTCGCGGTCCGGATCGCTGCTCCGCTTGGAGCAACCCCGCCCGTCCCGCGTTGTCCGGGAGCACCCTCATGCTGACCCCTGACCCAAGGCCCGCCACCTGTCGCGCAGCGACCAGCCCGGGCGAGGCAGGCCTGCCAGCATTGATTGCGCGGCGAGGATTTCGTTTCGTATCAGGTTTGGCTGCCGTTGCGATCATGATCGCGCTGCCGCTCGCCGTGGCCGGTCCGGCGAGCGCTGATCAGGCCAGACACCGTCAGCTGTGGGTGCTTTCGGCGCTTGACGTCCCTGCTGCCTGGCGCCTGACGCAGGGACGCGGCGTGATCGTCGCGGTGATCGACAGCGGAGTCGATCCTTCAGTATCGGACCTGCGGGGCTCGGTAATAACCGGTCCTGACTACAGCGGTGTCCGGACGCCGCCCAGCAATCCCAACTGGGGCGCGCACGGTACCTGGATGGCCTCACTCATCGCTGGTCACGGGCATGGCCGCGGCGCCAGGAACGGCATACTCGGCGTGGCGCCGAAAGCCAAGATCCTGTCGATCAGGGTCATCACCGACGTCACAGATCCCGGTTACCACGCCTATCGCCATGAGCCGGAGTGGCGTGGTCAGGGTGAGCTAGCCAAGGCGATCAGGTTCGCGGTCCGCCATGGCGCCGATGTGATCAGCATGTCGCTCGGCTATGGCGCGTGGAGCCTGGACGTTCGGGCCGCACTGCAGTACGCGCTGAGCCACCGGGTCGTCGTGGTCGCATCGTCGGGCAACGCGGGAACGACGCACATGGTGCAGAGCCACGGTAACGCCCCGTACTCATTCCCGGCCGACTACCCGGGCGTGATCGGCGTGGCAGCGGTCACGCAGGCGGGCCAGCCAGCGTACTTCTCGAGCGAGAATCTGTCGGTTCAGGTCGCGGCGCCGGGCGTCAACGTGCCGGCCCAGGGCAGGGGCAGCAAGTACTGGATTGTGAGCGGGACCAGTCCAGCCTGCGCGCTTACGGCCGGAGTCGCGGCGCTGATCAGGTCCAAGTACCCCAAGCTCACGGCGGCGCAGGTGCGTAGCGCCATTACCCAGTCCACCTCGAACCGGCCGCGTCGTGGCTACGACGACCAGGTCGGCTTCGGCACCGTGGACGCGGCTGCGGCGTTGCGGATGGCCGGCCGGCTCGCTAAGCAGGTGCCTGGCGGGCAGACACTCGCGGCAAAGGCCGCTGCTTCCGGCAACTTCGGGAACGGCCCGGGCGGCGTGCCAGCCTTTCCCGTGCCGCCCAGAGGACGGCAGAAGCTGCTCGTGTTCCTGGGGATCGGCGCCGGCGGGCTGCTGCTCGTGATCCTGGCCCTCTGGGTGCTCGTCAGAGGCCGACGCAAGCGGAAGGCCGCCCGCCCTGCATTTCCGGCGGCTCGGCCTGTCCGGACTGGCCGGCCGGGCACGCTCGTGCGGCCGGGCTCGGTCGGAGCGGTCGGCGCGGCCGGGGCGCCCGGCGCGGCCGCGGCCAGCGGAACAGATCCGGATGTGCGGTACCCGGCTCAGATCTACCCGTCGCAACCGCAGGGCCACGGTCTGCCCGTTCAGGGTTACCTCGGCCAGCCGGGTCAGGGCTTCCCGGTGCCCGGCTATCTCGGCCCGCCTGGTCAGGCACAGCTAGGCCCTGGCCAGTACGGTCATGTCCAGCCGCCGCTTGGGCCTGGCCCGTATGGTCCCGGCCAGCCCGGCCAGCCCGCCCTCCCGGGTCAGCCGACTCCCGGTTACGCCGGCCATCCGGGTCAGCCGGCCCCCGGATACGCCGGCCAGCCGGGTCAGCCGGCCCCGGGATACGCCGGCCAGCCGGGTCAGCCGGCCCCCGGATACGCCGGCCAGCCGGGATTCGCCGGCCAGCCGGCTCAGCCGGCCGCTGGATACGGCGCTCCTGGATACGGCGGACCTGGATACGGCGGACCTGGATACGGCGGACCTGGATACGGCGTGACCGGATATGGCCCCCAGCCTCAGCCAGGACAGCATTACGCCGGTCCGAGCTTCCCGGCCGCGGCCGGACCAGCGGCCGCCAGCCAGGACTTCCCGCCGCCGGTGCAGACGGAACGAGGCAGTTCCGCGCCGTCTTACTCGAGCCAGTCATATTCCGGCCAGACTTTCGCGCCGCAGGGCGACCAGGCTGCGGGTGGTGGTCATGACAACGCCGGCCAGGCTGATTCGAGCGAGTCAGAATGGATATTCGATGACGGGCCTGCCGAGGCGGCCCCACCCGCCACGACGGCTCCCAGGCTTCCGATTCCGCCCCGGCCGCTGGAACAGCGCCAGGATCTGATCGTCCAGCCGCTGCCCTCGCGCCCGACCGAAGGTGACGCAGCCGACTGGCGCTCGGAACAGGGCCATCGCACCGTCGTCCCGCCAGGCAGGACCCTGCTTCCCGAGCCGGACACCGGCCGCTGGCTCGACGACCCGCTGACCAGCCCGCGTTATTCCCGGGAAGCCCACGCTGGCGAGGAATCCTGGTCACGGGGATATCGAAGCGACTGGCTGACCGGCCGGGAAGGCATCACCAGGCCGACCTCGCAGCCCGCCAGGCCCGCCCCGGCCGAACCGCCGGTCGAGCCCGCGCAACCCGTCACGACTGACCAATCCGGCACGACCGAGCAATCCCGCACGCCCGAGCAATCCCGCACGACCGAGCGACCGGCGGAGCCGGCCTGGCAGACGCAGGCTGCGCAGCCGCAACCACCCTGGGCGTTCGACCCGTCGGCCGCTCCCGGTCCGACGCATAGCCCGATCTGGCGAACGGCAGAGGTTGCTGATCGATCAGGGGTCAGCCAGCCAGCACACCACCCGGGTGAGCCTTCCGCAGGCCACCCAGGTGCGCCGGCCGGCAGCCAGCCCGCATCCCCGTCCGCCGATCCGTCCGTCAGTCAGCCGTCCGGACAAGCCGAACCGGTCATGCGGTCGGTCTGGGAGCCTCTCACCAAGCACCGTACAAGCCTGGCTCAAGCGGCGTCTGATCAGGCCGTCGAGCACCCGAGCCCGATCGCGAGGTCGGGCACGTGGGCGTCGGCCGCGTGGGACGCCAGGCTGGCTCAGCAGCCCGCCACGATCGTCCGAACGGAGCCAGGCACGGAAAGTCCGGCCAGTTCCGCACCTGACGCCGGTGCAGCCGGGCCTTCACCGGCTGCACTCTCCGCTGCAGGATCAACGGGACCGTCCGCCGAGTCATCTGTCAGTCATCAGCAGCCCGGCTCGGTGCCGCGACAGACCGCCCCGCCCAGCGCTGAGCCCTTGCCGCGCCGGCAGCCTCAGTCGGAGGCAGAACCTCTGCCACGCCGCCAGCCCATGACGCACATTGCCGCTCCGCTCCGCCGGGACCGCCAGTCACAGCCAGGACGCCAGCCCGAAGCCGGACGCCAGCAGCAGGCAGACACCGCCGAGCCCCTGCCGAGCGTCTGGGACACGTGGCGGCCGGCTGCCGACGCCAAGCGTGCAGCTCAGGCCGACGGCTCTGATCCGGCTGATGACAACCCGTAGGATCCGGCCGGCGGGCACTGGGATCGGCGACTTCGCGAGCCGAGTCCTTGAGGTGGCCGAGTCGATCCCGCCTGGGCACGTCATGTCGTACGGCGATGTCGCCGAATACATCGGCGAGGGCGGGCCGCGGCAGGTCGGCCGCGTGATGGCGCTCTGGGGCGGCGGCGTTCCGTGGTGGCGCGTCGTGCATGCGGACGGCAGCCTGCTGTCCGGCCACGAACGCGAAGCGCTGCGGCACTACCGCAAGGAGGGAACGCCGCTGCGGCTCGGGGCCGACGGCCAGCCATCGCGGCTGGACCTGCGAAAGGCGCGCTGGCCAGCCGAATAACACGCCGGCCCGACACGCCGGCCGGCCAACTCTCCAGCGAAGTGTCGGTGCTGGATGCTGGAATGCATACGACATGGACAGGCAACCGCCCGCATACCGCCTCGTTCGCCGGCCTGTCAGAGCGGCAGAGGCGCCGGTACTCGACCGCTCGCAGGCCTGGGTCGTCGGCCACTCCGGGGGCCCGTTGCTGGTGCTCGCTGGGCCAGGAACCGGCAAGACGACCGCGATCGTCGAGACGATTGTGGACCGGATCGCCGGCCGGGGCCTTGATCCCGGCCGGGTGCTCGTGCTCACGTTCAGCCGCAAGGCGGCGCAGGAACTGCGCGCGCGGATCACGCTCCGGCTTAACCGCACGACCACCGCGCCGCTCGCCCTGACCTTCCACAGCTACGCCTACGCTCTCGTGCGGCGGGAATCGGTGCTCGCTGGCGAGGAGCCGCCGATCCTGCTGTCCGGGCCTGAGCAGCTGCAGGAGGTCAGGCGGATGCTGCGCGGCGAGGCTTCCGACGGCGCCAGGCACTGGCCGCAGCGGCTGCGACCGCTGCTCGCGACCCGCGGCTTCGCGGCCGAGCTGCGCGATTTCCTGCTCCGCGCAGCCGAGCGCGGCCTCGACGGTGCCAAGCTCGCGAGGCTCGGCCGGCAACTGGACCGCGACGACTGGGTGGCCGCGGGCGGCTTCCTGATCAGGTACGCAGCGCGGTTCGACCTCGCACCCGTGCCGGCCTACGACTACGCGGAGATCATCAGGATCGCCGGACAGCTGCTGGCCAGGCCGGAGATCAGGCAGCGTGAGCGGCTGGCCTACGACGTCGTCCTGGTCGATGAGTACCAGGACACCGACCCGGCGCAGGAGGAGCTGCTGCACGCGCTGGCCGGCGACGGCCGCGAGCTGATCGTCGTCGGCGATCCCGACCAGTCGATTTACGCGTTCCGCGGCGCGGACTCCGACGCCATCGGACGGTTCCCGGCACGTTTCCGCGCCCCCGACGGTCGGCACGCGGCGGTGATCGCGCTGGGGACATGCCGGCGCAGCGGTCCGGTCCTGCTGGCAGCATCGCGCCGGGTCGCCGCCAGGCTCCCGGCTGTCCGGCTGCCCGGGGTCAGGGGTACCGCTGGCCAGGTTGCCCAACAAGATCACAGGGCGCTGGTCCCGCTTGCTGCCGCCGGCCTCGGCGAGGCGCGGGTCATGATCGCCGCGAGTGAGCGCCAGGAGGCGGCGCTGGTCGCCGATACGCTGCGCCGTGCCCACCTGATCGAGCACGTTCCCTGGTCATCGATGGCGGTGCTGGTCCGCTCGGCCGTCCGGCAGGTGCCTGCCCTGCAGCGGGCACTGTCAAGCGTCGGCGTTCCTGTGGCCGTCGCCGGGGACGAGTTGCCGCTGGCCGACGATCCGGGCACCGGCCCCTTCCTGCGTCTCATCGGCTCCGCGCTTGAGTCCCGGGCGCTGACCGAAGATGTGGCGGCTGACCTGCTGACCGGGCCGCTGGGCGGCACCGACGCGCTCGGCCTGCGCAGGCTGCACCGGCTGCTCAGGCAGCGCGACGCCGCGGCGACGGCCGGTCAGGATCCTGGCCCGGGGGACGGGCCGGCGGACCCCGCGGCCGCAGCAGGGCCGCTCGCGGCGGCGCTGCTGGATCCCCGGCTGCTGGCGGCGGCGGGCTGGCGGCCCGGTCACGCCCTGATCGCGGCTGGCGACGCGCTGGCCGCTGCCCGCCGGGTGGCTGACCTGCTCGCCGTGGCGAGAACGGCCGCAGCCGCCGGGACGGCCCAGGAGGTGCTCTGGGCGGTCTGGGACGCCAGCGGCCTGGCGAGGCAGTGGCAGGCCGCCAGCGCGGCCGGCGGCACCCGCGGCGCGACCGCTGACGCTGACCTCGATGCCGTGATGGCCCTGTTCGACGCCGCGGCTCGGTTCGACGCGCGGATGCCAGCCGGATCGACGGCGGTCTTCCTTGACAGCCTGACCGGCCAGGAAATCGCCGGCGAGACCCTAGCCGAACGGGCGCAGCCCGGAGAGGCCGTCACCATCTCGACCGCGCACCGGGCCAAGGGCCTGGAATGGGATCTCGTCGTGGTCGCGGGGGTTCAGGAGGGAATCTGGCCCGATCTACGGCTGCGCGGCTCCCTGCTCGGGATGGATGAGCTCGTCGAGGCCGCCGACCGCGGGCTCGACCCAGCTGCCGGAGCTGCTGCGGCAGCGGCTGCGGTCGCACTCAGCTCGAAGCTGCTGGACGAGGAGCGGCGGCTGTTCTATGTCGCGGTCACGCGGGCGCGGCGCTCGCTGGTGGTGACTGCGGTCGGCGGCGAGGACAGCGAGGAACGCCCGTCCAGGTTCCTGGCCGAGCTGGCCGGAGACGAGATCGCGATCGAGGACGTAGCCGGCATGGGCCGGCGCTGGCTTTCGCTGCCAGCCCTGACCGCCGATCTTCGCCGCGCCGCTGCCGACCGCGGCCTGCCGAGGCCCGTCCGGCAGGCAGCAGCCGCCCAGCTGGCCAGGCTGGCCGCGGCGAGGATACCCGGAGCAAGTCCAGCCCAGTGGTACGCCCTCACGCAATGGTCGGGTTCAGGGCCGATCAGCGACGGCGAGGTCAGGGTCTCTCCGTCCCAGGTGGACAAGTTCGTCACGTGCGGGTTGCGCTGGCTGATCGAGTCGGCAGTAGGCGCCGGTCCGCCATCGGTCGCCGGTCATCTCGGGACCGTGATTCACGCGGCGGCCGCGCTTGTCGCCGAGGGCGCCGATCAGGCTGACATCGCGGGCCGGATCGACGAAATCTGGCACCAGCTCGACTTCGGCAGCGTGTGGTACAGCTACAGGCAGCGCGAGAACGCCAGCCAGATGGTCGCCAGGTTCGTTGACTGGCACCGGGCGAACCGGCGCGAGCTGATCGCCATCGAGCAGAAGCTGCGGGTCAGGATCGACGACGTCCTGATCGCCGGGCAGGTTGACCGGCTGGAGCGCGACGCGGACGGCAGGGCCGTCGTCGTTGACCTCAAGACGGGCTCATCGAAGCCGCCTGCGGCCGATCTCCAGCGCAACCCGCAACTCGGCGTGTACCAGCTTGCTGTACTGCTCGGCGCCTTCATCGAGCTGGGTGCCACCGAGCCGGGCGGCGCCGAGCTGGTCCACGTGGGCCGGGCGGCCAGGCCCAGATCGGCAATCGTTCAGAGCCAGCGTGCGCTGGCTGACGATCCAGACCCGGGCTGGGCCCAGACGCTCGTGAAGGAGGCCGCCGCGGCCATGGCCGGCCCGCAGTTCAAGGCGGCGGTCAATGACGGTTGCCGGCGCTGCCCGGCGGCGACAAGCTGCCCGGTCGACGAGCGCGGCGGTCAGGTGACGTCATGAGCCAGCTGACCCTCTGGAGCGATGATCCGGCGCCGGCCGACTCCGATCGGCCACCCCGGTTCGGCCCGGCGCAACTGGCGCGGCTGCTCGGCATCGACGAGCCGACGCCCGAGCAGTCCGCGGTCATCAGCGCGCCACTGGCGCCGGTGGCCGTGATCGCCGGAGCCGGTTCGGGCAAGAGCGAGACCATGGCCGCACGGCTGGTCTGGCTGGTTGCGAACGGCTATGTCCGGCCGGAACGCGTCCTGGGGCTCACCTTCACCCGGAAGGCGGCCGCTGAGCTTGCCGGGCGGGTCAGAGCCCGACTGGACGGACTGCGCCGGGTCGGGCCACTCCTATGCCGGTCGGCTGATCGCCGATCACGCGCTGCGCGAAGCGCTCGAGCCGACGATGCGGCTGATCACACCTGCCGTTGCCTGGCAGCTGGCGGCCAGGATCGTGGCCGCATACGACGGGCCCATGGACGCGGTCGACTGGGCGCCGGTGACCGTGACGGCCGCCGTCGTCGAGCTGTCCGGCGAACTTGCCGAGCACCTGCGCGGTCCCGACGACGTGCTCGAAGCAGGCGATTGGCTGCGGCGGCGCCTCGCCGAGGTCCCGGCAGGCAAGCGCCGGCCGGCGGAGGCGACGATCAAGTGCCAGCGCGTTCGCGAGCAGCTACTCCCGCTGGTGCGGGCCTATGCCGCAGCCAAGGCCGAGCGCGAGGTCATCGACTACGGCGACCAGATGGCGCTCGCGGCACGCATCGCCATCGCCCATCCGGAGGTTGGGGCAGCAGAGCGGGCCAGGCGGACACGTTCCCGCCGACCGGGGCCGACGCGGGCGACCGTGCCGAGGTGAGGCTGCTGTCGACCAGCTTCCGCAACACCGGCAAGGTGCTCGACGCCGCCGCGGCGATCCAGCGCGACCTCCGGCAGATCGCACCTGAGGTGCCCAGGCTGATCGCGCCGCCGCAGCGGGCTGACCGCGGCGCCGTCGTCTGCGCGCTGCTTCCGACCAGCGCTGACGAGGCCCGCTGGGTCGCCGAGCAGGTCGCGGGGCTGCTGAGGCTGCGCGGCGGGCTCGCGCCGGACGGCCGGCCGTGGCCGGACGGACGGCCGGACGGCGTCCGGCCCTCCGACATCGCCGTGCTGTGCCGGAAACGTACCCAGTTCAGCGCGCTGCGGACCGCGCTGGAAGCCGAGGGCATCCCGGTGGAGGTTGTGGGGCTGGGCGGGCTGCTGACGGTGCCCGAGGTCGCCGACATCGTGGCAACGCTGCGGGTGCTACACGGCCCGGCGGCGTCCGATTCACTGATCAGGACGCTCGTCTCGCCGCGATGGCGAGTCGGCCCGAAGGACCTGGTCGCGCTCGGGGCCAGGGCCCGGGCACTGGCCAGGGATCAGTCCGGCGCGGCAAGCGCGGACCGCCCCGAGAGCCTTGTTGAAGCTGAAGAAGATCATCTGACCCGGGCCGTGGCCGACTTCACCAAGGAGGCCGGCAGCCTCGTCGAGGCGCTCGATGACCTTGGTGAGACGGCCGCGTACTCGGCGGAGGGCTATCCCCGGTTGTCGGCGCTGGCCGCGGAGCTGCGGGCGCTGCGCCGGCATGTCGGGCGGCCGCTGCCTGAGCTGGTGACCGAGGTGGAGCGGGCGCTCGGGCTGGACGTCGAGGTCGCCGCGCGGCCGGGGAGCAGCCCGGCGGCGGCGCGGGCAGATCTTGACGCTTTTGCCGATGCCGCCGCGGCCTTCGCTGGGGACGCTCAGGAGCCGACGCTCGGCGCGTTCCTCGCGTCCCGGCCAGGCAGCGGATGACGACGCGGTGGACGGACAATCCGCGGCTGCTGCCGTTCTGGCTGCGGGGCGATGAAGCTGACCTGCCGGCGCTGGCCGGGCTCGACCCGGACTCGCTGGCCGCGTTCGGTCAGGCCTGCGCGGACCGGAATCTGGCCGAGGAACGTCGGCTGGCATACGTCGCCGTGACGAGGGCCGCCTACTGGCTGGCCTGCACCGGGTACTGGTGGGGAGCGGGCAAGAGCCCGCTCGGCCCGTCGCCGTACCTGCAGGAGGTGGCCGATAGCTGCCGGGACGGAGCTGGCGTGGTCGCGGAGTGGGCAGACGCGCCTGAGGACGGCGCAGAAAACCCGGCGCTGGCCGAGCCGCTGACGGCGTTCTGGCCCGAGCCGCCTGCTGGCGCCAGGTACGAGGCCATCCGCGAGGCAGGTGACATGGTGCTCGCCTCCAGCGTGCCGGAGAGTGCCGCGGTGCCCGCCCGGTACGCCGACCTGGTCGCGGGCTGGGCAGCCGACGCCGACCTGTTGCTGGCCGAGCGGTCGAGACGCAGGCCCGAAGGGCCCATCCCGGTTGAGCTGCCGCCGCGCTTCGGCGTCTCGGCCCTGGTCACCATGGCCAGGAACCCAGCTCTGCTCGCCGCACAGATCAGGCGGCCGATGCCGCGCCCGCCGGCGCCGCGGGCAGAACGCGGCACTGCGTTTCACCGCTGGCTTGAGGAGCGGTTCGGCCAGATGCGGCTGATCAATGTCGATGACCTGGCCGGTGCGGTCGACGCGGACCTGGTCGCCGACGACGCCGACCTGGCCGAGCTTAAGTCGCGATTCGAGGCGGGGCAATGGGGGCAGCGCTGGCCCGCCGAGGTCGAGATGCCGTTCGAGACCAGGGTGGGCGACCGGCTAGTCCGCGGCAGGATTGATGCGATCTTCGCCGACGCTCCCGGTGGCGGGTTCGATGTCGTCGACTGGAAGACCGGGCGGCCGCCGCGACCCGGCCGCGAGGAGCGAGCGGTCGCCGTGCAGCTGGCTGCGTACCGTCTGGCCTGGGCCGCACTGGCCGGGGTGCGAGTTGATGAGGTCCGCGCGGCGTTCTACTACGTACGCGAGGACTTGACGATCCGCCCGGCCGACCTGCTCGACGCCGCCGGGCTCGCCGCGCTGATCGACGAGGTTCCGGCCGCCGAAGAGCTGTGACCATGGCAGAGTGCCTTTCGAGAAGGGAGCCCAACTATGGCTTTGACGGCTCGTCGCGCCATCGCCGCCGTGGGCGCCATGTGCGCGATCGCGCTTGGCGCTGTCGCGAGCGTCCCTCGGCAGGCCTCGGCGGCACCGGCTGCGGCGGCACCGGCCGCTGCGGCGCCTGCCGCGACCTGGCACGTGGCCAAGCTGCTGAATCTCCGCCATTTCCGGAACCTGATCGGGCTGACCGCGACTGGCGCGAGCGACGCGTGGGCCTTCGGCGACGGTGCCAGGCACCCAGCTGTCCTGCACTGGAACGGAAGCACCTGGACCGGATCGACCCTGCCTGGGGCTTTTGCGAGGCCGGAGAACGCCTCCTCCACGGGTCCGAGGAACGTCTGGGCCTCAGGCGAACTATGCAACCAAGGGCCGCCGTCTCCACCTGGATTCTCGGCGTACGTTTCCCGCTGGAACGGCCAGGCATGGGCGACGACCAAATTCAAGAACATGCGCTTCTGCGCAGGTCGGGTCGTGACGGTTGGGCGGAGAGAAGGCTGGCTGTTCGGCTTCTACGGCAGCACACGGTCGACACTAGCGCTCCACTTCACCGGCGGAAGATGGCGGCTTTCCACTCTGGGGAATGTCGGGCAGATTCTTGCCGCCACAGCGGCTTCAGCCAGGGACGTCTGGGCCTTCGCGTCCGGGTCCCGCAGCAGGAGCCTGGCCGTCCGCTGGAACGGTCGCGCCTGGCGGATCGTATCGCTTCACAACCGACGGCCACGGCGGCGTCTGGATGCTAGGGGTCAATACCGCCGGCGTTTACTGGTTCCTGCACTATTCACACGGGACGTGGACCGTTCAGCACGTCCCAGTTACGGGGATCCCCGGCGCGCCGGCAAACGCGAACTTCAATATGTATGCCATCGCGCGGATTCCTGGCACCACGTCGGTATGGGCTACGGGCGACGTTAACTGGCTCGATGCGACGAATCACCTTCATGCCTACACCGTGATCTTCAAGTTCGGGACCTAGTCCGCGGACGTCGGCCCCAGGTGGCCGCTACGCGGGAAGCTGCCTGATTGCCTGGATCTGGGTGGTCTGGGCGACCAGGCGGCCCGCGTCGTCGTAGAGGCTGGTCTGGATTGTGGCCGCAGTACGCCCGCGGTGCAGTGGCACGGCGACGGCGCGCACGGTTCCGGATGAGACCGGGCGGAACATCTGCGTCGTCGACGTCATCGTCGCGGTCGTCTGGCCCTCGGCCAGTCCGAGAAACGCCACCAGAGCGCCCGCCGTGTCGCCGAGCGACATGAGGACGCCGCCGTGCAGAATGCCGGTCATCGTGCACAGCCGGGGCTGCCACGGCAAGACGGCGACCACGCGATCGGGGCCAGCCTCCTCCAGGGTCATGCCCACCAAGTCGGCGAACGGCATCGTTGCGATCAGTTCATGCGCGTCGGCGATCACAGCGCCAGTCTGGCAGAGCCAGATCGCGACTGGCATGCCGCGCTCCGGCGATGGGTCTACAGTTCCTATCTGGATCATTGGCAACGCCCGTCACACCGACACCGACCCGAGGTGACACGCGCATGGACACGGACGTCCGCGACTACATCGACGCTCACGCCGGCGAGTTCTTCGCCGCCCTGAAGCAGTGGCTGACGATCCCGTCGATCTCGGCCGATCCGGCCCGCAGCGCGGACGTACGCCGGTCCGCGCAGTGGCTAGCCGACCACCTTCGCGCGACCGGGTTCGAGACGGCCGAGCTCTGGGAGACGGGGACGCCCGACAGCCCAGGCCTGCCCGCGGTGTTCGCGCAGTGGACGGCCGCCGATCCGGCCGCTCCGACCGTGCTGATCTACGGCCACCACGACGTCCAGCCGGTCGAACCGCTGGATGAATGGGACTCGCCGGCATTCGAGCCGGCCGAGCGCGGCGGCCAGATCCTGGCCCGCGGCGCGTCCGACGATAAGGGCCAGGTCCTCTTCCATGCCCTTGGGACCCGGGCCTGGCTGGCGGCGCGCGGCGCGAGCAGCCCGCCGGTCACGCTCAAGCTGATCGTCGAGGGCGAGGAAGAGTCGGGCTCGACCCACTTCGCGGATCTGCTGCGGCATGAGCGCGAACGGCTGGCCTGCGATGTGATTGTGGTCTCCGACACCACCATGTGGGCGGCCGACGTGCCGTCGATGTGCACCGGCATGCGCGGCGTCATCGACGCCCAGATCGACGTCTACGGCCCCGATCGCGACCTGCACTCTGGCTCGTTCGGCGGCGCCGTGCCCAACCCGCTGCACGCGCTAGCTGGCTTGCTCGCGGGCCTCCATGACGCCGACGGGCGGGTCACGCTGCCCGGCTTCTACGACAAGGTCGCCGAGCTCACGCCCGCCGAGCGCGATCTGTTCGCCAGGCTGCCGTTCGACGAGAAGGCATGGCTGACCACGGCGGGCAACAGCGGCGCCGCCTACGGCGAAGCCGGCTTCAGCACGATCGAGCGGATCTGGGCCCGCCCGACCGCCGAGATCAACGGCATGTGGGGCGGCCATACCGGCCCCGGCGGCAAGACGATCGTGCCGCGCGAGGCCCATGCCAAGCTGTCGTTCCGGCTGGTCGCCCACCAGGAGCCGGCCGAGGTGGCCGGCTTGCTGCGTGACTTCGTGGCGCAACACAGACCGCCGGGGCTGGATGTTGCCGTCACCGTCGACGGCCCGGGGGTCCGGCCGTCGTTCTCGCCGATCGATTCGCCGGCGGTTGCGGCCGGGCGGCGCGCGATGGAACGGGCGTTCGGCCAGGAGATCCTGTTCACCAGGGAGGGCGGCAGCGGGCCTGAGGCCGACCTGGCGGAAATCCTTGGCGCGCCCCTGGTCTTCATCGCTGTTGGCCTTGACGAGGACCGCATTCACGCCCCGAACGAGCGCGTGGACATGAAGCTGCTGCTCAAGGGCGCGGAGGCGGCCGCGTATCTCTGGGACGAGCTCGCGGCCGCATCCAGCCAGGTCGCTACCGCATGACAGCCGACAGTTTACTTAGTGAGAACCTGCCCGCCCTGTCTGGCCGCCGGAGGAACCAGGCGGGCGGGGGTCAGCCTGCGGCTCAGCCACTGCAGTACCTGCGGGAGTTCCCGGCGCCAGGTGGAGTAGTTGTGCCCTCCTCGCCGCAGGATCAGGGAGTAGCCCTGCATGGGCGGACGAATGAGGTGCAAGAACGCCAGGGAGTTAGGCAAGTTGTCCTCGCTGGCGCTGGACGCGATGAGGACTGAGACCGGCGGGGCCGGCAGTTGCCGCAGCCGCCATTGAAGATCGTTCTCATCGCGGTAGCCGCGGCTGCCGCCGTAGAGGTTGCCCGTAGTGTGGTCCTTGATGTAGCCACCTGCAACCCCGCCGGGATGTTGGTGCATTCGGTGTCGCGGGGAAGCGCCACCGACGGATTCACCATGACATAGATCGCTGGCCGGATGCGATGAGCGGTCGCGAGCCTGGCTGCCATGGCAGGCAGACCGAGCGTCCTCATCAGGTTCAGCGGGTCCGTCGGGTAGCCAGCAAACGCGAGGACCACGGGGAAGCGCGCCTTGGCGTAGGCGGGCTGGAAGTACACCGGCGGCAGGTAGACGTAGTCGCTGGCGCCAACGATGCCCGTGTACTGGCCGCGGATCGTCACCCGCAGCACCGCGCCTGACCTGGCGGCGGGGCTGATCGAGTGAGTGGGCGCGTGCGTGCTGTCGCCGAACAGCGGGAGTCCGGCGGCGTCCGGCCGCCCGCCGGGCGACGCGATGAGGCCGCTGCCGTACCGCCCCGGGGCTGAGCCACCGCGGTAGGTCGCGCCGATACTGGTACCTGTGATCACGATCGGCTGAGTGCTGGCAGCGCGGGCCGTTTCTGGCAGCGATACCGCGCTCTGCCGAGCGGGTGCCGGGCCGATCAGTGCGGACCATGAGCTGAAGAAGCTGAACGAGTCGTTCAGGTACGCAAGGACCGCGGCGACGATAAGTATCTGGCCGACGGCGATCAGCGCGATCCGGGCGCCGACCTGTCCGATGCGCTGCCATGCAAGCCTAGGCCACAGCCAGGTGGTTCCCGCGATCGCACCGCCCGCCAGCATGATAGTGAGCCAGAGAAACAGGCCGCTGGTCAGTCCCACTCCCAATGTCCCCCTTTGTAAAGGCCCCCGCTTGATCCCGCGCTCGCTGGTCTCGTGCGGGCTGTTCAGGAACTGCCGTCCGCATTCAGCGAGCGGCCGAGCCAGCCGAGCGCGGGCGCCAACGGCCAGAGCCCCGTCTGAGGCGGAGCCGACGCCACGCGCATCGGCGCACGGGCCAGCGACAAGAACGGGCTGTCCGTGCGGCTCCCGGCGAACAGCACCGAGATCGGCTGCCCCGGCTGGTGCCGTATCAGCCAGAGCAGGTCGTCCTGAAGGCGCAGCTGCGGGCTGCCGTCCCAGGCCGGTGGTCCGGGCGGCGCTTGGTACCCGCCGGGCGGCACGGCTACAGCCGCGAACATCGGTGCGTTTGTCAGCGCCAGCTGCAGTGCGCAGTACCCGCCCGACGTGTCGCCGAGCAGTGCCCACCTGGTGCGCTGGGTGTTGCCCCGGTAGCCGGAGCCGATCGCGGTCCGCAGGTCCTGAGTGAAGAACAAAGCCGCCTGTG
>WNFI01201838.1_pt2 | contig 18777 bp, 10 predicted proteins | sample 5400471 | NCBI WGS metagenome assembly WNFI01 (sample SAMN13153348, study PRJNA577476) | soil metagenome | isolation source: 100 cm saprolite on Douglas fir-dominated hillslope | place: USA:California | collected 2013-09-17 | reverse complement strand
AACCCCTTGGAGGGATCCAAATCTTCGGCATCCCATCCGGAAATAATAGAGAGGGTGACAGCAGCATCGTAGACGCTGCGCGCCATCGGACCGGCGCGGTCCTGACCAGGTCCGCGCGGCACGATACCAGTGCGCGTCACCATTCCCTGCGTAGCGACCATGCCAACGACGCTGTTGTAGGACGATGGAATCTGGACCGAACCACCGGTGTCGGTGCCGATCGCAAGCGCGCCAAAATAGGCGGCCATGGAGGCACCGGGCCCGTTACTCGATCCCCCTGGAGTGTAATCAAGATTATACGGGTTCATGGTGCGCCCGATCGGATGCGTATCATCAAAACCGTTTCCGAACCAATTTACGGTCGCCACCTTCGCAAGCACGATCGCGCCGGCTTTGTGTAGTCGTTCGACGACTCCGGCATCGCGCGGCGGTATCGGAGAGCCGAATGGAATGAATCCAGCGGTGGTGGGCAGGCCCGCCACATCGATCAGATCCTTAATCATGAACGGAATACCGTGAAGCGGCGAACGCCTCCCCTTCGCCTTGCGCTCCGCGTCCATTGCTTTCGCTTCCGCAAGTACATTGGGATTCAGCGCAATGACCGAATTGATTTTCGGACCCTTCTTATCGTAGGCATCCAATCGGGCGAGATAGAGCTGAACCAGTTTTTCCGACGAGAGAGCGCCCGCGTCGATCGCGGCATTGATGTCAGCAACGGTGGCTGTCGATAGATCGAACGTCGCGCCCAAAGCAATCGTCGAGAATACGGCGATGAGTACCCAACCCCTGACAAGCAATTTTAAATGGCTCATAAAAATCTAGGTCTGGTTCAGTAATCGAACTTCTCGCCGGGGAGCGGTGGCGTGGTCGCGGGCGTCTTGCGGCGCATGCTCGCGATCTCGTAACCGGCGGCGATCTTGAGCAAATTGAGATCGTCGAAATCCTTGCCGGTGAATTGAAGCGCGATCGGGAGACCGTCCTTCGTATATCCGGTGGGCATGATAATGCCGGGCAACTGGGAATTGGAGACGAGGCTATGACTGGAGCCCACGCTGTTCCCCTCGCCCTCCAGCAGCGGTGGCGGCACCGTATTGAACGGAAGAACAAGCGCATCGAGCTGATACTTCGTCACAATCTCGTTGATCAAGTCGTGCACCATATTCTTGGTGCGGACTCGCGCAGCGTAGTCCGCGCTCTTCGCTGGCGGCGGCAGTGCCAGCGCCTCAATCATCAGCTTGTCGAATTTGTCGCGCCCCACCTTTTCGATCATCTCCTGCACCGTTTTGTACGGTGCGGCCGAACCGAGTCGGGCGAGGTAGGCGTTCTGCACATAAAGTTTTTCGTATTCCGCCGTGCGTCCTGCCGCGGCGGTGGTCAGGGTCTTCAAATCGAATCCCGTGAGGACCGGATCCACGATAAACGCACCCGCTTTGCGCATGTCGTCCAATGCTCGATTAAAGAGCGCAATTCCTTCCTCATGCTGCGGTCCCGCGTGGACCATCTCGCGCACCCGCCATCACGGTGAGCAGCGTCGCAATGTCTGAAACATGGCGCCCCATCGGCCCGGCCCGATCCTGCGTGACACTGCGCGGCACGATGCCCGAACGGCTAACCAACCCTTGAGTCGCTACCATGCCGACAAGGCTGCACCAGGCCGATGGGTTCATAACCGAGCCACCGGTGTCGGTGCCGATACCGACCGTGGCAAAATAGGAGGCCATCGAAACGCCGACACCATTGCTCGACCCGCCCGGCGAATATTTTAAACCATAGGGATTGAGACTCGCACCAATCGGATGAGTCTCGTCGAAGCCTTTGCCAAACCAATTTATCGTTGCTACTTTTGCGATGATGATCGCACCGGCGGCCTTCAGGTTAGCCGTGACCGTCGCGTCGCGCGGAGGAATGGGCGCACCAAACGGCTTAAAGCCCGCCGTCGTCGGCATGCCCGCAACATCGATGAGATCTTTCAACACCACTGGAATCCCATGCAAAGGAGACCTCGGGCCTTTCGCTTTGCGCTCTGCATCCAGCGCTTTCGCTTCTTCAAGAGCGTGGGTGTTCATGGTGATGACTGCATTCACCTGCGGGCCCTTTTTATTGTACGCGTCAATGCGCGCGAGATAGAGGCCCACCAACTTTTCCGAGGTAAGACCACCGGCATCGAGGGCCTTGTTGATATCCGCAATCGTGGCGGTTTCCAAATCGAACGTCGCGGCGCGCACCGAAACGGCGCAAACGATCGCGAAACAAAGCGCGGCCTGAAGGAGTTGTTTAACAATTTTCATAGAGAGGTTAACGGGGTGAGTTGAAAAACTGTTCGGTACGAAGCCGCTCATTTCGGATCTTCCGTCTGCATCGTCCCGGCTCATAAATTCTATCTCCTAGATTCTAAATTTCATTTCCATGCATTCCGGGGCGATCCGATCTCCCTCATTCCGGTTTAGTTTCAATAATCGAAATGTTCGCCGGGCAGTGGTGGCGTGGACACCGGCAGTCGTCTGAACTTCGTCGCCTGTTCGAATCCGTACGCGAGACGAATGAGCTGCGCGTCGGAATACGGCCGTCCGAGAAACTCGACGCCGACGGGGACGCCGAGCGGCGCATCCTTTGTGCTCGGAGAAAATCCACCCGGAAACGTGATCGAGGGCAGATTGGAATTCGACGACAGGAAGCCGTTACGTTCGACCTGATCGGCATCCTTTGTTGCCGGCACGACTAGGCGCTTCTGGTGGGTGTAGAAGAGCACGTCCACGCCGAGCTTATCCATCGCCGCGACAACGGCTTCGCGGAATAAAACCTGGTTCTCAAGGTTGTGCGCGAATTCCGGATTATGGAGCGGGTCCTTCTCGGCCAGGCCGCGTTTCAACATTTGAATCACGGACGGAAGTGCCTTCCCATCTGCCGCGGCAACGTACTCCGCCAGATTCTTGTACTTTCCCTTCGGTCCAAGGCCGGCGAAGTAATCATCCATGATCCATTTGGTCTCGAAATTACCCACTGACATAGGATGCGCTTTGAGCCATGCCTCCGTTACCTCCGGAAGCTCGATCTCGGTGACTATCGCGCCCGCCTTCCGCATGGCTTCGGCCGAATTCATTGTCATCTGTTTCACAAGCGCATGCTCCGGATGGCTGCCATCTCCGAAGAGATTAACCACGAAACCGACTTTCACCCCTTTGAGACTATCCTTGTCCAGATAGGACGTGTAGGTCTTCGGTTTTTTGCCAATCCCATTCCATGTCGCCAGATCGCCGGGATCGAAACCGACCATCTCATCCAACATGACTGCTGTGTCCGCCACATAATGTGTGATCGGTCCCGCAGTGTCCTGCGTGTATGAATTCGGCATGATTCCGGTGCGACCGATCAGACCGATGCTCGGACGAAAACCAACGAGGTTATTGGCGGATGCAGGCGAGCGCGTCGACTGCCCAGTGTCGCTTCCGGTTCCCGCGATGGCGAACAAGGCGGCGACGGAGGCGCCCGTGCCTCCGCTTGAACCACCCGGCGTACGAGTCAGATCATAGGGATTGTAGGTCTGCCCGAAGAGCGAACTGAAGCTCACTCCTCCCCGCGCAAACTCACTCATGTTTACCTTCGCCAAAATAATCGCTCCGGCTGCGCGCAATCTGGCCACGACCGATGCGTCGTTGGCCGGTTGATTGCCGACGAGGGCTTTCGATCCGCCGGTCGTCGGCAGATCGAACGTATTATAGTTGTCCTTGAGCATCACTGGAACCCCGTGCAAGGGACTGCGCGGCCCCTTGGCTTTGCGTTCGGCGTCGAGTGCTCTCGCGGTTTCGATTGCTTTCGGATTGAGCGTGATCACCGCATTGATTCGAGGCCCCGTCTGATCGTAGGCCTTGATGCGGGCGAGGCAGAGTTCGATCAGCTTCTCCGATGTCAATGCACCGGCATCGAACGCCGCATTGATATCCGCAATGCTCGTAGTCGATAGATCAAAGGTGGCCGCTCTTGCCAGCGGCACAAGGGCGATCACCGCGGCTGCAATGACGGAACGTATCTTCAGGGTCATCATGATAAATTTCGAGAGCTCGTATTAAGCCACAGAAACAGGAAGGACAAAAAAATGTCGGAAGATAGGAGCGAGGCTAGGGAAGCGAGTCGGCGAAACGCTTCGTCCGACTCGTCGATGCCAACTCCTAAATTCTAGATTCCCTGTTAATAGGTGAACTTTTCGCCCGGAAGCGATGGAACGGTCGGAGCCGGCTTGCGATTGTGAAACTGTTCGAATGCATAAGTCAGCTTGAACAGAGTCGGCTCGCTATAGGGCATGCCCAGAAACTCAATCGCGATGGGACCATTCGTCTCCTTGGTATAACCGGCCGGCAAAACGATGGCGGGCATTCCCGTGATCGTGCTCACGGAGTTATCCGATTCCGGATAAGATTCCAGATGCTTGTTCGGCGGCACGGAGCGGAACGGATAAACCAAGGCATCCAGGCGATATTTCTTCATGATCTCCTGAATTGCCACAGTAACGGTCTCCTGCGTGTCCCGACGCGCCAGATACTCCTGGTTATACATCAGGGAATTAAACTCCTTGTACGCCGCGATGATGCTCGGCTTCACCAGGCTTCCACCCTTCTGAATGAGTTCATCCATGTTGTGGATCGGCACGTTCGGCCCGAGGCGCCGGAAGTACAAGTTATAGGAGAACTGGGCCTCGAAATAGTTGACGCGGGCAAAGGCGTCTTTTTCCGCGCCGTCGGTCAAGGGGAAGAGATCGAGTCCCGTCGAAAGATTGTCGACGATGACTGCGCCGGCTCCCTTCATCTGCGCGATGGCCTTCTCGATCATCGCAATGCCCTCGGCGTGGGCGGGCCCCTTGCGGAACAAATCGCGCAATACTCCGATGCGCGCTCCGCGAAATCCGTTCTTATCCAGGAACGTCGTGTAGGATTCTTTCGGCATGTGACCGGGCGTGTTGATGGTGAGCAGATCCTCGGCATCAAATCCAGCGACGATATCCGTCAAGGCAGCCACATCGTAGACGGACCGCGCCATGGGGCCGCATCGCTCCTGGGTGAAGGAGGTCATCACCTGACCGGCGCGCGGAATCAAACCGCGTGTCGCAGCGATGCCAACAACGCTGTTGGCCGCAACGGGGCCACGAATGGAAGTTCCTGTCTCGCTCCCGAGGCCAATCTGAGTAAACCCGGCTGCGAGCGAAGCTCCGGTGCCACCGCTGGATCCGCTCGGACTCAGCTCCGTGTTGTACGGATTCGAAGTGCGGCCCAGCACCGTGCTTTGATCGCCCGGCTTCGGAACGCCGAACCAATCGCTCATATTTACTTTCGCCAGGATGATGGCGCCCGCGGCCCGCAGGCGGGCGACGACCGTGGCGTCGAGGATCGGCTGCGAATCCTTCATCGGAAGAAATCCCGCTGACGTCGGCATGTCTTTGGTATCGTAGAGATCCTTCAAGACGACCGGGATGCCATGCACTTTGCTGCGCGGGCCCTTGGCCTTGCGTTCGGCGTCCAACTCTCGCGCGGTTTCGAGGGCATGGGCATTCAGCGTGATGATCGCATTGATATTCGGCCCCTTCTTATTGTACGCATCGATTCGAGCCAGATAGAGCTTAACCAGTTTTTCCGAGGTCAGGGCACCGGCGTCGAACGCCGCATTGATATCGGCGATGGTTGCCGTCTCGAGATTGAACTCTGCGGCGCGGAGCGGTTGCAAAAGCAGCCCGATCGCCGCGAGGGTGATGAGTAACTTGGAGGTGAATATATTCATAGGGTATTTGGTCTTATCCGGTTTAGTAATCAAATTTTTCGCCCGGCAGTGCAGGCACGCTCGTTGGCGGCGTGCGATGGCGGGTCGTTTGCTCAAATCCGTAAGCAAGCCGGATCAGTTGTGGTTCGCTGAAGGGACGGCCCAGAAATTCGACGCCAATGGGAACGCCGATCGGTGCGTCCTTGGACGGAGGTGAGAAACCACCGGGTATCGTGATGGATGGGAGACCCGTGCTTGATGATAGGTATCCGTTGCGCTCAATTTGTTCGGGATCCTTCGTCGCCGGAACCACCAACCGTTTTTGATGCGTGTAGAAGAGCGCGTCCAATTTGTTCTCTTCCATTACGCTCAGCAGCAGGTCGCGAAATTTTGCCTGCGCCATGAGGCGCTTGGCGTATTCAGGCGAACGCAACGGATTTTCCCTGGCTTCGATTTGGCGTTTTAAACCGGCATACACCGCAGGATTGGAATTGCCGGCAGCGGCCACGTACTCTTGCAGGTTTTTATACTTGGACGTCGCCACCCGCGCGCGAAAATATTCGTCCATCATCCATTTCGATTCGAATTCGCTCACGGAGATTTCTGCCAGGTGGTTGCCGTAGTAAGCCGCCTTCGGAATTTCGATTGAAACGACCGTAGCTCCCGCCGCCTTCATATCGTCAACGGCCTTGCGCGTCACAGCCGTCACCATCGCATGCTCCGGGAAACTGCCGTCGCCCAGAATGTCAGTGATAAAGCCAATGCGCGCGCCCTTCAAACCATCCTTGTCGAGAGAGGCGGTATAGGTTGCAGGCGCTTTTCCCACGCCAACGAAGGTCGACGTATCGGCGGCATCGAATCCCACCATGTTGTCCAGCATGACCGCGGCATCCGCGACATAATGGGCTATCGGGCCCGCTGTATCCTGGGTAAAGGAGATTGGGATGACGCCATCGCGACTGATCAACCCATAGGTCGCTCGTATACCGACGAGGTTGTTCGCTGATGCAGGCGACCGCGTCGATTGACCCGTATCGCTCCCCGTGCCCGCGATGCCAAAACCTGCGGCGACCGACACTCCCGTGCCGCCGCTCGAACCACCGGGTGTTCGCGTCAAATCGTAGGGATTGAAGGTTTGGCCCATCAGCGAACTAATGGTGACACCATTTCGAGCCAACTCCCCCAGATTGACCTTGGCAAGGATGACCGCCCCCGCCGCACGCAGTTTCGCTACCGTGAACGCATCGTAGGGCGGAACGTAGCCCACGAGCGCCTTCGAACCTCCAGTCGTAGGGATGTCATACGTGTCGTAATTATCTTTCAATACAATGGGAATGCCATGCAACGGACTCCGCGGCCCCTTGGTTTTTCGCTCGGCATCCAGAGCGCGGGCAATTTCCAGCGCCTTCGGATTAACCGCGATAACGGCATTAAGTTTTGGACCTGTTTGATCGTAGGCCTTGATTCGAGCCAGACACAGCGAGACCAATTTTTCCGAAGTGAGCGCTCCGGCATCGAAGGCCTTGTTGATTTCCGCGAAACTAGCGGTTTGAAGATTGAACTCGGCGGCAACGCTCGACGATGGGGCGAGAAGCACGCAGGCGAGAACAAACGTAGCCACGAGTGAGAGGTAACGACGAGCGATTATCATGGGGATTGGGTTATCATTTTATCCACCAGAGGCGGAGGAGTCGCATGAAGCGCGGCCTTCTTGACTACTCACGGGCGTAGGCAAGAAGCGTAAGGTTTGGCTCGCTGTAGACGTCCCTGAAATTCCGGTGTTAAGTCTGATTATCGTCTTAGAATTTACGGACGTAATTGACTTCCACCGACTGCGGGAATGAGGGCCGCAACCATCCGACGGGAGAACCCGTGCCGCCCGCATATACGTCTCGGTTGAAGATATTGCTGACCACGGCGTACACCTCCCACTTCTTAGTACGATAGCCCATATTTGTATCGAACACCCAAGCTTCGGGGACTTTTACCGTGTACAGATTATTTACAGCATAGCTTCCTTGATCGTAGGCGGTGCCGGAGATGTAGAAGCCCTTCAAGATACCGTCAGTGAAGTTGTATGCCAGTGTCGTGCTGATGGTATGATTCGGAATGCCTGGGACCTCATTGTACTTTGTTACATTGGAAGGAATTGTCGTCTGAAGACGTCCACCCCATCCGAACGCCTCCGCAGGAATCACGACTTTTCCGGTCGAGTCTACTACATCGGGAAAACCGGCATCCCGGGCATTGATCAGGACCGTTCCGGGAGATGATAGGTTCACCACTTTATTCCAGCTTCCGTTAGACGTCAGTGATAAGTTTTTCGTCAGGAGGAAACGCAACTCGACCTCCCAACCACGAGATACCGTACTGGCCACGGCACCGGCTCCGCCGCCGGCAAGCACGTCGTACGAGCTGCGGGTTTGGTCGTAGCCGGACAGGCTAAAGAAGATTTTGTCTTTGAACATCGAACCTTTGAGTCCCGCTTCGAGAAGTGTGGACGTACCGGTGAGATTGCCCCGAGTAGCAGCTTCTGTATTCAGTCCGCCGTCGGAGGAATTGTTAATAATGACCGCCTGTTGGCCGGCCGTCACATACGGATGCAAGTTAAACGGCGCCTTGTATGAGAGACTCGCAGACATGGACGGCTTACTGGAATTACCGACGGCATAAACCGGAATCTGGCCGAACAGGCCTGTGTTGTTATAAATATTTGAAGAGGCGCTAGACGACCCGCGTTCGTAAACGCCCGTCGGTACGGAAAACCGAGCATCAACATAATCGTAGCGGTATCCGGTGATCAGATCCACCTTATCAAAGAACGTCTGGTCGAACATCACACCGGCACCAATTACTTTATAAAATGAGTTCTGGTCCTGGCTCGCTGGTTGGTAGTCGTATGAATTCGGAGAGGTGACATAATTATAGAAGCGATCGTTCGAAGTGAACGTGCTCGAAATCTCCATGGAATCGATGCGCTGAAGATCGCGCCGCCAATCCAAGTCGTAGCTATTGTTGCCGGTATGGTTTACCCACGTCATGAACATATTGGCTGACGCTAAGGCATTAACGGACCACCACTTGGTCGGATTGAACTTTTTTGTGAAAGTAGCCTTATCCTCGAGTGTAAGCGGCTGCTGCCGTTGGCTAAATCCGTTGCTGCCTACTTTCGCCTGATGATGGCCATCGATAAAAATTTGGTTTTTATACGTCTGATCAGGGTTGTAGTCATTAACGAAATCCAGGAAGTAGGCCGCGATATTCGCGCGATAAAAATCCTCACCCAGACTCATCTGCTTGTTCCATTTCTTTTTCACCCAAGTATAATTGGGATCGAGATCATAGGAATAAGGGAGATAGAAAGGGACCTTCGTTTTCGAGGTGTCCGGTGACCCATTGGGAAGCAACGTCGGATAGACCATCAATTGAACGCCTGAGCGTTGCGTTGCTACTCCGCCGACCAAAGTCGGTGCGGTATCGGTGTAGCCAGCTCTAAACTGTTCCATCGTGATTGTGCCGCCATTTTTTGGTCCTCCCTGCCAGGGAATGACGCGGTAGAAGGGATCGTTCGTGACCGGATAATAAACCTGACTGGGTCCAATTTGGGTCCGCGTGGTAGAATTGCGGAAAGGGTCATTGGTCGTTACGCTTCGTTGCGCTATACCTCCAAAATACGAATCACGAATCTCTTTTTCGGAAATCCAACCATCACCATTTGCATCCATCTGATAGGAAAAGGGAGACTTGCCCGAAGTCCCGCTCCAATACGTTTTGGTCGAGATGGTATCTGTAACGGTGCGATTATTGCCGCCATCGAGACCGCCGTAGGAATATTGAAGAACCGTGCCCGCTTCAGCTCTCAGGTTCTGAGTAAGGTTGACCGAAAAAGTTGCTTGGACGAGCTCCTGTTGATTAATCCGGTTATTCACTCGGTAGGAACCGCCCGTTTCGTAATAGCCATAAACGGAGTAGCCGCCTTCCTTACCAAATATCTTCACGGGCCCTGAGACCTCTCCGCTGGCAATCTTCTTATCGTAACTGCCATAAGTGATCTTCACATCACCTGTCACGGCGTCCAGGTACTTTCCCGACGCGGCGCGCGCAGTCTTTGGATTAAAATTTACATAACCGCCAATACGGCCCAATCCGAAAATGGGAGAAGCCGGGCCGCGGACAATTTCCAAGCTGTCATTTGCACCCCAACGGGTGGAGAAATTTCCCTGTGGATCAATTCGACGCATACCTCGAAAATAGAAATCCGAACTTTGATTGCGGATGCTCAAATTGCCCTGTAATCCGAATCTAAAGAGCGTGTATGTACTCGGCGCCGCTTTCACTAAATCCTCCGTGTTGTGGATACCGAGGGAATCCATTTGCTGCGAGCTGATGATGGTTATCGCGCGTGGAGTTTCGACCAGAGTTTTGTCGAAGCCAAAGGCAACGCCGGACGGTTTGGTCGTAAAGAGACCAAGGGCATCGGAGCCCTTCTCGTCGGTCACGAACTTCTCCATGGTAACGACCGCCTCTTCTTTTTTTTCCGGTGCCGTTTCACTCGTTTGCGCAAGCGCGGCGAATTGGGCACCGCAAATGAAAACTACTAGTAGTATCTTAGGGGGATGCTGAAACATGATCGGTTATCCTGTGGTTGGCAAAGCCAGCCAGTCTCGCGCGAACGGAAGGGTTGGCCGACAGTTTGGGTGTCTCCGGTATATGAATACCGAAAGTGAATAGCGTCGGCCTAGTTGAGCACTCCGCATACCACGTCGAAAACAAATGCTTCCCGGATACATGAAACTTTTTCTTTGTTAATCAGGGAACACTTGTGTCACTGGATCGGCCGACGATTCCTTTTTTCAAAAAAACAAAAAACTTCTATCTCCTAGCCATACTCGTGTAATTCGCTTTTTTTAGCTTTCCCCAATTTGGCGCGCCGAGTGCTGGTAGATTTCCGCTCGTTCACGCAACCCATACCTCCAGGCAGAATCGTATCTATTCCATATCACATGTGTACCGTCACTTCCCTATCGCGTTCCCTCTGGGCCAACGTCGTTTGCTTTCTCTGCTCGGTACTCCTCGCATTCGGTATTCCCGAATCGGCTCACGCTGCCGACAAAAAATTCGACGTGGTTGAAACCACCGTCTCCGATATTCATGCCGCCATGAAGGCGCATACTCTGACCGCCCATCAATTCGTACAGCTTTATCTCGATCGCATCGCCGCCTACGATCAAAAGGGCCCCGCGATCAATTGCGTCATCTCACTGAATCCGACCGCGCTCGAAGACGCCGACAAACTCGACGCCGCGTTTGCAAAGTCTGGCTTCGTGGGTCCGCTGCATGGAATTCCCATTCTCGTGAAAGACGAAATCGACGCGGCCGGAATGGCGACGACTCTCGGAACGAAGGAATTCAAGGATTACCGCCCACCGCTCGATGCGTTCACGGTCGCAAAACTGAAGAAGGCCGGCGCGATCATACTAGGGAAAACCACCCTCAGTGAATTCGCCGCGGGAGATGCGTATGGTTCGATGTTTGGCGAATCCCACAATCCGTACGATCTAGCGCGCACCGTCGGAGGTTCCTCCGGCGGTTCTGGCGGAGCTCTCGCCGCAAATTTCTCGACGCTCGCCGTTGGCGAGGAAACAAGTTCCTCACTTCGCCGCCCCGCCGCATGGGGCAGCCTCGCCGGCATGCGGGCGACGCCCGGCCTGATCAGCCGCACGGGCATGTGGGACGGTTATCCTGTCCCCACCGCCCAGATGGGACCGATGGCCCGCACCGTGACCGACCTCGCCAAGATGCTCGACGCGATGGTCGGTTACGATCCGGAGGACCCCATTACCGCGTTCGGCCCGATGCACACTCCGAAAACCTACACCGCCTTCCTTGATAAGAACGGACTCAAGGGCACCCGCATCGGAGTCATTCGCGAACCGCTCAGTCCCAACTCCGACCCGACCGCGGACGACTTCAAACGCGTGGACGCCTTGTTTCAAAAATCGCTCGATGAACTCAAAGCTGCCGGAGCCACCGTCATGGACATCGTCATTCCGGATCTCAAAGAACTGATGTCAAAGCGCACGTCCGATCCAGCCCGCGCCGACCAGGCCTTGCATGTGTACCTATCGCGGAATCCCAATTCTGAATTCAAGACGCAGGCGGACATCGATAATCATCCCGAGATGGCAAAGAGTTTCCGGGCCCGCTCCGGCCAGAAAGGACACCGGGGTGGCGGGTACTCGGGCCCGGCAGATCCCGCTAAAATCCTCGAAACCCAATACGCCCGCGAACAACTGCTGATCAACATAGCGAAAGTGATGGCGGACAATCAACTCGACGCGCTCGCCTACAAAGCGACCGAACACGAACCGATGCTCGTAGCCGACGCGGTCAATCCTCCTTATAAACCGACAAAAGGCGTGAGCGCGCTCAATACCTACGTGATCTACGCATCCACGATCACAGTGCCGATGGGTTTCACGAACAACGGCACACTCCCCGCCGGACTGGCCTTCCTTGGCTTGCCGTATTCCGAGCCCACTTTGATCAAACTCGCCTACGCTTACGAACAAGCCACGCATCACCGGATGCCGCCGAAGTCCACACCTCCCCTGCCCTAATTCGGTTTGGCAAAATTTAAATCATCAAACACTGAAGCCGCTCCCTCGGTATACTCAAAATAATCGAAATCCGCTGGCAATGAAGTTCCGGCAAGATCCTGACAAGACATTCCAACGAACGCGCCGGTGAAGTTGGGGGCGCCTGGAGTTGTCGCCTCATCGGACAAGATACTCGCGTCGAATTGCTGCGGCAGCCAGCGCCAATCTTGGCCGTCTAACCGAAATCCGAAATGGAGACGCATGCGATCGACCTCCACTCTAAGCTCAACTGGTTTCCCACCGGGGATGGCCATTGGCGGAGTAAATGCGTCCGACTGAACTTGATCGGGGAAACTGGACATCACGCACAGATGTTTACCCCAGTGTTCGTCATGTGAGATGTATAAATAGTGAAATTTAGAGCCTCCATAATAGCAGACTAAACCGGCCATCTGCTGGAAATGCTCAGGCTCGAAATCTATCGAGGTGGCAGCGGCGAAGCAGTGAGATTGTTGGCGCCGTGCGACAAGAGCTTGGCGAAAAAGACTGCCCATCGTTTCGCGTCCGTAGAGTCGCAAATGGCTTTTCCTCGCGGTTAAACTAAAGAGTTCAGCTGGCCATGGCGAACGCAGCCACTGAAATTCTAACGGAAGCCGAGAATCGTCAAATTCCTCGCGGGGCGCAGTAGACGGGAAAATGTGCATTGGCAGAGCTGGGACCGCGATCTCCGACTGTGCGACTCCCTTCCCGTCTGTCGTTCGTAGCCAGCCATCTGGCGACCACGTCATTGGCTGGATCGCAGTCTCCCGGCCCAAAGTGCAGCGACCTCGGTTGGGCAAGGGTCGGCCGCAAAGATAAACCATATAGGTTTCACCGTTTTGCGTTTCCACCAGATCGGCATGACCAGCGCGTTGAAGTTCAACGTCCGGTCGGTCGCGGGAACTTAAGATGTAGCCATCAGGATGCAGCTCATACGGCCCGGTTAACTTGCTTGACCTGGCCATGGTAACAGCATGGCCCCAACCCGTACCACCCTCGGCTGTAAGAAGATAATAGTAACCGTTGCGCTTATATAAATGAGGGGCCTCGGTGAGCCCTAACGATGTACCTGTGAAGATCAGCTGGCGGCGACCGATCAGTGTGCGTTCTGCGACAGAGTATTCCTGCAATATGATTCCGGCAAAGCGATTCCGATCCGGCCTATGATCCCACAGTTGATTGACAAGGTACTTCCGTCCGTCGTCGTCGTGAAACAAGGAAGGGTCAAAGCCACTACTGTTGAGGTAAATCGGGTCCGACCACTCTCCATCGATACGTGGGCTGGTCACTAAGTAGTTGTGAAAGTCTCGCAATGAAGCGCCCGAAGATCCGCCCGTGGTCGTGCGACCGTACCGCTTCACGTCTGTATAGACCAAGTAGAACAAACCATCCGAGTAAGTGAGACACGGCGCCCAGACGCCGCATGAATCCGGGTTACCGAGCATGTTGAGCTGGTTCGCGCGTGTCAGCGGTCGCGTCAACAAACGCCAATGGACCAGATCCCGCGAATGATGAATCTGCACGCCCGGAAACCACTCGAACGTCGACGTGGCGATATAATAATCATCGTCGACGCGAAGGATGGAGGGATCCGGATTGAATCCTCGCAGGATTGGATTTCGAATTTTCAGGAAGAGGTCGGACATAGATCGAAAGTCGAAACACGTCAGAATTTAAATCGATGTCATATCGGCGCCGGCTCACGCCAATGTAGCTTCTGATGAAAGTGCTTCTCGGCCAAGATCGGGCTCGCGAACGATGATCCACAAAATGGCGGTTCCCACGAGATCGAGCAGGCCGAGGCACACGAAGAACGGGGTATAGCCCGCCATGCCCGCGACGGTGGCGACCTCATTTTTTTTAAACAGATCGGAGGACATGGTGATCACCGTGACCGACAGCGTCTGATGCGCAAAGCCCGCGAAACTGAAGAGGGCAATTGCGATATAAGGACTCTTGACGAAACCGACGAACGCCACGCTCGTCATGGCACACGCACCGACACTGAAAGCAAATCGGCGCGCGTTAATCAGGCCAACGCCACGTTTCTGAAGCGCCATGCTGACCATGCCCCCGAAGATGCAGCCAAAATCGGCGGCGAGAAAGGGCATCCACGAAAAGAGGGCAACCTGTTTGAGGTCGAAGTGTCGCACTGTCGTCAAGTAAAGCGGCAGCCAGAATGTCAAGGTACCCCATGTCGGATCTGCCAAGAAACGCGGGATCGCGATTCCCCAAAAATTGCGCTGCTTGATGATTTTCAAAATCGAAGGGCGCATTCCATCACCGCGCAAGTGATGCTCCTGATCCGACGAAATGTAGGCGCGCTCTTCCTCCGAAAGCGCCGCATGTTTTTCGGGCGACTCATAGAGTCCTAGCCAGAGCGCAGCCCACACCAAACCAATCGCCCCCGTCAACACGAAGGAGACTTGCCAATTGTAACTGAGAATAGCCCACACGACGAGAGGAGGAGCGAGCATCGAGCCAACGGAAGCCCCGATGTTGAACAGACCACCAGCTAATCCGCGTTCCCTGGCAGGGAACCATTCCGCGATGGTTTTCATTCCAGCAGGATTGGCCGAGCCTTCAGCGAGACCCAACGCACCCCGCAGCCAGGCGAGCACCTGCCAACTGCGGGCCAACCCATGGGCGATACTGATCAAAGACCACGCAACAGCGAAGATTGCGAAACCCCGCTTTACACCAAGAATATCGAGCACGTAGCCGCAAAACGGCTGAAACATAATTGCCACCTGAAAGGCGGCCAGAATCCACGAATACTGCTGCGTGGTAATATCCAGGTCTTTGAGAATCGTTGGCGCGGCGACAGCCAGTGAACTACGCGTGAGGTAATTGATGATGGAGCTCAGCATGAGGAGTCCAATCATCCACCATCTCAGCCCTCTGATTTTTTTCGGCATTTTTTGAGACTCTAAAGCCGAATCTGCCGATGGATGGACTCGCTCGAAACCAAGGAGATCACGCCAGAGCCTCTGCCATCGTACGCATCTGAATCTCAATGATGCGCGATTTTGATGATTGCGTGCAAGCCATGAGAACAACACCCGCCACGTCTTCCGGATCCAACATGTTCGATTGCGCCACCGCTTGCTCCGTACGGCCCTTTCCAAGGGCGAATTCGGTTTTGACGCCGCCGGGACAGATCGCACCAACCTTGATCCCTTGGTTACGGAGTTCGCGGTCGAGTGCCTGCGCAAATCCCACTTGTGCAAACTTCGTCATGCAATAAACGGCTTCACCTCCGAAGCCATAAACTCCAGCCATGGATGAAATCATGAGGATCGTACCCGACTGTTGTCGCACCATCACGGGAACTGTATGCCGGGTAAACAAAAACGTGGACCGAACATTGGTATCCATGAGCACATCATAATCTTCAGCGCTGGTATCGACCAAGTTCTTGTAATTTCCCGTGCCCGCATTGTTGATCAGTATATCGATCCGACCGAACGCGTTGATGGCCGCTTGAACGGCCTTTGTGGCGGTTTCTTCGTCACGGACGTCACCGGTTACCACCACTGCTTCGGCTCCGTGTGCGTCGATTTCCTTTTTCAACTCATCCAGTCGTTCGCGACGACGGGCAACGAGAACGAGTCGCGCACCTTCGCCCGCTAGGGCGATCGCACATGCGCGTCCAATTCCGGCGCTGGCACCGGTGATAAGGGCTACTTTTTCTTTGAGTTTTTTAACCATGTTATAGTTGGGTTCAGGCTGTGTTGGAAAAATGGTGAGTGATTAAAGGTTCCTACCCTCCCGAATGCTGACGAAAGGCAGGCTCCGATCATTCCTGACGTATTCTACAATCGCATCGGTAACGGCGACCGACGAAACGTGAAAACCGAAAGAGCGCGCTGGCTTTGGGACATATGCCACGCAAAAGGAAATGCTCGCGGAACAAAGTATCCCAATCTGTAAGAAATGCATTCGGGGTAATCGGGTCCAACGCAGGGAATCAGCAGTGTTGTTGAAGCGACAAGTCCATTTGCAGTGAACGTTGACCAATCCGCATCGTCGAGTCTTGCGATACGAAATCCCCCATGCATCGACCTAAATTAGAAAATTTTGTGAACACGGTACTGTCCATCCACCGAAAGCAAATGAGCAGTCGGTGATCCCGGTTAACGTTCACCCAAGATTGCTTTGTTTCATAAAGACCTCGTTGCTTAATCGCATCGTTATTCAGCCAATCTTTCAGATTGGAATGTCGGCGAACCAATTCGCTCAGCCCCCTTTGCCCCTACCTAGCCTACCTTGTTTTTTTACGCCTTCGTCGCCGCATTTTGAGAAGGAGCCACGTCGAGTCTCGAGCGTTTTTGAACCGCCGCTCCTGCCTTCTTCTATCGAAGTCCCAGAGACGATTATATGTTCCGATCCCTTTCCTAGTCTTTAGCGAGAAACTATCTCCCGAAAATAACCAAATCCTAAGCCATGATCATTCCCTACCCTATTCCTCGTAGATCTAAAATACTTACTCTCCTTCTCATCTCGGGCTCGTGCATCGTCTCGTTGGCTGGTCAGGTGGACAAATCGCCGGGCGAAACGGCCGATTCGACGGTGGTGCTGTCTCCTTTCGAAGTATCAACAACAGAAGCAGGCCGCTATCAGTCGACCGAAGCCACTTCGGGAGGTCGCGTAAGGATCGATGTTTTCGATGCACCGCAAAGTGTTTCGGTCATTTCTCGAGACCTGATCGATGATATTTCAGCCGGTCGCATCCTCGATGCCGCCAAGTATGTATCGGGAATTACCGAGTCCACGCTTTCCAATGGACTTGATCGTACCACCATTCGGGGATTTCAGTCGGATGGGACAACGGTCGACGGTTTTGCCTCCGGAAACCAACAAGCCAATCTAGATCCTGTCCTTGTCGAAAGATTGGAGGTCGTAAAGGGACCCAACGCCGTTCTTTCACCCAGTGGCGTCCCAGGCGGCACCGTCAATATCGTGACCCGGAAACCGCAGTTCAACAATTTCGGATCAATTTCATTTCAAACCGGGATCTACGATGCCGGCCGCGGAGATTTTGATGTTAACCGGGTGATCAATGGGCGTCAGGATTTTGCATTCCGTGTCGTCGGCGCGTATCAAAACTCCGAATCCTACACGCATGCGCAATTAAAAAACACCACCATTATGCCCATGTTTACGGTGCGTACAAAATCCGGCGTGCAACTTGTCCTGCAGTTCGAATACGTCGACTTTTATAACCAGAACAATTTGGGTATTCCGATCGATCCGTCTTCAGGCAGTACTAATACAGCGACGCTCCTGAGTGGGGTTCCGCGAAACCTGAATACCTATGACAATGATTTCCGCGCAGAAGTGCGTAAAGAAGGTCGTGCGTTCCTCACCATGCCGCTGGGCGAATCGATCAACGCGCGCCTGGCTGCCCATTACTCGGAGCCAAAAACAAATTTTGCGCAGAGCCTGCCAAGCACCAATACGACAGGTGGAGCGCGCGATCCGAATACGGGTCTTTACGTGCCCGGTCTCGTCTTCGCCTCGACTCCACCCTTCGCTTCTTCCCCCGCGCCTGCTGAACCGCGCATACTCCCGCGCGGTGGACAACAATACCAGGTCACGGGTCCCGTCTTGAACCTGCAAAATGACTATGTGCATCGGTTCACCAGAAGTTATCTGGATGCGACCACGCTCGGAGGCTTCGCCTATAACTATGCTAAACAAAATGCCACGAGTACGGCTCCGACCAAGGCGCCCATCAACTACGACGCACCGGCGGCATCGATCTACCTGATCGGACCCATTAACCAGCGAACCATCGGCCTCACAACCAGCGAGCAGGCTTACATCAGCGAAACCGCCAAGGTGTGGGATGGCAGAATCGCAGTCAACGGCGGGTACTCATACAACAACTACGATCTTTCTGTCGTGGACAAGCTGGCGAACACGAGGACGATCGCCAATGTCGCCACGGATCTCAAATCCTACGGAGCGGTAATCAAACCCATATCGATGGTTGCTCTTTATTACAGCCATTCCGAGGTCGCTTCCCCGCAATCTGCAACGACCATTGCCAGCGGCGGAGCACCGCTCTCAAACGCCAAGCAGAAGGAATATGGAATCCGTTTTGAGGGCTGGGACAAACGTATCCTGGCCACGCTTTGCCACTACGAAATTCTGCAAAGCGCCTACTCAATTCCAAATCCGGCGAATCTTGTGGTGCCGGCTCCCAATCCGTTACTTCCCGCGCTGCTGGCGGATCGCACGGCCAAGGGCTGGGAATTTGAAATCAGGGCCAACATAACCAACGAGCTTTCGATTATCGGCAACGCCACGGAGTTCAAAAATCGTGACCCGAATAACGTCCCATTCCGGGGCACGGCCGAAAAGTCAGGTGCTCTTTTGGTGGACTATC
>WNFI01151008.1_pt1 | contig 18778 bp, 22 predicted proteins | sample 5400471 | NCBI WGS metagenome assembly WNFI01 (sample SAMN13153348, study PRJNA577476) | soil metagenome | isolation source: 100 cm saprolite on Douglas fir-dominated hillslope | place: USA:California | collected 2013-09-17 | reverse complement strand
GACGGCGATCCGGTGAACCCGGGGCAACCACTGGTCAGGCTTGAGCCCGCCGCACATGCCGCGACCGAGGAAGGGCAGTAACTGATGCGAATCCAGCAAGGTTCCGCCGGCGCCCGGGTGCTGGCATTCGGCGGCTACCAGCCAGCCAGGATCGTCACCAACGACGAGCTGGCGGCCTCGGTCGACACCAGCGATGAGTGGATTCGCAGCCGGGTCGGGATCGCCAGCAGGCGAGTGGCCGGGCCGGACGAGACCGTCGCCGACATGGCCGTCGCGGCGGCCGGCAAGGCGCTCGCCGGCAGCGGGCTCTCCCCCGCCGACATCGACCTGGTGATCGTCGCGACGTGCACGCCCGAGGTGATGATCCCGAACTCGGCCGCCATCGTGGCGCGCAGGCTCGGCATCGCCGCGCCCGGCGCCTACGACCTCAACGCGGCGTGCGCCGGGTTCTGCTATGCGCTCGCCGCCGCGAGCGACGCCGTGCGGGCCGGATCGGCCAGGTACGTGCTGGTGATCGGTTCGGAGAAGCTGTCTCAGTGGGTCGACTGGACCGACCGGTCCACGTGCATCATCTTCGCCGACGGCGCCGGTGCCGCGGTGGTCGGCCCGGCCGGGCCGGGGAAGCCTGGCACGCACGCAGCCGGTGCTGCCGCGTCCAGCCAGGAGGCAGCAGAAGACGAGCCCGGTATCGGCCCAGTGGTCTGGGGTAGCGACGGCGATTTGGCGGACAAGATCGCCATCAAGGACCGTAACTCGTTCATCGTCCAGGAGGGGCAGGCCGTCTTCAGGTGGGCTACCACCGCGCTCCACCCGGTGGCCAGGCAGGCGTGCGCGGAGGCGGGCGTCGACCCCGGCGAGCTCGCCGTCTTCGTGCCGCACCAGGCCAACCTGCGGATCATCGAGGCGCTGGCACGCAAGATCGGGGCGCCCCAGGCCAAAGTGGCCAGCGATATCGTGACTGCCGGGAACACGTCGTCGGCATCGATCCCGCTCGCGCTCTCCCGGATGATCGAGCGGGGCGAGCTCGCGTCCGGGGACAAGGCCCTGCTGATCGGGTTCGGCGCGGGCGTCTGCTACGCCGCGCAGGTGATCACGATACCCTGACCGGCGGCCCCATGCCTGGCAGCTGGCTGCCTGGCGGGTACGGGCCGTCAGGCCGACACGGCCTATCGCAAGGTAACCGCAAGAGGTACGGACAAGAAGATAGGGAGAACTGGAATGGCCATGACCCAAGAGGAGATCCTCGCCGGGCTCAGCGAGATTATCGACGAGATCGCTGGTGTCCCGGCTGACGAGGTGACCCCGGACAAGACCTTCATCGATGACCTCGACATCGACAGCCTGTCGATGGTCGAGATCGCGGTGGCCGCGCAGGACAAGTTCGGCGTGGAAATCCCCGATGACCAGCTCAAGGACCTGAAGACGGTGCAGGACGTCGTCGACTACGTCGGGCGCGCCTCCGTATCTGCCTGACTCGAGGGAGGCGCAGGAGTGCGCAACGACCCGACCCGAGTCGTCATCACCGGGCTCGGAGCGACCACGCCGGTGGGCGGAGACGCCCCGAGCACCTGGCAGGCCATGCTCGCCGGGCACAGCGGCGTCCAGGCTCTGACCGACGACTGGGCACAGCGGCTGCCCTGCCAGATCGCCGGCCGGGCAGCGGTCGAACCGACCACAGTGATAGACCGGGTTCAGGCCAGGAAGCTCGACAGGTGCGAGATGTTCGCGCTCGTTGCAGCACGGGAAGCCTGGGCAGACGCTGGCTCGCCCGACGTGGACTCCGAGCGGCTCGGAGTCGTCGTGGCGAGCGGTATCGGCGGGATCGGGTCGGTTCTGGCCGCGTATGACACGTTGAAGGAGAAGGGCTGGCAGCGCCTGTCGCCGTTCACCGTGCCGCAGCTGATGCCGAACGGCTCGGCTGGCTGGATCGGCCTGGAACTCGGCGCCCGCGCGGGAGTGCACGCCCCGGTAAGCGCGTGCGCGTCTGGCGCCGAGGCGATCGGCTACGGGATCGACATGATCAAGTCGGGGCGAGCCGACATAGTCCTCGCCGGCGGGACCGAGGCCGCCATTATGGAGCTGAACATCGGCGCGTTCGCCGCGATGCGCGCCCTGTCGCTGCGCAATGACGAACCTGAGCGCGCGTCGCGTCCGTTCGACAAGGGCAGGGACGGCTTCGTGCTCGGCGAGGGCGCCGGGATGGTGGTGCTCGAATCTGAGAGCCACGCCGCGAGCCGGGGTGCGCGCGTGTACGCCGTTGCCGCCGGCTCTGGCTATTCCGGCGACGCGCACCACATCGCCCAGCCCGATCCTGAGGGGGCCGGCGCGGTTCTAGCGATCCGCCGGGCGCTGGAGAACGCCGGTGTTGCCGCCGCCCAGGTGACTCACGTCAACGCGCACGCGACATCGACTCCGGCCGGCGATGTCGTCGAGGCGCACGCGATTGCCACGGCGCTCGGCGACGCGGCGGCCAGTGTGGTGGTCTCGGCGACCAAGTCGATGACCGGTCATCTGCTCGGCGGCGCCGGCGCGGTGGAGTCGGTCGCCGCCATTATGGCGCTGCACGACAAGACGGCGCCGCCCACGATCAATCTCGACGATCCTGAGGAAGACCTGGGCGTCGAGATCGCTGTTAAGCCGACCGACCTGCACGCCCGCGGGCCTGAACCGATGGCCGTCATCAACAACTCATTCGGATTCGGCGGACACAATGTCGCGGTTGTCTTCACCGCCGCCTGACTCGGCCAGTTCCGCCGGAAGCAAGGAGCCTGACGTGACCATTCTGGACAGCCGACTCCGCCCGCTCGGGCAGGAGCCTGCTCCGCCGTCCAAGCCACATCTAGAGCCACAGCCAGAGCCACAGCCAGAGCCACAGCGGCAGCCGCGGCAGCCGGTCGCCGAGCCTGGCCGCGAGCCGATGGCCAGGCTGGAGGCGCTCTTCGACGCCGGGTCGGTCCGCCTGCTGCTACCTGCCGACAGCAGCGGCGTGCTCGCCGCTGAAGGGGTGATCGGCGGCATGCCCGCGGTCGCGTTCGCCAGCGACCCGAGGGTCCAGGGCGGCGCTATAGGCACTGCCGGCTGCGCCGCGATCGTCACCGCCTACGACCGGGCGCTGGAGATAGGTGCGCCTATTCTCGGGCTCTGGCATTCAGGCGGCGCGCGCCTGCGCGAGGGCGTGGAGAGCCTGCACGCTGTCGGACTGATATTCGCGGCGATGACCCGCGCCTCAGGCAAGGTCCCGCAGATCTCGGTCGTGCTGGGCGCCGCGGCAGGCGGCGCCGCCTACGGGCCCGCGCTGACCGACCTGGTCATCCTGTCCGACCAGGGCCGCATCTTCGTCACGGGTCCCGATGTCGTGCGCAGCGTGACGGGCGAGGATGTCGACATGGAGCGGCTCGGCGGTCCTGAGCCGCATAGCAGGCGCTCCGGAGTCGTCCACGTGGTCACGCCGACCGATGGCGAGGCACTGAGCACCGCGCGCGAGCTCGCGCTCCTGCTCGGCAGCCAGCACGGCGACGACGAGGACCTCGGCAGCCCGTCGCTGGCCGATGCCGACCTCGCAGCCCTGCTGCCCGAATCGCCGAAGCGCGCCTACGACGTGCATCCCCTGATCAGCGGCGTGCTGGACAGCCCTGGCATTGAGCTGCATCCGCGCTGGGCACCGAACGTGGTGACGATGCTTGGCCGGCTGGACGGCCGGACGGGCGTCGTCCGCCGCGGCGCGAAGCTGCTGCACGCGTTCGCCGAGGCTTCGGTGCCCCGGGTCACGCTGGTCACCAGGAAGGCCTACGGCGGCGCGTACATCGCGATGAACTCCCGGGCTCTCGGCGCGACGCGGGTGTTCGCCTGGCCGGGCGCCGAGCTGGCCGTGATGGGCGCGGTCGCCGCCGTCCGGATCCTGCACCGCAGGACCCTGGCCGCGGCGCCTGCCGACCAGCGGCACGAGCTCGAGGCGGAGCTGGCGGCAGAGCATGAACGCGAGGCCGGCGGGCTGGCCAGGGCGCAGGAGCTCGGCGTGATCGACGAGGTGCTCGAACCGGCCAAGACCAGGCAAGCCCTGGCTGAGGCGATCGCCGCCGCGGCGCACGTGCGCGGCCAGCACGGCAATATCCCGCTGTAGCCGGATGCTGGCGCCCGGCTCCCGCCAGAGCACCACTCTGCCGGTCCTGGCCGCCGTGATAGTGCTGGTGTTGTCGCTGGCCGGATGCGTGGGCCCGAGTCTGTCAGAGAGCACGCCGCAGCACCCGGGCCGAGGGGTCGCCTGGCTGATTCATCGGCATCTCAGCCAGGGCTTCTCGCTCAACGACATTCCCGTGGAGACATTTGCCGTGAGCGGCAGGTACCTGGTCGACGTCCTGCTGCTCCCCGCAAGTGGCGAGGCGTACGCACAGATCGGCCCGGCGTTGACCGTTCGCGATCTGGCTACCGGCCGGCCTGTATGGCAGCTGGGAAGGATCTCTGGATTCCCGGCGGTCACCACGGACGCCTTGTACATCGGCAGACGCGGTTACGACCTGGCCTCCGGCAGGCAGTTCAGAATCCCGGTCGGCGTTCCGCCCGGATCCATTCCCGATCCGAGCGGCACTGGCGTCCTGGCGTTCGCGGGATCTCCAGTTGGCCGGGAACTGTTCGACCTGAACCCGGCAACGGGAGCCTCACGATGGCGAGCCACGGCACCGCGCGGATTTCGATTCTGCGGCCCCCTCGCCGCGAACCGCTCGGCGGTGATCGTCATGAGCTGCGCAGCGACCGGGTCGGTGCGCCGGGCCCAGCTAGTCGCAGGAGCACTTGACTGCTTTTATCCGGCTACGGGTCGCCTGGGCTGGAGCCGCTCGGTGCCGATCGCTTGGTCGTCAGCCAGCCTGAGTGTCGCGGTGCATGGCCGCACGGTCATGCTTGCCCAGGATGGCGGCGACGCCTGGTCCATGACCCTGGACACGGTTACCGGCGCGGCGCTGCCCGGCCTGGACCGCGCGAGGTCCTGGATGCTCGCGAGCGGCATCAGCCCGATCGTGGGGCTCGGCCCAGACCGCACCGCCATCGTCGCCACCCGAGACGAGAGCCCGCAAGCCGGCCGGGCGAGGCGGGACGGCATTCGCACGCTGCGCCTGATCGACCTTGCGAACGGCCACGTCCTATGGACGGCCAGGCTGAGCCCCCCTGTCGGCTCCGAGAGCACCCTCAGCTTCACCAGCCACTCCCTGTACCTGCTCAGCGGGTCCGAACTCACTGCCTACTGGCTGCGAACGGGCCTGCGAGAAGGCCAGATGTCACTTCCGGTCAAGTTTCGCGGTACCTGGGCGGACCCCCTTGGCGTACTTATCCCAGTACCGGCTTCGGGGGGACCAGAACTGATCGCCGGACCAAATCTAGGGGCGCTCCTCACGCACAACCTGCTGATCTCTCAGACGACGGACGGCGGGCTAGCCGCCGTCCAGACCGCGCGGCCGATCGGCTAGCTGTCGACGCGGAGCACGATCTTGCCGCCTGGGTGGCCTCTTTCCAGGATCCTGTGCGCCTCAGTCGCCTCGGACAGCGGCAGCTCGTGGCTGATGACTGCGCGTAGTGAGCCGTCGGCTAGGTGCGCGGCCAGGCGCCTGGTCCGCTGGCCGTCGTCCCCGATCAGGATGCCGTGAAAGGTGACGTTGGCGTCGATGAGCGGATCCAGGCCGAGATCCGGCGTCGCGATGGCCGCCATCTGGCCGCCGGGCCGCAGTGCTCCGAACGCGCCAGCCAGGTGTGGTCCCCCGACCAGGGCCGCGATGGCGTCCATGGGGCCGTCGGCCAGCTCGATGGCTTGCTCGGCAACACGGCCGGCCGTGTAGTCGACGCAATGAGAGGCGCCGAGCGCGCGCATCCGCTCATGCATGGCCGGGCGGCCGACAGCGAATGTTATGAGCTCACCGCGGGCCGCGAGCTGGAGCAGGAACAGCCCGACACCGCCGCTGCCGCCGAGGACCAGCAGGCGGCTCCCTGGCGGCAGCGCGAGCCTGCCGAGTACGAGCTCGGCGGTTCCCCCGGCTAGCGGGGTGGCGGCCGCATGCGTGAACGAGGTGGTAGCGGCGATCGGCGCCACCAGGTCGGCATCGGTGACGGCTAGCTCGGCGTACCCGCCGGCGCCCTCAGGGAAATGCGTCATCGCCATGACCCGCTGGCCTGGCCGCGGGCCGGTGACGCCCGGTCCCAGGCTCTCCACGACACCCGCGATGTCGTAGCCGAGTATGCACGGCGTCTGCAGGCCGGCCCAGCTGCCGTCGGCCCGGTTGCCCGCGTCGACCGGGTTGACCCCGGCCGCCCTCACCGCAATCCGCACCTGGCCGGGGCCTGGTACCGGGTCGGGTACCTCGGCCAGGCGAAGCTGCTCAGGTCCGCCGAACTCGGTGACGATCACGGCTTTCATGGCGCAATCTCCGCTCCGCAGAATCCAGGTTTGCCCAACCTGGCATCATGAGGCCATGACGAGCGAGCGCATCGAGGTTCAGCGCACGATCGCCGCGGAGCCCGCGGCCATCTTCCGCGTGCTCAGCGACCCGTACGGGCACGTGGCCATCGACAGCGCCGGAATGCTGATGGACGCCACCGGCGGGCTGGTCAGCGCCGTCGGTGACACGTTCGTGGTCCACATGGATCGCGAGGCGCTCAATGATTACCCGCTCGGCAAGTATGACGTGACGGTGACCATCATGACGTTCGAACCTGACCGTGAGATCGCCTGGACGATCCTCGGTGCCATCAGGCCGCAGATCGGCCACGTCTACGGCTACCGGCTCGAGCCGGCCGGCGACGGCGGGACGCTCGTCACCTCCTACTACGACTGGTCAGCCATCGACGAGCACTGGCGCCAGGCCGGTATCTTCCCGGTGATCTCGGAGGGCGCGCTCCGGGCGACGCTCGGGATACTCGCCAGGACCGTGGCGCGCGGTTACCTCAGCCCGAACGCCGGCTAGCTAGCCGGCCTGCGATGACGACCGCATTCGTGCTCGGCGGCGGCGGCCTGCTCGGCGCCCACGAGGTCGGCATGCTGCGGGCGCTGGCGGAAGCCGGGATCGGGCCCGACCTCGTGGTGGGCACGTCGATCGGCGCCATCAACGGCGCGTTCGTGGCCGCCGATCCGACCGGCTCGGCGAAGCGGCTCGGCGAGCTGTGGCGGAGCGAGGCCGTGCGGGAAGCATTCAGTGAGAACCTGTTCGGCCGGGCGGTCCGGCTGGCCCGCTCGGGCACGCATCTGCACTCCATCGAGCCGCTCAGCCAGATGCTGGAAAAGTTGCTGCCCGCCAGTGACTTCGCCGGTCTTAAGCTGCCGTTCCAGTGCGTGGCCGCCAGCATCGAGAGCGCCAGCGCACGCTGGTTCAGCGATGGACCACTGGTGCCGGCCATACTCGCCTCGTGCGCGGTTCCCGGCCTGCTGCCGCCCGTCGAAGTCGGTGACGAGCACTTTTTCGACGGCGGCCTGGTTGACTCCATCCCGGTCGGCCGGGCCGTGGCGCTCGGCGCGACCACGGTGTACGTGCTCCAGGTTGGCAGGATCGAGAACCCGCTCACAGTGCCGAAACGCCCGTGGGAGGTCGGCCTGGTGGCCTTCGAGATTGCCAGGCGGCACCGGTTCAACGAGGAGATGTCGCAATTGCCAGCCGGAGTAGACGTGCACCTGCTGCCGACCGGCGGAAGTCCGCGCGCGCCGGATCTGTCACAGCTGCGCTATCGCGACAAGACTATGGTCAGGGCTGGTATCGAGCGCGCCTACACGGCGACCAGGCGTTACCTCGCTGCACGCTGAGTACGACATCTGAGTAGGACAGGAGTAGCCGATGCTCCCGCCCAGGCTGATCCGCAGGCTGGTGCTCGCGCCGCTGGCGGTCGTCGTTGCCATCGCCGTTGCCGTGCTTTTCCCCCTGCTCGCGGTCCTGACCTGGATCGTCGGGCTGCTGCGCCGGCCGGGTACGAGCCGGAACCGGCCGCTGCGCCTGCTCTTCTTCGCGCTGGTCTGGCTCTTCGCGGACGCGGCAGCGGTGTTCATGTGCCTGAGTCTGTGGATCGCGAGCGGGTTCGGCGGGCGGCTGCGGACCGAGCCGTACCAGACCCGTCACTACGCGATCATGCGCTGGTTCCTTGACCTGGTCTACGGCGCGGCGACGCGCGCCTTCGACCTGCGAGTGGAAATCGACGAGCCCGAGCTCACCGGGGCCGAGCTGGCCGCCAGGCTGGCCGGCCCCGTCATCGTGCTGAGCCGGCACGCGGGACCTGGCGATTCCTTCCTGCTGGTGCACCACCTGCTGAGCGTGTACGGACGCCGGCCGCGGGTGGTGATGAAGGCGAGCCTGCAACTGGACCCAGGCGTCGATGTGGTCGCGAACCGGCTGCCGAACGTGTTCATCCAGCGGGCCAGGACCGGCGAGCGCGTGTTCGTCGACCAGATCGAGCGGCTGGCCCGCGGGCTCGACCCCGCGGGCGCGCTGGTGATCTTCCCGGAGGGCGGCAACTGGACGCCGAACCGCTGGGAGCGCGGCATCCTGCGGCTTGAGCAGCTTGGCCGGCGTGACCTGGCCGCCCGCGCCAGGGACATGCCGAATCTGCTCGCGCCCCGGAGCGGTGGCGCTTTCACCGCGATCGAGGCTTGCCCGGCCGCGGACGTCATCTTCGTGGCCCACGCGGGACTCGACCGGCTGGTCACCGTCGGGGACGTGTGGCGGAACCTCCCGGTGAACCAGACCATCCGCGCTAAGTGGTGGCGGGTGCCGGCCAGCCAGGTGCCGCGGGATGCGGACCATGAAGCCCATCCCAGGCGTCGCCGAGGAGCAGCGACAACTCGGCCTCGAGCGACCCGCCGAGCGCGGGGTGCCGTGGCTCGTGCAGCTCGCGGATGGCGCCGAGCCGGTCGCTGTCGGCACCGGAGGTGGCTAGCGTCAGCACGGCCCTGAGCCTGTTCTCGCTGATCATGATGTCGCCATTCGCGCCGATGCTGGCGGAGAACATCCCGAGCGCGGGCGTACAGCTATACCGGACGGCATCGCAGCCCGAGCTGGCTTCCTCGGTCACCTCGAACCGAAGCAGGTTCCAGGCCGCCAGGGCCGAGGCGATCTCGCCGGACATGCCTGGACGGCCTTGCCAGTCCAGCTCGGTCCGGACCGAGCCCGGTGCCGCGGGCTGCTCTATCCAACCCAGCTTGACGGGCACACCAAAGATCCCGGCCACTGCCCACTCGATGTGCGGGCTCAGCGCCGGGGGCGCAGAATGAACCTGCAGCACGCCGCGTACCGTCACCAGACCTCCCTGCCTGCCTGCTCGACGAGGTGCGTCTTCCCCAACGAACCTCTGCCGGGCGCGGGCTGAGGACCTGCGTGACTAGCCGCGTTGCCGCTGATACTCCAGGGACATTGTGCAGCACGAGCTGGCGCGGCACCAGCACCGGCCCGCCGTGTCGCGCGGCGCCAGCCGCGTGACTGGGCGAAACTGCCCGCACGTGATGAGATTGTGGTGTGATCCAGTCCGGTGTGCCGTGGCCGAGACGTAACGGGGCGGCGCTCGTGTTCGTCGCCGAGATGTACGGGGTGCAGCTAGACCAGCTGGCGACCCTGCTCGCGGTCACCCCCAGGCGCGCGGCTGCCGTGGTCGCGCGCTGGCGCGCCGTGGGGGCCGCGGAGGCCGCGGTGCTAAGCCCCGGTCCTCGCTGGGTCTGGCTGACCCGAGCGGGCCTCGCCGCCTGCGGGCTGCCGTACCAGGCGGCGGCGCCCGGGTTATCCAGGCTGGCCCATCTGCGGGCGGTGACGGCCGCCAGGCTCGCGCTGGCGGCCACTCCGCAGTTCGCTGCCGGCCGGGCGCACTGGCGGAGCGAGCGTCGGCTCAGGGCGAGGATAGGGGGCCGGATCGGCCTGAGCGAGCACGTGCCGGACGGCGAGCTGCACTGGCCGGACTGCACAGCGATCGCGTGGGCCGGCGAATGCTGGGCGATCGAGGCCGAGCTGACGCCGAAGACGTCGGCCAGGACCGTGGCGATCATGCGGAAGGTGCTGACCCGGACGGGCGACTACGGCTGCCTGGCCGCCGACGTCGCCGTTCCCGGCCTGCCGCCGCGGCACGCCAGGGCGATCTACCTGTGCTCCCCTGACGCGCGGCCAGTGGTCAGCCGAGCCAGGGATACCCTCGGCCGACTCGGAGAGCGGGTCGAGATCCGGCTGCTGCCGGCCAGCGCGGCGCTGGGCGCGGGCGCGCCGTGATCGGCCGGGTGCTGAACCTGCTTGTGGCGCAGGCCATCATGCGGGTGGGCGCCTACCTGCTCGGCTGGCTGGCCCTGGCGGTGATCGCCGTCGCGGCCGCGCCAGTGTCCGCGGTCGCCGTCGGCGCGGTCACCCTGGCATCGCGGCGCGGCTGGGCGCCGGGCCGGCTGCTGACCGCGGCCGCGTGGTGCGGTCCCATGGTCGCCGTCTGGCTGGCCTTGATCGCGCGGACCGCGCCGGGATGGCTGAATCTCGCCACCTCCCCCTATCACGCCTGGCTAGCGTTCTGGCACCTGGCCGCGGCCGGAGCGCTTGCGCGCGCCGTGGTGACCGTCGCGCCGCCTGCGATCCCGCTCGGCCTGGCGGCCGCGGCGCTCGCCTGGGCATACCGAACCGAGTCCATGCGCGCTGGCGTCGGCGGCCGGTCCCCAGCCGCCGGAGTCGCCTTCGACCAGCGGCAGTGGCGGCGCCAGGAGCGCTCCGCCAGGGCCAGGATCGCGCCGCCCGGCTCGGTGCCGCTCACCATGCGGGGCGATCTGATCGTCGTCGGGTCCGTGATCAGGACTGTCGGCCACCGCTCCGGACGGCTCGCGGCGATCGGATACGAGCGGCTGCGGTCGCACCAGCTCATCGTCGGCATGCCGGGGACGGGCAAGACAACCCTGCTCTTGCGGCTCTGGGCCGCGTTCATGGCGGCGTGCTTGCGCCGGCACGCGGCCGGCCTCGGCGCCCCGCCGCTCCTGGTGGTGCTCGACGCCAAGGGCGGCTCGGATGCCCGCAGCGTCGCCGATCGGTTCAGGCGGGTGCTTCGCGAGGCCGGCGTCCGGTCGGTCGCCATCTGGCCGGACGAGGCCAGCCTGTCGCTGTGGCAGCTGCCGCCGCGCCAGCTCACCACCACGCTGGTCGACCTGATCGAGCACGGCACCGGGTCCGCCGCTTACTACCGCGACGTGATGGAGGGCCTCATCGGCCTGGCGGTCGAGGCACCGGGCGGGCCACCGCGCAGCGCCCGCGACCTGCTCGACCGGCTGGAACCTGGCTGGCTGGCTGCCGCCTACGCCGGCTCGTGGACCGCGGCCGACCATGCCATGCTCAGGTCGGCATCCAGGCACCTCGGCGACGTCGCGCTGCGCTTCCGCACCCTGTTCGGGCGGCTTGGCGCCGGGCTGGACGGCCCTGGCGGCTTCGGCGACGCCGACGCCTGGTACTGCATCCTCGAGGGCACCGACCAGATCTCGGTCGCCGAGGCCCAGGCCAGGGCGCTTGCCGACCTGCTCGCGAGCTTCGCGGTTCGCGGCCAGCCGCAGCGGGAGATCCTGCTGGCCGTTGACGAGTTCTCAGCCGTCTCGCGGCGGCTGCCGATCTGGGAGCTCTACGAGCGGGCCAGGTCGCTTGGCATGGCCGTGCAGGTGTCGGCGCAGTCCTGGCAGGGCCTGGGAACCACCGACGACGAGCGGCACCGGCTCGCGGCCTCAGCGGAGGGCGGGATCTGGCTGCTGCGGACACCGCATCCCGAGCCGCTCGCGGCCCTGGCCGGGACCCGTAAGGTGCTCGACACGACCAGGAGCCTGGCCAGGTTCCCGTTCTGGCGGCGCCAGGGCTCCTCCCGCGTGCGGGAGGAGCCGGTCGTGGATCACGCCATCATCCGCGGTCTGGACGTCGGCCAGGCCGGCTACATCTACCGGGGCGGCGTCACCTACATCCAGGTCAAGCGCCTTGTGGCCGGCCCGGCAGCGGTGGGCATGCGGCCGGCGCGTCGGCAGGCATCGCGGACGCGGAAGGTGGTCACTGCTGCGGCGGCCGATGGCGGCGGGAACGAGGCAGGTGCATGGCAGCCCGGCCGGGGGCCGGCCGCCGCGCCGCTCGCCGGACCAACGGGGCTGCCCGACGTCAGCCCGGTGCTGGACGCCGCCTTCGGCCGGGAGCCGCGGACGTGACCGGCTGGCCTCGGGGCTCGCGGCGGCGTCGGCGGGCAGGGCTGCGCGGGCAGGCCTGGGATCCGTTCGGAGCGCTCGGTCTAGATGCCGCCGCGGAGCTGACCGACGACGATGTCCGGGGCGCCTGGCGCCGGATCGCCACGGCAACGCACCCCGATCGCGCCGATGGCGGCGACCCCGAGCGCTTCGCCCTGGCGGCCGCCGCGTACACCGAGCTGCGGACCGGGCACGGCCGCGGCGAGGCGCGGGCTGACCTGGCCGGCGCGGAGCGCCGGCCAGCCCGGATGCTGAGGTGGCGGCCGGTCAGGCTCGCCGCACGGATCGCAGCCGCGGCGGGAACGGCGGTCATCGCGGTTCTCGTGGCAGGCCACGGGGCCGCCGGCCCGGCGCTGGCAACCGGCGCTGCGACCTGGCTGGTCCTGACCAGCTGGCTGGACCGCGGCCGGCGCTTAGCCCGGGTCCGGGCCGGTGGCCACCGGCCGGGCCGGGTCGGCGGACCAGGCCGACCACGAGCCGACGTAGAGCGCCGCTGGCAGGCCCGCGATCTCGAGCGCGAGTATCTCCTGCGCGGCGTTGACGCCAGAACCGCAGTACGCGCCGATCAGCGGTGCCTCGCCCGCCCCGGCCGCGAGTTCGCCAGGCCTGGGCAGGCCAAGGCCGGTGAAGCGGCGCGCGAGCTCGGCCCTGCTCAGGAACAGGCCTTCCCGGCTGACGTTGGCCCGGGCCGGGGCGCTGATCGCGCCGGGGATGTGGCCGGCCGCAGGATCAACGGGCTCGACCTCGCCGCGGTACCGCTCGGGCGCCCTGGCATCGAGCAGGAAGCCTGACCTGGCGATCCGGGCGGCGCCCTCGGCGTCGAGCACTGGCATGCCGCCGCCCGGGCCAGCGGTGAAGCTGCCGCGTTCCGGATCCGGCACCTCGGTCGTGACGGGCAGGCCGGCCGCGGCCCAACCACCGAGGCCGCCGTCCAGCACCGCCACCCGGTCGTGGCCGAAGTACCTCAGCAGCCACCACAGCCGGGCAGCGATCGTCGCGTCGCCCTCGTCGTAGACCACGGCCAGCTGACCATGGCGCAGGCCAGCGGCGCGCATCGCGGTCTCGAAGGCAGCTAGCTCCGGCAGCGGGTGGCGGCCGCCAGCCCCGGAGCCCGGCGGCCCGGCGAGGGCCTCGTCCAAGTCCACGAAGCACGCCCCAGGCAGGTGCCCGGCCAGGTAGCTGCCGATGCCCGCCGGGCCGCCGAGCCGCCAGCGGACATCGAGCAGCGCCGGGGCTTCGGCCGAGCCGAGACAGCCGGCCAGCCCTGCCACGCTGATCAGTGGCCCGTTGGGACTCGGCACTGTGGATAACCTCCTGCAATCCTGTGCATAACCAGGTCTTGGCCGGTGCGCTTTCCATGCTGGCCTGTGGACAAACGTCAGGCTGGCAGGCACGCCGTTGCCGGGTCCGGCTCCGTCACGCGGTCAGCTGGTCGCGATGGTCAGCAGCGGCACGAGCTGGTCCGCCTGGGTCAGCGAACCGTGCATACCGCTCAGCGCGGACTCGCGCGGCTCTGTCTTGGTGGCCACGATCGCGCTTGGCCCGCACGGGGCGACGATCACGTCGCCGATCCGGGCGGCGAACCTGCTGTCGACCGGGCCGAACCAGCCATCGGCCACGGCCTGCTCGCGGCTAACCACCCAGGCGCGGTCGCCGAGCACCCCGGCCCACCTGCGGAGCACCTCGTCCGCCGCGCCCGGCCTGCAGTACAGGTGCCGGGCCCTCGGCTCACCGCCAAGCAGCGAGATCCCCTCGCGCAGCTCAGGGAGCGCGTCGACGTCGATCCTGTCGCCCGGCGGGACGTCGGTCATCCCGTGATCGCCAGTGACATGAAGGACCGTGCCGCGCGGCAGCGCGGCGGCGAGCTGCTCGGCGAGCTTGTCGACATGGGCAAGCTGATATTGCCATGCGTCCGACCCGCATCCCAGCGCGTGCCCGGTCGAGTCAAGGTCACCGTGGTAGGCCAGGACGAGCGCTGGTGACGCGTCGGCGACTGCCGCCACCGTGCGCGAGACCAGCGCGCCGAGCGTGTCTGCGGTCAGGAACTCGGCCCCGCGCATCGCGGCCACAGACAGCCCTGACGTCCTGAACGCGCCCGGGGCGACCCGGAACGCCTTCACTCCCGCGTCAGCCGCGCGTTCGAAGATGGTCGATCCCGGCTGCCAGCTGACCGGATCGACATTCGGGTCCCAGCGCAGCGCATTGAGCAAGCTGCCCGAGCCGGGCACCGCCACCTGATAGCCGAGCAACCCGTGCTGGCCCGGCGGCCGCCCGGTACCAATCGTGCCGAGGCTGGTCGCCGTGGTGGCCGGGAAGCCGGCGGTCAGCGGCGAGGAGGTCATGGCGAGCTCGGACAGGAACGGCGCCGCTGCCGGGTGCGCGCTGAGCAATTCCCAGCCGAGCCCGTCGATCAGCAGTACGCAGACCCGGTCGGCGGGCGGCAGCTTGAGCGGATTCGGCTCGCCGCGAACGCCGAGCGAGGCGAGGACGGACGTCGCGAGCGCGTCAAGGCTGGATTCGGAATACCTCGGCAGCGTTGGCTCGATGGTTTGCGCGGCTCCACCGCCTCAGCCCCGTCCGCAGCCTCGCTGATCCGCATGGTGACATCGTCCGAGGTCATCGCCCCGGTGTAGCCGTGGTCGGCCTCGCAGTTCTCATCACCGCAGTGCATGGGCTCCAGCTCCAGGTGCCGCAGCGAGTTCCAGCCGATCGTCAGCACGATTTCCGATGGCATCGTGACGCCGCGCTGGTAATTGGCCGGGTCGGGAATCACCCTGGTCACGGCCACCGTAGAGATCCGTGCGCAGCGGACCGCCTCGGTAGAGGTTTCCGCCTGCGGCCTGGAGTCCGGCACGTTCTCGTCGGCAGGATACTCGTCGGTATGGGAGTAGACGAGCCTGGTCGGCGTCAGCGCCAGGACCGTCATGTGCCGCCTGACCTCCATGCCGGGATCGAAATGCGCGTCATGGTGGACAAAGTAGGACACGACCTGTTCCGAACCGACCGCCGACGACATGGCGTCGGCGATGATGCCCGGGTAGTAGCCGCTCCGTTCGATGGCCGACAGCATCCCGTCAGCTGAGGCTGTGGTACTCATCCTCACATCCTGCACCGTCCGGCGCGGGCCGCCGGCCAGTGGTCAGAGATTGACGGCCTGCGTGCTCAATTCGGCGACGCTCAGATCAATGGCCCGCTGCGCCGCCGGCTCGGGCAGCTCGAGCGCGCCAGCGCCCGCTGAAGGCCGCGGCTTCCTTGGCGACCTGGCTCCGGCGCCACCGCCCCGGCCGCGGTACACGAGCACCCCGTTCACCGGGTCGGGCACCGCGTCGAGCGCGGCCTGCACCCCGGGCAGGCCTCGGAAGGCCTCCCATCGGGCCTCGTCAGCGAAGCACACCTCGAACACCACGCCGTGCCGGTGCTCGATCCAGGCCCACTCGATCGCGCCGCTCGTGATGGCCGATTCCACAAGCTGGGAGCGGTAGGAGTCCTTCCACGACAACGCTGCCTGGATCTGGGAGTCAAAGACCTCGATGGACCACCACTCAGCCATAGCAGACAGGGTAAACCCGCCTGGGCTGTTTGCCCTTTCGCTGTTGGCATAACGGGTGCCTCGCGCCTCGGATCACGGCAGCGAGAGCCCCGCCTCGACAATCGCGCTGATCTTGGCCGCGTAACCGGCCGCTTCCTCATCGCTGTCGTACTTGTGCCGTGGCCAGAAGAACCCGCGCAGACCATCGCCCTTGGTGCGCGGTACCACATGGGCGTGCAGGTGCGGGACGCTCTGACTGACCACGTTGTTCACGGCCACGAACGTCCCATCGGCACCGAGCGCCACCGGCAGCGCGGCGCTGATCAGACGCACGGCACGGAAGAACGGCTCGATCAGGCGGCCGGGAAGATCGGCCAGCGTGGCGTAATGCGCCCGCGGTATCACCAGCACATGGCCCTTGAAGACGGGCCTGGCGTCCAGGAACGCGACGGTGTGCTCGTCGCTCATTACCACGTGCGCCGCGGTGCTGCCGGCCGCGATCGCGCAAAATGTGCAGTCGCTCACCAGGGCACGGTAGCGTTTGCCCGTGGCTGCGGACGGGCATCGGCATGTACTGGCCATCGGCGGCCTGCGCGGCCCGGGCAGCGTCGGGCTGAACCCGGAGGGTACACCGCTCCTGCTGGCATACGCGGCCATGCTCACGGGCGCGAGTGCGCCGAAGATCTGCATTCTCAACACGGCCGCTGGCGACGATTCCGGTGCCTACGTGCGGAGCTACCAGCTGCTCGGCGCGACTGGCGGCAGGCTCACGCACTTGCAGCTATTTCCCATGCCGAACGTGCAGGATCCCGAGGACCTGCTGCTATCGCAGGACATGATCTTCGTCGGCGGCGGCAGCGTGGCCAACATGCTCGCGGTCTGGCGGGTGCACGGCGTGGACCTGATCATGCGGCGCGCATGGCAGGCAGGCATCGTTCTGTCGGGGATCAGCGCCGGAGCCATCTGCTGGTTCACGTCGGGGACGACCGACTCCTTCGGCATCGACCTGCGGCCGTTCACCGGCGGGCTCGGCCTGCTCGCGCCGAGCTTCTGCCCGCATTACGACTCGGAGCCTGGCCGGCGCCCGCTGTATCAGTCGCTGATCGCTGCCGGATCGCTGCCGCCAGGCATCGCCTGCGAAGACGGCGCGGCCGCGCATTTCGTGGGTGACACGCTGGCGGCTATCGTGGCCGACGCGCCCGGGCCGCGCGGGTACTCGGTAGACCACTCGCCGGAAGGTACCGCTTCGGAGACCGTACTCGATACCGAAGTCCTGACCGGGCGGTTACCAATCGAGTTATGACAGTCATGACGGCACACATCCGCTAAGATCACTAGACGGCGTGGAAACAGCTGAAACGCTGAAATGGCGGATTTACGTAATGCTTATGGTTCATAACTTCTCGTATGGGCTGCTCACTCCCGCCTTGGCGTACTTGATGTCCTTTCTCGGCGCCTTCCTCGGGCTGCGCTGTACCAGTCGGGCGCGGGCAAGTACCGGCGCGACCCGGATCCGCTGGCTGCTCCTAGCGGCGGTCTCGATCGGGAGCACCGGAATCTGGGTGATGCACTTCATCGCCATGCTGGGATTCACAGTCCCCGGCGAGACGATCCGGTACAACGTCCCAGTCACGCTGCTGAGCATGCTCATCGCCGTGGCGTTCGTACTGATCGGCCTGCTGATCGTCGGGCTCAGCCGGGGTACCACGATGTGGCCGCTCGTGCTGGGCGGCGTGATCACCGGGCTCGGCGTGGCGGCCATGCACTACAGCGGAATGGCAGCAATGCGGATGCCGGCCCGGGTGAGTTACGACCCCCAGCTCTTCGCGTTGTCCATCCTGATCGCGATCGTGGCCGCGACCGCGGCGCTGTGGGCCACGGTGCGGCTTGGCGGCTTCTGGTCGGCGTTCGGGGCCGCGGCCATCATGGGCGTGGCGGTCAGCGGCATGCACTACACGGGCATGGCTGCGATGCGCGTATACCCCCCGAGCGGGCCGTCGATGGGGATGGGCGGCGCCGACGCCGCGGCGTTCCTGCTCCCGCTCATTGTCGGCGTGTCTGTTACTACCTTCGTCCTGACCGCCACCATCGCGCTGTCGCCGACGGCCGCCGAGATTTCCGCCGAGGCCGAGCTGATGCGCAAGATCGACAGCGTGAAGGCGCAGCCAACGGCTGCCAGCACGCCGGCCGCCGATGCGCCGACGAACCACAATCCGAACTTCAGGAAGTTAGCGCTGAGACAATAGCCAGATGAGCGAGGTGACCGCGGACGGCAAGGGCTGGCTGCTGCTTGTCTACCGGGTGCCATCGGAGCCCACCAGGCTCCGCGCAGCGGTCTGGCGCAGGCTGAAAAGCCTCGGAGCGATCTACCTGCAGAACTCGGCCGCCGCGCTGCCGGCCAGCACCGATGCCGAGCGGGCGCTGCGGAAGCTGCGCCGCGAGATCCTCGACATGTCGGGCACAGCCGTGCTGCTGTCCTGCTCGGTGCTGGAAGGCGAGCACGGCGTCATGGCGGCGTTCCAGGCGGCCAGGGACGACGAGTACGCCGAGATCGTGGACAAGTGCGAAGACTTCCTCGGGCAGGTGCGCAAGGAATATGTGGCCGACCACTTCACCTACGCCGAGCTTGAGGAGAACGAGGTCGACCTGGTCAAGCTGCGGAACTGGTTCGGCCGGGTCCGCGAGCGCGACGCCTTCGGCGCGTCCGGACGCGAGGCAGCCGAGCAGGGCCTGGCGGCGTGCGAGCAGGTGCTCGAGGATTACGCCGCGCGGGTCTACGCCGAGGAGGCGGAAAGCCGGTAGGCGAGCAAGGTGCGCTGAACCGGTACGGCTAGTGCCCGCGCACGGCGCGCCACAGGCTTATCGGCAGCAGCGCGACCAGCAGTACCGGGACAAGCCACCAGGCGGCGACACCGGCCGCGTGCGCGAGCAGGTACGTCAGGGCCAGCCCGATCGCCACTCCCGCGGCGACCCACCAGTCGTCGCCGATGACGAAGTCGTAGACGAAGGCGCCGAACGCCCGGATACGGCCTGTCATCTCAGCGCACCTCCGCGACGGCCGG
>WNFI01352381.1_pt1 | contig 18791 bp, 12 predicted proteins | sample 5400471 | NCBI WGS metagenome assembly WNFI01 (sample SAMN13153348, study PRJNA577476) | soil metagenome | isolation source: 100 cm saprolite on Douglas fir-dominated hillslope | place: USA:California | collected 2013-09-17 | reverse complement strand
GGCAAGCTCGACCGTGGCAACCGCCTCGGCCAGGCCGTCGAGCGCGGCGGCGAACACGGCCAGCGCCGGTTTCGGCACCTCGAACTCGATGCGCCAGCCGGCAATGCCGCTGCGGCGGGCCCCGGTCATCGGCACGCATCAAGGCGAGACGGCGGCGGACGCAGGGAACCAGACACAACAATGCCCCTGGCTCGGCCCGAATCTGCCACGGATCCGCCTGAAATCGTTTCTAACTTGTACACCGTCAAAGGACGCCACTCCGGCGATCCTCGCAACTTCGGAAGAGAGACCATCAATGCTGAAACCCGTCGTCCTCGCCGTGACCTTGAGCCTCGCTGCTTTGCCGGCGTTGGCGCAGACGGCCACCCAGCCCTCGACCACCCCGCAGGCCGCACCCAGCGCCTCTGCCCCCGCGACCAGCGCGCAGACCGGCAAGGCCGTAACCGGCAAAGCCGCCGCCAAGGCCACCAAGACCAAGAAGCCGATGACCACCGCGCATGCGAAGACCTCGAAGGCCAAGAAGCCGGGCGACACCACGCAGAAGCCGGCCTCCTAACCCAACTCCTACCTTGCATTGGGAGGGACGATCCTCCACGTCCCTCCCGATTTCTTCGCAGCGGCTTCACCACATAGACAGCGAGAGCGCCGAGATTCGAGAACCGCTGAGAACGCATAGGGAGAAATCGCTTTCGCCGCGCGAATGCGCGGCATTAGTTCATTTTTCTTCGCGACCTCTGCGCTTCCTCAGCGATCTCCGCGGTTCTCTTCTCAAACGCTTTTCTCCGTTGCTCTCGCTGTCTCTGTGGTAAATCGCCGATTCACGCCGGCGCGACGAAGCTGTCGATGACCTTCTTGAGCCCGGCCTGCTCGAAGGCGATCTCGAGCTTGTCGCCGGTCACGGTCCTGACCGTGCCGTAGCCGAACTTTTGGTGGAAGACGCGCATGCCGACCGCGTAGTCGGTCTTCGCCGTCTCTGAGCCGAAGACGCGCTGATCGGCTTCGATGAGCGGCGCTGAATGGCTGCGCGACCAGCTCTGGCGGCCATAGGCTCTCGCCGGCTGGCCGCCCGCATGGCGCTGCCAGGCTTCCTCGCCGAAGCCGAAATGGCCATGGCCGGCGCCCGAATAGAGCCCGGGCTCGCTCAGGAACTCGACCGAGCCCTGGGGCAGCTCGCCGATGAACCGGGACGGGATGCTGGATTGCCAGAGATTGTGCACGCGCCGGTTGGCGGCGTGGCTGACATGGGCGCGCTGCCTAGCGCGGGTGAGCCCGACATAGGCGAGCCGCCGCTCTTCCTCGAGTCCCTTCTCGCCGTTCTCGTCGAGCGCGCGCGGATGCGGGAACAGACCCTCCTCCCAGCCCGGCAGGAACACCGTGTCGAATTCCAGGCCCTTGGCGCTGTGCAGGGTCATCATGCTCACCTGATCGCCATTGACGGTCTCGGTGTTCTCCACCACCAGCGCCACATGCTCGAGGAATCCGGTCAGGTTCTCGAACTCCTCAATGGCGCGCACGAACTCCTTCAAGTTCTCGAGGCGGCCCGGCGCTTCCACCGACTTGTCGGCCTGCCACATGCCGGTGTAGCCCGACTCGTCCAGGACCATGCCAGCCAGCTCCGGCGCCGGCATCGCCTCCGACAGGCGGCGCCAGCGATCGAAATCATCGATGAGCGCCTTCAGGCTGCGGCGCACCTGCGGCTTCAGCTCGTCGGTGTCGACGAGCGCGCGGGTGGCGCGGGTGAGCGAGGCGCCCTGCGCGCGCGCGACCTTGTGCAGAATGGCCAGGGTCGCATCGCCGATGCCGCGCTTCGGCACATTGACGATGCGCTCGAAGGCAAGGTCGTCATCGGGCTGCGCCACCACCCGGAGATAGGCTAAGGCGTCGCGGATCTCTTGGCGTTCGTAGAAGCGCAGGCCGCCGATCACCTTGTAGGGGAGGCCCAAGCTGATGAAGCGCTCCTCGAACTCGCGGGTCTGGAAGCCGGCGCGCACCAGGATCGCCATCTCCGACAGCCGCTCGCCCCGGCGCTGCAGGGCTTCGATCTCCTCGCCCACGGCGCGCGCCTCTTCCTCGCCGTCCCACACGCCCTGGACCCGCACCTTCTCGCCCTCATTGGCGGCGGTCCACAGGGTCTTGCCGAGCCGGCTCTGATTGTGCGCGATCAAGCCGGAGGCGGCGGCCAGGATGTGCGGGGTCGAGCGGTAGTTCTGCTCCAGCCGGATCACGCGGGCACCCGGGAAGTCGTGCTCGAAGCGCAGGATGTTGCCGATCTCCGCCCCGCGCCAGCCATAGATCGACTGGTCCTCGTCGCCGACGCAGCAGAGATTGCGGTGGCCTTGGGCGAGCAGCCGGAGCCAGAGATACTGCGCGACGTTGGTGTCCTGGTATTCATCGACCAGGATGTAGCGGAACTGCTGCTGATATTGCCGCAGCACCTCGGCATTGCCCTGGAAGAGCGTGACGGCGTGCAGCAGGAGATCGCCGAAATCGGCGGCGTTCAAGGTGGCGAGCCGCTCCTGATAGGCGCGGTAGATCTCCCTCGCCTTGCCGCCGACGATCTCGGGGGCCTCGTCGGCCGAGACCCGGTCGGGCGTCAGCGCCTTGTCCTTCCAGCGCTGGATCACGCCCATGAGCACGCGGGCCGGCCAGCGCTTGTCGTCGATGTTCTCGGCCGCCAGGATCTGCTTCAACAGGCGGGTCTGATCGTCGGTGTCGAGGATGGTGAAGTTGGAGCGCAGCCCCACCAGCTCGGCATGGCGGCGCAAGATGCGGGTACAGAGCGCATGGAAGGTACCGAGCCATACCTGCTCGACCGCCGGGCCGATCATGGCGGCGACCCGATCCTTCATCTCGCGCGCGGCCTTGTTGGTGAAGGTGACGGCGAGGATGTTCCACGGCCGGGCCCGGCCGGATGCCAGGACATGGGCGAGCCTGGAGGTCAGCACGCGAGTCTTGCCGGTGCCGGCGCCGGCCAGCACCAGAACCGGCCCGTCCAAGGCCTCGGCCGCTTGAATCTGCGCCTCGTTGAGGCCGGCGAAATACGGCACCGGGCCCGGGGGCGGCGGCGCGGGGCCCGACGGCGGGTCTAGGGGAGCGAACTCGTCCGACATGTCTCAGCTCAATATAGGGTGCCGGCCAGGCAGAGTCCCGCTTCCCCTATGTCCGGGTGCGCACTGGAGGCCTTGAGTTCCACCCTGCGCAGCGCCGATGCCAGCGTCGCGGCCGGCCGCCGCGCACGAATCAGCCGGCCCTGGCTCCCGATTGCCTAGCCGGTGCTGCTTCGCTCGCCTGGTGCGACGGCTGGGCTTGAGACGGCTTCTCGCCGGATACGCGGTTGCGGCCGCCGCGCTTGGAGACATAGAGCGCCTCGTCGGCGCGCAGGATCAGGTCTTCCACCTTCTCGCCCGGCTGCATCGTGCCGACGCCGATCGAGAGCGTGATGCTGCCGATGATGGCCCCGGTGTTGCGCACGGTGATCTTGCGCGACGCGATGGCGCTGCGGATGCGCTCGCCGACCATCATCGCCTGGACGTTGTCGGCCTTGGGCAGAATCACGGCGAATTCGTCGCCGCCATAGCGGGCCGCGGTGTCGGTCGGCCGCACGCTGTCGTTCAAGGTGCGGGCAACCAGCTTCAAGACCTCGTCGGCGAGCTGGTGGCCGTGGACCTCGTTGAACTGCCGGAAGTGATCGATGTCGACCATCAGCAGCGACAGGGACTGGCCGAGCTCGGCGGTGGCGCTCGCGGCGTCATTCAGGCGGTTGTCGAAGCGCTTGCGGTTGGCGACGCCGGTCAAGGGATCGGTTTCGGCGGCGACGCGGACATGCTCGAGACGCTTCCTCAGCCGCTTCACCTCGCGCGCCGAATGCTGCAACTCGTCCTGCAGCTTGCGGTTGGTCTCCTCGACCCGGCGCGTCTCGGCCAAGAGCCGGCTCACCACGGCCTTCAGCGCGGCGTCGGCGCCGCTGGAGGCAAGCTCGCCGCCGGCCTGGGCGAGCGTGCCGCTGTAGTGCTCGCCGGCGCGCCCGAAGGCGTCGACATGGTCCATGAGACGGGTCAGCACCGCCTCCATGTCGTCGCTGGCGGCGGCGAGTGCCACGCCGTCTTGAACCATGAAGCGCTGGTGCAGGTCGGCTAAGGCCGCCTCGTCGAGGGGGCGCTTGGCGGCATGGAGCGGATCCAAAGCTTGCACAAGCTCGGGCCGCTGCTTGCTCGCATAGAGATACCAGAGCGCAAAATTCTGCGGCGTCGGGGCGACGCCGAGCTCGCCCATCTTGGCCAGCGCCGACCGGGCGATCTCAGCGATGTGCTCGGGCCGATCCTGCCTCACGTCGCCCCCGCTGCTCTTTCGAGCCGACCAATAGCACAGCCCCGGGGCCGATCATACGGGAAGCATGACGGCTTCGCCTCAGGTCCGGCCGGCGTTGAGGCCGATCACGCGGCCGGCCTGCTTCGGGCGGGGCAGGCGGGCATGCGCCGCCGCCAGGTCTTGGAGACGCCGGAGCGCCGGCGCGGGAAAGGGCCGGCTGCGCCGCGCCGCCAGATCGACATGGAGCCCCAGGATCTCGTTGGTGGCAGCGAGAAATCCTTGCTCGGCATGGTGCATTGCGTGAAACAAGTGCAGCCGGTTCTCATTTACACCCATAAGCTGCGTGGCGAAGCGCATGGGGTCGCCTTGGCGCAGCTCGCGCTCATAGGTGACATGGGCTTCGAGCACGAAGATCGCGCAGCCGGTCTCCTGCCGATAGGAGTGGCCGATGCCGAGATGGTCGAAGACTCTGTCGGTCGCATGGTCGAAAGCGAGCACGTAATAGGCGACGTTCATATGCCCGTTGGCGTCGATCCACTCGGCCAGCACCCGCTCTTCGTGGAGCTGCAATCGCCCGTCCCCGCCCATGGGGGCGAGCTTAGCCCAGCTTGTCCCGTCCGGGAAAAGCCCGCGACGCCCCGGCTGCAGTAGGTCGCCACCGCCCGCGTACGGCGCTGCGGCGGAGTATGATATTCTGCTGGCTCTCGCTACCGACGGCATGGCGCACTCCTCTGCCGGAAGAGCGAGCGTGGGGGGACAACCAAAAACCATGCCCAATAGGCAGGCATTCGGGCGAACCATCGGCTCGTGAGCACGCGCATCCGATCCGCGCCGACGTCGACGCTCGCCGCCACCCGCGGCTCCGGTGCGTGGCGCCGGCGCGGGCTGATTCTGCTCGCCGGCGCCATCGCCGCCGCCTTCGCCTATGTCTATACCCTCGGCCAGAACCGAAATTTCCAATATTTCCTGCTGGGCGCCAGCGGCGTGCTGACCTTGTTCGCGATCGCGATCGACATGGTCGCCTCGCGGCGAATCCGCCGCCAGGGCGGTCTCGCCTCCTTCCAGGCCGGCGCCTCCAAGGGTCCGGGTGCCGCGGCCGGCCGGCTGTGGGTGCAGGCGGAAGGCATGCGGCTGTCCGGGCGGCTGGCGGATGCCCGCAAGCTCTATGACGAGGCCGGCAGCCTGTTCAAGGAAGTGAAGGACCCGCGCGGCCGCGGCGTTGCGCTCATCGGCGAAGGCGAGGTCGAAGAGGCGCTCGGCCAATTCGACAGCGCGACCTCCTGCTACACCCGCGCCCACGACATCTTCGAGGAGGCGAAAGACCCCCGCGAGCAGGCGCGCGCGCTCTTGCGCCTCGGCACGCTGATGGCAAAGCGCAACAGCAACGACAACGCCCGCGCCAACTTCGACACCGCCCGCGATCTGTTCGCTCGCGAGGGCGATCGCTTCGGCGAGGGCGAGGCCGCACTCGGCAGCGGCGAGATGGCGTTGAAGCTGGGCAGCCCGGCCGAGGCCGGTGCCGCCTTCGACTTTGCCCGCTTCGCCTATAGCCAGGCCGGCGACCGACTGGGCGAGGCGCATGCCCTGGTCTGCCGCGCGGACATGGACCGGCAGCGGCGCAACACCGGCGAAGCCTTCAACCGTTATGAGCGGGCACTGACCATCTACAAGACCGTGAGCGACCCGATGGGCGAGGCGGTCGTGCGACAGTCGCTCTCCGAGATGATGCGGCTGATGGAGCGGACGGCGGGCGCCAAGGAGATGGCGCATGCCTCGATCGAGCTGTTCAAGACTGCCGGGCGGCGCATCGGCGAGGGCGATCTCCTCTCCGGCCGCGGCGATCTCAGGCGCGCCCTGTCGCGCTTCGAGAGCGCGCGGCTGTCGGGGCAGCAGGCGATCAACCTCTTCATCGAGGCGAGCGACAAGGCGAGCGAGGGGCGGGTCAATATCGGCCTCGGCGAGATGGAGCGCCTGCTTGGCAACTACAACGAGGCGCGCAACCATTTCGAAAAGGCCCGCGCGCTCTCGCGCGCAGTCGAGGATCCAGGGCTCGGCGCCGACGGCTTGAAGGGCATCGGCCACATCGAGCGCCAGCAGGGCAAGGCGCGCCAGGCGCGCGAGCTCCTGCGCCAAGCCTACATCCTCTACCGCACCCTCGGTGGCCAGCGCGAGCAGGTGCAGGCGCTCCTGGATCTGGGCCAGCTCGACGTGATGATGGAGAGCTACGACGTGGCGCGGGTAACCTTCACCCATGCGCGCGCGCTGTTGGCGAAGCTGGGCGATCAGTCGGGCGAGGGCAAGGCGATGCGCGCCATTGGCGATCTCGATACGCTGCGCGGCCAGTTGGTGCGCGCACGCGAGGCCTATGCCGAAGCCCGCATTCTCTATCAGCAGGTGGGCGACCGCGTCGGCGAGGCGGACGTGCTGGTGATGCTGGGCGTCTCCTCGGTCGAGCTCGACAGCGCCACCTCGGCCGCCATGCTCACCTTCGCCGCCCGGCTCTATCGCGCCGTCGGCCTCATCGACTGGCAGCGCCGCGCGCTCGCCTATGCGCAGCGGGTGAAGTAGCGCGGGCCATCGGCCCGGCGCGAGCCTTGGACAGCAGCAACGTCCTCGGGCAGTATCGCGCCGCCGCGCCATGAACCGCTTGCCGCTCCGCGCCCTTCTCTGCTTCGCCCTGCTCTGGCTGCTCGCCGAACCGGCCCTGGCCGCCTGCCCCAATCTCGCCGATGCGCCGACGAGCCGGTGGGGCATCGAGCGCGACGGTGCGTCCGCCTGGCTGGCGACGCCCTGCGGCGAGCGCTTCTTCTCGCTCGGCGTCAACGTCATCGATGGCGGCATCGTCTACCGCAATGTTGGACGCCACTATGATTGGCATCGCACCGATGCCTCGCTCGACGACTGGGCGAAGCGGGCGCGCGCGCGCCTCCTCGATTGGGGCTTCAACAGCTCGGGCGGCTGGTCGCTCGGGCCGGATCGGCTGGAGCTGCCCTTCGTGGTCAATCTCGAGCTCGGGCGGCTGGCGCGCTTCCACTGGTTCGACCCGTTCGCGCCGGAGACCGAGATCAGGATGCGCCGGGTGGCCGATCGGCTGGTGGCACCCTATCGGGGAAACCGGCTGCGCATCGGCTACTTCTCCGACAACGAGGTCGGCTGGTGGCGCGGCACGCTGTTCACCTTCTACATCCAGGAGCCGCCCCGCAACGTGACGAAGCAGCGTCTGATGCAGCGGCTGGTCGAGCACTATCGGGGCGACTGGCAGCGCTTCGTCGAGGACTTCGTGCCGCCGCCTGGAATCGCCTCCTTCGGCGAGCTCCTGGTGAGCGAGGGCGAGCCGGTCAAGCTCAGGCCCGGAGGTGCCGGCATCGGCTTCGTGCGCGCCTGGACGCGCGAGGTGACCGAGCGCTACTACCGGCTCTCGGCCGAGGCGATCCGCGCCGCCGATCCGGATGCGCTCTATCTCGGCGACCGCCTGCCGATCTACTACGATCCCGAAGCGGTCGCGGCGATGGCGCCCTGGGTCGACGCCATTTCGACCAACTACAACCTCGACAGCCCCGATGGTTGGCTCGCGCGCTACTTCTTCGACGGGCTGGAATCCCTGTCTTCGGGGCGCCCGATCCTGGTCTCGGAATGGTTCTTCGCCGCGCGCGAAAACCGCTCGGGCAACGTCAACAGCGGCCATCTGATGACGGTCGCAACGCAGCGCGAGCGCGCCCTCGGCGCTGCGGCCGCGACGCGGCGCATCGCGCGGCTGCCCTATCTCATTGGGTTGCATTGGTTCGAGTATCACGACGACCCCTATGGCGGCCGCAATGACGGCGAGGACTACAATTTCGGCCTCGTCGACAATGACGACCGGCCCTATGAGGAGCTGGTGGCCGCACTTTCCCAAGCGAATCGCGAGCTGCCCTCCCTCCACGCCGAGGCGGCAGCAAAGCCGCCGCGCGACTTCCGCGGCATTCCCAAGGCCGAGATCGTCGTCGGCGACGGGGTGCTGACGGAATGGCCGAAGGAGCGCGCCTTGCTGCCACGGCTGCTGACCGCCTCGGGAGAGGTGCCGTTCGGCGAAGCCTATCTCGCCTGGAGCGACAAGGGCCTGTCGCTCGCCTTCATCGGCATGGACTACTACGACCTCGAGCTCCTGGACCTCGACGGTCCGTTTCCGCGGAGCGAAAGCATGCGCGTCGATCTCGGCCTTGACGGCGGCGCCGGGCCCCGCCGCTTCGCCCTCTTCGTGGTGCCGCCGCGCGCCGGCGCCGGCAAGGGCTGGGTCGAGATGCGTGTCGAGCTGTGCCGTTGGGAGGGAGCGGAGTGCCGGGGCGTGGAGGGCGCAGAGGCCAGTTATTTCGGCGCCGATCAGCCCAGGGTCACCACCGAGCTCACCATCCCCTGGTCGGCCTTGGGCCTGGCCGGCCCGCCCGCGGGTCGGCCGCTCAAGCTCGAGCTCGCCGCCACCGCCTGGTACCGCTCGCGCTGGATGTCGCTCTCCGGCAAAGCGCCGGATGCCGCCATGGCCGACAGCCCGCATTGGCGCGAGGTGCTGCTGCTGCCGTAGAAAGGGCGCTCAGAGGTAGATGCCGCGATCCAGGATGATCGCCGTGTATTCCTTGTAGGTCATGCCGAGCTCTTCGGCGCGCTTCAAGCGGCGCATCATGATCTCGTGGCCAGGGTTCTTCCACGCCCGGCGATGCGCCCGCTTCCAGCAATAGTAGTTCCAATCGCTGGGCGCCGGCGGCTCCTGCAAGGGCGGACCGCCATTGTGGCCGATCAAGGCAGCGGGGCTGAGGGAGACGGCGTCCATGGCCAACTCTACCCGCAAAGCCCGTGCCAGTCAGGCGAGCCGCGCCGCCTCGCTGTCGCGCTCCTGGAATTGCGTGCGGTAGAGCTGGGCGAAGGCGCCGTTCTTGGCGATCAATTCGGCGAATCGCCCGCTCTCGGCGATGACCCCGTCGCGGAGCACGACGATGCGGTCGGCATTGATCACCGTCGAGAGCCGGTGCGCGATGGTGAACGTGGTGCGCCCGCGCCTGAGCTCGGTCAAGCCGGCCATGACCTCGGCCTCGGTCTCGGCGTCGAGCGAGGAGGTGGGCTCGTCCAAGATGAGGAAGCGCGCATCCATGAGGATGGCGCGGGCGATGGTGAGCCGCTGCTTCTCGCCCTCCGACAAGGTGGCGCCGCCCTCGCCGACTTGGGTGTCGTAGCCCAGCGGCAGACGCCCGATCATCTGATCGATGCGCGCCAGCGTGGCCGCGCGCTCGATCTCGGCCTGGCTTGCTTCCGGCCGGCCATAGGCGATGTTGTCGCGGATCGACAACGGAAAGATGAGCGGCGGCTGCAGCACCATGGCGACCTGGCGCCGGAGATCCTTCAACTGGAGCTCGCGCACATCGACGCCGTCCACCTCGACCACGCCCTCGCTCGGATCGAAGAAGCGCGGCAGCAAGCCCAGCATGGTCGACTTGCCGGCGCCGGTCGGCCCGACCACGGCGACCCGCTCCCCCGCCGCCACCTCGAGGTCGATCCGGCGCAACACCGAGACATCCTTGCTGTAGTGGAAAGCGACCCCGCGCCAGGCGACGCGGCCGCTGATGGCGTCGGCCGGCAGCGGCCGGGTGCCGTCCGTGAGGTCGGGCTGGACGTCGAGGAGCTCGAAGACCCTGCGCGCGCCGATGCGCGCCCCCTGAATCTGGCCCCAGGTCTGGCTCATGGTGTTGATCGGCCCGTAGAGGGAGGCGAGGTAGGTGACGAACACCAGGAGCTGGCCCAGGCTCAGCCTGCCGCCCATGACCGCCTCGGCGCCGGCGTAGAGCACCAGCGCGGTGCCGAGCGCGATCACGGTGTTGATGATCGCGGAATAGGCAGTCTGCCAATTATATAGGCGGAGATTGGCATCAGTGCTGGCGCGGCTGGCGGCAAGGAAGCGCTTGCGCTCCTCCTCCTCCTTGCCGAAGGCCTGCACCACCTTGATCGCGCCCATCGCCCATTGCACGACCGAATAGACGGCGGCCTCGTTGCGCTTCATCGCCTCGGCGGCGGCGATGATCGGCCGGTCGAGGAGGTAAATGACCACGTTGAGGATCGGACAGATGACGATGGCGACCAAGGTCAGCTCGGGGTCCATCCGCCACATCACCAGGAACATGCCGACGAGCAAGGTCGCCGCCTGCAGCACCGGCAGAACGCCGTTCAGCATCAAGGTCTGCACCGCATAGGTGTCGGCGGTGATGCGGTACATGAGATCGCCCAGCCGCTGGCGGCTGTGAAACAACAAGGACAGGCGCTGCAGGTGGCCGTAGAGGTCGCCGCGGATGTCGTTCACCATGTTCTGGCCGACGCCGATGGAGACGTTGTTGCTCCACATGCTGAGGAGGCCGNNNGCTCGGCGGCCAGTCGGACAGGATCGGCAGTCCGATCGGCGTCCCGCCCAGCACGTTGTCGACCACCAGCTTGAGCGGCCAGGGCTTTACCAGCTCGGTCATGGTGATGGCGAGCATCTGCGCCACGCTCAAGGCGAAGAGCCAGCGATAGGGCCGGAGATAGGGCAAGATCTTGCGAACGGTGCTCATGGCGCCATGTCGCCCAGCCACAACATCACGGGTGGCGAATCGTCACGGTGCGGGGTTCGGGCGATCCGCGATGGAGATGAGCTGCTCGCGCCCGGCGACGATCTCGATCACCCGGTGCAAGACCCGGCCGAGCCGCCAGATCTCGTAGCCGACGAAGCCGGAATTCACTAGGCCGACCGTCGCCGCCATGATCGCCACCACGTTCCAATCCATGAGCAGGGCGAAGGCGCCGAGCCCGGCATAGGCACGCAGCACCATGGCCGACAGCCTGGACAGCCTGAGCGCCGAGCGCACGCGCAACAGCCGCTTGGCGCCGCCATGGTTCTCGCCCACGACCTTGATCTCCGAGCGCGCCCACAAGCCGCGGCTCACCTTGAGGTCCCAGCTGCTCCAACCCTGGTCGATGATGACGAAGTATTTGCGCGGGGTGAGGAAGCTGTAGATGCCGGTGAGCAGCGCCTCCTTCTCGATGCCGGCCTCGTTCCAATAGCTGAGCGTGAAGGCGCGCTGGCTGACATTCCACTGCGCCGGCTGGCGGGCGGGCGCGTATTGGATCGGGTCGACCTCGGTCAGCCCCTTGATGCGCCATTTGGTTCGCTCCCAGCCGCGCACCAGGGGGCCGAGATAGATGAGGAGCGCTACGAGCGCGCGGGCGCGCGGTCCGCGGAAGCGCGGTTCGATCGGCGCGCGCAGGCAGCCGGCGATGGCGATGCTGAAGGAGAGCAGCAGCGGCAAGAGCGCCAGCCACATGGCGCCGCCGAAGACGACCGCCGCCACCGCCAGCGGCCAGGCGACCACGTTCCATTCGAGGGTGAGCGGCAGAAAGGCGGCGATCGAGGACGGCGGCTCGTACAGCGTCTGAAACAGGCCGCGGCCGAAGACGCCGGAATAGATGAGCGGCCGGCGCGACAGCAAGAGCGAGGCCGAGAGATCGCCATAGATTCGCCCGAGCCACCGCGCCTGGCCGAAGAGGTTGAAGCGGAACGGATGCTTGGCGTAGACGAGCGCCTCGGCCTTGCCATAGCCGCGCTGCTGGCCGATATAGGCGCCGACCGTATTGCGGCGGAAATGCCAAACCACCGCCGCCGGGCTGAAGCCGATGGTGTAGCCGGCGAATTGCAGCCGCCAGCAGAGGTCAACGTCGTCGCCCGCGGCGCGGAACAAAGGATCGAAGCCGCCGATCTCCGCCAGCACCTCGCGGCGGAAGGCCATGTGGCCCGCCGATCGCCGCCAGATCCGAGGCCAGCATCTTCGCCACCAGATAGGTCAGCCAATCCGGATCGACGACGCAATCGGAGTCGGTATAGGCGACGATCTCGCCGGTCGCCTGCTCCATGCCGACATTGCGGGCGACGCTGAGCCCCTTGTTCTCCTGGCTGACGATCTTCAGGAACGCGTATTTCCTGGCATAGCTCTCGGAGATCTCGAGCGTGCGATCCTTGGAGCCGTCATTGACGACGATCACCTCGAAGTTCGGATAGTTGAGATGCTCGAAGGATGCCAGGCACTGATCCATGGTGCGGTCGGCATTGTAGGAGCAGATCACCACCGAGACCTTCGGATAGCGCGGCAGGCGCGGCGGCAGCGGGGTCTTGTAGACGGTCTGCACGGCGTGGAAGGACGGCTTCGGCGCGCGCCCGGCGGTGACCAGGCCGAAGGCCCAGTCCTCGATGGCATAGCCGCCGGTGAACCATTCGTCGGTCCAGGAGAAGATGCAGGTGCCGGCGATGCCGAGCTCATAGGCGGCGGCAACCTGCCAGCGCAGGGTCTCGGCCTGGGCGACCGCGCCTTCGCGCATGGAATCCATGCCGAACTCGGTCAGCACCACCGGCCGATCCACCGCGATGTTGTGGAGGCGCATGATGTAGTTGCGAAAATCCGCCTCGCGATGGAGGTAGACGTTGAAGGCGAGGAAATCCGCGAAATCGAGGTTGAGGTATTCGGTCGAGGGATAGTTGGCGTAGCTCACCAGCGCGTCCGGATCGGTGTCCTTGGCGATGGCGGAGAGGTCCTTGAGGAAGCCGCGGATGCGCTCGGGCCCCTGCCAGCGCACGATGTCGGGCGAGATCTCGTTGCCGACGAGATACCCCAGGATCGCCTTGTGGCCGGCATTGGCCTGGACGCCGGCACGGATCGCGTCGCGAATGCGCCGCCGCTCGCCGGAATCGTCGAGGAAGGCGACGTGCTGGGTCCAGGGAATGCCGACGAGCACGCTCATCCCCCAGGCCTCGCAGCGGTCGAGGAACCAGCCCGGCGGCGTGGTGAACACCCGGACGGTGTTGACGCCGAGATCGGCCATCAAGGCGAGGTCGCGCTCGACCATGGGCCGCTCCGGCACTTGCGCGCCATGGCTGCCCGGGCCGAAGGGGCCGTAGGTGACGCCCTTGAGGAAATGCTTGTCGGCCCCACGGAAGAAGAACTTGCCGTGCACGCTTACTCGACCGGCGAGGCCCGCCTGCGGGCGATCGACGGGGACGTACGCGAGAGCGCTGTTCATGGGCGCTGCTCTAGGCGGCGGTTCGGGCCATGGAACGGGTCATGGAGCTCAAAGCACCGCCGCGGCCCGGGGCGGCACCACGCGCCGGGAGTGCCAGGCGAGCGCCGTCTCGACGATGGTGTCGAGATCCGAGCGGACCGGCTGCCAGCCGAGCAGGCTGGACGCCCGCGCGGCATCGGCCACCAGCACCGGCGGATCGCCGGGACGCCGGGCGGCATGCACGACCGGGACGGTGCGGCCGGTGAAGCGCTGGACGGTCTCGATCACTTCCAGCACCGAATGGCCGGTGCCGGTGCCGAGATTGACGCTGAGGCTCCGGCCCTCGGCGAGGAGGTGCCGGAGCGCCAGCACATGCGCGTCGGCGAGGTCGCTCACATGAATGAAGTCGCGGATGCAGCTGCCGTCGGGCGTCGGCCAATCGGTGCCGAAGAGCTGCAGGGCCGGGCCTTGGCCGAGGGCGGCTTGGATGGCGAGCGGGATCAGATGGGTTTCCGGCTGGTGATCCTCGCCGATCTCGCCATCCGGGTCGGCGCCGGCGGCGTTGAAGTAGCGCAGATTGGCGTAGTGCTGGCCATATGCCTGGCCGTACCAGGCGATCAGCCGCTCGGCCATGAGCTTGGATTCGCCATAGGGGCTGACCGGCGCCTGCGGGTGATCTTCGGCGATCGGCACCGAGGCAGGCTTGCCGTAGGTGGCGCAGGTCGAGGAAAATACGATGGTGTCGGCGCCAACGTCGCGCATCGCGTCCAACAAGGTGACCGTGTTCACCACGTTGTTGCGGAAATAATGCGCCGGCTTCTCCATCGACTCGCCAACATAGGCATAGGCGGCGAAGTGCATGACCGCGCGCACGCGCTCGGCGCTCATGACGGCGCGCAACCGGCCGGCATCGGCGAGGTCGCCCTCCACCAGCGGCCCCCAGCGCACCGCGTCTTCATGCCCGTATTCGAGGTTGTCGTAGACGATGGGGCGGAACCCGGCTCGCGCCAGCGCCTTGCAGGCATGGCTCCCGATATAGCCGGCGCCGCCGGTGACCAACACGCTGATGCTCATCGCCATCCCCCCCGGGACGATCTACGACGCAAAGCCTGGGCCACCCGATGTCCACTCCTTATGTTGCCACCGGCCCGCAGGATGAGCGCGCTGGTCGGTCTTAGACCAGTGTTGGGCTTCTTCGTTGTACCACCGTTTCGCGGTTGAGCGCTGTACGCTGTTCCAGACAATAAGGCAAGGGTTATCAATACCTAAGCAGCCTGTCCACACCACATTTGGTGGAAGACTGATCACCTTGCGCAAAGTTTAGGCGGGGTTGGATCGACATCCCGGCAGGTCGCGTGCGCCGGCTAGGACGCGTCGAGATCCCGATGCAGGTGCCTTGGAGAAGTCTAAATCCGCGGCTCAGACCGAAAAATATTTCGCCTGCGGATGCACCAGCACCAGCGCCGAAGTCGATTGCTCAGGGTCGAGCTGATCTTCTTCGCTCAAGGCGACGCCGATGCGCTCGGCGCCGAGCAGCGCCAAGAGCTGGCGCTGATCGGCCAGATTCGGACAGGCGGGATAGCCGAAGGAGTAGCGGCTGCCGCGATAGCCCTGCTTCAACAGGCCTTCGCGCCCGCGGCTTTCCTCGGCGGCATAGCCGAGCTCGGCGCGAATGCGCTTATGCACGTACTCCGCCATCGCCTCGGCCATCTCGACCGAGAGCCCGTGCACATAGAGATAGTCCTGGTAGCGGTCGCCGGCGAACCACTCGCGGGCTACGGTGGAGGCGCGCGCACCCATGGTGACCACTTGCAGTCCGACGACATCGCGCTCGTTCTCGGTCACGTCGCGCACATAGTCGGCGATGCAGAGCCCGTCGCCGTCGGCTTGGCGCGGCAGCCGGAAGCGAGCCACCTCGCTGGCGCCATCCTCGGCGAATAGAATGAGGTCGTTCTCCTCGGCAGCCGCGCGCCAATAGCCGTAGACCGCCTGCGGCACCAGGATCTCGTGCTCTTCGGCCAGCGCCAGCACCCGGGCAAGGATCGGCTTCAGCTCCAGATCGGCCCATTTCTGGAAGTCCTTGCGCTTGCGTCCGGCCTTTCGGAAGCCCCACTGGAATTGGTAGAGCGTCATCTCGTTGAGATAAGGCAGCAACGTCCTGACCGGCACCGCTTCCAGGGTGCGCGGCCCCCAGAAGGGCGGCGTCGGAACCTGGTGCAGCCGCGACAAGTGGGCGCGCTTGGAACGGATGGCGGCATTGTCGGGCACCAGCCGGAGCGCGGCGGACGAGGCTTGGCCGAGACGGCGCTTCTTGTTGGAGGGCTTGTCCTGGCGCAGCTTCTGGCGGTCGGCGAGGTGACCGTCGAAATTGCGGTTCACCACCTTGTTCATGAGGTCGAGGCCGTCGAAGGCGTCACGGGCATAGGCGACGCGCCCGCAGGCATAGGTCTTGACGCAGTCCTCCTCGACATAGCCGCGGGTGAGCGCGGCACCACCCAGCATGACCGGAAGGCTGACGCCCTGGCGGCTCATCTCGACCAGATTGTCCTTCATCACCACGGTCGACTTGACCAAGAGGCCCGACATGCCGATCGCGTCCGCCTTGTGCTCCTCCGCGGCCTTGAGAATGTCGGCGATCGGCTGCTTGATGCCGAGATTGATCACCCGGTAGCCGTTGTTGGTGAGGATGATGTCGACCAGGTTCTTGCCGATGTCGTGCACGTCGCCGCGCACGGTCGCCAGCACCACCGTGCCCTTGTGCTGGCCTTCGAGCCGTTCCATGTGCGGCTCCAGATAGGCGACCGACTTCTTCATGGTCTCCGCCGATTGCAGCACGAAGGGGAGCTGCATCTTGCCGGCGCCGAACAGCTCGCCCACGACCTTCATGCCGTCGAGCAGGTGGACATTGATGATGTCGAGCGGCTTGTGCACCTTGAGGGCGTCGGCGAGATCCACCTCGATCCCGACGCGATCGCCGTCGATGATGCGCTGCTTCAAGCGCTCCTCGACGGTGGCGGCGCGGGCAGCCTTCGCCACGACCTCCTTGCCGCGCCCGGCATAGAGCGCGATGAAGGCGTGCAAGGGACCGTAGCCCTCGCGGCGGCGATCGAAGATGAGATCCTCGGCGACGCGCAGCTCCTCCTCCGGGATCTTGTGCAGCGGCATGATCTTGCTCGTGTGCACGATTGCCGCCGTCAGTCCGCGCTTCATCGCATGGTCGAGGAAGACCGAGTTCAGCACCTGGCGCGGCTGCGGATTGAGGCCGAAGGAGATGTTGGAGAGGCCGAGCAGGATCTGGATGTCCGGCATCTCCTTGGCGATGCGCTCGATCGCATCCAGGGTCCAGACGCCGAGCAGCCGGTCGTCCTCATTGCCGGTGCAGATGGTGAAGGTGAGCGGATCGATGAGGATGTCCGAGCGCGGCAGGCCGTAGCGGCCGCAGGCGAAGTCGACCAGGCGCTTGGCCAGCTTGACCTTGCTGTCGGCGTCCTTGGCCATGCCGACCTCGTCGATGGTGAGCGCGATGACGGCGGTGCCGAAGCGCCGCGCCAGCTCCATCCGCTTGGCGGCCGGCTCCTCGCCGTCCTCGAAATTGATCGAGTTGATGATCGGCTTGCCGCCATACAGCTTGAGGGCGGCTTCCAGCACCGGCAGCTCGGTCGAATCGATGACGAGGGGGGCATTGGCGGCACCGCGCACCCGGCTCACCATCTGGGTCATGTCGGCGACTTCGTTGCGGCCGACGAAGGCGGTGCAGATGTCGAGCGCGTTCGAGCCTTCCTTGACCTGCTCGCGCGCCATGGCGACGCAGCCCTCCCAATCCTCGGCCGCCTGCAAGTCGCGGAACTTGCGGCTGCCATTGGCGTTGCAGCGCTCGCCGATGGCGAAATAGGCGTTCTCCTGGCGCAGCGCCATCTGGCCGTAGAGCGAGGCGACCGCCGGGGTCCACAGCGGCTTGCGCAGGACCGGCGCCGGCCTGGCGCCGCCGCCCGCCCGCCGGCGCAGCATGGCGTCCAGCGCCTGGATGTGCTCGGCGGAGGTGCCGCAGCAGCCGCCGACGAGCGCCACGCCGTCCTCGACGATGAAGCGCTCGAGCCAGGTCGCCAGCTCCTTCGGCCCCAACGGATAGCGGGTGCGGCCGTCGACGAGCTCGGGCAGGCCGGCATTCGGCTGCACCGAGATCGGTCCCGGCCAATTCTCGCCCAGCCATTTCACGTGCTCGGCCATCTCCTGCGGGCCGGTGGCGCAGTTGAGGCCCATCATCGGCACGTCGAGCGCATGAATGATGGTGGCCGCGGCGGCGATATCGGCGCCGACCAGGAGCGTGCCGGTGGTCTCGACCGTCACCTGGACGATCAAGGGGAGCTCGCGCCCTAGATTGAGGCGCGCGCGCTTGGCGGCATTGACCGCGGCCTTGATTTGCAGCGTGTCCTGGCAGGTCTCGATCAGGATCCCGTCGACGCCGCCATCGACCAGGCCCTCAGCCTGCACGAAGAGCGCGTCCTCAAGCGCCTGATACTCGATGTGGCCGAGGCTGGGCAGGCGGGTGCCCGGGCCGATCGAGCCCAAGACGAAGCGCTCGCGCCCGTCCTTGAGCTCCGCGATCGCTTCCTGCGCCAGCTCGGCCGAACGCTTGTTGATGACGTGCGCCTGGTCGGCCAGCTGGAACTCCCCCAGGGTCACGGGCGAGCCGCCGAAGCTGTTGGTCTGGATCACGTCGGCGCCGACGGCGAGGTAGCTCATGTGAATCTCGCGGACGAGATCCGGCCGCGACAGGTTCAGGATCTCGGTGCAGTTCTCCGCGCCCCGGAAGTCGCGCTCGAGGTCGAGATCCAGCGCCTGCACGCGGCTTCCCATGGCGCCGTCGCACAACAGCACGCGCTCGCGCAAGGCATCGAGTAAGCGACTCATCTTGGTCCTTAGGTGCCGGTCTTGGCGAAGGGGGGCTGGGCGAGGGCAGGCGGCGGTTGGGTCGGCCTCAGGCCGAGGAGATGGCACAGCGCGCGCGCGAGCTCGGCGCGGTTCAAGGTGTAGAAGTGAAACTCATCGATGCCGTTGGCGAGCAAGGTCTCGCAGAGCTTCGCCGCCGAGGTCGCGGCCACCAGGCGGCGGGTCTCCGGATCGTCGTCGAGGCCTTCGTAGAGCTTCGCCATCCAGGCCGGCACGCTGGCGCCGCAGAGGGCGCTGAACTTGACGATCTGCGCGAAGTTGGTGACCGGCATGATGCCCGGCACGATCGGCACGTCGATGCCGGCACGCCGCGCCCGCTCGAGGAACCTCAGATAGGTGCTAGCCTCGAAGAAGTAGTTGGTGATCGCCCTGGTGGCGCCGGCATCGATCTTGCGCTTGAGCGCGTCGAGATCGGCTTCCGGCGAGGACGCCTCGGGATGGGTCTCAGGATGGGCGCCGACGCTGATCTCGAAATCGGCGACCCGCTT
>WNFI01422200.1_pt1 | contig 18793 bp, 15 predicted proteins | sample 5400471 | NCBI WGS metagenome assembly WNFI01 (sample SAMN13153348, study PRJNA577476) | soil metagenome | isolation source: 100 cm saprolite on Douglas fir-dominated hillslope | place: USA:California | collected 2013-09-17 | reverse complement strand
TCAGGTCGCGGTCAAACGGCTGATCGGCGTGGTGGCGCAGCGTCCCAACCTTGACTTCTCACTTACCGCACGTGAAATTCTTCTGTTTCACGGTGCTTATTTTGGACTCGACTCCCGCGAACGAGCCAAACGCGCCGACGAACTGTTGGATCGCTTCAAACTCGGCGATCGAGCCAATCAAATGGTTCGCGGATTTTCCGGCGGAATGATGCAGCGCCTGTCAATCGCGCGGGCCATGATGCATGATCCTCAAGTTCTTTTTCTGGACGAGCCCAGTGCCGGTCTCGATCCCCAAACGAAATTGCTGCTGTGGGAGATCATTCGCGACTACAACAAGAGCGGCAAGACGATCCTGCTGACTACGCACAACATGGAGGAGGCCGACGCACTCGCAGACCGGTTGGCTATCATCGATCACGGACGAAATATCGCACTGGGCACGCCCGCGGAGCTGAAGACTTCAATTCCCGGTGGATTTCTACTGCGCCTGCGTTTCGCACGTCATGCACCTGAACTGTTGCAACGGTTGCAGTCTCTGACTGGAGTACGCGAGGTTCGCGCGAAGAATGAGGACGGCAGCGCAGATCTCTACGCCGACCGCGGCGGCTCGTTGATTCCGGAGATCGCCGGCCTCGCGTCGAGCACCGGCATTGAATTGTGCGACGTGCACATCTCCGAGCCCAGTCTTGAAAACCTGTTTCTGCACCACACAGGAAGGAGTTTGCGCGAATGAACTGGAAGACATTTTTTGCCATGCTGGGGCGCGACGCTCATGTGGCCCGCCGTAATTTCATGGTATTGACGATGCAAACTTTCCTGCAGCCGTTGATGTTTGTATTCATCTTTGGACGGGTTATGGTACGCAGCGGCTACATGCCGGAGTCTTACAAGAGCCTGCTGCTTCCCGGCATCATGGCGATCAGCATGGTGTTCACGGGAATTTGGGCCGTGGCCATGCCGCTGATTGCCGAATTTCAGTTCACGCGCGAGATCGAAGACCGGCTCCTCGCGCCGATGGATATTTCCTGGGTTGCGCTGGAAAAAGTTCTCGCGGGGGCGCTACAGGCGCTGGTCGCAGGACTGATCGTGATTCCGGCAGCTTGGGTGATTTTGCGGCCAGTAGCGTTCGATCTGCACGCCCCGGTGAGCTTTGCTTGTGTGGTCGTTCTAGTAGCGCTGTTCTCGGCGTGCGGCGGACTGGCCCTGGGATGCAGCGTGAATCAGCAGCACATTGGCTTGATGTTCAGCATGGTGCTGACTCCGATGATCTTTTTTGGCTGCACCTATTATCCGTGGAGCGCGCTAGAGAAGTTTCCCATTCTGCAAAAATTGGTGCTGATCAATCCTCTGGTATATGCGAGCGAAGGACTGCGCGGAACGCTGGTACCGCAGTTTCCGCATCTTTCCATGACGGCGGTTCTGATTGCATTAACCGCATTTGACGCACTGCTATTAGCCGCCGGACTACGACAGTTCCGGAATAAAGCGGTGAGCTAAGCATCTTCAAAGCAACGTCGGAATCGAAAGGAATATGCGACTGCTCCGTGCTCGCCTCCGGCCCGAAGCTATGAAATTCGTCTTTGTTGACCCACAGGCGCTAAGGCCGTCTACCCTTAGAGGATCCAATGAGACTCGTGACCGGCTGTTTAGCCGTCCTCTTGCTATCGCCGAGCGTTTTCTTCTCTCAGCAGCAGCAGCCGGTTCCTGCCGCTCCTGCCGACGCGCCGGAAGTACGTGCAGAAATTGCAGCAGTGGAAGCGTTGCTGCCTAAACTCGCGGATCGCGGCGCTGCTCTCTATTTTCTTGCCACGGATTATGCGCACGTTGGCGAACTCAAGAAAGCGATGGAGTTGCTAACGGAATGCATGAAGCTAGACGAGGGCTTCGACCCGAGTGCTGATCCGGCGTTGCAGTCCCTTCATGGTCAGACAGAGTTCCGTTCACTTGTCGAGCATGTCCTTCATCGCTATCCTGCGGTCCATCACGCCCATGTCGCATTCACAGTCGCGGAAAAAGATCTGATTCCCGAGGGGCTGGCCGTCGATCCAGACAAGCGACTGTTCTACCTGGGAAGCCTTCATCGCAAAAAGATTGTGAAGATTACTGAGAGTGGCGAAGTCTCAGATTTTGTTCCTGCGAACCGCGCCGACTGGGGACCGCTTTGCGGCATCAAGGTCGACTCCGCGGACCGAAGCGTTTGGGCGAATGTCTGCTCCGACAGCGGCCACGGAGCCGAGCTGTTGCATTTCAGCCTCGAAGGTAAACTTGTCGAGCGCTTCCCTGCACCAGATGCGGGAAAGCACCTGTTCAACGACCTGGTGCTGCGCAACCGCAATGAAATCTATCTGACTGACAGTCTCGCCAATCAGGCTTATCGCTTTGACCGCCAGTCGCGCAGCTTCACCGCTCTTTCATTTCCGCGTGCGATTTACTACCCCAATGGCATCGCGCTCTCGGACGACGGCAAGTGGCTATATGTGGCCGACGCGTTTGGCATCCTACAGGTTGATTTATCGAACAACCTGGCGTGGGAGATAGCGCCCGGCTCCTTCAACACGCTGTCTGGCGTTGATGGACTCTATTGGTACAATGGCAGTCTGCTGGCCTTGCAAAATGGCATAGGTCTGCCGCGCCTCGCGCGAGTTCGTCTGGCAGACGATGGATGGCATGTGAAAAATGTCGAGATTCTTGAATATCGGTCGCCGTTGGTGAACCTGCCAACCACGGGCGCGATTCTCAATTCCAATTTCTACTTCATCTCAAATAGCCAAGTCGACAACCTGAAGGATGAGAAGATTGTTGACCAGAGCAAGCTCCAACCGGTGCAGATAAGCGTAATACCGCTCCAACAATAGAAATTCAAATTAACCTACTGGTCAGCTCACGAGGCAAATATGGTCTTTGTCGCGGGATAGACCCGCCGGTAGGCAGCATAGCTCGCATTCATCACGCCGACTGCGTCTGGCTGCGGGTTAACAGTCTTTGCCACGCGAACAACCGCACCGCAGGCTTCGTCCACCGACTTCCAAATACCCGCGCCTACGCCCGCGAGAATTGCCGCGCCATAGGCTGCACCTTCTTCGGCTTCGACAATCTCAACTTCGTGCCCGTAGACATCGGCCTGAATCTGCCGCCAGAGAGGCGATCGTGCGCCACCGCCGCCTAGTCGAATGCGATTCACAGCAACCTTCATTTCGTTGAACAAGGTGAACGTGTCGCGCAGGCTGAAGGCCACGCCTTCGAGAATGGCTCGGATCACATGGGCGCGAGTGTGCGTGGCGGTGAGCCCGACCAGCGCGCCGCGAGCGTTGGGATCAAGATGCGGCGTGCGCTCGCCCATGAGGTAAGGAGTCCAGAGCAAGCTTTGGCATCCAGCGGGAATCTTTGCCGCTTCGTCGGAAAGACGCTCGTAAGGATCGCGCCCGTCATCGACGCCAGCGCCGAATTGATCGCGGAACCAACGTAGCGAGAGGCCAGCGGACTGAGTCACACCCATCACGTGCCAGCGGTCGGGAATAGCATGGCAAAAAGTGTGCAGGCGCCCTCCGGGCTCGATCGCAGGACGATCGGTGGCGGCGAACACCACGCCCGAGGTGCCGATCGTAGCGCTCACCGTGCCCGGCGCTACGATGCCCATGCCAACCGCGCCCGCAGCCTGATCGCCCGCGCCCGCAACCACCGGAGTAGCCTGCCTCAGTGCCAACGATATCGAGCCTTCCGCGGAAATTTTCCCGCACACGTCTGGCGATTCAAACAGAGCAGGCAGCATTCGCTCCTCGACCTCGCCGGCATCGAGCATGGTCTTCGACCAGCGGCGGTGCGTGACGTCGAGCAACAGAGTGCCCGAGGCATCTGCCATATCGATGGCGCGCTCGCAGGTCATGCGAAAACGCACATAGTCCTTCGGCAGCATGATCGAACGCACACGTTCCCAGTTTTGCGGCTCGTGTTCGCGCACCCACATCAGCTTGGTGAGCGTGAAGTTGGCCAGAGCCGGATTGCATGTGGCTTGAATGATCTGCGCGGCTCCGATTTTTTCGGTCAACTCTTGGCACTGAGGACCGGTCCGCACGTCGCACCAGATCAGCGCCGGACGAATAACTTTGCCGGTGTCGTCGAGCAAGACCGCACCGTGCATCTGGCCGGAGAATCCGACGCAGGCAATATCTTCTGCGTGCAGGCGCGCCTTTTCGACAGCCTTGGGAACGGCAACACAGCAGGCGCGCCACCAATCTTCAGGATGCTGCTCCGCCCAGCCGATTTCGGGCGAAGCAAATGGTGCGTGTTCCTCGGTGGCCGAAGCGATGACACGCCCTTGTTCGTCGATGATCAGCGCCCGTGTCCCGCTGGTTCCCACGTCAATGCCGAGTGTGTAGATGTTAGCCTCCCGCACGATATTGCTTTTACAGGCACAACCGCGCTGGACTCGTTTCTATCGTAAAAGGAGCGGCGTGGGCAAGACCAACACTTTCGCTGGGCAAAGTATGCCGTCCGAGGCCTGTGCAATCGGGCGTCTGGTTCGCTCTCTTGTTAGACCGACCCACTGCCATTGCTGCGCTCGCTTGTTGGCGAATGCTTCACTGTGGATTCTGCTCAGAAATAAATTTTTGGGCGAGGCGAGTCGTGTGCGATCGTAGGCGCGATGGGCGGTCAAAACCTGGGTATCCCCCCTCCCCCCTCGATCTCTGGAATCATCGAGTTAGCGCGAAATTCCCCGCAAAATACGCATGTCAAAGAACTTAGATACTAAAATCCGTAAAACAAAGGACTTAGGACGGGACGAATCGCGCTCGGCGCGGTGTCACGGCCTCGACGATGATCGCGCAATTTCTATGTTGAAGACAAGGTTGAATGTCACAACGCGCTGTGGAAAAAAATTCATTGGGTGGCAATATCGCGGGCCGGGTGGTTGAAACCTGACGACAACGCCGATCCGGCTTGGCTAGCAGGGCAACACTCTCTGTCACCAGACTAGACAATAGACGACCTGATGGAGTCGCCCTAGGATGGATGCTGTATCGGAGGATTTTATGTCTTGGCGGATTTTCCTCTGCGCATTAGCAATTCTCACGGTGCCCGCGACATCGATGGCTGATGATAAGCGTGGTGCCATACTCCGCACCAGTGGTACGGTCCTACTCAACGGAAGCCCAGCACCGATCTCTTCCGCGGTGTTCCCGGATGACACAGTGGAGACGCAGCCAGGGGCAAGCGCCGTGATCGACGGTACCGGTTGGACCCTCACAATAGGGCCCCGCTCCGTCACTCGGTTCGAGGGAGATGCCCTCAATCTCGAGCACGGAACGGTCGAGGTTCTGAGTTTTTCCCAGTTTCGAGTACGCGTTGATTGTCACACTATGTTCGCAGTATCAGTCGACAGAGCACTGTACGACGTATCAGACGTCGATGGTCGTGTGGTTGTCACAGCACAGGCAAATGATGTTCAAGTTCAGGTCAAAAGCCGTGTGGCACAAACGAAGAACCAAGCCAAGCAATCTGATGGATATATAGTTTACAAGGGCAACCAACGGACTCTTCCAGAAGCATGCAAGGGATCAGCGAAGTTACACACTGCCGGTATCGGCGGGTTTTTGAATACGCCCACGGCAAAAGCAGTAGGAATTGGCGCCATCGGGGGCTTGGCGTGCGTAATTCTTTGTTCGACCGGTGCGCCCGCAAGTCCAGCCGCGCCCTAAGCACACGACGGGCTGTTCCGGACTCCCACCTGCATCAATTTTATCTACTGCACGATTTACCTAGTTGATAGGCAACATTTTCTGTCACAAAACTGTAGGATATAGGCGATCTCAAGACCGTCCGTGGAGATGTGGTTGAATGTAGGCAAGTTTATGCTCGCTCGGTGGATTTTTCTCTGTGCATGGGCGATTCTCTGGATGCCAGCAGCATCAATAGCTGATAGCTCATCTGGCGCCACGCTCCGCACCTATGGCAGTGGTAGGGTCCTGCTCAATGGAAAACCGGCCCCAGTTTCCTCGACGCTATTCCCAAATGACAAACTGGAAGCGGGAGCGGGGAGTGAGGCTCATATTAGCCGGGATGGTTGGGTTGTGACCGTAACTTCCGACTCCGTCGCTCGGTTCGAGGGAGACGCGGTTGCTCTTGAAAAGGGTACGGTTGAGGTTGTGGTTGATTTTGATGATATAAGTCTTCCTCAGATTCGCATACGCGTCGGCTGTTACACTGTGCGCGCAGTGTCTTCCGAACGCACCGCGTACGCTGTGATCGAAACGGATGGCAATGTGGTCGTGGACGCTCAGATAAATGACGTTTATGTTCAGTTCCGTGACCACGTCACCAAAAAGGGGAGCCCCGCCAAAGAGTCTGACCGCTATATCATACAAAGGGATCATCGGGAAAACCTTCCTAAGAAATGCGGCGGCACCGCCAAGTAAACACCTAGGCGCTGCCAATGGCATCCTGAACCCACAGACAATCCGCAATCCCAGAACGGGAAGCGGCGTGAATTTTATTTGTACGTTACTATATTCGGTCAGATGCTACGTAGTATCCTGCCCGTGTTTTCGAAAGTTGTGCCCACCAACATGAACAATTCGCGGTTAGCTCAAGTGCTTTCATGCGCAGTTTGCAGAAAGCCCGTTTCCATCGAAGATTACAGGACTGACAATGCAGGAACAGGCGTCCACGTAGACTGCTACTTCCAAGAACTCCAGCAAATCCTACGCCGCGCAGAGCAGTATTCGTCCAAAGCCGCATAGTCGTTCCAGTAACGCACTGTTAAGACACACTGCCGCCACCATACCGTTTCCGAATCTCCCGGCTTCGCGAAGTTTCGTACCTTCGTTTGGTTAATTTCTGCTAACGCATAGCAGCGAGGGCGTCCAGTTGCCGATAGACCAACGAGAGAGGTTGGAGGCAGCTAATGCAACGACTCGCTTTTCTTTTATTCCCGATGATGCTGTTACTCAGCTCCGGGCTTTTCGCACAACAATTCATTACGCAACAGTTTGCTGCGCATCCCTTTATTCCGCATCCATTCGTCTTTGCCGGGCCCGAGGGCATGGGTGGGGGTTACGCACCATTCGCGCTTCTTGGGGGAGCGGGCCTCCGAATCGATGGAACCCGCTTCATTCTGGACACCTCCGCGTCGTACGATAACGGGCACAAGACGAACGACAATAACCAGCCCAATCCTAAGGGACATGATCGAGGGCTGGCTGGGTCAGCTTATTACCGCCTCGCGTCGGGATGGTTCCTTGGCGCAGGCGCACGGTGGAGCGAACTTTCGACGACAAACTACACTAAGAAGGCATGGCGTCCGACCTTCGGGGGCGGCAAAGACTTTTTCTACAACTCACATTGTGCTTCCGAAAAATGCGGGTCGGACTTTTCCATGCGGCTCTCCGCCGATTATGTGCTCTCAGGCACGGACTGGCAAAATGGGAGTCAAGGACCGCTCATAACGGTATACATTCCTTCCCCCACGGCCAAAGGTCATCTTTTTTGGCGCGAGAGCGTCGGCATTTATAGGTTTCACGACACAGTAACGGATCGCTCAGACCCCATTCTCACCCGTCAGCAGATGGGAAACCGATCCTTTGACTCCTTCGCGCAGTTTACTGTGATGTATCGCTTCTAGTTGCGCGACAGGCTCCTCTCTCTTTCCGAGATGACGCCTCTCGACTTCCAAGAGCCAATCATCGGGTGCCTCGGGGACCACATCTGGTTCGGGCTCGAAGGTGTACCCGAATTTGGCATAACGGCGAATGGCGTTTAGCAGATCCCACTTCCTAGACGCTAGCTTGTCTAACACAGACGAAAGCAAGGGCCGGTTGCTGCCATACCAGTCTGCCGGCATACCAAATGCAGCCTCCCAAAGCGGGTTAAGATCGAGATTGAATGCCCTTCTTCTCCAGATATCGATCTCCCGGAGCTTCCTTACTGCCACTGCTGCGGTTTGCATAGCCGGTAAGCTCTCCAAACCAGATTCGAGAAAAACAGACCAATCTGATCCGCTGAAGCATTTGTGATTGCCCACAAGCGTCGCCTGAAAACAACCATTGCGGGCGTTGAGCGCTGGCGTCCACTTCCTTGGAGCAAGATTCAGTGTCCATATGTCGAGCACAAAGGCCCCGATCACGCACTGGCGAAAGGGATCGCCTCCTCGCTGGGCAAATGTGTGCGGAGGAGATTCTTCCAACAAGGCCCCACTAACTTGCTTGAAGCCGCAGTAAGGGGCATTCCTCCGCCCGACCTTCATCCCAGGGTTGCCGTCGCGCATTTCCTTCAAGACCTTGGCACCAAAGGAGACCGCTGCCACATCTTGAACAGCGAACCCCATCATTCTGGCCAGCTGGTTGTAAAGAAACTCGGTGGCAGCTGTGCTGTTAACGAGGAAGCCATGGACAGCAGGGACAGTTATCATGTATCGACTTCCGTCACTCGCTTCGACAATATGGTGTTCGTCATTTTCTCCGCTGCACAAATATCGCGTCGCCTCGATCAAGGGCAGGGGCTGCGTACGGTGCTGCCTAGGCCATCTAGTGTTGTGCCTCCGGCTATTCTTTTCGAGTTCCCAGCACTGATAGATGATCGCGGATTTCACCAGCGTGATTGCGAGGTTAGCCGGCAAATGGCGATAGGTACCTCTCAGCCGAGCGGAGAGGTGAAGAGCCTTTAGTGCAAAGAGTGTCGATGTTTCTTCATCCGGGAGACGGATTCCACCCTCCGCTATGTCACTTCTCATCCAATCGAACCATTCTGAGATCTCCGAGATTTCCATTGGGTATGCGACGTTTTGTGGTTTTATTACTATTGGTTTCCGTAAACCAAGGGCCTGTCGTGGTTTCGCCATTTATTAGCCTTCCGTAAAACGAAGATGCCCCGGCAGTCTCGCATCGCAAAGATGCAAGCGCTAACCGGGGCTTATCTATTGGTCGTTAGGTTGAATGAGTGAATTATCTGCTCGGAAGGACACCCAACATTCTCGGCCAGAGACGATTCGGAATATAGCAACAAGAAACTTACTTGTCTGTGCGAAAGAACGGCGAAAAGCAGTTTGCCTGTGGAAAACTCGGGACGAAAGGACGTGTCAAGGGGCGGAAGGGCTAGCAGGGTTGCTATTATTCACGAGGAGCCAAAGGCCGACTCCGCCGATCACTGAAACACCTACGGCGATTGCAGTTGGGGAATTCAATATCCCGCCCTGAGCAGCAGCCGGCGCTCCGGCGGCCCGTTTCTTATTCTTCTTCTTGCTATTTTTATCTGTATTTTTGTCGGTGTCGCTGGTCGAGCCTTCGTCGCGGGTGGTTTCCTGGCCTTGCGCCAGTGTGGCAACGCCGGACTCGTCGCTGATCGTTACATCGCCCTTGCGCGCGGCAATGTGCACCGTTCCATCGACATCGCTGACGTTGAATTCCGTCCATGCGTTCGAGGCCGGCACAATTTTAACGTCACCAGCGATGGTTGCAACTCCAACCGAGGTCGAGACCGTGACTCCTCCGTGCTCGAGCCGCAGCGACGCACCTTCGAACTTCACCAGAGAATCGGAGTGAACCGTCATGGTAGAGCCCGGCGCGTTGATGTTGGCTATCGAATCAGAGCGGGTTTGTAACAGATCACCGGCAAAGATGGCGGAGGACGGACGCGGAAGGGGAGCGCCATTCACCCAAGCGGTTCCGCTGGTGTAGAGCATGGCAGGGTTCGAATCGGCAGCGAGCAGTAATGAGGCAGAAAGCAAAATTGCGAGTACGCAACTGACCAACTGACCCAAGCCGGATCGGCCCATTCCCACACTCCGTTAATAACTATTTTGGTGACTGTGACGAATCGTAGCCCCTAGGTTGTTGGCAGTCAATGGCTTTTGTGCTAGAGAAATCATTTTTCGGTGGAAAACTTTCGCCGATAGTTCGCGTTTATTTCGCGTTAAGCGCGGAATGGAGTCGGCTTAGCGCCAGCGATCTATCGCGCAGCGCGCGGCGCGTGTGGAAATCCGAGGTCACGCGCAGAACCCGGTCACCGCCTTCGCGATTTAGGCATTTCTCAGCATCGCGAGATTCGTGTTTTGTGGAGAGACCTTCAATTGGGCACACGCTGATCTCGGCTGAATGGGGCAAACTTTGAAAATACTTCTTTGCCAGCTCGACCTCACCAAAACCGTACACTCGCTGTGTCGCTGGAACGTCGATAATCATGCGACGCGCAAGGCCTTGCTCCAGAAGTTGCATGGCTAGGGCCGGGCGGTGATCCGTTTCGCCGGCCAAAACCAGAATCACGTCCGACGGCTGAGGAGCATCCACCATTAGCATTCGTCCTGCATTCCCGACAAACAAAATGAACAGTGCAGTCGAGATTGCGGCGGCGAGTCTCCACATGCCATGTCTTGAGCTCGGATTTTTCATGCCTCAGAAGCCGATTCCCGACCAAGCCTACCAGCTTCTGCATGCTAAAATTAGCGTGATCTCAGGCAATTGGCGCATTTCATTTCAGAAAACTCATGACGACTTACTCAGCAGCAGACACCTTTCTTGATCAACTCAAAAACAAGATCCAGCAGCGCCAGGCACGGGTCGGAATCATCGGGCTGGGTTATGTTGGGCTTCCTTTGGCCCTGCTTTACAGCGAAGAAAAGTTTGAAGTCACCGGCTTCGATATTGATGCCCGCAAAGTCGAAGCGCTCGCAAAGGGCAATTCCTACATTTACCGGATCACAACCAGCGAGATACAGGCGGCGAAGGCGCAGGGATTCTCGGCGACGGCCGACTACTCACAGCTTTCCGCGATGGATGCCATCATTATCTGCGTTCCTACCCCGCTGAACGAGTATCACGAGCCCGATCTCAGCTTCATCACCGACACGACGCACTCCATCGCGCCCCATTTACGGGCAGGACAGTTGGTGGTGCTCGAGAGCACTACCTACCCCGGCACAACTGAAGAAGTCATGATCCCTATTCTCGAAAAAGAGAATAGAGCGGGATTGAAGGCGGCACGGGGAGAGAGTTCCGCGGAAAAGGAATTTTTTGTGGCGTTCTCGCCCGAGCGTGAAGACCCGGGCAACACGACCGTCGCTCGCAAAGATATTCCGAAGGTTGTAGGAGGGTTAAACGCGCAGGCATCCGAACTCGCAGCGGCGCTGTACGGAGCGATTTTCAATCGGACCGTGCTCGTTTCTTCGCCGGCCGCAGCGGAGATGACCAAACTGCTGGAGAACATTTACCGCTGCGTGAATATCGCGCTGGTGAATGAACTCAAACTGCTGTGTCTGCGGATGGGACTCGATATCTGGGAGGTCATCGAAGCCGCGTCCACGAAGCCGTTCGGCTTTCATCCCTTCTATCCTGGTCCCGGCCTGGGAGGACATTGCATTCCAGTGGATCCTTTCTATCTTTCGTGGAAGGCAAAAGAGTGGGACTTCCGCACGCGATTCATCGAGCTCGCGGGGGAGATTAATACCAGCATGCCATATCACGTGCTCGCCTCGGTGGGCAGTGCGCTGAATCGTCACAAGAAAGCTGTGAATGGCGCACGTGTGCTGGTGCTGGGCGTGGCGTACAAACGAGACATCGACGATCTGCGCGAATCGCCATCGCTCACCATTATTGAACTGCTGCAAAAAGATGGGGCTCAGGTCAGTTATCACGATCCTTACTTCCCCTTTATTGGACGAGGCCGCAAATACGACCTGCAAATGAAGTGTGCGGAATTGAAGGACTTGGGGAAATATGACTGTGTGGTCATCGTGACCGATCATTCTGACTACGACTACCAAGGCATTGTGAAAGATGCGCAACTGGTCGTCGACACCCGCAACGCCACAAAGGGCATCGTGAGCAACAAGATCGTCCACTGCTAGGGACGTTAGAGCTGGAAGACCTTCCTTCGAACTATGTCGTTTTTGCCCTCGGTTCCTTTCGAGAAGTCCTACGTAAGACCTATCCCACGGGTAAACCTCTGATAAATCAATAGTTGCAGTTTCATTTCGGGATCGCAAAATTGGCCTTTCTCGTGCACGTTCACGTTCTCGACACAAACTTGTACTACGATTGACTCAAAAGGTTCCCAGCACTTTTAACGATCAACAAAAACTTTTACGCTGTTACCAGTGTTTGCAACCAATAGATGAAGGAATTCATGGGATTCGCCGCTCCCGCTCCCGAAGCTGGGCCTTTTTCTCTGCTGCCGAAGACTCGGACGCCCTGGTCGGAGTTCGTCTTCAGCTACGGCGTACAAGCAGTCATTGTGTCCGTATTCGTGTGGATACCAGTCTTGCATCCCGAGGTTCTTGAGGCTTCCAGACACAACTATCAGACGATCGAACTGGTTCCAACTCCGCCTCCGGTAAATCATGCGCCGCAGCGGCGGTTGCCGCCGCCTGTTATGGTGGCACATCTGGACCCACCGCCCGCCGCGCTGCGTCTGGCCGCACCGCAACCAAGACCGAAGTCCAAGGTTGAAGATGCACCGGCGCCAGAGGTCAAGATCGCCGAGAAAAAGCTGGACCAGCTTGCGCCAACGGCGGCGCCGATCATTCCGAAGGTCGTCAGAACAAATGTGTTTTCCACGGGTAGCCCGGCAGCACAGACAATCGCGCGCGCTCCAGAGAAAGTGCAGACTGGCGGCTTCGGCGATCCCAATGGCGTCCCCGCGAAAACGAGTCAGACCCAGGCGGTAAATATTGCCCGCGCAGGCGGATTCGATATGCCCGCAGGACCGGGTTATGGCAACGGGACAGGCGGTGCTAGCGGCGCCCGGGGTGTGGTGGCAAGCTCAGGTTTCGGGAGTGGCGTGGCCACGGCAGATAATAGCCGAACGTCGCAGGCGACGGTTCGGCAAACTGGCTTCGGCGATGTAGCTGCGCCGCCTACTGTGCAAGCACGCCCTGCACAAGTGGTGGCAGCGAGGATCATTCCGGCGGAGATTCTTTCCAAACCGGTTCCTGTTTACACCGATGAAGCGCGTGCTCGACGCATTGAAGGCGAGGTTCTTCTCGAAGTGGTTCTCGAAGCAACTGGCAGGATTCACGTGGTGAGGGTGGTTCGCGGACTGGGACATGGTCTGGATGACGCAGCCGTCCGCGCTGCCGAACAGATTCAGTTCAAGCCGGCGCAGCGAGACGGACAGCCGTCGGACTCCACGGCGGTGCTTCATATTATTTTCCAGTTAGCGTGACGTAACTCCCAGAAGGTTCTTTATGCAAATCGCTGGTTGGCGCTCCGTAGCATTTTCCCCGTTTGTGGCCTTGCTAGTCTCGGCTTTGGCGTTGCCGATCGCTGCTCAGGCTCCTCCGGCCGATTCGGATCCTTCGGTTAGTTCGGGGGCGACATCCGCGCCAGCGCAAGCCGCCGCGCCCGCGCCTCCCGCCGCTACTTCGCTCAATGACGTTCTGGACCACGTAGTACAGCGCGAGCACCTCTTCATGGCCCAGATGCGTCATATGCATCCAATGGTTGAAACATACCTGCAGGACTTGAAGAACGATAGCGGCGGCAACGTTACGCCGGTGAAGGACCAATATTTTCTCGGACGTCTTGAGATGAGCGACGGTCCAGAGGACGTTTCATTTGTCGGGCAACCGGGCTTTGGGCACCGCATGGTGACCCGCTTGACCGGGGTCTACGCTTTGCACTATCTCCCCTTGGGATTCGCCCAGATGATCCTCATCGACAGCGATTTTCAAAAGAAATATTACAACTTCACTTTCGTCCGCCGCGAGTTCCTGGGAGAGGTGCGTTGCCTGGTGATCGATGTTCAGCCCAAGGATGGCCAGAAAGAAGTGCGGTTCATGGGCCGCATCTGGGTGGAGGATCAGGATTACAACATCGTTCGCTTCAACGGGACGTATTCTCCACAACCGAAAACTAATTTCTTCTTCCACTTCGACAGTTGGCGGCTAAATATGCGCCCGGGAACGTGGCTGCCCGCTTATATCTATTCGGAAGAATCAAACTTTAAGACTGGACTCACCAAGAATCTCCACTTTAAGGCGCAGACTCGATTGTGGGGTTACGACCTGAAGGGCCTGAGCAAGAGTGAGGAGTTCACGCAGATTCTGATCGACTCTCCTCAGTCGGTGAAAGATCAAAGCGATGCCGCCGCAGACGCTACTCCGGTCGTCGCCGAACGCATGTGGGAGAAGCAAGCGGAAGAGAATGCGATCGACCGCATTCAGAAGATTGGCTTGCTCGCGCCCCCGGGAGAGATCGACAAGATCTTAGCCACCGTAGTCAACAACCTGCTGGTAACCAACAATATCGATCTACAGGGAGACTACCGTTGCCGTGTGTTACTGACCGCGCCCTTGGAGTCTTTCACCATCGGCCACACGATTGTTATCAGCCGCGGGTTGCTGGATGTGCTTCCGGACGAGGCCTCACTCGCCATGGTGATGGCTCATGAACTCAGTCATATTGTGCTGGGGCACCGCCTCGACACGAGGCTCGCATTCAACGACAGAATGTTTTTTGCCGACGAAAAATCTTTTCAACGTCTGGACTTCAAACGCAGCTCCGCTGATGAGGAAGCCGCCGACACGAAAGCCCTCGAACTGCTGAAGAATTCTCCGTACAAAGATAAATTAGGAAGCGCGGGCCTTTTCCTGAGAGCGCTACAGCAGAAGGCTCCAGACCTGCCCAACCTGATTCGCCCTCATTTAGGAAACAGCATGTTTGAGGGCAAGGGCGTCCGCATGTCAAGCCTGCTGACCTCGGCGCCTGAACTCGATGAGAAGCGCCTCGACCAGATTGCGGCCCTGCCGCTGGGCGGTCGCATTAAGGTCGATCCTTGGAGCGATCAGGTCGACCTCGCAAAAGCCAAACCGGTGGCTTTGACCTCCGCCCGCGAAAAGATGGCGTTTGAGATCACGCCGTTTTTTCCGTATCTGACCAGGATCGCCTCGGGAACGGAAAAGGTCGCGCTCACGAGCTCTGCGCCGGCACAGAAGTAGCGAGATATTCCCAGAGTTGTAGCAAGCGGTTTGAACCGCCGGACGAACTCCAAAAGCGCGCTTCGAAAAAACAATAACGCCAACCGCCGATCTAGCTCGGATTATTGTCTCTGCTTACTGTATCGAGCTGCCAACCTGCGAAAATACGTTGTTGGCGTTCGAGCCGATGAGGCGGATCGTGCCCACGACAATCACCAGAATGACGGCCAACATCACCGCGTATTCCGCAATGTCCTGACCACGCTCATCGTTCCATAGTTGCTGTAGAAGTTGTGTCACGGCGCTCCTTCTCTTTCTTGGATCGGCTCTAACCTTTTCTCGGACAACAGAACTACCGATCACACGTCAGCCCGAAATCTATCGAAGCCGATCGTTAAGAAAAGCCTACGCGCCACAAGCGGCCACGCCAATAGCACCGAAGTGCAAACTGCTGGCCTTACTGGGGAGCTTAACCAATACTCTTCAGTGGCAAGGCTTGATTCACTGCAAATAAAGCGAGTTCCAGACGAGTTGAGACTCCGAGTTTGTCAAAAATGTTACTAAGGTGATGCTTGACCGTGTCTTCGCTGATCTTGAAGTATTCAGCAATTTCTTTGTTGGAATATCCCGCAACCACAGCAGAAACAATTTCGATCTCACGCGGCGTCAAGCCAAACTTTCTCTGCCTGGCCTCGTCGCTCGATGATTGCATCAACGTGCGCAAGTACTGCACCAGATTAGAGACGCTCTCGCGCCCCACCCAGTACTCGCCGGCCATCACGGTCTGAATGGCTTTCAACAGAAGTTGGGTGGCGGAATCTTTAAGAACAACGCCGCGAGCGCCAAGCTGTAAAGCTTCGACGATCTGGCTCTTCTCCGCCGCCGCAGTCAGAAGAATGACCCTCACCGGCGTGGCATTGGCAGGCTGGCTCAAATCGCGCAGAGCTTCCAGGCCGGGATGCTTGGGCATGGAAAGATCCAACAAAAGAATGTCGGGTTTGAGTTGCTTTGCTAGTTTTACCGCCTCCGCGCCGTCCGAGGCTTCGCCCAATACAGTCAAGTCTGCCTCGGCCTCCAGCAAACGGCGCAAGCCGTCGCGGAAGATGGGGTGGTCATCGGCAATCACCAGGCGAACTGCTTGCGGCCTTCTAAAATTCATTTGGCAATTCTCCACCGCGCGGCACCGTGACTTCCAGTCGCGCTCCTTGTCCGGGATTTGATTCTACCGTGAGTGCTCCCGCTATCAAACGCACGCGTTCTTTAATGATCATAGGTCCTTTACCCATATCGTCGAGTTGCGATTGGTCTAGCCGACCGGAAAACGGAAAGCCTTTGCCGTCGTCCTCGATCGTGACACTCCATTGCTGGTGGTTAAAACCCAAGCGTACCAGGGCGTGCCGGGCGCCGCTATGTTTCCGCACATTCACCAAGCCTTCCTGCACAATGCGAAGAAGTTCGCGACATACTCTTTGCGGCATATCGAGTTCCTCGATATCGGTGACGAATCGCGCGGTAATGCCGGTTTCCCGTTGGAATCGCTCGACTGTATCGTTTAATACGCCGAGCAGTCTTTGGGAGTCCACGTCAATGGCTTTCATTTGCTGCATCAGCTCGCGCAGCTTGAGAACCTCTTCGCGCAACAGCTTCTGAATTCGGCCCAGTTCGCCGTCGATCGGTTTATCCGCTTCCGCCTGCCGCCGCAGTACATCGACTTGCATTTCCACTGCGATTAGTGACTGCACTGCGCCGTCGTGCAATTCCCGGGCAAAGCGGGCGCGCTCAGCGGCTCCCGCCCGGCGCCGCAAGCGATGTAGCAAGTACACGTTATAAACTGCCGGTCCCACCTGCCGGACCAAGTCGAGAAGAAAACGGAGCTCTTCCGTTTTCTCGCCGCGCCACGCAGGATCGAAAAGAAAAACTCTTCCTCTCCATTCGCCGCCGAAAAGAAAGGAGACAGAAATGAGCGAGCGGAAAGGCTGAATCTCGCGGAGTTTGCCGAACGGCGCGTTGGTTGCGACCGGAATCTGATTGCCCCCGTTATCCAAAGCTAGGTAGGACCAGCGATCCTGTTCATTCGCGGTATAGCAGACCTCGCCGGGAAACTCTTCGAGATACGTTTTGACATCACGCGGGCTGGATTCAAGCCATCGAAACTCCGGCACCACGCCGTCGCTGGAATTGGTTAGCTCTCCCAGAAAAACGCGGTGACTATGAGACTCCTGGGCGGCAACGAGCACTCGGGCCGCACCATACATCGAAATCACTTCGCCGAAAATCTGCTGAATGGTTCCCGTCAGCCCGGCAGCAACTCGTACCCTCGAAAGAAGTCCGGTGACCACCGCCTTCTCCGCCCGGAGATGCTTTTGCTGCTCGGCCAAATAGCCCAGCAAGAGGCCCATCACCAGCAGATAGACCGAAAGCATGAAGAGTCGCTTGGGTTCGAATTCGTCGACATTGACGCGCAGGCCGGTAAACGCCCTCCACGGCAACGCTCCTCCTGGTCCCATTTTCACGTGCAAAAGAATGAAACTTTCGGTCCACAACAAAGCCACTTCAGCGGCCGCAGTGCCCAATGTTTCCCAGAGACCCCAGCGATAAGCAGCAGCAGCCAACACAAAAACGAAGAAGAGAAAGAACGGACTCCTCGGGCCCTCGGCAAAAACCGAAATGAACGCCGGCCACACTACGTCCGCTGCGTGCACCAGCAGACGAAACGAGGCTGTGGATTGCTGCCGCCTCCGCAGCAGCATCAGCACCAGAATGGAGTTCCCCATGTAGAAACCGAGCAGGCCATAAGCTGCCGGAGAATATCCCAACTGGGTGGGATCCATGCGGATGGCAACCAGGGCGGAAACGGCTAAAAACACGCGCGCGGTCGCGAGCCACCGCTCGATCCGGCGAGTTTCGCCGGGATCGGGGGGGATCCGCAACCTCCAGGACGGCCGATAGCGATCAGGGGGAGAAGACAATCGCTTATACTTTCCGTACGAGTGGTGCTGCCCGGCATATTATTGAATACGCAAGGCTTAGGGCAAGTATATTCTGTTACACGGTTCCTTGGTCAAAATTGTGATTTTCGGGATTCTCACTCGCCCCATACAAGTGGTTACTAGAGTAACCGTCGCCTTTAATGAACCCCATCTAAAATAGCTGGCGAGGAAGTGTCTTGACCACGCGGGCCAAACTCGGAGTGGTAGGAATTCTTGGAACTCTGGCTGTCCTTATCCTAGCGGCGCTGGTACTCCCCCAGTCTTTTCGCCTGACGGCGTTTAGCGATATCATCCAAGGTCTCTTATTGGCTGCGGGGACGGCAGCCTTCGTCCCGCGCATACTGGAGTCGCGAGGGCGCATGCGGCTGTTCTGGGCGTTAATTACCTTTGGGATCGCCCTATGGTTCGCCTACCAGTTGATGTGGACCTACTACGAGGTTCTGCTTCGCCAGGATGTCCCCGATCTGTTCGCCGGCGACGTCGTCATCTTCCTGCACATCGTTCCCTTGATGGCGGCGCTGGCCTTGCGCCCTCATATCCCTCGCGATGAATACGCCGCGCGACTGGGACAGCTCGATTTCGCCCTGCTGATTGTGTGGTGGTTCTATCTGTACGTGCTGATCGTGATCCCCTGGCAATACGCGGTTCCGAACACGATCATTTACAACCGCAACCTGAATGCTGTCTATCTCGCCGAAAAAATCGCCTTCCTCGGCGCACTAGGAGCATGCTGGGTCGGCAGTCAGGGCCGGTGGAGGCCTTTTTACCGAAGCTTCTTCTTCGCCAGCCTGATGTATGCCGCCAGTTCCTACCTGGCGAACTGGGCGATCGCGCGGAAACTGTATTACAGCGGAAGCCTGTACGACGTTCCGCTCGCGGTTTCCATAGCTTCGCTCGCTGT
>WNFI01400554.1_pt1 | contig 18794 bp, 20 predicted proteins | sample 5400471 | NCBI WGS metagenome assembly WNFI01 (sample SAMN13153348, study PRJNA577476) | soil metagenome | isolation source: 100 cm saprolite on Douglas fir-dominated hillslope | place: USA:California | collected 2013-09-17 | reverse complement strand
CCGAGGCCCACGGCGAAGGCGGCGAAATTGACCCCCACCGCCCGATCCACCTACTCTCAATCCCTCATGGACGAGATCACCATCGACCTTCCGGTGACTCCCGGAGTCGATCTGTTGCAACGCGTGCCCCTCTTCCGCACGCTCGGTTTCGCCGAGACGATGGCGCTCTCGGGGATCTGCAAGATCGAGGAGAAGCGGGACGGCGAGGTGATCCTGCACCAGGACTCGCTCGGACAAGCGCTCTACATCCTCAAGGAGGGCGCCGCGGTGGTCCGCCGGCGCGACCCGATCACGGGCGTGGAGAAGGAGCTTGCGACGCTCGCTCCAGGCGAGCTGTTCGGCGAGATGAGCCTCATCGACGACCAGATGGTCTCGGCGGACGTGGTGGCCAGGGGCGCCGTCGAGTTGCTGGTGATTCCGCGCCGCGACTTCGAGCACCTGCTCGGCGCCAACGACAAGCTCGCGGTCAAAGTGTACCGCTGCTTCTGCGCGGCGCTCTCGGACCGTCTTCGCAAGGCGAACGCCAAGGCGGAGCTCGCCCGCTCGGTTGGACAGCGGGCGGACGCCGAAGCCGGCGGCATCGCAACCAAGGCCGGGGCCTGAGGATGGAGCAGCGGACCTTCAACCAGCTCCTCGCCGCCGCCGTGAAGAACGGCGCCTCGGACATCCATCTGAAGGCGGGCGCGCCGCCCGCGCTGCGCATCAACGGATCGCTTTTGCCCGTCAAGGTGCCGGCGCTGATGCCGGAGGACACGCAGGCCATCGCGCAGTTCATCCTCGCCGGCAACCGCTGGAAGGGCGACATCCACGAGCTGCGCGACTGGGACACTTCCTACGCGGTCGACGACGTGGGCCGCTTTCGCGTCAACCTCTTCCGGCAGAAGGGGAACTGCGCGATGGTGCTGCGCGCCATCCCCTTCAGCGTGCCGACGGTCGAGTCGCTGGGGCTCCCGCCGGTGGTGAAGTCGATGGCGGAATACGAGCGTGGCCTGGTGCTGCTGACCGGCGTGACCGGCTCGGGCAAGTCGTCGACGCTGGCCGCGATCGTCCGCCAGATCAACGAGACGACGCGCGCGCACATCCTCACCATCGAGGACCCCATCGAGTTCCTCCATGAGGACAAGCTCAGCCGCGTCACGCAGCGCGAGATCGGGCCGGACACGGGCACCTTCGCGCAGGCGCTGCGCGCGGCGCTGCGGCAGGATCCGGACGTGATCCTCGTCGGCGAGATGCGCGACAAAGAGACCATCGACATCGCCTTGAAGGCCTCGGAGACGGGACACCTGGTGCTCTCGACGGTGCACACCACCGACGCGGCGAAGACCATCGGCCGCCTCTGCGACGCCTTTCCGGCCGACGCGCAGGAGCCGCTGCGGCACCGCCTCGCCGAGAACTTGAAGGGCACCATCTCGCAGCGCCTGCTCCCCAAGGCGCAGGGCAAAGGCCGCGTGGTGGCGGCGGAGATCATGGTCGCCACCGAGGCGATCCAGGAGTACATCACCGACCCGGAGCGGACGCACGAGATCACCGACTACCTGGCGAAGAACCGCGACGTGTACGGGACGCAGAGCTTCGACCAGCACCTCTCCGAGCTGTACAAGGCCGGCGCCATCACGCTGGACGTCGCCAAGGCCGCGGCCTCGAACCCCAGCGACTTCGAGCGCGCGCTCTCTTTCGAACCATGAAACCGCTTTCCACCGCAGCCGTGTTGTCGGGGATCCTCGCCGCCGCCGTCTGGGCCGCGGACCCGCCCAAGGCCGTCGCACCGCCCGCAGGGCAGAAGGCGCAGGGCGCTGGCGGCGACGGCGGCGCCAAGCCCAAGGCCGCGTCGATGACCATCGAATCGGAGGACGCGGCCGATGAGGCCGTGCCGCCAGTGCCCCAGGGCGACGAGCGCCGCGGCATCGGCGACTACATCCGCGACAACAGCGGCGACGTGCGCGAGTGCTACGCGCGAAGGCTGCAGGAGCGCCCCACCCTGCAGGGCAAGCTGGTCGTGCGCTTCGACATCGGGCCGCGGGGCAAGGTGATCGGCGCCACGGCCGAAGGCATCGCCGACCGCGAGTTGGTGCTCTGCGTGGTGACCGCCGTGCGCAAGTGGGAGTTCGACAAGCCGCAGGCCGGCGGGAAGCTGCGCATCGCCTATCCGTTCAAGTTCGAGCCGCAGCCGGCGCGGTAACTGGCGAGGGAGCGCGGCGCGACCTAGCCTTCACTCCATGGCATGGAAGCAGTGGCTCGGCGCGGTGCCGGAGAGCGGCGGGACGCGGTTTCGCGTCTGGGCGCCGAAGACGGATCGCCGAGCCACTGCTTCCATGCCATGGAGTGAAGGCTAGGTCGCGCCGCGAACGCCCGCGCCGCGGGTGCCGCTCGAGAAGCTGATCTTCTGCGAGATCCACCTGGGGACATATTCGCAGCCGGGCACCGCCGGCGAGGCGGCGGGGTACATGCCGGAGCTTGCCGATTCGCTCTACACCGCGGTCGAGGTGATGCCGGTCGCTGCCTTCTCCGGCGAGCGCGGGTGGGGATACGACGGCGTCGCCTTGTTCGCCGCGCATGCCGCATACGGCGGGCCCGCGGCGCTGGCGCGGCTGGTGGATTCGGCGTACGGTGCCGGGCTGGCGGCATTTTTAGACGTGGTATACAACCATCTCGGTCCGGAGGGGAACTATCTCGCCGAGTTCGGGCCCTACTTCACCTCCAGGCACAAGACTCCGTGGGGCGACGCGCTCGACTTCTCGCTCGCGCCGGTGCGGCGGTTCTTCGTCGAAAACGCGCTCCGCTGGGTATCGCCCGCGGGCGCAAACTTCGACGGCCTGCGGCTCGATGCCGTGCACGGCATCGTCGACGATTCGCCGAAGCACATCCTGCAGGAGATCGCCGAGGCGGTGCACGGCGAGGGCAAGCTGGTCATCGCCGAGAGCGATTCCAACGACGTCAAGCTGGTCGAGCAGTACCACCTCGACGGAACCTGGGCCGACGACCTGCACCACGCGCTGCACGTCGCGCTCACCGGCGAGTCGCAGGGATACTACGGCGATTTCAAAGAACCGCTGGCGAAGCTGGCGAGCGCGCTCGAGCGCGGCTGGTTCTACGAAGGGCAGTTCAAGCCCAGCTTCCGGCGCGCCCACGGGAAGCCGGCGGCGCACCTGCCGGCGAGGCACTTCGTCGTCTGCGCGCAGAACCACGATCAGATCGGCAATCGCGCACGCGGCGAGCGGCTGATCGAGCTGGTGGGCGCGGATGGAGCGCGGGTGGCGGCGGCGGTGGTCGCGCTGCAGCCCGCGCTGCCGCTCTATTTCCAGGGGGAGGACTGGGGCGCGCGCGAGCCGTTCCAGTACTTCACCAGCCACGGCGATGGGCAGCTCGCCGAGGCGGTGCGCAAAGGGCGGCGCGAGGAGTTCAAGGAATTCTCCTGGCAGGGCGAGGTGCCGGATCCGCAGGCGGAGGAGACGTTCCGGCGCAGCAAGCTCGACCGCGCGCGGAAGGACCCGGCGATGCTGGCGTGGCACCGCGCGCTGCTGAAGCTGCGCCGCGAGCACCCGGCGCTGCAGGGCGACTCACGCAGCTCGGTGCGCGCATCGCTGCAAGGGACGACGCTGCTCATGGAGCGCGGCGCGCCCCACTTGATTCGGGAAGGATCTGGGACGTTACTGCTGGCCGCGTCGTTCGTCGAGGCGCCCTGGTCCGTCGAGCTGCCCGCAGGCGTCTGGCGCGTGCTGCTCGACTCGGGCGCGGCGAAGTTACAGGGCACCCGGCTGTCCGGCGCCGGCAGGCAGGCGGTGGTGCTCGAACGCGGCCGACGCGCTGGATCTGACTGATGCGCCTGCGCCTCATCCCGCTGGGCACCTCCGCCGGGCGGCCCACGCTGGTGCGCGGCGCATCGGCGCTCGCCGTCGCCACCGATGGCGCGTGGGTGCTCTGCGATTGCGGCGAAGGCGCGCAGCTCGCCGCCCAGCGGGCCGGCCTCTCCTTCTCGCGGCTCGACGCAGTGCTGGTGACGCACCTGCACGGCGATCACTTCAACGGCCTGCCGGGGCTGCTCGGCACGCTGGGCCTCGAAGGGCGGCAGCGGCCGCTGGTCGTCGCGGGGCCGGCCGGGATCGCGGAGCTCTTGCAGCACCTCGCGCGCGCGGGCTCGCTCGGCACCGGAGACATGGAGGTGCGCGTCTTCGAGCAGCAGGGCGCGGGCGGCGAGGTGCGCATCGACGGCTCGCTCTTCCAGGTCGAGAGCCGGCCGCTCTCGCACCGGGTGCCGACGTACGGCTTTCGCGTGGCGCTGCCCGAGCGGGCGGGCACGCTCGACGTCGAGGCGGCGCTGGCGCTGGGGGTGCCCAAGGGGCCGATGTTCGGCGAGCTGAAAGCGGGCCGCGCGGTGAAGCTGGCCGACGGGCGCGTCGTCGATCCCGCAGGCCTGGTCGGGCCCTCGCGGCGCGGCGCCTCGATGGCGTACGTCCTCGACACGGTGCCATGCGCGGCCGCCGTCGAGCTGGGACGCGGCGTCGATGCGCTGGTGCACGAGGCGACTTACGAGCACGCGCGCGCGGAGCTGGCCCACCAGCGCGGGCACTCGACCGGCATCGAGGCCGCGCGCATCGCCGCCGAGGCCGGAGCGGCCGCGCTGGTGCTGACGCACTTCTCCCCCAGCGTGAACGGCGAGGCGGTCGCGGAGGAAGCGCGCTCCATCCACCCGCGCATCGTCGCGGCGACCGATCTCGCAGAGGTCGCGGTCGAGCGTCCCCTCTACGCCGATGTGCCGCCTGATCCGGGATAGCGCCCGCTCCGACCTGGGGCCGCCGGCGCAACGGCGCCGTGATCACCTCAGCTCGGTGCGCAGCCTCACGTACCCCGCAAGGCGATACTCGTCGCCGTTCTGGATCACGCGGCGCTTCAGCTTCTGGTCGCCGATGGTGGTGCCGTGCTCGCTGTTCAGATCCTCGATCACCCAGCCGGAGTCGCCGTGGGTGATCTGCAGATGGTGCGTCTCGATCTGCGTCATGTTGATCCAGACGTTGCACTTCTTGCTGCTGCCGATCACGCAGGGCAGGTCGATGACCTCGATGGGCATGCCGCGGCCGTCGAGCCCGCGTCCGTCCAGCAGCAGATAGAGGCGCTGCGGCAGGTAGTGTCCCGACGGCTGGCCGTGCGCCAGCGCCTCGGGCGGCTCCGGCGCCCTCGACTTCGGCGCATCGAGCCCGATCGACGCCGCCAGCTCGCGCAGCGCGCGCGCCTCGGCCTCCTCCTCGCTCACGCCCAGCGCCTTCGCGATGCGTGCGCGCAGGCCCTGCGCCGGTGGCTTCTTCGCGGAAGGCGGCTTCGCCGAAGACTTCTTCGCAGTCGGCAAGTGTCAGCTCCTCTCGATGAATTCGGCGTGCAGGCGGCGCACGCAATCCTTCGCCGCTTCGCGCGGCACCAGAAACGCGATCCGCAGCGGCGCCACCAGGACGCCCTGCGGCGCGAGACCCAGCGCGGCGAGCGCGCGGTCGAGCGGCTCCTTCGAGGCGCCGATGCCGGTGCCCACCACCGACACCTGGGCGAGGCCCTGGGTCACCTCCGCGGAGCCGCGCAGATCGTCGAGCAGCGCGGAAAGCCCGTGCACGTTCTCCAGCGAGACGATGCAGCGATCGTCCCACGCCTCGCGCGGCCAGGCGCCGTGCTTCTGCAGCGCCGCGAGCGAGGCGCCGGAGACCACCAGGATCTCCGCATCCAGCGCCACTCCCGCGAGGCGCAGCTCGCGCACCGCCGACTTCGACACCTTGGTCCCCGGCCCCGGCGCGAACGTGCTCAGCGCATGGATGGTGATGCCGCGGTCGCGGGCGAACTCCACCGCCTGCGCGTTCAGCACCTTCGCCCCGGCCAGCGCCAGCTCCTGCATCTCCTCGTGCGACAGCTCGGCGAGGCGGCGCGCCCCCTCGACGATGCGCGGGTCGGCGGTGTAGACGCCGTCGACGTCGGAGCAGATCTCGCAGACCTCCGCGTCCAGCGCCGCCGCCAGCGCCACCGCAGTGGTGTCGCTGCCGCCGCGGCCCAGCGTGGTGATCTCCTTCTCGCGCGAGACTCCCTGGTAGCCGGCGACGATGACCACGCGCCCGCGCTCGAGCTCCTGGAGGATGCGGACCGGCCGCACTTCCAGGATGCGCGCGTTGGTATGCGCGCCGTCGGTGATGATGCCGCTCTGCGAGCCGGTGAAGCTGACCGCCTCGACGCCGCGCGCGTGCAGCGCCAACCCCAGGAGCGCCATCGAGATGCGCTCGCCCGCGGTCAGGAGCATGTCCAGCTCGCGGCGGTGCGGATTTCCGCCCGAAATCTTGTGGCCGAGCTGGAGCAGCTCGTCGGTGGTGTCCCCCATCGCCGAGACGACGACCACCACCTGCTTGCCGGAGGCACGCGTCTGCGCCACGCGCTCGGCGACGCGCTGGATCTTCTCCACGCCGGCGACGGAGCTGCCGCCGTATTTCTGCACGATCACGCCCACGGGCGCACTCTACCGCGAGTTTACGGGGGGAAGCGGAAGCTAGTCGCGGCCGCCGCAGGCGGCTTAGCGACTACGCCTGTGGCCGTTACAAAGGGTTGTGAGATGCGTTCTATCCGAGCAGCCGCATGATCGTCTCCGGCGAACGGCCGACCCAGGGAATTGCCCGCCGGCCACCGCGTGTTTTCCGCCCGCTTGACAGCCGGAGGTCTTGCGCTAGCTTGCGCGCCCGCGAACGCCAGCATCTCGAAGGAGTCAGAACATGATCGAAGTCTCCCACTTGGTCAAGTCGTACCGGGAGCTCAGGGCAGTCCAGGACGTCAGCTTCAAGGTCGAGAAAGGCGAGATCCTCGGCTTCCTCGGCCCCAACGGCGCCGGCAAGACAACCACCATGCGGATGATCACCGGCGTGCTCCCGCCCTCGAGCGGCAGCGTCAAGGTGGCCGGCTACGACGTCTTCGAGCAGCCGATGGAGGTGAAGAAGCGCATCGGCTACCTGCCCGAGACGCCGCCGCTCTACACCGACATGACGGTGCGCGCGTACCTGCGCTTCGTCGCCGAGATCAAGGGCGTGCGGCGCAAGCAGCGGGAGTCCGAGGTGGACAAGGTCGCCGCGCAAACGAACTGCGACAAGTTCATCCAGCGGGTGATCGGCAACCTCTCCAAGGGCCAGCGGCAGCGGGTGGGCCTCGCGCAGGCGCTGCTCGCCGATCCGGAGGTGCTCATCCTCGACGAGCCGACGGTGGGCCTCGACCCGGCGCAGATCATCGAGGTGCGCGAGCTCATCAAGTCGCTCGCAGGCAAACACACCATCGTCCTCTCGACGCACATCCTCCCCGAGGTGGTGGCCACCTGCCAGCGCGTCCTCATCATCGCGCAGGGCAAGGTCGTCGCCGACGACACGCTCGCCGGCCTGCAGAAGGCCAACGCCACCGCGCTGACCGCCGACGGCCAGTCCGGCCCCGCCCCCTCCCTCGAAGAAATCTTCCTCAAGCTGACGAGCGCCTAGACCATGAGAAACGCCTACGCCATCGCCAAGAAAGAGCTGAACATCTACTTTGCTACGCCCATCGCGTACGTGATGTTCACGCTCTTCGTCGTCATCGGGTCCTACTTCTTCCTGCGGCTCCTGGGCGCGTACGAGCAGGCCTCGCTCGCGTACATGCGCTTCCAGCAGCCGGAGATGATGAACCGGCTCAACTTCCAGGACGCCATCTTCCGGAACCTCTTCGGCAACCTGGGCGTGATCCTCATCTTCATCGTCCCCTTCCTCACCATGCGGCTCGTCGCCGTGGAGAAGCGGCAGAAGACCATCGAGCTGCTCTACACGACGCCGGTGACGCCCGCGGAGATCGTCTGGGGCAAGTACCTCGCCTGCCTGGCCATCCTCGTCATGGCGCTCGGGCTGACGCTGACCTATCCCCTGCTGGTGCAGTTCAACGCCGGCGACGCGAACGGCGTCGAGTGGCGCTCGGTGCTGCTGGGTTACGCGGGCCTCTTCCTCATGGGCGCGGCGTACATGGCCATAGGGCTCTTCGTCTCCTCGCTCACCGAGTCGCAGGTGGTGGCGGCGCTGATCACCTTCGTGGTGCTCTTGATGACCTGGATCATCGGCTGGAGCGCCGGCGACGCCGAGGGCTGGGTGCGCGACTTCGTCACCTACCTGTCGAGCGTTTCTCACCTGGATTCGTTCAGCAAGGGCACCATCGACCTCAAGGACATCGTCTACTTCCTCTCCCTCATCGTCCTCGGCCTCTTCGCGACCAACCGCGCGGTCGAGTCGCACCGCTGGAGCTAGCCAGATGAATCTCAAGGCATGGGGCCGCATGGGCGGGCTCTTCGGCATGGTCGTGTTGTTCAGCGCGGTCTTCAACTGGCTCTTCGTCACCGGCTCGATCCGCAGCGCCGCAGTGATCGTGCGCCTGGTGCTGGGCGCCGGCGGCATCGCTCTCTGGCTGGTCACCAACCGCGGCGAGAAGCCGCTCGGGCGCGGCGCGTTCTTCGGCACCGTCAGCGCGGTGAGCGCGCTGGTGCTGGTCGGGGCGCTGGCGGGCGCCAACTACATCGCGGTGAAGAAGCCGAAGAGCTGGGACCTGACCAAGGACAAGCTCTACACGCTCTCGGACCAGACGCAAGGCGTCTTGAAAGGCCTCAAGGACGAGGTGAAGGTCAAGGCCTTCTACTCCGCCAGCGAGCCCGAGTTCGGTGAGCTGGACCAGCGGCTGCGCCAGTACAAGGCGCAGACCGACAAGCTCACCGTCGAGTTCGTCGATCCCTTCAAGCACCCGGCGCTGGTCAAGGAGCTGAACATCTCGCAGAACGGCCCGCGGGTGATCGTCAAGAGCGGCAGCAAGGAGGCGCGCGCCAAGGAGGTCAGCGAAGAGGCCCTCACCAACGCGCTCATCGACGTGACGCGCGGCTCGACCAAGAAGGTCTACTTCAGCAAGGGCCACGGCGAGCGTCCGGTCGCCGACGCCACCGAGCGGGGCCTCAAGCTCTTCGTCGACAGCCTCAAGTCCGAGGGCTTCCAGACCGACGAGATCGTGCTCGCCGAGCACAAACAGATGCCCGCCGACACGGCGGCGCTGGTGGTGGCTGGCCCGGTGGCAGCGCTCACCGACGGCGAGGCGAAGCTGGTGAAGGAGTGGGTCGAGAAGGGCGGCAAGCTCGTGGCCATGATCGACCCCGGCGTCTCCTCCGGCCTGGAGGGCGCGTTCGAGTCGTGGGGGATCAAGCTGGGCAAGGACGAGGTGATCGATCCCGAGGCGCAGAACCCGGAGGTCGCCATCGCGCAGCAGTACACCGAGCATCCGATCACGCTGCCGCGCGGCGCCGGGCTACAACTCACCATCTTCCCGGTGGCGCGATCGGTCTCGAAGCTGCCGGCGCCGGCCTCGGGCTGGGCGGTGATCGAGCTGGCCAGGACGGGACCGCAAGCGTGGGGCGAGACCGGCTCGCTCGCCAGCGGGCAGGTGAAGTTCGACCCGGGGCAGGATCTCAAAGGCCCCGTGCCCCTCGCGTGCGCCAGCACCAAGGGCGACTCGCGGGTGGTGGTGGTGGGCAACTCGCTCTTCGCCGCCAACGGCTACTTCCGGCTCTCCGGCAACCGCGACTTCGCGGTCAACGCCGTGTCGTGGGCGGCGAAGGAAGAGTCGCGGATCTCGATCCGCCCCAAGCAGCGACAGTCGAACCACCTCTTTCTCTCGGCGGAGCAGAAGCACCGCATGACGCTCTTCGCCTTCGACCTGCTGCCCTTCGGCCTGCTCTTCGCGGGCCTGGTGGTGTGGCAGACGCGGAAGAGCAGGTAAGCGCGATGAAGCAGACGACCAAGACGCTCTTCGGGCTGCTGGCGCTTTTGGTGGTGGCGGGAGCCGTCGGCGGGGCGGCGCTGTGGGCCGGCAAGGATGAGGAGCGGAAGGCGGAGGCGAAGGAGAAGAGCGAGAAGCTCTTCGACTTCGACAAGGCGCACGTCAAGTCGCTGCGCCTGGAGAAGGGCGGCAAGCTGGTCGCCGCGCTCTCGAAGGACGACAAGGGCTGGAAGATCGCCGAGCCGCTGCAGGCGGAGGCGGACGACGGGACGGTCGATTCCCTCCTCACCACGCTCTCCGCGCTCAAGCAGAAGAAGGACCTCGGCGACGACAAGGACGCCAAGGCCTACGGCCTCGACGCGCCCGGGCTCTCGCTCTCGGTTACGCTCGACGACGGAAAGGAGCAGGGGCTGCAGGTCGGCCTCGACAACTCCTTCGACAACACGACGTACGTGAAGAAGACGAACGACTCCACCATCCGCATCGTCGAGGCGTACAACAAGTCCAGCCTCGACAAGCCGCTCTTCGACCTGCGCAACCAGAAGGTCGCGCACCTCGACGACAACGCGGAGGTGAAGCGCGTCGAGGTGAGCGGGATCAAGACTCCCTACCTGCTGGAGAAGGACGGCGCGGACTGGAAGCTCGGCGGCGCGAAGGCCGACGCCGGCGCGGCGGACCGCGTGGCGTCCGCCGTGAAGCAGCTCCGCGCCACCGCGATCGCCAGCGAGTCGGGCGCGCAGCTCGCGCAGTACGGACTCGACAAGCCGAAGGTGACGGCGAAGCTGTCGGTGTCCGCGGGCAAGGACACCTTCACGCGCACCGTGATCTTCGGGCAGGCGAGGGGCGGCGCGGTGACGCAGAAGACGTATGCCAAGCGCGACGACAGCCCCGTGATCTACGAGGTGGAGCCGCAGATCCTGAGCGACCTCGACAAGGGGCCCTTGGATTTGGAAGATAAGCAGCTGGTGCACGCCGAGCGCGACGCCATCCGCAAGTTCGTCTTCGAGTCGCTCGCGGGCAGGCTCGAGGTGACCCGCACCAAGCTGACGCCGCCCGACGGCGGGGTCCCCGACGAGCAGTACGCGGTGGTGGGGCATGGGCCGGCGAAGAAGTGGAAGATGTCGTCGGCCTCGTACTCCATCGTCGCCCTGCGTGCGGCGGCGTTCGACGGCTCGGTGCCGAAGGGAAACGAGCTCGCGAAGTACGGGTTCGACAAGGCCGCGAAGACGGCGACGCTGCTCGGCGAGGGCGACAAGGTGCTGGCGCGCGTGCGCATCGGCGCCGAAAAGGACGGGAAGCGCTACGTGCTCGTCGACGGCTTCGACAAGCTCGCCCGCGTCGAGAAGGGCGCCGTCGACGACTGGCCGTGGACGCTGGCCGACGCGCTCGAAGCCCCGCCCGCCGCCTCGCCCGACGCGGGCGTGCAAGCGGCCAAGTGAAGGCCTCGGATCTCGGACCTCGGGCCTCGGGCTGTCCCCTGAGGCCTGAAGCCTGAGGCCTTGAAAACCAGGGGCGGATCGATTATGAACCCGCTCCCTTCCGCAGGAGTCGTAGATGGCGCGCGTCACCGTTGAGGACTGCCTTCCGCTGGTCGACAACCGCTTCGCGCTGGTGCTCCTCGCCACCAAGCGCGCGCGGCAGCTGATGGCCGGAGCGCGGCCGCTGATCGAGGCCAAGGACAAGCCGCCCGTCCTCGCGCTGCGCGAGGTGGCCACCGGCAAGGTGCGCTTCGACCGCCCCGTGCGCGCCGCCCTCGAGGGTCAGTACGACCACGAGAAGCTGCCCGCCGCCGCCGCGGCGCCCCGCGCCCGCGGCAAGTAGCTCCACACCGGAGTCAGGCGGCCCAGGCGACGGCGCCTTGGGCGAGCGCCGAGAACTTCTCTCCACCCGAGAGCCGGTAGAGCCGGCGTACCTCGCGCAGGAGCGCATCGAGCCGCCCGGCGATGACGTAGCGCGCTTCCAGCGCCTTGGCGCACGCCGCCGCCAGCGCTCCCGCCAGCCGGTAGCGATCGCGCTCTGCCGGGGGCAGCCCGGGCCGCAAGGCGCTGCGCTCGAAGAGCCGGTGGCGCAGCGCCGCCGACGCCGAGCGCCGCCCGGTCGCCCAGAGCTGCAGCAACACCGCAAGATACTTGTCGAGCTCGCCCTGCACCTCCAGCTCGAGCTGCGACACCTGCCCGCCCTGCCCCGCCCGGTGCGCGAGATAGAGGAAATGGGAGACGCCTTCCGCCGCCGCGCAGAAGCCCGAGAGCCGCTCGTGCGTCCACGGGTCCGAGGACGCGCGCGCGAGCTGCGCCAGCACCGCGTCGTCGAGGAAGAGCGCGACGTGCAGCTCCTCGCCCTTCTCGGAGACGAGCAGCGCCTCGTGCGGGCTGGACGACGGCGCCAACCTCTCGCGCATCGCCGCTCCCACGAGATAGCCCTGCACCGGCTGCGCCGAGACGCCGTGCACCCACTCCAGCAGGCTTTGCAGTCGTGCGAGCCCGAGGAGCGCGCGCTCCCTCACTGAACGAATCCTTTGCGCACCACCACGCCCTGCTTCACGAGCAGCGTCGCCAGCCGCTCGCTGCCGGTCTTCATCCAGCGCTCGTAGAGCCGCACCAGGCCGGCGTCGGTGGAGGCGAGCGTGCGCTCGCTCACTTCGTTCAGCAGATCGACCGCCGCGAGAGCGAGTCGGGAAAGAACCCGGAGACGAAGAGCGAGGTGTCGCCCAGCCGCCGCAGCATCTGCACGCGGGCGGGCCCAGGCTCCTCCAGCGCCTCCTTGAGCAGGAAGGCGAGCGGTTTTTGCTGCAAGCTGCCGTCTTCCGCTTGCACGTAGAGGGCCTCGGACATGAGGTACTCGGCGAGCAGGTTGACGAGATACAGTTCGGTGAAGGGCTGGACGCGCGCGCGTTGGTTCTCGATCGCCTTGGCGATGAGATCCTGGAAGAATTCGCGGATCGACTGCGAAGACAGGACCCTGGCGTCAGGCACGTCCACCTCCCTGCCTTCAAACTGTACAGTGTCTCCGCCGCCCGGCAAGTCGCCGTCTCCCTTGACATGACTCCCCAGCCGGTTACATTGCCCCCGCCTTGGCACTCCCACCCGGAGAGTGCCAGCTCCCCAAGACGTGGCAAACAGGAGAGAAAACATATGAAGATTCGGCCTTTGCAGGATCGCGTGATCGTGAAGCGCGTGCAGGAAGAGGAGAAGACGAAGGGCGGTATCATCATCCCCGACACGGCCAAGGAGAAGCCCATCGAGGGTGAAGTGCTGGCCGTCGGAAACGGCAAGATCCTCGAGGACGGCAAGGTCCGCGCGCTGGACATCAAGCCCGGCGACCGAGTGCTCTTCTCGAAGTACGCCGGCACCGAGATCAAGATCGACGGGCAGGAGCACCTCATGATGCGCGAGGAAGACATCCTCGGCGTCATCGAGAAGTAGCTCTTCCTTCCACCCCTTTCAGATTCCAGGAGATCATCAAATGTCCAAAGAGATTCTTTTCGACGTCCGCGCCCGCGAGGCGATCCTCAAGGGCGTCAACACGCTCGCTGACGCCGTCAAGGTCACGCTGGGGCCCAAGGGCCGCAACGTCGTGATCGAGAAGTCGTTCGGCTCCCCCACCATCACCAAGGACGGCGTCACCGTCGCCAAGGAGATCGAACTGGAGAACAAGTTCGAGAACATGGGCGCGCAGATGGTCAAGGAAGTCGCGTCCCGGACCTCGGACGTGGCGGGCGACGGCACCACCACTGCCACCGTGCTCGCGCAGGCCATCTTCCGCGAAGGCGCCAAGCTGGTCGCCGCGGGCAACAACCCGATGGAGATCAAGCGCGGCATCGACAAGGCCGTGGAGGCCGTGGTCGCCGAGCTGAAGAAGCTCTCCAAGCCCACCAAGGACCCCAAGGAGATCGCCCAGGTCGGCACCATCTCCGCCAACGGCGACGCCACCATCGGCAACATCATCGCCGACGCGATGCAGAAGGTCGGCAAGGAAGGCGTGATCACGGTCGAGGAGGCGAAGGGACTGGAGACGACACTGGAGACGGTCGAGGGCATGCAGTTCGACCGCGGCTATCTCTCGCCCTACTTCGTCACCGACCCGGAGCGCATGGAGGTGGTGCTCGAGGACCCGTACATCCTCATCCACGAGAAGAAGATCTCCTCGATGAAGGACCTGCTCCCGCTGCTCGAGCAGGTGGCGCGCGCGGGCAAGCCGCTGCTCATCATCGCCGAAGAGGTCGAGGGTGAGGCGCTGGCGACGCTGGTCGTCAACAAGCTGCGCGGGACGCTCAACGCCGCCGCGGTCAAGGCGCCCGGCTTCGGCGATCGCCGCAAGGCCATGCTCGAGGACATCGCCACGCTGACCGCTGGGAAGATGATCGCCGAGGACCTGGGCGTGAAGCTCGAGACGGTGCAGCTCAAGGATCTGGGCCGCGCCAAGCGGGTGACCATCGACAAGGACAACACCACCATCGTCGACGGCGGCGGCAAGAAGTCGGAGATCGAGGCGCGGGTGAAGCAGATCCGCACGCAGATCGAGGAGACCACCTCCGACTACGACAAGGAGAAGCTCCAGGAGCGGCTCGCCAAGCTGGTGGGCGGCGTCGCCGTCATCCACGTGGGCGCGGCCACTGAGACGGAGATGAAGGAGAAGAAGGCCCGCGTCGAGGACGCGCTGCACGCGACCCGCGCCGCAGTGGAAGAGGGCATCGTCCCCGGCGGCGGCGTGGCGTACCTGCGCTGCCTGGAGACGCTCGGTAGCCTGAAGGTGAGCGGCGGCGAGAAGTTCGGCGTCGAGATCATCCGCAAGTCGCTCGAGGAGCCCATCCGCCAGATCGTCGGCAACGGCGGCTGGGAGGGCAGCATCGTCGTCAACAAGGTCCGCGATGGAAAGGGCGCGTTCGGCTTCAACGCCGCGACGGGCGAGTACGAAGATCTGTTGTCGGCGGGCGTGATCGACCCGACCAAGGTGTCGCGCTTCGCGCTGCAGAACGCGGCCTCCGTGGCCTCGCTGATGCTGACCACCGAGGCGATGGTGGCGGAGCGGCCGAAGGACAAGGAAGAGTCCGCGGGGCCCGGCGGCGGGCACGGGATGGGCATGTAGCACCCGCTTTGCGGGTGCAGGCCTCAGGCCTCGGGCTTCGGGAACTGCAAGAGCGAAGGCCCGCGAGAGCGATCTCGCGGGCCTTTGCCTTTCTGGGATACTGCGAGCCACTCATGGATCTGGGACTGGCGGGAAAGTCGGTGCTGCTGGTCGGAGCCGGGCGCGGGCTGGGCGCGGCTGCGGCGCTGGCCATCGCGAAAGAAGGCGCCTGCATCGCCGTGATGGCGCGCACCAAGGCCGCGGTCGAGGAGCGCGCCGCCGAATGCAGGAAGGCCGGCGCGAAAAAGGCGCTGGCCATCGCGGCCGATGCGACCGACCCGCCGCAGCTCAAGCAGGCCGTCGACACCACCGCGGCGGAGTTCGGATCCCTCGACGTCCTCGTCACGCTGGTGGGCGGCTCGCAGCCGGGCGGCACCGCGGAGCTGACCGGCGCCGACTGGGAAGCCGCGTACGATCGCAATCTCTGGCCCTCGGTGCGCGCAAGCAGGTACGCGCTGCCGCACCTGATCGCCGGCGCGGTGCGACGCGGCTTCAACACAGCGCACTCGGCCCACGCGCAGGCGAGCGTGACGCAGGAGCCGGTGGCGCGCGAGCCCGGCGTCATCCTGCACGTCGCCAGCATCTTCGGCCGCGAGGGTGGTGGCGCACTCAGCTACAACACGGCCAAGGCCGCGCTCATCGCGCTGGCCCACGAGCAGGCGCGCGAGCTTGCGCCCCGCGGCGTGCGCGTGCTCTCGCTGGCGCCGGGCAGCATCCTCCACCCGGGCGGGTCGTGGGAGCGAAGGCTGCAGGACGATCCCGCGGCGACGGTCGCCTTCGTCCACCGCGAGATCCCCTTGGGCCGCTTCGGCACCGCCGAGGAGGTGGGCGAGGTCATCGCCTTCCTGGTCAGCCCGCGCGCGAGCTGGGTAGCGGGCGCCTGCGTGGTCGTCGATGGAGGGCAGTCGCGCTCCTTCTGAGCGGCACGCATGGTTCACTGAGGGAAGAGGAGGCGCGCGACCGCGTTCGCGGTCTCCACGATCGACTGCGGCTCGAGCAGCGGCGGCGCGGCCGCCAGGCCCACCAGCGCGAGCAGCAGCCCCATCCGCGCGGGCCTTCGCGCGGGAAGCGAATCGAGGAAGAGCAGCGGCAGCATGAGCAGGCTGGTGGCGACGAGGCAGGAGAGCGCGGGCGGCAGGCCGTTGGCGATCAGCGCGCAGGCGATCACCCCTGCCGCCGCGACGTGGAAGATGTCGCGCCCGTTCCCGGCGAACCAGCGCCCGCGGTACGTCTCCGCCAGCGTGCGCGAGAGCTCGAGCAGCGCGGCCGCGCAGAGCACCGCCAGCGCGCCGATGGCCAGCCCCAGCGAGTGCGGGAGGAAACGGTCGTAAGCGCCGAGCGGTTCCACCCGCCGCGCAATAACACGCCGGCGTGCTTGACCGCGAACGCGCGACCGGCAGAATGCGCGCCGTGCGACTCACCGCGGCCGCCCTGCTCCTCGCCTGCGCCTGCATCGAACGTCCTTTCGAGGAGGGTGCGGCCGCCCCCGGGCGCGCGCAGGTCGATCGCTCGGCGCTGCGGGACGTCCTGGTTCCGCCGCCCTCCGACGCGACGCCGGTGGGCGCGGTCTTCGGCAACGCCGCCGAGCTGCTCGCCTACAAGCTCGAGCCGCCCGCGCTGGTGCCCGGCCAGCGCTCCAAGCTGACCTTCTACTGGCGCTGCCGCGCCGAACTGGATGCGTGGCACGTCTTCGTCCACCTCGACGACTCGACCGGCACCGGCGAGCGCATCCACGCCGAGCACGACCCCGCCGGCGGCCGCTTTCCCACCGACGCCTGGAAGCCGGGCGACGTCATCGCCGACTCCTTCTTCTTCGTCGCGGGCCGCACGCCCCTCTTGCTCTTCCTGGGCTTCTACTCGCAGGGCGACAACCGCCTCACCCTGAACAGCCCCGGCCGGGGGCGCGACGACGGCAACAACCGGCTGCTCGCGGGCGTGCTGCCCATCGCGCACTGATGCGCGGCCTCGCGCTTCTCCTCTGCCTGGTTGCGCTGCTCGGCCCGCGCGCGGCGCCGGCGCACCAGGCCTCGGTCTCGTACAGCGAGCTCGAAGTGCGGGGGCGCGAGGTCCGGGGAACCTTGCGCTTCGCGCTCGCCGACCTGCGCACGCAGGTCGAGGTCGATGCGCAGCGCCTGCCGGCTGCGGCGCTGGAGCGGCTGCTGCTGGCTTCGTTCCTGCTCAAAGCATCCGGCCAGCCCTGCGCGCTGCAGCCGGGATCGACCGCGGCGCCGGACGGTCCGGACGGCGCGGCGCTGCACGCGGCGTGGCTCTGCCCGGCCGCCATCGAGACGCTCTCGGTGCGGGTCGGCTTTCTCGATTTTTTTCCCGCCGGCCATGCGCACCTCTCGCGCATCGGCTTCGGCGACGGCGAAGTCTCGCAGCGCGTGGCGCAGGTGGAGGATCCGTCGTTCGAGGCGCGCCGGACGCGGAGGGCGGCGCAGGAGCTCCGCCGCTTTCTGCTGCTCGGCATCGAGCACATCTTCAGCGGCACCGACCACATCGCTTTCCTGGTCGGCCTGCTGCTCCTCGGCGGCAGCGTGCGCGAGCTGGTGAAGATCGTCACCGCCTTCACCGTCGCGCACTCGATCACGCTGGCGCTCGCGACGCTGTCGCTGGTGACACCGCCGCCGCGCCTGGTCGAGCCGCTCATCGCGCTCAGCATCGTCTTCATCGGCGTCGAGAACCTCTGGGCGCTGCGCGCGGGACACGCCGCGCAGGCACTGCGACATCGCTGGGTGGTGACCTTCGCCTTCGGCCTGGTGCACGGCTTCGGATTCGCTTCGGTGCTGCGCGAAATGGATCTGCCGCGCGCGGTGCTGGCGACCGGGCTCGTCTCCTTCAACCTCGGCGTCGAGGTGGGGCAGGTCTGCATCGTGCTCGTCGCGCTGCCGCTGTTGCGCGGGCTGCGCAGGTGGAATCCGTTCGCCGCCGCCGCTTCCGCCTGCGTGTCGGCGCTGGGAGCGATCTGGCTGGTGCAGCGGCTGTCCCCCTGATAGAGGACGGCGCATGCACATCGCTCGCTCCCGTCTCCCGTCTCCTCTCGTGCCCGCCTTGTCCTCCGCCGCGCTGCTTGCGATCTGCGCGTGCAGTCATGCGGCGCCGTCGCCCGCGCAAGCCGGCGCCTCGGCCCAGCCTCCGCAGATCGAAGAAGCGACCGTCGCGCAGCTCCAGGCGGCCATGACCTCCGGCGCGCTGACCTCGCGCGCGCTCACGCAACACTACCTGGATCGCATCGCCCGCTACGACAAGGCGGGGCCGAAGCTGAACGCCTTCCTGCTCGTCAACCCCCGCGCGCTCGAAGAAGCCGACAGTCTCGACCGGGAGCGCGCGGCCAAGGGCGCCCGCGGCCCGCTCCACGGCATTCCCCTGGTGTTGAAGGACAACATGAACACGAAGGACCTGCCCACGACCGGCGGGTCCCTCGCCTTCGCCGGAGCGCAGCCGCAGTCGGACGCCTTCATCGTCGCAAAGCTGCGCGAGGCGGGCGCGGTCATCCTCGGCAAGGGCAACCTGCACGAGCTGGCGCGCGCCGGCACGACCGTCAGCTCGCTCGGCGGCCAGACGCTCAACCCGTACGATCTCTCGCGCACGCCGGGTGGCTCGAGCGGAGGCCCCGCCGTGGCGGTGGCGGCGAACATGGCCGCGGTGGCCTTGGGGAGCGACACCGTGAACTCGATCCGCTCTCCCGCCTCCGCCTGCGATCTGGTCGGGCTGCGCCCCACGCGCGGGCTGGTCAGCCGCAGCGGCATCATCCCCGCCGCGCTGACCCAGGACATGGCGGGGCCGATCACACGCACCGTGGCCGACTCCGCGGCCGTGCTCGAGGTCATCCAGGGCTTCGATGCGAAGGACGACACCACCGAAGCGGTGCGCGGCAAGGAGCTGCCCGGCTA
>WNFI01245026.1_pt1 | contig 18797 bp, 20 predicted proteins | sample 5400471 | NCBI WGS metagenome assembly WNFI01 (sample SAMN13153348, study PRJNA577476) | soil metagenome | isolation source: 100 cm saprolite on Douglas fir-dominated hillslope | place: USA:California | collected 2013-09-17 | reverse complement strand
AGCGTGGCGGCGGGATCGCACAACATTGTGGTGAAGGCATTCGACTCCAGCGGCAAGATCTTTTCTCAGACGCGGACCATCACGGCACAGTAGGACCGTAGCCCGACCGGGCCAGCTCAAAGCGGGGCGGCGTTCTTCGCCGTCCCCTTTTGAGATATTTTCATGCAATGGATTGAAGCGTCCGGTGGCCTCATCTGGCATGAGTTCGGCGCTGGTTCGAAAACAACCTTTGGCCGCTTGCCTGAATCTGATTTCGGCGAAGAAAATCGGCTTACCGCTCAAAGCTTTCCTGGAGTACTCCATCATGCCCCGCTTTTGCAGTTTCCTGGCGCTCCGCGCTAAATCGCCCATCCCTGTCATTTTGCCCATGCTTCTTTTTCTAATGGCGTTCTCTGCAATCTCCTTCTCTCAAGACAGCTTTATGGTGCGGTATTCGCCCGCTACCAACGACGGCGTCCAATTGGCGCGCGGCGACGTGAACAACGATGGCATTCCCGACGTCATTATGGGCAACAACGGCGGCAGCAGCGGTTCTGCCGTCACTGTCTTTCTGGGCAAAGGAGATGGAACATTCCAGGCTCCCCTCGACAGTGCCCCCGGAAGCTCTGTCTTCGATATGGCCGTCGGTGATTTCAATGGCGATGGATTACTGGACGTCGCCATCGCAGGTTACGTGAATTCCCAAGGAGTACTCCAGATCCTGCTGGGCCGCGGCGATGGCACCTTCAGCGTGGGACAGACCGTTCATTTCTCCAACATTCCCCGCTCCATTACCGTGGGTGACTTCAATGGCGACGGCAAACTTGATATCGCTCTCGCCATCGACAAAGTTTACTTCTATCAGGGCGTGGGAGACGGCACCTTCACGAGTAGCGTTGCCATCAAGGTTGGAACTCAATCGCTTCTGTATGAGGCTCGAGTCGGCGACTTCAACGGAGATGGAAAACCCGACTTGGCAGTGATGGACGGATTAAAAGTTTACGTCCTGTGGAATACCGGTCCCTTCACCTTCACCACTACTCAGGTCGCCAGCTACATCGAGGTTACCAACATCGCCCCCGTCGATGTGAATCAGGATCACTACACCGACCTGCTGACCACCTATTACACCTGCACCAAAAACGGAGCGCCCGCATGTCCCGCCTGGCAGGTGCTGCTGGGAGTGAAAGGCAAGCAATCCATGACGAATGGTTACGCCTTGCCGCCCTCCACGACCTTCTCCGGCTTCGGAGCCATTACCGCGGCGGACATCAACGGCGATGGCTTCAACGACGTAGTCGCACTCACATCCAAATTTACGCTCGGCGTGTGGCTGGGAAATCCCGACGGCAGCTTCCAGAGCACACCGCTGCAATTTAACAACGGCACGAACACTTCCAGCGACGCCCTTGTCGCATCCGACTTTAACCGCGACGGCAAAATCGACTTTGCCGTCGCCGATCCCGGCAACTTGAGCATGGCAGTCTTGCTGAATGCGACGCACCAAGTCACCACCTGCATCTCCGCCATCGTGTCGCCATCGATCACCGAATGCGCGCCGGTCGATTACACCTATTCGACTCCTCCGCTGCACGTGGTCGCGGAGTCCACTGACACGGCTCACAAAGTCACGACGATGCAGGTTTACGTGAACAATAAGCTGTCCACCAGCCAGTCCATCAACTCCCTCAACTACACCACGACCTTGCCCGATGGCGACTACTCGGTGGTCACCAAGGCATGGGACTCGAGCGGCGCGAACTTTCGCACCGACCGCCATGTGCATATCTACACCGGCACTCCAGGAGAGACTTGCCCCACGCCAGCCAACGCCATCTACGTTTGCTCGCCCACGCAAGTACATCGACAACAGCCTGGTCTATGACGACACCAGCCAAAGCACTTACGTGGACACCTCGTTTAGCGTGGCAACCGGATCGCACAATATTGTCGTGAAAGCCTTCGATTCCCACGGCAGTGTGTTTTCGCAGTCGCGGACGATTAATGCGCAGTGAGGGGAGGACGTAACAGAAATGTTCCACGCATTTTGAGATCACACTGTGAAAAAAGTATTCTCGAACAGGCGGCGAGTGAAGGCACTCGCCGCCAACTTCATTTCAAGCCACCTGCTGTTGTGCTGCGCTGCCAAAAGGATCGTCGCCGTTCACACCGTTCGGCAGATTCTGGATCGCAGCCTGGAATGATGACCATGCTGTGTCAGCGGAGCTGCCAGTCAGGTTTTCGTAGAGGTTAGCGAAGGTTCCGTTCGCCGTGAGCGTCACCAATTCCTGCGCGATCTGACTGAGTGGGAAACCCTGACTGAGCAGCCACGAAATAAACGCCATCCCGCAGCCGGTGCTGTCGTAGTTCTGATCGGTCGGGTCGGTCTGATCGACGAAGTTCGGCATCCCGTCCGCGAACCATGTGGGTGCACTGGCGAAATCCGACAAGGCGTTATTCCCGATCTGCGCCGCGCACCAGCGTGACAGCGCTTCTCCCGTGCTCACGCCGCACAAGTTACCGCTCATGGAGCACTCGCTCAACTCCGCCTCGAACAGCGCCGAGACTCTCGCCGAATTGCCGAACGAAGCGCAGGCCTCGATGTTGCCGCCGGTAACGTAATCGCAACTAGCATGGTCGGCGCCGCCTGTACCGTCGGTCCGGCCGCTCATGGCAAAGATAATCACGTTAACCGGTCCGCCGGTTGTGCCGAAGATCGCATCGTTGGCGGCGGCCACGCGATCGGCGTCGTTCACCAGGTCCTGCGCATTTTGCAGAGCCTGATCGCCCAGCGTCGGATCGACGTACACCGTGCAGTTCCCGCTTGGACTCGTCCCCACAAGTAGTGAATCGCCCTGATAGGTCGGCCACTGCGGAGTGTCCGCCGCCGCCGGAGAAACTGCCGCGGCCGGCGACGCCTGAGAGATAGCCTCTGCCATTTTGATTTTCAACGACGTAGCGCGAATCGGATGATACATTTGCACCTCCATGGTGACGGAGTAATGGTGAACCGAGCGTCCTATTCGTTGCAAGTGGCACGTGGAATCACCAAAATTGAGGACGCGAAAGCGCATGACAGATCGCTCCCGACAAATGCACTCTCCCTGCAAATTGTCATTCTGAGCGAAGTTGCCGTGCGCGAAGCGCGAGGCAACGCAGTCGAAGAACCCCATACCCGCCGTCGCCACCACCTGCCCTGCAAGGAATTCTCTCGGCAGTCTGGATCAGCAATCCAAGTTCGGAAAAGCAGCGATTCGGATAGACAACCCTCCGTCTCTGTTATAAATTTGCTGTGGCCTTTCCCCCAAGGTCCGCACCAGTTGTGCGTCAGGTCACCTTTCGTAAATTAAATATTCCTCGCGTTCCGGAGACGCCACAGTGAAACACAAGTGGTATCGATTGATCTCGCGCCAAGCGTGTGCGGTGGTTGCAGTCCTGCTACTGGCCAGCACAGCCCTCACGGCTCAAACGGAAACCGCGCTCTATGACTTTCAGGGTGGCAGTGACGGCTCAGGGCCATCTGCGGGACTGATTGCCGACGCCGCTGGTAATTTCTATGGCACGACAACCTATGGTGGCGGCAGTCCAATGTGTATGTTCATCACCACGGTCATCGGTTGCGGCACTGTTTTCGAGCTTTCTCCCACGTCGAGTGGCGGATTGACGGAAACCGTTCTCTACACTTTCCAGGGCATCGATGACGCTGCTGAACCGCTCGCAGGCTTGGTCATGGACGGCCAGGGCAATCTCTATGGCAGCAGTTCCCGAGGCGGCTTAAATTTGTGTGGAGGAAGTGGCGGAGCGAATTTCGGCTGCGGCACTGTCTTTCAATTGACGCCTCCATCTTCCGCTGGCGGTGCCTGGACCGAGACTGTGCTCTACCGCTTCCAGGCCGGGAACGATGGCGTGGGGCCAATGGGAAGTCTGATTTTCGACCGAGCGGGAAACCTCTATGGCACAACCGCAGGCGGTGGGCGCAGCACCAACTGCCCGTTCAACGGAGGATGCGGCACGATCTTTAAGCTCACGCCACCATCCCTTCCGGGTGGGGCGTGGACGGAGACTTTGCTTTACAACTTCAACGGCGGCGCTGACGGCGCACTTCCGTTTGCGGGCTTGGTCCTAGATAAGAAAGGCTATCTCTACGGCACCACTTACCTCGGAGGGTTAGGTCCCAGCGGCGGCACTGTTTTTAGAGCGATCCCTCCCGCAATCTCGGGCGGGGCCTGGACAGTCAAGGTGCTCCATGCCTTCGAGCGCGGTAGCGATGGCGGCACTCCCGTGGCTGGCGTGATCCTTGACCAAGCGGGAAATGTTTACGGCACGACAATGTACGGCGGCGGGGGAAGATGCCTAACTGGCGGACAGGGCGGCTGCGGGACTGTTTTTGAATTGACGCCGCCAGCTAGTCTTGGTGGAGTTTGGACCGAGACTCAGATCGCGACATTCCCCGCGGGTCGCGACGGCCGAGCCCCCGAGAGTGGGTTGATCTTCGATGCAGCTGGCAATCTTTACGGCACCACCGCTCTGGGCGGCAATGGTCAATGGGGAAGTGTCTTTCAACTCACGCCACGTGCGGGGAAGAGCGGAAACTGGACGCGAAACGTGCTGTATTACTTTCAAGGCGGAAGCGATGGCAACGATCCACAGGCTAGCTTGCTCCTCCTCAACGGCGCGCTTTACGGCACAACCAACGGCGGCAACTCCACCTGCGCAGTACAGAGCGGCGCGAGTTGCGGGACGGTCTTCAAGATCATCCCGTGAGGAACTCTAACCAGCAACGACAACTTCCGCATCGTCCAACAAACCGATACTCCATCTCTCGCCTTCGTCAGGCGAGAGATGATTTTCTAGTGGCGCAGCGCTTCCCCCACTTGCGCTGCATCAACGCTGCATTTTCCACAACTTCATGTGACATCCAACCTTGTCTCTGCGGCAAGAATTTTGCAATCATAGTCGAGGCCGCAACCACGGCTATAAGAGTAGCTTTGAGACGAAACGGTCCGATCTAAGTCCTTTGTTATCTAGATTATGACCTCTAAGTCCTTTAGAAGACGTATTTTGCGGAGAATTTCGCGCTAGCATGATGATTCTAAAGAGCGAGGGGGGAGGGGGATACCCCAGCTATTGCCGCTGTCACATTACTTTCTCAGCTAAGAGAGCGTCAGTCCAACCCGCGAATTCCGCATGTTAAAATAGAGCTTCCCATATGGCTATCATTCCACGCAGAAAGACCGTTACCGCTGTGGTTGGCGGAGTGCGCGTTGGCTCGGATGCACCGATTGTTGTGCAGTCCATGACCAATACCGACACGGCCGATATTCCTTCGACCGTGCAGCAGTGCGCCGCGCTCGCTCGCGCGGGCTCGGAACTGGTTCGCGTTACGGTCAACAACGAAGAAGCGGCGGCGGCGGTCCCGCACATCGTCGAGCAACTCGACAAGCAGGGACTGCGCGTGCCCATCATTGGCGACTTCCACTACAACGGCCACATTCTGCTGACCAAGTATCCGGAGTGCGCGCGCGATTTGGCGAAATACCGCATCAATCCCGGCAACGCCAGCATTGGCAAGACCGGTGACTCGAATTTTCGCACCATGATTGAAGTCGCGGTGAAATATAACAAGCCGGTGCGCATCGGCGTGAATTGGGGATCGCTGGATTCTGCGTTGCTGACGCGCATGATGGACGAGAACTCGCTGCTCGCCGAACCGAAAGATGCCCGCGAAGTGACCATGGAAGCGATGGTCGTGAGCGCGTTGAATTCCGCCGAACTGGCGCAGAAATTCGGCTTGCGTCCCGACCAGATTATTCTCAGCGCGAAAGTCAGCGGCGTGCAGGATTTGATCGACGTCTACCGCGAGCTGGCCGCGCGTTGTAAGTATCCGCTGCATCTTGGATTGACCGAGGCTGGCATGGGCGCGAAGGGCGTGGTCGCATCCGCCGCAGCCATGGGCGTGGTTTTGCAGGAAGGCATCGGCGACACGATCCGCGTTTCGCTGACACCCGCTCCGCTCGGCGACCGCACCGAAGAAGTTCGAGTGGCCCAGCAGATTTTGCAATCGATGGGCATTCGCAGCTTCACGCCGCAGGTTACGGCCTGCCCCGGCTGCGGACGCACTACCAGCACTTTCTTCCAGGAGATGGCCGAGCAGATTCAAACGTATCTGCGCGAGCAAATGCCGTCATGGAAGGGCCGCTACGTGGGCGTCGAGGAGATGAAGCTGGCGGTAATGGGCTGCGTGGTCAACGGCCCTGGCGAATCCAAGCACGCCAACATCGGCATCTCCCTGCCCGGCACTTTCGAAGAGCCCAAAGCCCCCGTTTATGTGGATGGGCGTCTGTTCACCACGCTCAAGGGCGACCGCATCGTTGCGGAGTTCATCGGAATCCTCGACGAATATGTCGACTCACACTACGCCGCGCGGGTAGTCGCCGAAAAAGATAGTGCTCAAGAAGAAGCGCCTGTGCGGGTTTAGATCGCCCGCTGGCGAATGTTACGAGCGCCGTATCATAGAACCTGCATGTCTTTCCCCATCAAAATCTGCAGTGTCTGCGAGGAGGAGTTCGAGCTGAAGCCGGATAAGCCCGGTTTCGCCGACCGCTGCCCGGCGTGCAGCACTCCAGAGACAGCGACTCCCACGACTCAGCGCCGCATGGACGCCGACGAGCGCAAGACTGTGAGTGAAGCGAACGAGGCTCGCAGACAGGCTATGCGTGATCTCTTGTATCGCAAAGGATAGCTAATTGCTGCCCAAGGTATCGCCCACTCTGCATAGAAGCTTTGGAAGGGCGTGAATGACAAGACACGCAGCGAAGCCATCCGCGCATATTGAGGTCATCCGCGCCACACCGGGGCAAGAGCCGATCCTGGCTAACCTGCTTCAGTTGTACGCTCACGATTTCAGCGAGTTCCACGATCTAGATCTGGGGGCGGATGGCCGGTTCGGCTACAAGCATCTTCCACTTTATTGGAGCGAGCCTTGCCGACATCCGTTTCTTGTCAGAATAGATAGCAAACTGGCAGGCTTTGTTTTAGTGAAGAAAGGATCGGAAGTCTCTGGCTCTGAGACTGTCTGGGATATGGCTGAGTTCTTTGTGATTCGGAGATACAGGAGACGTGGAATTGGAACTCAAATAGCGCATGAAGTGTGGAGGCGGTTCCCGGGGCCCTGGGAAGTTCGCGTGATGCAGTCGAATGTTGCGGCGTACCATTTTTGGCAGCGTGCCATTTCGACATTTACGGGTGAGGCGATCGATCCCGTTAGCATCGAGAAAGATGGCGAGTGCTGGAACTGTTTCTCATTCGAATCCAACGCATCGCTTTAAACACGTGGATGAAGCGGCGCTTCGCCAATTGCGTTCAGGAAGCGTCCCGATTGCGCCTGTTACAACTGGCAGACGATCCCCGGCGCGGCGACTTGGCAACGAACTCCGCTGTGAGATTAAAACTGCCAAACGTGATCTACCTATTGACTGAGCAGATATTCCAGAATTATTTGGCACTTCATTGCCCGGTCAGCAAAAAGACTGGATTTTGCGGCGGCGGTTCGCCGTTCGATTGCGCTGCGCCCGCGCTGAATGGTGCAGGCAGATCGTAGACCAGCCTGTCTGGCGTATTGCTGCCGCCGGTGCTCAGCGTGCTAGTCGTCGTGTTGATAATCGCCACTGATCCGCCGTCGCAGATGCTGGCATAGGCGCGGCTGCCGTCTTCTGCCGCAGCCGCTGACATACGGAAGCGCGCTGTGGCAGGCGTGTACGGGAGTGGGAACACCGGAGCGCAGAATGCGACGGGCGCCACCGCGAACCCGGAGGTCACCGGAGCGGTCGTGGGCAACAGCGGAAACACGGTGGTCTTCACCGCCAGGCTGCCAGCGTCGAAAACCGTAACTTGAGGAATCACACATCCGGCCGCCGTCACATTGGGGTCGGGACAAGGCGATCCTGCTGCCGCCGTGACGTAACTGGCCACATAGAAGCGGCTGCCATCGGGCAAGGCCGTAACTGACACCGGCATCACGGAAGAGTAAGAACACGTAGCGCTGATACAGGGCGTGGTGCCCGCAGGGATCGGTGGAGCGGAAATGGTAATCGCTCCAGTTGTGCTTCCCAAGGGCGTCGGCGGATCGGTAGCGGCGTCGAAAACATAAACCGCGGCCGCGCTAGGATTGGTCACATACAAACGATTGCGGCTCTTGTCATAGAGCACGAAGTTCGCGCCGGCTCCGCCGACAGACTGGTTCGACACAACCGTGTTCGTATCGGTGCGGATGGTGTATAGCTGGCCGTCGCCCTGCGTGATCACGTAAATACGCAGGCCATCGGGGCGAGCCACGGCCCAGACCGGCGTGGTGCCGACTGCGATGGTCGCCAGCGTCGACATGTCGGTGGGGGAAAGATCCGTAACCGTATTGCTGCCCTGGTTGGCGACGTAAAGATTCTGGCCGTCAGAAGTCTCGGCTAGTGCCACGGGATTTGTTCCGACCGTTCCACTCAGCCCAACTTGGTTCGACGCGAGGTTGAGCGAGGTGACGGAGTTCGTCCCATAGTTCGCCACGTACATGCTACTGGACTGGCTGGTGTTCACGAAAACCGGCAGTGATCCGTAGGGCAGCGAGAACGTCACGGGCGTGCCCAAGCCAGTCGCAGTAGTGCTGGCCGCAGCCGGACTGAATGTGGTGACTACGTCGGCATCGCCAGAGAACAGACTGCCTGCGCTGGCTACAAAAATCCGCGAATTGTTGGGAATAATAGCAGCGTGCGTCGGATTGACTCCCATGTTGGCTACGCCGATAGTTGTATCGCCGGCGACATCGATCTGCAACGCGGTGCCAGGGGTGAACGGCACGTTAGCGCTGATGCCAAATACCGCATGAAAATTCGCCGGATTGGGCGGAGTGGTATTCACCGGAATCACTACCGGGCGGTACACCTGACCGCAAGAAATCTCGAGCCATACTGCCAGCACCAACGCCGCCAGCACGCCCACACGTCGGAAACTCATCGGCACCCCGAAGACATTGTTCTCATTCTGATTGATTCAGACCGAAGCAATTATTGTAACGATTGCGGACCATCCGCGCTAGCGATGGAGACGCATGCGCGCCCAAATTCTTCACCACGAAGGACACGAGAGTACACAAAGGTAAAATTCGTAAGATCTGCTTTGTGAACCTTGCTTGTCCTTAGTGGTGAATCACGCTTTTTACATTCCTCAGCAGGGATGCCGAGGACTCACGAAGAGATGCCCCGACCGGACTAGATCGGGGCGTCCACCTAGCGGCTCCGCTTCGATCGCGCGGTGGCAGTCGCGGTTACTGCAGCCGCGGGCTCCTCTGATGTCGCTGTAGCCGCCGGCTTTTTCTTGCCTTCCATCTGCGCCAGACTCTGCTTAAGCGCGGCCATCAGATCGACCACCGGGGCCAGTTTCTTCGGTTTCTCCACCTCGGCGACCTCTCCGCCTTCGAGCTTGGTTTCAATCAGTTTCTTCAAGTTCTCCTGAAAGGAATCCTTGTACTTTTCTGGATCCCACTCATCGGCCAGCGCCTCGATCAACTGGTGCGCGACTTTCACTTCAGCTTCTTTCAACTCAACATCCGGCGCACCGAAGCCTTCAACTTTGCGCACTTCTTCCGCGTAGTACATCGTATGCAGCATCATTCCACCTTCGTGCGGACGCAGAAAAACGGTGTACTCGCGGTTGTGCATCGTGATCTTCGCGATGGCAACGTATTCGCTCTCTTCCAGCGCCTTGGTCAGCAGCGCATAGGGCCGTCGGCCAGCCTCTTCCGGCATCATATAATACGACGACTCGAAGTACACGGGATCGACTTCGCTGGTCTTCACGAACTCGAGAATCTCCATGGTCTTGGCGGTCTGCGGCTCAATCTTCTTGATCTCGTCGGGCTCGATGATGATGTACTCATCCTTGCGGAATTCGTAGCCCTTAACGATCTCGTTGCGATCGACAACCGCGCCATCCGCCTGGCAAACGTATTGCTGCTTGAGCCGCGACTTGTCGGTGCGATGCAGCATGTTGAAAGAAATACCGGAGCTGCGCGCGCCCGAAAACAAACGCACAGGCATGGAGATGAGTCCAAAAGTTAAGTGACCAGACCAAACCGAAGCTGCCATAATCCCTCTCGCTGACCGGGATGCTAATGCGTCCCGGCAATTGCACCACAAACCACTCTAACTCGTCCAGAACTGCGAGTTTAGCCTACAAAGTAAGGTTGGATGCACAAATCTTGGGCATGGGGAACCGAAATGCGAAGCCGCATGCAATGGGGTTGGGCACGTGGAAGCCCTAGGGGTTGTGGTTAACTGAGCAGGCTCCGATTTCCACCGATTCCTGCCAAGGTTTTGTCATTTTTGACACTATAGTAAATTTTCTATATTGTGTGATTGAGGTGTAGTTTGGACAGGCTTAAGCCTCCGGTACTACGGCCCGTTGTCTGGCTCGGGGACTCGAAGAGGAACCTTCGGGATTTTCCGGATGGCGCACAGAAGTTGATGGGGGACGAGCTTCAGCTTATCCAGTTTGGCGGTATGCCCAAGGACGCCAAGCCTTTCCAGGGTGTCGGCAGCGGCGTTGTTGAGATTGCCCTGAGCTATGCCTCGGACGCCTACCGCGTCGTGCTGACGCTACCGATCGGCAGCCGGATTTACGTTTTGCACGCCTTTCAGAAGAAATCGAAGAGAGGCATTGCAACCCCAAAGCGGGACGTTGACCTAATCAAGAAACGATACGCAGAAGCACAGGAGTTGGCACATGAGTACGAAAAAACGAAAACCAATTGAATTCGAAGATGGATCCGGAAACGTCTTCGCAGATCTGGGCCTCAAAGATGCCGACCAACTTCTGGCGCGGGCGCAGATCGGATTCCATGTCTTCAAAATCCTCGAAGAGAAGAAGCTGAAACAGCGCGAAATCGCCGAAGTCTTGGGCATCGCGCAGCCCGACGTGTCGCACCTGATGAACGGCCATTTCAGCCGCTTCACCACCGATAAGCTGCTCGATTTTCTGAAACGGCTTGACCGGAAAGTGACGATCGAGGTCAGCCCTCGCCACAAAGGCGAACCCTACCAGCAGGTGACCTTTTCTCCGTGAGGCTTTAGCCAAACATTATGGGATGTTTGTATCTGAGATCGGTCGTTCGGAAACCTGCTAGGCGCGGCGTAGACTTGTCGCGCCTTATGCGCTTCCCCCGCAAAGGAGACCTGTGAGCCTTGTTGCGATCTACGAGATTCGTTGTCCAAATGGGCACACCATTGAACTGCCTGAAACCATCCTTGAAGGAATAATTCGCCATCTGCGAGGGTCATATACGGGCGAACCCGTTCTAAACTTTGTATGCTCCGAGTGCAAAACTGCATTTCATTTCGACTATCAGAAAAGGGAACCTGCGGGATGGACTGACGCACCGCGTCAAATCTCAGAGTTCCACGTATTGAGCGTTCAAAGCAGATGCGATGGTAGCAACTGCATACACCACGTAGTACTGGTCGCAGTAAGGAGCCGCGATAAAACCGAGCAGTCAATCCTCCTAGAAACGATAGAGTGGGACGTTTCTGGGATAACGTGCAAAAGCGGCTACCGGGCGCTGCCGATTGGGACGCCAAAGCGGTCAGGGATTCAATTTTTGACCGGGGACTTCTAATCATTGCTCACCGTTTCAGCAGCAACACGTAGTTAAGACACTACCCGTCGGGGAAATGGGCCAGCCCGCCCGCCCAACAAAGCTTTGATGCACAAAACCTGGGCAGGCGGAATCGAAAGCAAAAGCCCGATGGAGTGGGGTCGGCCAGAAGCCAGCTCAAGGGGTGGTAGTTAGAAGAAGGGTGCGTCCCCCGGTCCCCGCTACGTGCGGCGGTGGAGCGTTTTGCCGTTCCCGAATCAGAATTGAAAAGAGATTGCGGCCCAGAGTTTCATTGACACCGATTCGGCTGTCAGGCTAGCATTGCCAAAATCAGACGGGAACGCCGCACTCGTTGTTAGATTTATTGGCAAGGGGCTCCTTACCTAGGTCGGCGATCAGAAAAACTTCAGAGTTTCAAACTTGGGGGAGAAGTGTATGAAAATCCGCTCTGGCTGCGTATGCGCCTTCATACTGATTTTCCTGTCGTCGTTGTTCGCATTTGTCCCTCGGGCATCTGCGCAAGGTCACGTCGTCGACCAACCCGGTGTCCCAACTAAGCTGCATCGAAAGGCAGCGAACGCCCGCCAATCGATGGGCTTGGCGCCAGCTTCTGCCTATAGAGTCCTGTACAACTTTTGCACTGCGCTGGGATGCAGTGACGGCGTGTTTCCCCCATCTGGTCTGATCCAGGATGTTGCGGGTAACTTGTACGGCACGACCGTGAATGGCGGTATTTTTACCGTTACATGCTCGGGGGGAGGCTGTGGAACGGTGTTCAAGGTGGACACCGCGAATCACTATTCAGTGCTCTACACTTTCTGCTCTGCTGCGAACTGCACAGATGGAGGGAGCCCCTACGCCGGTCTTATCCAGGACGCCGCGGGCAATCTGTACGGCACCACAAGTAGCGGAGGTGCGCACGGCGGTGGCACGGTGTTCAAGTTGGACACGGTCGGCCAGGAAACGGTGCTCTACAGTTTCTGCTCGGTTGCGCTCTGCGCGGACGGGGAGTCCCCACTGGCCGGTCTGATCCAGGACTTAGCGGGCAGCCTGTACGGCACCACCTATACCGGAGGCGCTCACGGCGGTGGCACCGTATTCAAGTTGGACAACACGGGTCATGAAACCGTGCTCTACAGCTTTTGCAGGGTGGTCCAGAGTTTGGCCTGCACGGACGGGCAATGGCCCTCCGCAGGTCTGATCCAGGACGCCGCAGGTAATTTGTACGGCACCACCGCGGGCGGAGGAGCCAACCACCTCGTTACTGGCCAAGGTTGGGGCACAGTGTTCAAGCTGGACAACACCGGTCACGAAACGGTGCTCTACAATTTCTGCTCTGCGGCGAACTGCACCGACGGGTCGGTACCCACAGCCGGTCTGATTCAGGATGCTGCGGGCAACCTATACGGCACCACACAATCCGGGGGTGCGAACTCTGACGCTGACCTTGGGGCCGGTGGTGGCACGGTGTTCAAGCTGGACAGCACCGGCCACGAGACTGTCCTTTACAGCTTCTGTTCTGCAGCCAACTGCGCGGACGGGGAGACTCCCGCAGCCGGTCTGATCCAGGACTCCGTGGGCAACCTGTACGGCACCACCGTGCATGGCGGGACTCCTCTCCCTGATTGCTTGGGCGGGAACTGCGGAACGGTGTTCAAACTGGACAATACGAGTCTGGAAACGGTCCTCTACAATTTTTGCTCGGCTTCGATCTGTGCTGATGGGCAGCACCCCTTTGCTGGCCTCATCCAGGACGCCTCGGGCAACCTGTACAGCACCACTCAGGGAGGGGGAGTAACCGGTGGTGGAACCGTGTTCAGGTTGGCGACGCGAACTACTCCCACAATTACGCTAACCTCCAGCGCGAATCCTTCGTTCGTGGACCAGAGCGTGACGTTTTCTGCGACGGTGACCGGAAGTGGCATGACGTCGACCGGCTCGGTAACTTTCGAAGAAAATCAGGCAGCCGTGGGGACGGTAACGCTGTCGGGCGGACAAGCCGCGTTCCCGATCACGTTTACGCAACGCGGCACCTTGCCGATCACCGCCAGTTATTCGGGGGACCTGAACTACAACCCCGTGAACTCGACGCTGCTGAAGCAGGCGGTGAATCAGTACCCGACCACTAGGCGGTGTTGCGGCGATGACTTCGTCGACGTTGGCTCCGGGAAGTTACGCCATGACCGCGACCTACAGCGGCGACACGGAGCATGCGGCGAGCATATCGACTACGCTCACGCAGGTGGTGAATGATGCCACTTCGGCGACGACGCTTGCGTCGTCGCTTAACCCGGCGAAATCCGGGCGGACCGTAAGATTCACGGCCACGGTGACGTCATCGACAGCCAAGCCGACGGGGACCGTGACTTTTAAGGATGGCAGCACAGTGCTGGGTACAGGAAATCTTGGGAATGGCCAGGCGAACTTCAATACGTCAACCCTTAGTGTTGGTTCGCACAACATCATGGCGGTCTATGCCGGAAACGCGGACATTACCGGAAGTACGTCATCGGTGCTGGTGCAGGTTGTGAACTGAACGGTTTCTGCGGGACCGCTTCTGGGGAACGAATTCCAATAACACATATATACCGGTGCTTCGGTTACCATTGAACTACCGTAGTATCCGACCGCCCTATGAAGCATGTCCTGCTTGGTTTAGCCCTATTTGCCAGTTCCGTGGCCGCGCAGGAAACATCCGCCCCCGCCGTCGCCACCCTCCAGACCCCGTCCCGGCATTTCGACCATATTCTGGTCATCGTGCTGGAGAACCAGGCTTATGTGAATGCGATCAAGGATGACTACCTGAAGCAGTTGGCGAGAGAGGGAGCGAACTTCACCGACTTCCACGGCGTGGAGCATCCGTCGTATCCCAACTATCTGGCGATGATCGCTGGCAGCACCTTCGGCATGCGCGGGATATTTGGCGATTGATGCCCAGAAGTATGCCCGCAAACATGTTCCCTTCATGAGCTTTAAAAAGATTCAGAGCCAGAGCTATAAGAATGTCATCGGAGTCGATACGAAGGATCCGCACAACACATTCGTCACCGACGTGGAGAATTCCAGAAAAGATCCAAAGGATTCCAAATACAAGCCGCTTCCCTCTTACATGTTTTATTCCCCAAATATGGACGATGACGGCCACGACACGAACTTGGGCACGGCCTCGACGTGGCTAAAGAATTTTCTGGAGAACTGGTTTCCGCCCGACGCCAGAAAAGGCACCCTGATCGTCGTTACGTTTGACGAGGCCTACGCGCCGGAAAAAGCCAGCAATCACATCTACACGGTTTTCTTAGGAGACATGGTGAAGAAGGGTGCCGTGAGCCGTCGCTATACGCATTTCGACATGCTGCGCACGATCGAGGCTAATTTCGGCATACAGCCGATGAACTACGGCGACACCAAGGCCAGTGTGATTCCCGACATCTGGAACTGACAGCGAAATTATTTGAGAGTCCAGAGTGCGACGTTGGATGTCCAAAGAGCGGAGGCACTATGACCGACCTGCAATATCCCATCGGCAAGTTTCACTTCGACGGCTCTCTTGGCGAAGAACAGAAACAGAAATGCATCGACGACATTTCCCGCGCGCCCGCGGATATGCGCGCGGCCGTCTCGGGTTTGTCAGAAGCGCAACTGGACACTCCGTACCGTCCCGGCGGATGGACCGTCCGCCAAGTCACGCACCATGTTCCCGACAGCCACATGAATGCCTATATTCGATTCAAGCTGGCACTCACCGAAGACGAGCCGACAATCAAGCCCTACGAGCAAGGACGCTGGGCGGAGTTAGCAGACAGCAAGTCGACTCCGATTGAAGTTTCTTTGACCATGGTCGATTCCCTGCATGACCGGTGGGTTCGCCTGATGCGTTCGATGAAGCCTGAGGACTGGAAACGCTCTTTTCGCCATCCCGAACTCGGATTGGTCAGTTTAGAAAAGAATGTTGCGCTTTATTCCTGGCACGGACGTCATCACGTGGCGCACATCACGGGACTGAGAGAACACAGCGGTTGGTAAAGGAAACTCAGGTAATTCCCACCCTCCACACCAGATAGCTGCTGGCCTCACGCAGCACCGCGAATAATCTCTGCACCACGCTGTGCGGCTTCGATCCCGGACGGGGTGCGACATACACGGGCCCGACGCCTTCGTGTTCCAGCAATTTGCGAATGCGGAAGACATGATACGCATCGCTGACGGCAACGCAGCTGCGCAGGCCATTCGCCTGCATGATCACGGCCACGCGCACCGCGGACTCCGAGGTATCACGTCCCTGAGTCTCCGCGATCAGACTGCGTTCCGGCACTCCTTGCCGGATGAGATAGTCGCGGCCACGACGATAGCGTCCGCCTGCTGTACTTCCTGAAGCGACGCCGTGTGAACGACCCGAAGACCAGTAACCGCCAGGAAGGCGATCACCGAGAGCGCAACCAATGCCAGCAGACGAAGCCCCCAGCTGTGGGACGTCCGCTGGTTGGCGTCGGCGGGGCTCATCCTCAGTCGAAAAGGCTGGAAATCTGCTCGGAGGGAACTGCACCTTCCCGGATAATGCGCCAGCGTCCATCTTCGTCGCTGAGATCGACAATGGTGGAAGCAACCACGCGCGGCGAAATGCCGCCATCGACAATGATGTGGATGCGCTCGTGCAGTTGCTCACGCACCTGCTCAGCGCTGGTACATTCCGAAGCTCCACTCAAGTTGGCTGACGTCGCCGTGATCGGAATCGCCGCCGCGGCCACAACCGCCAGTGGAATCTTGGCGTGGGGCACGCGCAGCGCGACGTTGCCAGTGTTTGCGGTCACCTTGAGCGGCAACCGCGACCCAGCTTTTACGATGATGGTCAGCGGTCCGGGCCAAAATTTGCGCGCCAAAACATAAAATTGCTCAGGCAGCGACTTTGCCAACTCTTCCGCCTGGTCAATGCTCTCGATCAGCAACGACAACGGCTTGTGACGCGAACGCGTCTTGATCTCATAGACCATGTCGACGGCGCGCAAGTTGAAGGGATCAGCAGCCAGACCATAAAACGTGTCCGTAGGCATGCCCAGAACCTCGCCGGATCGGATCTGGTCGGCGGCGTATTTCACCAGGGACAATTCAGGATTCTCACTATTGATTTTGACGATCTCGGCGCGCACGGGCTCCCTTCCTGCGGATCGGACTGTAGTTTATTCGACTGTGAAAGCTATCATAATACGGCAAGACACATCGAGGTGTGCCAGCAGCGTATCATGCAGTCACGGCCATCCCGTTGAAAAATATGAGTCGCACGTCAGAAACTGCGCCCAGCGCCCAGCACCGCCTTCGCCGCATCGAGGGCCGCCACAATGCTCTGGTGAAGGACCTACGCCAGGCATTCGCCCGCGCCGAACTTACCGACACGGGTGAATGTGCCATTGAAGGCACGCGCATTATCGAGGAGGCGATCCGCAGCGGGCTGCGTTTTCGGGCTGTGTTCTTTCGCGAGTCCTCACAAGACCGTGCTACGCGGCTCCTGCCGCAGCTCGGCACCCACGTCGATACGCTGCTTCTGCCGGACAAGCTCTTTGATGACGCGGTCCCCAGCGACAGCCCGCAAGGCGTGGCCGCACTGGTCCGCCTGAAAGAATTTTCGCTCGACGATCTGCTCGAACGTCTACAGGTTGGTCCTATTATCGTCGCCGCCGGCCTGCAAGATCCCGGTAATCTGGGTACCATCCTGCGTTCGGCAGAAGCTTTTGGCAGCGCCGGGGTCATTCTGGGAGAGGGCACGGTGAGCCCGCTTAATTCGAAAGTAATTCGCGCCTCGGCCGGCTCAGTGTTCCGGCTGCCCGTCATCGTCGCGAAATCTGCAGGCGGAATGGAGAAAATTTTAGCGAAACTTCGAGCCCAGGGCGTGCGCCTTATCGCGACGTCCTCGCACAAAGGCGCTCCGCTCGATCAGGCGGATTTGTCGAGAGCAGTCGCTGTATTTATCGGGAGCGAAGGCTCCGGCATTCCGCGGACTTTGCTGGCGCAACTGGATGAAACCGTAGCCATCCCACACACGCCGCAAGTTGAAAGTTTAAACGCCGGTGTCGCGGGGAGCATCGTATTATACGAAGCGGCGAGGCAACGAAAATAAGGCGCTTCACCACAGAGACACATAGACACATAGAAAACCAAAAGGAAAATACCTGTAAGAAGTTTTTCTCTAGCATTTGTTTGGGTTTTCTCTGTGCCTCTGTGTCTCTGTGGTGAAATGTTTGAATGAATCTGTTCCAGCCCATTCCGAATGCCGCCAGCGCGGCTGACAAAACCCGTCCGCTAGCTGATCGCATGCGTCCGCGCACGCTGGAAGAATATGCCGGACAGGAACATCTGATCGGCCCCGGCAAGCCACTGCGCACGCAAATCGAACGCGACGATATGGGTTCGCTGATCTTCTGGGGACCACCCGGCACAGGCAAGACGACCCTCGCCAAGATCATCGCCAGCATGACCAAGGCAGAGTTTATCGAGTTCTCTGCCGTGTTGGCCGGGATCAAAGAGATCAAACAGGTCATGGCCGACGCCGAACGCGCCCGCCAGTACGGCACCCGCACGATTGTTTTCATTGATGAAATTCACCGTTTCAACAAGGCCCAACAGGATGCCTTTCTGCCTCATGTAGAGAAAGGCAATATCCGTCTGATTGGCGCCACCACTGAGAATCCGTCATTCGAGATCAACTCGGCGTTGCTCTCGCGCTGCCGCGTCTATGTGTTGAAACCGCTCACGGAAGACCAGATCGTAGACCTGTTAAAGCGCGCGCTCAATAACAGCGAACACGGCCTCGGAAATATGCACGTCACCGCGCCGGACAATGTGCTTAAGAAGATTGCCAGCTATACCAGCGGCGACGCCCGTAGCGCGTACAACGTGCTCGAGGTCGCCGCCGGATTGGCTCGTGGGCCCGGTGGCAATCAATCCGACGCACAGATAACCGACGACATCGTCCGCGATGCGCTTCAGAAACGCATTCTGCTCTACGACAAGACCGGCGAAGAGCATTACAACCTGATATCGGCGCTGCACAAATCGGTGCGCAACAGCGATCCCGACGCCGCCCTGTACTGGCTTGGCCGCATGCTCGAAGCTGGAGAAGATCCGCTCTACGTCGCGCGCCGCGTAGTGCGCATGGCTGTCGAGGACATTGGCCTCGCCGATCCCAATG
>WNFI01203392.1_pt2 | contig 18798 bp, 18 predicted proteins | sample 5400471 | NCBI WGS metagenome assembly WNFI01 (sample SAMN13153348, study PRJNA577476) | soil metagenome | isolation source: 100 cm saprolite on Douglas fir-dominated hillslope | place: USA:California | collected 2013-09-17 | reverse complement strand
GTCGTGCGCTTCCAGGTTCCTTACGGTGGCACAGCGCCTCCAGACGACACAACCTGCGAAACTTGGCAGCCGATGGGCAACTAGTGGTTTGGTTTCGGATCAGTGGGGGGGGAGCTTCGGCTTCTCCCCATTTTTTTAGCTGCGCTTGGTGGAGATCGTAGCGTGTTTGTTTGCAACGGAAATCGGACGATGATATGGACCTCCATAGAAAACCCGGCGGAAGGAACCACACCAGGCGTTCTCAATCCGGCTTTAGCCTCATTGAATTGCTCATCGTCGTGGCCGTCATTCTGACTCTTGCCTCTATCGCCGTCCCCAACTACCTCTCCGCGCGAATGGCGGCGAACGAGGCTTCCGCCGTCCAGAGCGTACGGACGATCACTTCGGCAGAAACCGCTTATGCGGCGACTTTTTCCAACATCGGGTACTCAGCCAATCTTTCCGATCTGAGTGAAGGCAGTTCAACGCCATGTACCCTCGCACCGACGCAAGCTTGCCTCATTGACACCGTGTTGGCAAGCGGCACGAAGTCTGGCTACCTCTTCACCTACGTTCAAGACACCACCAACACACCTTCGTCCGGTTACAAGGTGAACGGAGACCCACTCAAGAGAGGGTCGTCGGGCAGCCGCAGTTTTTATACGGATCAGCCGGGCGTAATCCGCTATAATTCCACGAAGCCGGCAGGCCCGAATGACCCCGTGGTCTGAAGTTCAAGACGCACCGCCAACCGCGTAATTCCTCTCCGAAACTGCTAAAATTGACAGTTGTGTGCCCGCTTTGGCTGATCGTTAGCCTTGTTATGTTGGTTTCTCCATCTGCGTCGACTGACGCAAAGGCTGCAGTAGCGCGCCTGGAAGCTGCCTATCGGCAGGCTCGTACGCTGCAAGCAACGTTTCTGCAGCGCTATACGGAGAATGGTCGCATCGTGCGCGTGGAGGCCGGAACCGTTTACTTTCGCCGGCCAGGCAAGATGCGATGGCAATATGAGTCGCCCGAAAAGAACATATTTCTCGTTGACGGTAAGTTCGCCTGGTTTTATGTTCCCGCTGACCACACGGTGACGCGAATCCCTGCCAAAAAGAGCTCCGATTGGCGCACCCCGCTGGCTCTCTTGGCCAATGAGATGAAAATTTCGCGCCTCTGCGCAAGTGTGGAGCTTGCGACGGCCTGGAAGCCCGAAAATCGAGACGCCACCGCACTCCATTGCGTACCACGTGGGTCGGTAGCAGACCAGACGTCCGCGGCAGGCAGCCACTCGGCTGGTGATGAAGCCGCAGGAGTTGGCGATGACGTATTTTTTGAGGTCGCGGGCGGCACAGGGGATCTTCTTCGCGTTGTCATTCGGCAATCCGGCGGCGTTTCCGTGGAATTTCAATTCAAAGATTGGCGCAGAGATTTCCCCGTGGCCGACTCTTTCTTTCGTTTTGATGTTCCGGTCGGCGTAGTCATTGAGAACGGGGAGTTGCCCGGCGTGCGAACGCCCAAGACCGAGTGATTTCTGTGGATAGGAGTTCCCGTGTCCTGAAGAGGACAGCCAACCTATGGTAGCTACCCAGCATATCAGCTAGATGAGGTAAACTGGATACCTATGGCTGAATTTGTCTGCCGCGTGGCGGATGCCGAAGGACGTGTCTTTTCGCACGTGGAACCCGCGAGTTCACGGGGCGGCTCGGACTTCCTCATTCTCAACCAGCAATTCAACACCCTGATCAAAGCCGGTCTGCCGATCTTGAAATCTCTGGATCTCTTGGCCACCCGCGCCTCCTCGCCGAAACTCCGGCCGATCATCGGCGAGATGCGTGACCGGGTTCGGGAAGGGAAGTCGCTTTCGGAGGCTGTCGCCGAAGCCGGCGTTTTTTCCAAGGTATATTCGACGGCCATCCTTGCTGGAGAAAAGAGCGGCAATTTGCCGGGTGTTCTTGACTACTACATTGCCTATCAGCGGGTCAGTACGGGCGTCCGCAAAAAGATTCTGGCCACGCTGGTCTACCCCGTATTGTTAATCAGCGTGGCGATCATCATCGTGACTTATCTGGTCACCGGGGTGATCCCTAAGTTTGCCCTGCTCTACCACGACTTGAACGTGCAGCTCCCCGCCCCCACGCGATTGTTGATCGCCTTGACGGTTGATTATCGCAATGCCTTTCTGGGCGCTGTTTTTTTGCTGGCGCTGGCCGCCGGCAGCGTTTTCCTGTGGTCCCGTACCGAAGAAGGCGGAACGGCTTTCGATCGTTTCAAGTTCCGCCTGCCGGTGATTGGTGACACGCTCCTCAAATTTCAAGTCGCACAGTTCTCACGCACACTTTCGACGCTGTTGACGGGCGGCACGCCCCTGGTGGCCGGACTCCAAACGGCGAGCGATGCCATCACCAGCAAATTGCTCCGTTCCACGGTTGGCCAGGCAACGCAGAGGGTGCGCGAAGGTGAATCTCTGCACGGGGCGCTGGCTTCCAGTGGCGTCATGCCGGAACTGGCGCTGGATATGATAGAGGTCGGCGAATCCAGCGGCGCGCTTTCCCCCATGCTGAACAGCGTGGCTGAGTTTTATGAGGAAGAGGTCAACTTGCGTTTGACGGCGCTGGTTTCGCTCATCGAGCCCGTTCTTCTGATTTTCATGGGATTGTTGGTTGCGTTTATTCTAATTTCGCTATATTTGCCCATCTTTTCTTTCTCCATCACAGGGACGGCAAAGTAAGGGATCATGGCCACCATGGAACAACTTCCGCCAACGCCCGGGCTGCCCGGCGACGGTGACGAACAGCACGAACGCGAGTTCGCTCGCAAACTCGCGGAAAGATACCGCTTCGCATTCATCGACCTCCGGGAGCAGAGGATCGATCCGGAATTGTTCAGGACCATCCCCGCCGACTTGATGTTCCGCTACAACTTCGTGCCGCTCGAACAGAACAACAACGTTTTGGCCATCGCGGCGGCGGACCCCGGCCAGGTGCAGATGAGCGATGAGCTGCCGCTCCTGCTGGGCAAGAAACTCTTGATTCGCGTCGCTACCGCCCGCCAGATCGGCGACCTGCTAAAACGCACCGAGCAATCGCAGCGCGTGCTCGAGCAAGCCACCGAAGCTTTCACTCTTCAGACTTCCAAGGAAGAAGAGGAAAGCGAGGAGACGATTTCCGGCGACCGTTTGACTCGCGATAGCACGGCCAGCCCGGTGGTGCGCCTTGTGGAGACCATTATCTTCACGGCGCTGGAGCGCCGCGCCAGCGACATCCACATCGAAGCGCGTGACTCCGAAGTCGCCGTAAAATACCGTATCGACGGTGTCCTGCAGCATGCCATGCAGCCCATCGCCAAAGAATGGCATTCCACGGTTCTCTCGCGCATCAAAGTGCTGAGCGATCTGGACATCGCGGAGCGCCGCGTTCCCCAGGACGGACGCTTCCGCGTGAAATACAAGGGGCGCTTCATTGATTTGCGCGTCTCCATTATGCCCGCCAGTCACGGGGAAGACGCGGTTCTCCGGGTCCTCGATAAGGAAACGCTTTCGGAAAAATTCTCGAGCCTGACTCTGGACGTGGTCGGATTCTCGGAGGAAGAAACCCGCCGTTTCCGGCGCTACATTCGAGAGCCCTATGGCATGGTCCTGGTTACCGGTCCCACGGGTTCCGGCAAGACCACCACGCTCTACGCGGCTATCAACGAGATCAAGAGCGACGAGGACAAGATCGTCACCATTGAAGATCCAGTGGAGTATCAGCTCCGCGGCATCACGCAGATCCCTGTGAACGAGAAGAAGGGTCTCACCTTTGCGCGCGGGCTGCGCTCCATCTTGCGCCACGACCCGGACAAGATCATGGTCGGCGAAATCCGCGACCAGGAAACCGCCCAAATCGCCATCCAGTCGGCGCTCACCGGCCACCTCGTTTTCACCACCGTCCACGCCAACAACGTCACCGACGTCATCGGCCGTTTCATCAACATGGGCGTTGAGCCTTACAACTTTGTCTCCGCCCTCAACTGCATCATGGCGCAGCGGCTTGTTCGCGTGATCTGCACAAACTGCAAGAAGTCCAAGAGGTATTCTTGCGAGGAATTAAAGGAAGCGGGCATCGATCCGGCGGTTTGGGGGAACGTCACATTTGCCGAGGGTGCCGGGTGCCTGGAATGCTCGGGCACCGGTTATCATGGCCGCACGGCGATTTGCGAATTGCTCGACTTGACCGACCGCATCCGGGAAATGATCGTGGATCGCCGGCCGACCTCGGAAATCAAGCGCGTCGCTTGCGAAGAGGGCATGATCACTCTGCGCGAGAGCGGGCTGGCCAAGATTCGCGCGGGCCACACGACCATAAAAGAGATTAACAAGGTGACTTTCGTTGAGTAGCAGCGCCGCATTCAAGCAGGGAATTTACCAGTTCGCGTGGGTGCGCCGGCTGGCGCGCTGGCTCGATGCCATGCCGCACCTCGCCTTAGCCATCGAAGTTGCGCCGGAGCGCGTGGCTGCGGCGCGCTGGAGCCGGACGGGTGCGCTGGATGGCTATGCCGTGGAACCGCTGCCTGTCGGAGCACTTATTCCCTCGGCCGTAGAAACCAACATTACAAATATCGCAGCCGTCAAAGCCGCGGTTGCCAACGTCTGCGACCGTTTGCGTTCCCGGGATGAAGATGTAGCCATGATCCTCCCCGACACCGTGATTCGCGTATTCCTGCAGCACTTCGAGGAATTCCCCCGCACGGCCGCCGAAGCTGTTCCGATGTTGCGATGGAAGCTGAAGAAAAGCGTGCCCTTCGAAGCCGATGAGACACTCATCTCCTACATGCGCCAGGCGCCGCGCGAAGCCGGCGTTGACGTGGTCACCGCGCTCGCCCGTTTTCGCATCGTCCGGGAATATGAATCCCTCGTCGAGGGCATCGGGCTGCGTCCTGGCGTCGTGCTGAGTTCTTCGCTTGCCGCCATCTCGCTCCTGGAAGACGGGAAGCCGACTCTCCTTGCGCGCGTCTCGGGTTCCGCACTGACCACCGCCATCGTGCGCCACGGCGTCTTATGCGGCTATCGTTGCACCGAACTGCCGGCGCCCGGCGCGAACCTCACCCCGCAGATGCTTCTCGAAGAGATTTTTCCGGTGGCGGCGTATTATCAGGACACCTGGCAGGAATCCATTCAATCCGTCCGCGTCGCCGGGCTTGACTCGCGCCTCGCCGAATTTGTCCGGCCTCTCGAGGATGAATTCCGTTGCGAGGTGCGTTCGCTGCTGCATTCCGCGGTTTCGGATGGCCGCATCAAAGAAGATGCCCGTCCACTGGCAGATCGCGAATTGGAGGGATTGATCGGTTTGGTGCTCCAGCGTGGTTAGCGTCGGTTTTTCCCGATTGAGGCAAATCCAGGTATGAAGGTTCGGCTCAACTTAGCGACCAAGGCGCTGGAAACCCACCGGCGGTTCCTGGTGGGTGCTGGTCTCACCACTGTCTTCGCCGGGCTCGCTCTTCTTGGGCTAGGATGGCACGTGTACTTGGCGCGCAAAGCCGATGCTGAGCTGCGCGCTCGGACAGAACGGATGCGCCAGGAGATGGCCAAGCTTGAAGTACAGCGCAAGGATCTGGAGCGTTACTTCAATCAGAAGGACATCGCCAATCTGCACGATCGCGCCTCCTTCGTCAATACCATTCTCGATGCGCGCAGCTTTAATTGGACGCTGATGTTCATGGATCTGGAGCGCATCCTGCCGGGCGGCGTGCGCGTCCTCAGCATCGAGCCGAAGCAGGTTGCGGGGCACGTGGAATTGAAGTTGAGTGTGGGCGCCACCAGCGACGAGGCAGAGCTGCAATTCCTGCACGCGCTCGAAGCATCGAAGGAATTCACGGAAGTGCAAGTGCAGAATGATCGCTCGCCTAACTTGACCGGCAACCAGAGTGGCGATCAAAAGGTCGTCCAGTTGACCACGCTCTATTCGAGGACTTGATGCGGCGCGATTTCACAGTGCGGAAACGAATCATTCTCGGCGGCGTGATCCTTCTCGTGCTTGCGGATGTCGGTCTGGCGGCGTACAGTTGGCAGCTTTCCTCCGCCCTGCAAATGCCCCAGCAACAGCGTGCCGTGGAATCAAAGCAGCACGATCTCCTGAAAGCCGATATCAAGCGCGCCCAAGATAAAGCTCAGGCTATTCGGCCGTCAAGGCTGAACTCGGTGCCATTGCCAGGAAGAGCGGAATTCACCTCGAGGATCTCTCTTACAAGCCCACGAAAATTGCCAACCGTGGGATGACGGAAGTCGCCATCGACGCCACTGTCAGCGGCGCTTATAAGAATGTGATTGGGTTTCTGAACGGATTGCAGCGCTCCGCCAATCTCTATGAAGTTGACTCTTTGACGCTTGCTCCGGAGAACACCAGCCAAGCGTCCGCGAACGTCATCAAGGTCGCGCTGCACCTCAAGACCTACTTTAGGACCGCGGGATGAAACAAAAGAAACAAGTCGTTGTGCTCGTAGTCCTTTTGCTGATCGCCGGCGTCATCTGGCTTTTGTATTTTGACCATGGCAAGCCGGTTGTGACCGCCGATGCAAGCTCCGCGATCCGGGATTATCGGCCGCTTGGGGTGGATAATCCTCAGCTCCATAACGACGGGGTCGACAAGGCCCGCAAGACTGAATACAGGAGCGGGGGACGGAATATATTTAGCCGCGAATTACCGCCTCCTCCGGTCCCAAAGCCTGACAAGAAGCATCTCGAGCCCCCGCCGCCTCCTCCACCGCCGCCTCCTCCGACGGTGTCGCCTCTCCCCGTGAAGTTCTTCGGCTATGGCACCGTTCCCAATGGCAAGTCACGCCGGGCCTTCTTCACCGATGGCGAAGAAATTTACATCGTGGCGGAGGGCGAAGTCCTGCTGAACCGCTTTCGCATTCTCAAAATTGGCAACACCAATCTCGAATACGAAGAAGTCTCCTCCGGGCTCCGCGGCACCGCCAACCTTGAGGAGCAGGCCGCGCCGCCATCCGCATGAACGCCGCACGCCCACGAACGGCAGACAAGCGCGGTGAACGTGGATATGCTCTCCTCGTGATGATCTTCCTCGCCACGCTCTTGCTTATTTCCACCATGGTTGTTGTGCCGAACATCCTGACCGAGGGCCGGCGTGAAAAAGAAAAAGAGATGATCTGGCGCGGTAAGCAGTACACCCGCGGCGTGAAGCTCTACTACCGTAAAATGGGGCGGTTTCCGACTTCCATCGACGATCTCACCAAGCCGAAGGTAGGTTCTCTCCGCTTTATGCGGCAAGCCTACAAAGACCCCATGAACAAAGAAGACGGTTCGTGGAGATTCATCTATTTGGGCCCCGCAGGTCAGCTGATTGGAAGCCTCAAGCCTCGGCCGAATCTCCAGTTTCCCCCGGCCGGCGCGATCGGCACTCCAGCGAATGCGTTGAATGGACCCGGCAATCCAGGGCAACCGGGAGCGCTTGGCCAAGCCGGCGCCATTGGTCAATCAGGAGGATTTGGTCAGCTTAATGCCAGCGGGCAGCCTGGCCAGAGCGGCACGCAACCGGCCGGATCGACCTCCGGCACAACTCCGCCGGCCACCACTGGAACCCCCGTTGGAACCGACCAGAGCGATGCCTCGTCCGATTCGATTCCCTCGGGAGACACGCCAACGATTATCGGCGGCAATATCATCGGTGTTGGCAGCAAGGTCAACAAGTCTTCCATCATCATCTACGACAAAGCCAAGAATTATCGCCTCTTCGAATTCATCTGGGATCCCTCGAAGGATAGCTTCGGAGTAGGGCAACCTGGTTTGCAAACAGGAACAGGATTGGGCCAGCCTCTTGGCCAGCAACCGGGACTGAACCCCGCCAATCCGCAGCAAAATCCGCCACAGAATCCTCTACAGCCGCCTCAAAATCCGCAGCCGCAGCAGTAATTTTTATTGAGACTGGAGTTTCTATTGGGACTGGCTTGGCCGAGGCAGGGAAGCCGCAGCCATCGCGCCGGCTCCCGGCGAAGCAGGCGTTTTCGCGGGTGTTTTCGACTTGCTCTTCTCATAACCGCGCTTGACGCGGCGCACATACGAAATCGTTTCCGCATAAGGCGGGACGCGGCCGTAAAGCTCGACCTTGTCTGGTCCCGCGTTGTACGCGGCGAGCGCCAGCGCCAGATCATTGTTGTACTTCTGCAGCAAGTCGCGCAGGTAGCGCGTACCCGCATCGATGTTTTCTGCCGGGTCGTCGATGTTTTTTACGCCGAGTTGTGCCGCCGTTTCCGGCAAGAGCTGCATCAGCCCTCGCGCGTTCTTGCGCGATACCGCCTTCGGATCAAAGTTGGATTCTACGGCGATGACGCTCGTGATCAGGTCGGCATCCATGTTGTAGCGTTTTGCCGCGGCTTCCACCAAATCGCGGTACAGCGGTTGTGGGGCCAGTTGCACGGTCGCCGGCACAGCCGTAAAAACGTCTTCCGGCTCGATCGCCACGACTTCAGCGGCGGCAATTTCCACGAACCCGCCGCTAAGTTGCAGATGGTATTTGTCCCCGAGGAGCTGGTAGCCGGTCACCTTCAGGCGTTGGCCGCTGCGAAGCACGAAGTATTCAGCTCGCAGAGAAGGCGCTGCCAGGAGGGCAAATAAGAGCAGGAGTGCGGTACGTACCGCAAAAACATCCGGGATGCAAAAGGCACGGGTCAGGCGCACGGCGCAACCTCCCGCAACGCGAATTGCTCAATCGCCAGGGCCACACCGTTCTCGTCATTCGTGCTGGTTTCATGCCAGCCGTAGGTTTTCAACGCCGCCACGCCGTTCCCCATCACTATGGGAACGCCCGCGAACGAGAGCATTTCCAGGTCGTTGTGGTTGTCCCCGATGGCCATGACTTCTTCGCGCGCGTATCCGCGCAGCACTGCCCATTCCGCCAGTGACGATCCTTTCGAGCACGCCGGATTAATCAAATCAATCATCGAGAAGTCTTTGCTCTCGTAGCGCGTCACCGCCAGCGCAAAATCTTCCACGAAAGGCGCGGCGCGCAGAGCAGCCTCCGCCTCCCGCATCGACTCGACCCTGCCGGAAAGCATCACCTGAATCGGATCTTCCGTCAAGCAGCTTTCCAGCGGGTTCGCCAGCCCGATGAATTCTTTGTTTCGAGAGTAGTAGGCATAACGTATAGAATCGTCCGGGTCCAGCACTTCCAGCATGAGCTGATTTTCGAGCGGCCGGTCGAAAATCACTGCCGCGCCTTCGCGCCACGGCCTGGTCAATTCGAGAACCTGTAGCGCGGTGTTTCGCGGCAGGAGATGCCGCAAATGCGTCCGCCCTTCTTTCGAGCGGATCAGCGCGCCATTATTCACGATCATGGTCAGGGGAGAATCCAGTTTGCGGGCCACGGGCATGGCAAAGTCATAGCGCCGTCCCGTGACCAGCGCCACCTCAATGCCCCGGCGCGTGGCCTCGGCAATTGCCGCGCGATTGGCCTCGGAAAGCTGCCAGCGGCTATCCAGCAGCGTGCCATCAATATCCAGCGCAATCAGTCTCACGGCCATAGCGTCATTCTACCTTGGATTCAATGCCTCTTGGCCACAACGAACCCAGAGGAGGGGTACCCCACCCCCGTTTTTTGACAAAGAGTGCGGAAACGATTGAAAATAAAAGAGTTGAGTTTTCGGGGAATGCAAAAAAGTGCAAAAGAGTGCGCAAGAGTTTGAAAAGAAAGAACTTGAATAAGGTGGCGAATAATGAGTGGCGAGGTCTGGAATGTCACAAGAAGAGGGGGTACACCCTCCGTCGAAGTGAAAAGAGTGCGTAAGGGATTGATTGCAAAGGAGTTGGCGAGCGGCCGTTGCGGGAAGCAGTGCGTAAGCGCGGATGAAAGGACTGAGGTTAGACGGGAGGAGTCGGAAAACTGAACGCAGAGACGCGGAGCGCGCAGAGACGGGAATTGCAGGGCGAGACGCCGGTGGTAACGATTGACGATCACAAGAAATGTTACCACAGAAGTACAGTACTTGTCAAGATAAAGTTGAAGGGAATTTGAAAGTGATTGGCGGGGCAGGGGTTAGCAGGAGTTTTGGAAAAGTGAAAATGGGAAATGGAAATTAGGGAGGAAAACCGCCTCGCCAAGCGGCCAGGTGGACCAAGGAATACCCAAAGGAAGCTCGCCGCAATACCTAAACCGGGATTTCTATTAGCAGCTACAGTTACACGGGTGGCAGAGCTACTCAATGGGCTGGAAATTCAAATTCTGCCACTACCGGTTTGCGGGCCAGGCAGAACGCCAAAAGAAGCCTCAATCTCCGTAACCGTGCGAGTCCTTGTCCACCGAAACCTTTCCCGCAAACGAGCGATACACGAAAGTAAAATATCCCGCTGCGAGGATCATGCCAACGACCCACCAGACCAGACCGATTTTTAAGCCGTACTCGCCCGCCTTGGCCGTCGTCACCGTCAGGGAATAGATCGGATTCCGCGCCGGCAGCACTATCGGGTACACGCCGAAAACGACGCTCGTCAGCATGCCCGTCAAATAAGCGCACGAAGCAAAGAACGCTTTGCGCTCATCATTTCTTCGCAACTCGAAAATAACTCCCGCGATTCCCGCAACGGCGAGCAGTGGAAACGTGAATCCCCAGGGCCAAGTCATGAAATTCTCTCTCACTTGCGGCTGTACACGGAACGTCACCGCCGTAACCACAGCGGTCAGTACGACCACACCCCACCATGTCCGGCCTGCCAATTTTCCTGCGCGCGCGCTCACCGCGCCGCTGGTCTTCATTTGCACCCACAATCCGCCGTGCATCACCAGCGCTAGCAAGGCCAGTATGCCAACCAGAATCGTGTACCAGTCGAGGACTCCGGTTTCCTCGCCCAGGCGAAAATTGGTCCACAGCGGCTCGAAGAAGTAGCCGCTCGCATCCAGCGGCACGCCTCGCACCACGTTCCCGAGTGCCGCTCCAAAAAACACCGCGAGAAGCAAGCTCGACGCGCAAAAAAGAAAATCCCAGAGGGGATCCCAAACAGTGCTCTTGATGTGATTGCGAAATTCGATGGACGCCCCACGCAGAATCAACAGCCACAAAACGATCATCAGCGGAAGATAAAACCCGCTGAATGCACTCGCGTAAAGTGCCGGGAATGCAAAATACAAAGTGCCGCCTGCCGCCACCAGCCACACTTCGTTTCCATCCCACACCGGACCGATGCTGGCTAGAATTTGCCGTCGTTCTTCGTCCGTTTTCGCAACCCACAGGTGAATGGCGCCCGCACCAAGATCGAATCCATCGAGAAGAATGTACATCGCAATCATGATCGCCACCAGGCAGAACCAAATCGTTTCCATCGCGCCCTCTTCAATCCGCCGCCAGGACGATTGCATCTTCCCCAGTCGGACGATCGCCCGGGTCCGGTCCGAGTTCGATTTCACGATAGATCAGGAACAGCCATAGGATTGCCAGCACCGCGTACATGCCCATGAAGCCAATCAGCGTGAACCAGGCATTACCCGCCGCGACGCGTGGGGAAACCCCCTGAGCCGTGCGCATCAATCCGTAAATCAACCAAGGCTGGCGTCCCAGCTCCGCCGTCATCCAACCCGCGGTGTTCGCGATGTAAGGCAAAGGCACACAGATCATCAGCGTCCAGAGCATCCATCGGGATTCGTATAGTTTTCCGCGCCAATAGTGCAGCGCCGCCAAGACCATCACGGCGATAAATATCGTTCCGAGCCCAACCATCACGTGGTAACTGTAGTAGAGAAGCGGAATCTGATCGGGCCATTGATCCTCAGGAAGTTCCGACAAGCCCTTCACGTTCGCACGCCATTGCCGGTAGGTTAGAAAACTCAGCATGTTTGGCACTTCGAGTGGATTGTCGAGTTTTCTTTTTTCCACGTCCGGCTGCCCGAGAATTACCAGCGGCGCGCCTGCTTGTGACTCGAAGAGTCCCTCCATCGCCGCCAGGGTCGGTGGTTGATTGTACGCGACCATCTTTCCTTGCATGTCGCCGGTAGGGAAGAGCTGCAGGATCGCGGCGACAGTTCCGACCAATACCCCGGCCTTCACAAACGTGCGTCCGTATTTTTCGTCGCGTCTGGTGAGCAAATAGAAGGCTCCCACCGCAGCCATGACGAAGCAGCCCGTTTGCACCGCCCCCAGCATGTTGTGCGCGTACTGCCAAAGCGCCCATTTGTTCAGAAGCAGCGCCCAAAAGTTGGAGAGTTCGATCGCACCGTCCGCGCCGATTCGGTAACCCGTCGGATGCTGCATCCACGCGTCCGTGGCCACGATCAAGTAGCCGGAGAGCCATGAGCCAAGAAAAACGAGGAACGCCGCCACCCAGTGCCCCATTCGTCCGAGTTTCTTTTCCCCAAACAAAAACAAGCCCAGGAAGCTCGACTCGAGGAAAAAAGAGAACACGCCCTCCATGGCCAGAGTCTGCCCGATCACGCCACCCGCCGCTTTGGAGAACGCAGCCCAATTCGTACCGAACTGGAATTCCATCGGGATGCCTGTGACCACGCCAAGCGCAAAATTAATTCCGAAGATCCGCGCCCAGAACCGGGCCGCGCGATTGTAGTGTTCATCTCCTGTCCTAAGTGCTTTCGTTTTCAGATAGACGAGCAACAGTGCGAGGCCCATCGTCAATTGCGGGAAGATGTAGTGAAACGTGACGGTAAAAGCGAAATGGAGCCGATGGACGTCCAGCGCTTGTCCCATGAGGGCACCTCATTGTGAATGATAGCGGTGTTCGGCCCTTTGGCGGCGGTTTTCTCGAAGGATGCGAGCGCTTTCGTTGAGTCACTTGTATTGTCACATTTTTGAAAGGGTCATCACGGCCTCTTCGGGGGAAGCAAAGGAAAGGAAGAAAGCGGCGCGCAGGCTGGTACGGGAGCGAAAAAGGCGTGTGCTAGACTTTCACGGTGATGACCAAAGCCTTAAATGTTCTTGAGCTGGAGTGTTCCGCTTGCGGCAAGAAATATGACGCATCTATAGAACAACACCTTTGCACGTGCGGGAAGCCGCTCCTGGCACGCTATGACCTGCGGCGGGCTGCCGCGACGCTCACACTTGAGAATCTAAAGACGCGGCCGCGCACGCTATGGCGCTACGCGGAAGTTTTGCCCAACGATTCGCCCGTCTCGCTGGGCGAAGGCATGACGGCCCTGGTACATGCGGAGCGGCTCGGCGCATCAATACGTTGTGGACAGGCGGGATTGCAACGGCTGTACATCAAGGACGAGGGATTGAACCCCACGGGCTCGTTCAAGGCTCGCGGGATGACCGCTGCCGTCTCGCGCGCCAAGCAACTGGGCGCAAAGGCTTTGGCGGCTCCCACGGCTGGCAACGCCGGCGGCGCGCTCGCAGCCTATGCTGCAGCTGCAGGGCTGCCCGCGGTCATCGTAATGCCTGCGGATACGCCTGTAGCCAACGTGATGGAATGCCAAGCGTTTGGCGCTAAGGTCATCAAGCTGAACGGCTTAATCTCCGATTGCGGCAAATACGTCGCTGAACACAAGGACCGCGAAGGCTGGTACGACGTCTCCACGCTCAAAGAGCCGTACCGCGTCGAGGGCAAGAAAACCATGGGGTATGAATTGTGGGAGCAGTTTGGAGGAAAACTGCCGGACGTGATTCTTTATCCTACCGGAGGCGGCGTCGGGTTGATCGGCATGTGCAAAGCGTTTGACGAGATGCAGGCGATGGGCTGGATCGGCACGGAGCGGCCCCGTATGGTGGCGGTTCAGGCGGAAGGATGCGCGCCCATTGTGAAAGCATGGGAAGCGAACCAGAATTCTGCACAATTTTTTCCGAACGCTAGGACGATCGCATCCGGTTTGCGCGTTCCCGGACCGCTCGGCGATGTCTTGATCTTAAGCATGCTTCGGCAAACGAAAGGCACGGCGCTGGCCGTGACCGACGAAGAGATGCTCCACGCCGGGCGGGAACTAGCGTCACTCGAAGGCATATTCGCCGCTCCGGAAGGCGCCGCCACCGTCATCGCAACAAGAAAGCTCGCCGCCTCCGGTTGGATCCAGCCCAAGGAAACGGTCGTGCTGTTCAACACCGGCACCGGCTACAAGTACGCCGAAGCTTGGGAACGCGCGCTTGAGTCCGCCGGCGGAGGAGCACTGTGACCACGCGCAGACTTTATTATGACGATGCATTTGAAAAGGAATTCACCGCGCGGGTGATGCACTGCGAAGTGCTTCCGCCCGACGTGAATTCCGGCATCACCGGAACGGTGTGGGGGTTGATTCTGGATCGCACGACGTTTTATCCGACTTCCGGCGGCCAGCCCCATGATTTGGGCAAGATCGGCGACGCCAATGTCCTCGACGTGCGCGATGAGGGCGACGAGATTTTGCACCTGGTGGATCGCAAGCCATCGGATCCCGATGTGAATGGCCGTATCAACTGGCCGCGCCGCTTCGACCACATGCAGCAGCACACCGGCCAGCATCTACTCTCCGCCATGTTTCAAGAACGCTTTGGGCTGCCGACGGTTTCTTTTCATCTTGGAGCAGAAATCAGCACCATCGACTTGCGCGGCCCCGAACCGTCCGCGGAATTCCTGGAAGGCGCCGAGCGCGCTGCGAATCAAATCATCTTCGAAGACCGGCCGGTCAACGTCCGCTACGGCACCGCGGACCAGTTGTCGCAACTCGGCGTTCGCAAAGAAGTGGAGCGCAGCGGCATCCTCCGCGCCATCGAGATCGAGGCGGCCGATTTGCAGCCCTGCGGCGGCACACACGTCAAGGGCACCGGCCAGATCGGCGTGATCTTGGTGCGCCGCTGCAACAAAGTACGCCAGGATTGGCGCGTCGAATTCGTCTGCGGGGGCCGCGCGGAACGCGCCGCGCGCCATGATTTCCAATTGCTGTGCCGGACCGCCGAAAAATTGAGCTGCGCTCCCGAAGACCTCGTCTCTGCCGCCACGCGCGCACTCGCGGACCGCGACGCGAACTTCAAAAATGTTCGCGCCCTGCAGGAGCGCTTGGCAAAGGCGGAAGCTGCCTTAGCGCTGCAAACCACGCCGCCTGGTCTGCACGGCCTTCGGATCATTTCGCACGTTTTCCAAGACATTCCCGCCGACTATCTCGGTTTCTTCGCCACCGAGATCGCAAAATCCGAAAAAACTATTGCGCTATTGTCAACGGTGGAGGACGGCCACTTGCTCTTTGCCCAGCACCCTTCCGCTGGCAAAGATATGACCGCGCTCCTTCAACATGTTTTTGAAAAAGTTGAGGGCAAGGGCGGCGGCACGCGCGATTTCGCCCGCGGCCGCTTAAATGAAGGCGTCTCCGCAGAGCGAGCACTTTCTCTCGCCAAAGAAATCTTGAATTAGAAAAACCGCGTCCGAACGCGATCCGGCAATTTTTGCAAATCCACCAGCGTCAAGAAATCGATGGTTTTGAATTCGCGGTCAATCGCGGGCGGTCCGCAGACACGCGCGGAGATATCAAGATAGGCTCGGAAGAGCCGCGGAGGGGGCGGAGGAGTCGCGCGCGAACTGTTTAAATTGCACCGGTGCCCCTCCACGGGATTGGTCCTCAGAGACGGCTCTACGAGATACTTTTCCCGCAACGATTCGTAGACCGCCATTCCCGCATCTTCATCCTGGGACGATAAGGAACTGCAGCCGATCAAGTATTGCGCGCCGCAGCTCACAGCGTACCTTGCGATCCCCTTCCACAGCATGTGCAGGACGTTGGTGTTGCGGTACTGTTCATGGACGCAGGCCCGTCCGAGCTCCAGGACTTCGCCGCGCATTGCTTCGAACGGGCTGAAATCAAAGAATTCTTCGCCGTAGTAGCCCAGATTCCCTTTAGCACGATACCCGCTCTGCATGCGGTACGTTCCGGCGAGCTTCCCGGTGGCCGCGTCATGCACCATCAAGTGGTCGCAGATGAAATCGAACCGGTCGCGGTCCAGCCCCGTCCGGGCAGAGCTGTCCAGCCCTTCACCAAGTTCGCAATTGAAAACCAAATAGCGCAACCGCTGGCATGCGATGACATCTGGCAGCGTTTCAGCCATCCGCACGCGGAACAAATTGGTGGTGGCGAGTGGATTCTCGCAGTCGTGCACCAAGACGGCGGACTTTGGCATGAATGAAGTTTCAAACGAGGTATATTACGCAGATGTTTCAGGAGTTTGAATTGGATGTTTCAGAGGGTAACTGTTGAGCTACACGGCATTTGGTGGACGAGAAGCGCGCAGCGATTCGACCAAATCTCACGGGTGGATTGACAAGGCCGGGGCCATTTGCGATAGTTTCAAACCGGTTAGAAGTTAATGCGCAGCAGAACCTACCCGGTAGATTCGTCTCGTGCGGAGGCGAAGTGAGCGAAAGCAGTTTTCTGGTCCATTCCCAGGAATTAAAATCAGCGCAATCGGGCGAACTGTTGCACCTGACGCGCGAGCAAGCAGGGTGGGAATGGATGAGTTTCTTCGTACGGCGCCTACAATCTGGAAGTAAATTTCAAGCGTCCACGCAACATGAGGAAGCCGCATTTGTGCTTCTCAGCGGGATTTGCGATGCGGACTGGGGATTCGGAGCAAAGCGGATCGGCAAGCGCACGAGTGTTTTCAGCGGGCTCCCGTACGCGGTCTACCTGCCGGCTGGTCGTGAGGTTACCTTTACAGCCGAAACGGTCTGCGAAATTGCGGAATGCCGTGTTCCCTCGAACGCCAAACTTGAGCCTCGCCTGATCGCGCCGGAAGATGTTGCCACCAACTTGCGAGGCGGCGGCAATGCTTCGCGGCAAATAGTGGATATTATTCGCCCCGATTTTCCTGCCGATAAGCTAGTGGTGATTGAGGTGTACACGCCAGGGGGAAACTGGTCCAGCTATCCGCCGCACAAACACGACGTGCACAATCCTCCCGCAGAAGTTGACCTTGACGAAATTTACTACTACCGGATCGAGCATCCGAAAGAGGGATTTGCCCTGCAGCGGCTGTACTCGCCGGATAAAGCGCGTGACTTCACAGTACGGACGCAGGACGGTGATGCAGTCCTGGTGCGTTCCGGGTTTCATCCCGTGGTGGCCGGACCCGGGTACAACGTCTACTATTTGAATTTTCTCGCCGGGACGTCCCGCACGCTTGCGGTGACTGAAGATCCCCATCATGTCTGGATAAAGTCGACGTGGAAAGAAATCGACCCGCGTCTCCCCTTGGTGCGCTAACAGTCAAATCCATGCGCGTCATGAGAGTGACAGCCTGCGCGCAATCAATAGCGCAAGTCTCAATTCTGATAAGCGCTTAGCAAGCAAGGCATTTTCTTGTGGCGCGGTAAATGGTTCTGCGGCATCCTAGTGCGCAAAGTTGGGGAATCTGTCCATGGGAGCGTTTCCATGAAACGCCGGCTGACCGTTGCGCAAGCGATTGTGGCATTCCTGCGAAACCAGTATTCCAGCCGTGACGGCAAAGAGCACAAATTCATCCAAGGATGCTTTGGGATTTTCGGACACGGGAACGTCGCCGGAATGGGTCAAGCTCTGGAACAGGACGGGAAACTCCGCTATTACCTCTGCCGGAACGAGCAAGCCATGGTGCACACGGCCGCGGCATTTAGTAAAGCAAGCTTCCGGCTGCGGACCCTATGCTGCACGAGTTCGATTGGCCCCGGTGCGACAAACATGGTTACTGGAGCGGCTTTGGCGACGATCAACCGTCTCCCCGTGCTGCTTTTGCCAGGCGACATTTTTACGAGGCGGAATGTCGCGCCGGTTCTGCAGCAACTCGAATCCACTGCATCGCAGGATATTTCTGTAAATGACTGCTTCAAGCCTGTTTCGCGCTATTGGGACCGCATTCAACGCCCGGAACAAATCCTCACTTCTTTGCCGGAGGCCATGCGGGTGCTCACCTCTCCGGCCGACACCGGAGCGGTAACTCTTAGCTTGCCGCAGGATGTACAGGCAGAAGCCTTCGATTTTCCAGAAGAGTTTTTCGAGAAGCGTGTTTGGGTTATTCCTCGAAACCGTTGTGACCAGAGCCTCTCAACTCGCGCTGCCGAATGGATCCGGGCGGCGAAGAAGCCACTGATCGTGGCCGGCGGCGGAGTGCTCTACTCGGAAGCTTGGGAATCGCTTTCGAAATTTACACAACAAACTGGCATTCCCGTATGTGAGACCCAAGCCGGCAAAGGGGCGCTGCCTTATGATCACCCCCAGGAAGTAGGCGCAGTGGGAGTAACGGGCACTCCTGGTGCGAACGTCCTGGCGCGTGAAGCCGACCTGATTATTGGAATCGGGACTCGATACAGCGACTTCACAACGGCTTCGAAAACAGCGTTTCAGAACCCGGCGGTGCGATTCCTTAACGTCAACGTGGCGGAATTCGACGCCTACAAACACGCCTCACTACCGCTGGTGGCGGATGCTCGCGCAACTTTGGAAGAGCTTAGCCGCGCGGTGGCTAGTTATCTGGTTGATGTGAGCTATCGAGCCAGGATCGACAAGCTCCGGGGCGAGTGGGAGAAGGAAGTGGACCGCATCTACAGTATCCGCAAGGAGCCTCCCATTACGCAAGGTGAAGTCATCGGCGCCGTGAACGAAATCACGGAAGCCTCGGATGTGATCGTTTGTGCGGCAGGGAGCCTGCCCGGTGATTTGCACAAGCTTTGGCGCACGCGACGGCCGGGCAACTACCACTTGGAGTACGGCTACTCGTGCATGGGCTACGAGATTGCCGGAGGGTTGGGAGTAAAAATGGCGAAGCCCGAGAGCGAAGTTTATGTAATGGTCGGCGACGGCTCTTACCTAATGATGTCGCAGGAGATCGTCACCTCCTTGCAGGAGGGCTGCAAGCTGAACATCGTGCTACTCGACAATTACGGATTTTCGAGCATCGGCGGGC
>WNFI01052601.1_pt1 | contig 18799 bp, 25 predicted proteins | sample 5400471 | NCBI WGS metagenome assembly WNFI01 (sample SAMN13153348, study PRJNA577476) | soil metagenome | isolation source: 100 cm saprolite on Douglas fir-dominated hillslope | place: USA:California | collected 2013-09-17 | reverse complement strand
GGATGCCGGCTGTCGTACCGCGTGTCTCCCTTAGTGCGGAGGCCGCACGAGCTGCAGTATTACAGGCAGAGTTCAACGAGAAACGTTGGGTATGGATTCCCGATGACGAGGAGGGATACATCGCTGGATGGGTTCTTCATGAAGAGGATGACACCGGGGAAGTGATGCTTGCGGGCGGTGGGGAGGTCAGTAAATAGTTAGACGCGTGTTTCGATCACCAATTGGCTAACCTTGTTATTTGTTGACGCGTTTAGTCGCGAACTGTTCCGTTATACTCTCTCTCCAAGATGAACCCTCCTAAGTTTGACCGTGTGGATGACATTGCTGACTTGACATTCTTGAATGAGGCGAGTGTCGTGCACAATCTTCGCCTTCGTTATGGCTCGGGAGCCATCTACGTACGTCGCACCGATTTAATGGTGCATGCAATTTATGATCTCAAAACCCTCTTCCTTGGCATTAGACATACTCTGGGCTTTTCTTAGTGGCCATAAATCCTTACACTAACCTCCCACTCTACAGTGAAACTGTGGTCCAACAATACCGCAACAAGCGGAAAGATGAAAATCCTCCACATATTTTTGCCATCACAGAGCGTGCTTGGGTGAGTATGGGGGAGAACCGAGAGAACCAGTCCATTCTCATCACGTACGTCACGATCTATCCTCGCGTAAGCTGAATGTCGTTCAAAGAATCTTCATTAGCGGAGAGTCTGGAGCGGGAAAGACTGAGAACACGAAGAAAGTTATTCAGTATCTTGCCTCGATAGCCGCTGAGATAGCGAGTGGGCCAGACGGCTCGCTCTTAAGCGTAGACCGTCATCCAGGTATCCCAAAGTCTCCGTCATTCAAGCGAGGTCATCGAGCAACCTTGAGCCAAGCAATCATCAAGTCGCCGGCACTCGGCCTGCTCGAGCGCCAAATTCTTCAAGCTAATCCTATTCTCGAAGCCTTCGGTAACGCCCAAACGCAGCGCAATAACAATTCCAGCAGATTTGGGAAATTCATTCGAATCAGTTTCACCCGTGAAGGGAATATTGCAGGTGCCAACATAGACTGGTATCTGCTTGAGAAGAGCCGTATCTCTTATCGGAGTGAAGCGGAACGTTGTTTCCACGTGTTTTACCAACTTCTCGAAGGAGCTGGTGCATTGCGGGGCAAGTGTCTACTTTCTTCTTGGGAGTACCTTGCTCAAGGCGGTTTTTAGAATCGCTACTGCTCGATGGTGACGTCGAGGACTATGTATACCTTAACAAGTCCAGGCGGCATGTGGATGGTATTAACGATTCCGAAGAATGGAAAGCACTCAAGGTTCGCATGTTCAATGAACATCTGAGATATCTGGCTCTCACATCTCTTTAGAATGCTCTCGATGTAGTCGGATTTACAGCAGATGAACAGTTCGACCTTTTCCGGGTCGTTGCTGCGATCTTGCACGTTGGGAATATTGATATTACAGCTGATCGTTCTGAGCAAGCTCGGATAACAGCTTCTACACAGGTAGAAAAGGCGTGCCATCTCCTTGGACTTCCTGTCCCCGAATTCACAAAGGCCTTTCTGTGCCCGCGTGTGCTCGCCGGGAGGGAGTGGGTCACACAAGCCAGGACGAAACAACAGGCTCTCGATGAGTTGTCTTCACTTTGTAAGACACTCTATGAGAAGTCTTTTGGCGCCATGGTGGACCGCACGAATAAGGCTTTAGACCGGCCGTCTCAAAAGTCCACATTCATCGGCGTCTTGGATATCGCCGGTTTTGAGATTTTCACGGTCAATAGCTTTGAACAACTTTGCATCAATTACACGAATGAGAAGCTACAACAATTCTTCAACCACCATATGTTCGTACTTGAGCAGGAAGAATACGCTCGAGAGAGCATTGACTGGTCCTTCCAGAATTTTGGCCTCGACTTGCAACCTACCATTGATCTCATCGAGTGTCGCGAACCTATTGGCATAATGAGCCTTCTCGATGAGGAGTGCATAATGCCTCGAGCCACTGATGGCACGTTCACCGAGAAACTTCATGCTTTGTGGTCCGGACCAATCTCGACCTCTGATTCCTCGTCTTCTTCCCACCCTGCCCCTTGAATGATAATCTGACACGTGTCCTCGGCGCTTCGACTCAGCCATACATTGCAAATCTTTTTGGCGGCCATGAAATTAACGACGTCACTGGCCTACGCAAGCGCGGGGTGAAGAAAGGCGCATTCCGTACTGTGGGGCAACGACACAAGGAGCAATTGTCCAGTCTCATGACTCAGCTGCGGGCGACGCAACCACACTTCGTTCGGTGCATAGTTCCTAACAAGAACAAGCGACCTGGTCGTGTCGATGTACCCCTTGTCCTGGATCAGCTGCGCTGTAATGGCGTTCTAGAGGGCATTCGAATCGCTCGGCTTGGATATCCAAACCGCCTTCCGTTTGCCGAGTTCAGGCAACAGTACGAGATCCTGACTCCCGGTATTCTTCCTCGCGGGTACACGGATGGTCGTAAAGCTTGCACTCGGATGGTCGAAGCGCTCGACCTGGACAGCTCCAGTTACGCTATAGGGAATAGCAAGATATTCTTCAAGGCCGGGTTCCTTGCTGAGCTGGAAGAACGCCGTGATGCGTATTTGTACGATCTTTTCTCCCGACTTCAGGCGGCCGGACGAATGTATACCGCCCGCCGACAGGTGAAAAAGATATTGCGGCGGGCCAGTGCGGCCGCCACGATTCAGCGGAATGCGCGTGTATACGGTGAACTTCGGGATTGGCCATGGTGGCAGCTTTACACGAAAATTCGACCCCTCTTAGCCGCAACTCGCAATGAAGAGGAGCTTCGAAAAAAGGACATAGAGCTCACTTTGATCCGCGAGCGGGCAGAACGTGAAGAGAAGGAGAAAGCTGCCCTTGCCTCGCTAAAGATGACATTGGAGCAGGAGAAGCGGAAAGTTGAGGAGGAGTTGGCGGCTGAGCGAGAACTTACTCTCGACAAGGATCGACTTTTGGAGCGCAGCAAGCAACGTGAGGCGGAGTTAGAAGATGAGGTGACTGCTCTCCAGTCTAACCTTCAGGTCGTTGATGCCCAGCTTGACCGTGCTATGGACGCTGAGAAGCAGAGCGAGCAGCGTTATCTCATTCTGAAAGCCGCTTTTGATGAGGCCGCCCAGCACCTTGTGCGTCTGGAGTCCGCAGAGCGCGATTGGAAGGACCAGGAGAGGACGTTGGAGGGAGAGAAATCTAATCGTGAGGCGGAGTCAGAGGCTGCTTATCTCCGATGCGAACAGCTCGGGAAAGAGGCCGAGGAGCTCGAGCGCTCTCTGAAGGACAAGAATGAGGATCTCGCCCGTCTTCGTCAGCGAATGGATGCTTCCGTAAGGGAGTTGGAAGCGAAACTTGCGCAAGAAGTCAAGTCCAAGTGAGTTTGTGCTTAGCATTTGATCCAAGAGAACCAACGCAAACCCTTAAATTTTCAGAGACGTGATGGCAGGCAAATACGTGCAGCTTGAAGAAGATAGCAGGCATACTCGCGAGCAATTGTCGGATCTTTCACGGACTGCCACTGATTATGAAGGCATCGTTCAGAAGAAGGAACTCGACGTGGCCCGTCTCAACACCGAGCTATCCAGCCTGCAGCACCAACGGGAAGATGCTTTTAAACATCAATCCGAACTCCAGAGCCGTATCGAAACTCTTGCCAGTGAACTTCAGGCACAAGGCGCAGACCTTGAGCAGAGTTCGCAAGCTCGACAGCGACTTGAGAAAGAGGTCGATGAACTTCGAGGATTGTTGAACGCCAAAGCATCCGAGGAGACGCGGCGCTCGGAAGTGGAAAAGAGCAAGGAACAGGAATTGTCGGATCTCCGGGCCTCTCTCTCTGCGGCGCAGAAAGACCTTGCACATTCCCGTCAAAGTGCCACCGACGCCCAAGCAAAGTTAAAAGTCGATCTTGAAAACCTCCAAAGAGAACATGACAGTATGTCTAGTTCCTACCGTGAGCTTGAATCCCGGGCGACCACCAACGCCAAAACTCGAAGTGAGGCAGAAGGCGCTCTTCAAGCTGTTGAAAAGACTAAGCGAGGGTTGGAGTCCGACCTACAGTCATTACGTTCGAAGCATCTTGATCTTGAGAGTCGGTTGGCTGACGCAATGAAGCATAAGGAGGTGCGTTTATGTTGAGGCCTCAACTCAAGATAATACTCAGAGTATCTCTGTTAGACTATTGAACGTCAACTTGCAGCTGCACAAGCGAAACATCAAGACTTCGAAGATGCCGTCCTCCAGATTGAGCGCGAGAAGGCTTCATGGGTCCGTCAAATTGACAGTGTGCGCAAGCAATTGGAGACAGAAACTTCAAAGCGGACGGAAGCTGAGCGTGCTGCCAAGTCGCAATCTCGCGAAACGACACAGTTGAAGGAACAGAACGCAAAGCTACAAGCGGATCTTAAGAAATCCCTTGATGACATACATCAACGCGATGGAGAGATATTACAGCTCCGTTCCAGACAAGACAAGACCATTGTGGAACACGTCCATGTTCTCGAGGAGGCAAAACGTGTCACCGATCGGCAACTCGCTGTCAGCCAGCAGGAGTTACGGGACATAAATGCATACGTCAAGTCGCTGGAAAAAGCCAAAGTCAGACTCATCGGGGACACAGAGGATCTTGCCAGACAGTCGGAACGCGAGCGCCTCGAGATCAAGGCGAGAGAAAAGGAAGCAAAGGCGCATGAACAGGCTCTGAAGAAAGCCCAGCACGACATCATGGCGGAGCGAAAGGCTCGGGAACTTGCAGAGTTACGCTCGCAGCGCGCGGAGACCGAAGTCAACAATATGCACACGCGACTAGCAGATACCCAGCAACAGCTCGCTACTGTTGAACGCTCGAAAGCTCAACTAGAAAGTGAACTGACCGAACTCGCCACTGATGCTACGACCCCACCTTCTCCAGACTCGACCCGTCGTCAACTCGAAGCCAAAGTGGCTCAACTCGAGTCGGAGGTTAACCAAGTGAAACTTGCAAGTCCAATCATTGATCGCATTCGTCGTCGTGTTGAACAGCAACAAGTCCAACTGAGGCGTCTGATAGCGACCCAGATGCCTAAGGATGACTCATTCAAAAGACGGCTACTTCAGGAAATTGACGAGGCTAGTCGCCAACTCCAGCAAGACTTTGGAACAGGGGCTCCAATACCTCCCAGTAGTTTGACCGAGACCAGACCACTCAACAATACCACCCCTACCAAACGTTCTTCCATCGTGAACGGTGTTGCCAGGCCGCGAATGGGCTCCGTAGACGCTTTACCTTCTAATGACTCGCAAATTAATGGTCTCCGACGTCAAGTTGAGACTTTGGAGTTACAACTCGCTTCATCTGATCGCGTTCGTCAGCATATACAGAGCATGTTGAATGATCTGGCCGCAGACCTTGACAGCACGGATACCTCAAAGCAAGTTCTGCAGGCTAAGAAAGCGAGACTGGCGAAGGAAAATCGAATACTGAACGAACTTTTAAATGCGGAACAAGACTCTCGTCGACTGCTGGAATCAGGTCAACTCGACAGTATTAAGGCATTATGGGCAAAATACCAAAACACGATCACGGAAGAGAAGTCCAAGTATGCGAAACTCGAAGATACTCGTAAAGCCCTAGTACGTGCTTGGTTTATGAATTTGGCGTAGCGTTGTTCTGAGACCATCAGTAGCTAGCGCAGCAGCGGTCCGCACAAGTCGAACTAGAGGATTACAAGCGACAGATATCAGAGCTCTTGCAGGCGAAAGCCACCCTTCAAAGCACAATAGCTGATAACAAGGAGAGACTTGAGCGAGAGATAATGGCCAGAAATGAAGCGAACTGTGAGTTTCGAAATTTTCACTATCGAGCACGTCGTCCTCAGTAAGACAAATAGCTTCTAAGCTCCAGCTACAATCACGCTTAAAGGAGATGGAGTCATCTGCTCAAGCATCGTCCAGCATTGGTGGGTATTTAGCTTTTGAGTACTTGAGAAAGTATTGAACTTTTCCCAGATTTCAAGGAAGCTGCGGGGCTCTATAAAGCCAAATCCGATGCTTACTTGTCGAGACTCGAAGCCGCAGAAATTGCAAAAGCGAAAGCCACCAGGAATGAAGCGAACAGTGAGTTTCTGCAAGCTACTCACAACCGTGACCAGCTCTGAACTTATTAATATAGCCCGTAAGACCCTCCAAGAAACAGAACTTGCCTTGAAAGAGGCACGAGCCGATCAAAAAGCTCTTCAGGAGCAATTGCGACTAGCGGAGGGACGTGCCAGAGATCTTGAGAGTGAAGTTGACAGCGGTACCCGAGACGCGTCTGAGACCGAAAAACTCCGTCGACGATTGGTAGAACAGCTTGACGACCAGAAGGAGCAACATCGGAAGGTCAGACCCTTTGCGAGCTAACTCTTATCTCGTCCCGACTTTCATTTCCATAGGATCTTGCTGAGAGAGAGGCAACAATTGATCAGACACGCAATAAATATCAATGTGAGTCGGACCGGCAGATGTTTTGAAGGGCTATTCACATTTTCGCTACAGGCGAGCTCGCATTACTGAGCGAAGGTAATAATCATGTCAAACCATCTTTACTGAAAACTTCAACTCATGGTCATATCTAGAGCTCCAATCTCAAAGAGAGACCATGAGCCGATTACGGGACGAGAATCGCAAGACTCGATCCGAGCTGGACCAACTTCAGCTGCAGTATGATGATGAAATCTACTCCAGTGAGACCTGGAACAAGGAGAAAGAACGTCTAGAGAGTAAGATTGCCGATCTAACGTCTGCTTTTGACACTGCAACAAATGTGCAATCCGAGCAACAATCCCAGATTGTCAATTTATTGTCTCAAGTCCGTGAGCTACGCAGTGTCCTTGACGAGGCCGAAGCGGATCGCACGGCATTACAGAAGGCCAGGCGCAATCTGGAGTCCCGGCTCAATGATATCGCGCAGGGTGAGTTCCAAGTGACTCTATTCATGTAGGACAATGAGACTAATATCCGGTTTTCAGGTCCCGCTCAGTCCGACAAGCTATCGTCAGATCGTATCCTACAAGCTCTGCATCTTGAGAAGCAGGACCTTCGGAGCTCACTCGAGGCACAAAGAGATCGTGTTATGTTAGCCACAGAACGACTCAAGAAAGCCGAGGCCCGTGCTACCGATTGCCAGAATCAACTGGACAAAATGCGACATGAGAATGCACAGCTTGATCGGCGCAACGTGAGTGATTCTACCCTCTATGTCGCACGATAATAGTTTATGGAATCTTCGTTCAAGGCGGACTTTGATAAGCAGGTGAAGGAGCTCAAACTCCGCGTCGTTGATCAAGAGACCAGGGCTTATGCCGCGTCCCCGAAGTCTTCCCCTCAGGTTAAGCGACTGGAAGCCCGAGTGGAGGAGCTCACCAACAGGCTCAATCAAGAGCTCCATGAAAAAGCAGAGTCTGGCAGAGCCTTCCGTAATGCGGACAAGAGCGCAAGGGATGTCCAATTCCAATTAAGTGAAAATGAGCGGGCTCGCACAAGGCTGGAAGCGGACATGAAGAGCTATGAAGTGAAGTTTGCTAAACTGAGGGGCTCATTAGATCAGCTCGTAAGTTGGTACTCTCTCGTGCCTCCGTAGTGGACTGACGGATGCGTCCCCCAGCAAACTTCTGAAAGTGAGCTCCAATTGGGCAAGCGTCGAGCGGAGCTTGATGCATCTGAACAACGGCAGAAGGCCCTCGGGTATGTAGCATACTTTCCCAATATTGGAGCCACTCAACTAAGCATGCATCCTCAACGACAGACTGGAACGAGAAGTAGAACGCCTTCGTCTTCGACTGGAGCGTCCGCTACTCGAGAGATCTTCTCCATCTTCATCGCCGCGGAAGTGATCCAGCGTCATGTTGCGGATTTACATACTTCTTTACTCCCCTATACACCCGTCTAACCATTCTTGTACTATGTGTCACTTGTTCGTCATGCCTTAAGAGTCCGTAGACACGCACGATTGACTGTACACATTTCCCATGCATGTATGTTATGTACGCCTTATTGCATATATCTTGGATACCTCTTTCATGTACTTCCTATCGGCAAGTCAAGAGTTCCACTTTGTCAGCAGCCTCCTAGTAATGCTACAAGAAGATCCACCCCGCGAACGAATGAAGTTGGCCTAAGGAAAAAGGTCGTCGCTTGGATGAAGTCAAAATGCGCCCAACCAAAAAATGCTCCAAGTTTTCAACAGGCCATATATGCCGATACACTTCTGATGCTGGCGCGATATTGGGAAAAAAATGCTGGATACATGTATCCATTTCTGAGAGACCTCTGGTCGAAGAGTTTCTCGTCTTTTCAGGAATCCTTTGGTCTAGAGAGACGCAGTCTGAAAAATAATGCCGGGACAAAGCTAGGATAATCGCAGTCGTCAAACTTCTTAAACAAGAAATAGATGGAGTACATGCAGGACTGCTTGCAGACCGATCCTCAAATAGGTCGGACGAAACCATAGCACCCCTTCGTCACCCTTTTCGGGTTGGAAATGTGCTGGGTTCACAGCCGAAGCTTGAAAGAAGCACATACCGATACAGAACGCACTGACATCTCCTTTAGGTTCAATATATCACCTCTCGTCGCTGTTTGTGCTGTACATGTCTGAGAGAAATGATGTCTTTCTATCTTACTTTTTGTTCTAGTGGAATATTCGACATGGATCTTGGTCCATTATTGATGGAAGTGTCACAATAAAAAAGAAGAGTACGTATATTTGATAGCTGTTCTCACGCTGACTGTCCTCATTTTCACAATTTAATCTTGAGGAATTCGAGCCCGCAGGCTAATCAGCCCCTATCTCTCGCCTCCATCATGGCCCCCTCATACAAAGAGGCATGGATCACTTGCTCGCACGATAACTCTTCATTCTACACCAGAACGTACGACTTGCCTGATCCACAGGCCGATCCCACGGCTCACTTGATATACATCCATGGATTCATCGAACACATTGACCGTTACTCCACGATATTCCCCAAATGGGTTCAGCGCGGCGTTACCGTATTTGCCTTCGACCAAAGGGGTTTTGGGTTAACTGCTACTGACAAGGATCACAAGAGCGCTGGAGCCAGCTACAGCAAGACTAGCTGGAAGGACCAAATGGAGGACATATCGTTCTTCATTCTTAGAGAGCGAGAGAGACTCGGGCCGCGCATCCCCATCTTTCTCATGGGTCACTCAATGGCACGCGTAACTTTCCATTAGCAGTTGGTCCAATGGCTTATGTGTCATATCCATCTAACAGGGAGGCGGTGAAGTTTTAGGATTCGCCTGCGCGCCACCGGTAAATGAGAGGGCCCTTCGTGAATTGAAAGGTATAATCGCTTCGGCTCCCATGCTTCGCGAAACCAAACCTTCCCCGACGTGGAAAGTATTCCTTGGCCGGGAACTAGCCAAACTGCTCCCCGGGATGGAGACGCCTGTCCCGTTGAACTCGGCGGTAGGGCCCAGGATGTAGGGTTTAGACAATGATTGACGTTGTCATCACTTTATCTTATCTGTATCAGGACTTGAGCCATGATCCTGAAGTAATAGAGAAGTACGACAAAGATCCTCTGGTTCGAAAATTCGGCACACTGAAGGGTCTTTCCGATATGCTGACACAGGTAACTACCTTTTCACGTTTATATTCATTTTTGTTCAGTGACTTTAGGGGGCTTCCCTCAGCGACAAGTACTATAAGAACTGGCCCACGAACTTACCTGTACGTCCATGAATTGCTATAAGTCTGAAAGTGGACATATGTCTCTGATACTCTGAATGCTGCCGTGATAGCTCCTGGTGCTTCACGGTGATGCTGACGGGGTAACCTGTTCCTGACCTACGGTTTCATGATGGCACCGACTAACACGTCCAACCAGAGTACATCTCCCAAGGCATCCAGAGAGTTCTTTGACAAACTTGACGTCAAAGACAAACATTATTCTTCCTATCCGGTATGTGTCTTTCACTGGTTCTAATCGTGAAGTTCTCTAATCTCCTGTCAGGGTGGATACCACGAGATACACAATGAGCCTGGTGGTGTGGCGGACAAATTTATTAACGAATGCATCTCGTGGGTTGAAGGGCGTGCTTCTTTTGAGCGGCAGAAGCTTTGAGCTAAGGAGCCCAGGAAACCCCCGAAGCTAGTGTACCCACTGGGATGCATGCCAAAGTGTATAATAGTAAATGTGTCTTGTGAAGTTGTAAGAATGACGGGAGATCCGTGGGAAACTACTGCCACGGAAGCAACCTCCACTTTCGACCTCCATAAAATCATGGCTGAGGACTTTCTAGCTCGTGAGCAAGCAGTCCTGGGCTCGGCTTTCTTGCCTACGGGTGGTGCGGATTCCCTGAACGGAGAGATTGATTTCACTGCAGCTAGCTTCCCTGCACTGGACGAGGTCGACGGAGACAGCCTTTCAGCATTTACGGGCACAAGCAACGGGCTGTTCGACTTTGATATCACCCCTAGTGCCTCCAAATATGAGGTGAAAGTAACGGGGGGTGATGTGGAGGTGGAACGTTTTGAGAATGATTTCCCGAGTTTGGACAATGTACGCACTAGTAGTGGCATTGACGGAATTGCCATTTTCTGACTAGTTCACTGTGCGTATCCGTACTTCCCTTGGACCAACCTGTTTAGAGCGAGTTCGGCACCCCACCATCAACATTTCAGCCCTCTTTCATTGCTCAACCGCAGTCTCGTCCTCCATTTCAGCCTCCTGCATACGTTCCTGCCCAGCTTGATGACGGGGAACCTGAACCTATCAGGTAATATCCTATGTTTTTTTTTTCGTTCTTGCCCTCAGAGTGATTCACATGGTTCTGGTTAGGGAATGGCGTGAGCGTCAAGAAGAGGAGATTCGGCATCGGGACGAGGCGTCGGCAGCCAAAAAGCAGAAGACCATTAAGGATGCTGAGAAGGCAATCGATGACTTCTACAAGGAATACAACCAGAAAGCTGAGCGTAACATCAAGCAGAATAAGTTTCGTTGTTTCATTACTCTTATAACGTGGCGGTTGACACGGAGGGATATTACTCCACAGGGAAAACGAAGCCGAATTCCTAGCCGAACTTGAAGCATCTCTTTCGATTGGTACCACTTGGTCGCGAATTGCCGATATCATCGAGCTTCAGAACTCACAGTCCAAGACTCTTGCTCGCGCTGGTCCTGGGACGAGCGACCTAACTCGCTACAAGGAGGTGTTATTGAGGTTGAAGCGAGAGGGAGACACGGCGCCTGGAGCGGGAGGATATTAGACGGACCATGTGAGGTGGGTGACTGGACTATGTATACTGTAACTAGTTTGCTCTCTATCGATTCCTATCGCTGATTATCTCTACGAAGGTGGGCACTGTCATGACCTGCCTTAATCTTGAACCGTGGATGTGGGACTTAGATAAATAATAAGCTCTGTCCGATAAATAGCTAGCACGAATCAAAAGGGGTATGTGAATATGAAAGACAAACGCAAGGAAGTAAGAGACATAAATGACGTCCACACTATAAACTAGGATCGTGAAGGCATAACATTTAATCAGACAACAGTCCTAAATTGCACAGCAGCGCTGAGATTCCCTCAAATCTTGGCAGTTGGACGACCGTGGCTCATCAGGCAGCAGCCTGAACTTTCGGCGTGAATCCTTGCCACTGGCGGAACTGCGTCCGCACATCCTCTGTGGCTTTTTGCCCAGGTCCTCGGTTCTCAGATTTAGTGTTAAAGACATTCGACGGCTTGAATAGATCGGAGGGAGGGGATGAAAGCGCAGGAATATTGTATGTTTTGCCATATGCGTCGATAAGTTTCCAGCTACCGTCTGGGTTCTGCTGCGACTGGGGTAGAGCCTGGAACCCAATGGGACGAAGGGGTTTTGGCTTCCGGGATTTGTCTGGTGATGCAATCTTCGATTGCCCTGGACTCGAAAGAGGAGAGGGAGGAGAAAGAACACTAAATCGTCGACCCCGCATTGGTGGACAGATGGTGTCGAGGAGTGGATCAATGAAGGGAGAAGAGGGTCGAGCAGTCATGTCGGGCCTTTCACGGCGCTTGTTGCGTGATTCGAGAAACGTTGGAGATAACGGAGACTCGTCCTCATCATCCGACTCTGAGTCTGACGACCAGCGCGACTGCTCGACGTAGAGGGCGATGAGGGAGTCATTCCGAGCTGATCCCTCCTCCTCCTCTGCAATAGAATATTTAGCCGGCTGGCTGCACCAACTCGACCGAACACTCGCGGTGGCAGCGAAGGATGAAATGGTTCGCGCGGATGATGGCAATGGAGACGGGAAGCCATCACTAAGGTCATCAAGATGTGGTAGAAAAGAGTGGTCATTGAAAAGAAACAATGACTTTGGATGCAGAGGTGGTGGTCGACGAGGTTGGTCGATTGTTGAACGAGTGAATGTTGACAAGTTCTTCATTTACAAGATCAGCTTCAACAATCGTGCGCCACAAGATGGTTGTCTCACCTTGGTCTTAGACTTCACCGGGTCTGTTCGAACAAGACTTGGAAACTCTGCCACCAAGCTCCAGATGGAATCACGGCCTGTTTCGATCAGTGAAGAGACTGAAGCCCCCCGGCGCGGTGTGATAGGGTCTTTGGTATTGCCCATTGCGTACTGAGAAGAGTTAGGAGAGTTCATGCTACATGGAAATAAATTTGTTCCAGTCGTGCTGTTCCGAGTTGGAATTGATGGAAGTTGGATGTTGTTGACGAACAATATTTACAAAGGCAACGACCATATAAGGCAATGGTACGAATAGGTTCGAGGTTCAGCCCCCCGCAAAAGAGTAAAGGGATACTATAAGGGTCTTGACGTACGGACGGTCATCTGTGTCCTAGCTGGGAGGACTAGCTGATTGTTGTGTAAGCGCCCGCCAGCAGTCAACTATAAAAAATTCTATCTCTAGCCCACAGTCGAGGATGTATGTCAAGGAGAAGAAGGCGCTTCATTCGTCATCATAACCAAAGATGTTGACAATGCCTAAGCAATGTCAGAGTTATTAGGGCTCGGGAATTTGTTTAGGGTTGTTGCAATCGACCCATTGCAGTCATCGAGTTGCATCCGCACACAAGCGCCTGTGACTGGGTCTGGCATTCAACTTCGGCCGCCGCTCGTGTTGAGCTCACACTTCAGCCCCACAAGCCGGCATGAACGCCGGTGACTTCGCTGCTTTAGTCTCTAAAGCAAATCCTGCTGCTAGCCGTGGTCAATATGGCCATGTGCAGCCCAATTCATCAATATCGTATCCCCCTGCGACTAATCGGCCAAACAATCCATATGAACTTGATCCATTCTTTGACGATGAAGATGATGCTGCCAGTTCTCTGCCGACCGGGGCCTCTCCGGCACACAGGGAAAACAATAGTCTCACTGACAGCTTGCCGGATCTGGCTTTAGCAAAGAATGCAGCATTACCGGCTGGTGCTCCTGGTGCAGGGTCTAGTAGGACTAGCCCCCCCAAAGACTGGACCTTCGATGATGATGCGCCTGGACTTCCACCTCCTAACACTGCTCTGTCTAGACCTCCCCCGAAAGTGACCCAGCCCAAATGGAAATTAAAGTGGCCATGGGCCAAGAACGTCGCTCTGAACGGAGAGCGCAGCATTTGGCTCAATGATACTTCCCGAAACGATACGGAAGGTTATTCATCCAATTACGTCTCAACTAGCAAATATAATGTTGCTACCTTCGTGCCGAAATTCCTCCTCGGTGAGTGCATTCATTCACGAGCTCTTACACCCTTTGACTAGTCTTGTGCACTCGATAGAACAATTCTCAAAATACGCGAACTTATTCTTCCTTTTTACTGGTGATTCATATTATTTGCTTTGTTCCTAGCCGCAGGGTTGACTCTTCTTTATACAGCTATTATTCAGCAAATACCAGGTGTATCGCCGACCAATCGCTGGACGACAATAGTGCCACTAAGTCTTGTCCTTCTGGCTAGTGCATTTAAAGAGATAGAAGAGGACATGGTAAGTGACAAGCGTGATGGCTTGGCATATCCTCTTGACGACGCGCGGATAGAAACGGTACCAATCAGATTCTGATCTCAATTCGAGAACCACAAAAGTCCTGAATCAGCTCACGGGCGTCTTTGAAGCACGGAAATGGCGGGATGTGCGCGTGGGCGACCTGATACGACTTGAATCAGATGAGTTTATACCGGCGGACATGATCCTGGTCAGCTCAAGTGAGCCTGAGGGGTTATGTTATATTGAAACAAGTAACCTGGATGGGTACGCTTGCCGTTTTATTCTGTATTTCAATGTTGAGTTTCAAAGTATGTAGGGAAACAAATTTGAAGCTCAAGCAAGCATCTCCGCAGACTCACGAAATCCTAACACCGCAAGCCTTCATGGCACTTAGGGGACGCTTACGTTCCGAACAGCCGAACAGTTCATTGTACACTTATGAAGGGACGCTCTCGGTCGAAACCGGAGCCGGAGGCTTTTCGGGCCCTACAGAACGACAAATCCCATTAAGTCCGGACCAGCTCCTCCTTCGTGGGGCTCAAATGCGGAATACTGCCTGGGTCTATGGGCTTGTCGTATTTACGGGACATGAGACAAAGCTCCTGCGGAATGCTACGTAAGTGTTATCGTTGTTCATAGGTGTCTGCTCTAAGCCCTGCGTTATTCCAGCGCGGCGCCTATCAAGCGAACTGCTGTTGAACGCCAAGTCAATGTTCAGATTGTTTTCTTGTTCATTGTCCTATTAGCACTGTCGCTAGCATCCACCATTGGGAGCAGCATACGGACAGTAAGCGTTAAGTCCGGTTCCCCTTTCGCCATCTCATTAATACATTCCTTTCTCAGTGGTTCTACTCGAAGAATCAGTGGTATCTACTAATATCGGATAGCATTGCGGATCGAGGTGGGTATGGAATATGTGATGTTGGCGTGTGCTGGACTGACGCGTACTTTGCATAGCTAAGAACTTCGTTGAGGGTACGCGAATAACAATCTCATGGTGAAGCTCCACGTTGATGTGGTTTGGACAGACATCCTAACATTTATAATCTTGTATAACAACCTAATCCCCATCTCGTAAGTGAAGTTATCATGATCACAGAGTTATTTTAATGGTATATTTGACTTAGGCTCATTGTGACTATGGAAGTTGTTAAGTTCCAACAAGCACAGTTCATCAACTCTGACCTAGATATGTACTACGCACCAACCGATACCCCGGCTGTCTGCCGGACATCTTCATTGGTGGAAGAGCTTGGGCAGATTGAGTACGTTTTTTCGGACAAGACCGGAACACTTACCCAGAACCACATGGAGTTCCGACATTGCACAGTGGCAGGACACGAGTATGCCGAGGCACGGACCGATGATTCCAAGGAGGATATGCGAACTTTTTCGCAGATGAAGAGCTTACTAGATGGTGGGAATCCGTTTTCCGATCCTGCGTCTGGGAACCTCGTAGGTGGACTTTCTCCCACCAATTCTGACACCAACCAGGAGCGCGAAGTTATCAAGGAGTTTTTGACGGTCCTTGCCGTCTGTCATACTGTCATCCCAGAGGTGAAGGATGAGAAGATTGTCTACCAGGCTTCCAGCCCCGACGAAGCTGCACTTGTCCAAGGCGCAGAGCTCCTAGGCTATCGTTTTCATGTAGGCAAATTTTGATGCATCTCGTACACAACCTGAACCATTAGTTTAGACGCGCAAGCCTAAATCCGTTTTCGTCGAGATTCAAGATCAATCATACGAGTATCAGATTTTGAACGTGTGCGAATTCAACTCGACTCGCAAGCGCATGTCAACAGTCATTCGCGGACCTGATGGACGCATCAAGATTTACTGCAAAGGTGCGGACACTGTAATTTTGGAACGGTTGAGCGCAAATCAGCCCTACTCGGAAGCCACAATGGTGCATCTAGAGGTATACCTGCTTCCTTTCCCTGCAGCCGAATATATTCATAGCTATGAAAGGATTATGCCACCGAAGGTCTTCGTACTTTGTGTTTTGCAATGCGTGAGGTTCCGGAGCAAGAATACCGAACCTGGTCTGCTATCTACGATCAGGCCTCATCTACTATAAACGGGCGAGGGGATGCGTTGGACAAAGCCGCTGAGATCATCGAGAAGGATATGTTCTTACTGGGCGCATCTGCTATCGAAGACAAGCTTCAGGATGGTGTGCCTGACACCATTCACACCCTGCAACAGGCCGGAATCAAGGTAAGATTTCTCAATTCGCAGAGGTTTCGACAGCTTACGCGCATAGTTCTGTCGAAGGTTTGGATTTTGACTGGGGATCGGCAGGAAACCGCTATTAATATCGGGCTTTCATGTCGCTTGATCACGGAGTCGATGAATCTGGTTAGACTTTCCTAGAAGCGCTGTCCTCTTGAGATTGACTACTTTTCAGGTTATCGTCAACGAGGAGAATGTCCATGACACGAAAGAATTCCTGTCGAAGAGGTTAAGTGCGATCAAGAACCAAAGGAATCTTGGCGAGCTGGAAGACTTAGCATTAATAATTGGTTGGTGACTAATTTATCATCATCGGTGGTTTCTCCTTATCTCTAGACATTCTTGCAGACGGGAAGAGCCTAACCTTTGCTCTGGAAAAAGATCTCTCAAAAATCTTCCTCGAATTAGCCGTCCTATGCAAAGCTGTCGTCTGCTGTGCGTACCCTCGTCTACTGCCTTGGAATCTTCCCAGACTAGCTGTTGTCACAGGTCGTGTCTCACCGCTTCAGAAGGCACAAGTCGTCAAATTAGTGAAAAAGAACCAGAAGTCCATCTTGTTGGCGATAGGTGATGGAGCCAATGACGTGAGCATGATCCAAGCTGCACATGTTGGAGTCGGTATCTCTGGAGTAGAGGTTGGGCATCCGTCTCTCGTCTCTCATGAGCATGGTCGCTGACTCAGCTGCCCAGGGTCTCCAAGCCGCACGGTCTGCGGATGTCGCTATTTCACAGTTCCGCTTCCTGAAAAAACTACTTCTCGTGCATGGTTCTTGGAGCTATCAAAGACTGTCAAAACTAATTTTATGTAGGCTCAGTCTACTGCTGTAATAGTAGCCCATTAATCTGTGGACCTAGACTCTTTCTATAAGAACATTGCACTTTACATGACTCAGTTTTGGGTATGTTTTCGCTTTTGAAATGGACACTATCGCTTCTAACGTTCAACAGTATTCATTTCTCAATAATTTCTCTGGCCAAATTGCCTATGAGTCGTGGACGCTGTCACTGTACAACGTTGTATTCACGGTACTACCACCCCTGGTCATCGGTATCTTTGACCAATTCGTCTCTGCTCGAATCCTGGACCGATATCCGCAGCTGTATAGCCTGGGCCAAAAGAATATTTTCTTCTCGCCTAAGGCCTTTTGGATGTGGGTTGGAAATGCGTTATACCATAGTTTGGTGTGTAGCGTGTACGGCTTCTCTGGTCTCTAACTGACATACCTTAGTTATTATTTGCTGCATCTGTGATACTTTTCTGGGGGGATTCCAAACAAACATCCGGCCTTGATTCGGGGCACTGGATATGGGGCACAATTCTGTACATGACAGTGCTCATCACAGTGCTAGGGAAGGCCGCACTGATTTCGGAGTGCGTAAACTGTCTGTCGAAGGAGTCTCATTCACTAATGTTTATTCTGACAGTCTGTGGACCAAATACACCGTCGCTGGTAAGTGTGAACTCAGCCATTGCTTATTCAGGCTCGCCAACAGTTCCATTTTAAAGCGATACCTGGATCGTTGATCTTTACAATGGCATTTCTTCCACTATACCAAATAATCGCGCCTGCGCTTGGCTTCTCCACTGAGTATCTTGGCATCGTGCCTCGATTATGGACGCTTCCAGTACTCTGGTTCAGCATCATACTATTTCCTTTTGTGTGTCTCATTCGAGATTACTTCTGGAAATAGTACGTCCACCTCCCACTTACCTTTCCCTTCGTTCCTGGTTCTTAACGCCATTGTTTAGTTATCGACGGACGTATCGGCCAATGCCTTATCACATCTCCCAAGAACTGCAGAAAGAGAACATTCCTGATTATAGACCACGACAAGAACAGTATGTAACTTCATCTGCATGTGAGCATGACGTGCAGCTTGACTGGTTGATGTTCCATGTTCCAGGTTCCAGAAAGCAATCAAAAAAGTTCGTGCAGTTCAACGCATGCGTCGAAATCGTGGGTTCGCGTTTAGTCAGACCGAGGATCCCGGACGGCAGGACCAGGCCAGGCTCATCCGAGCATACGACACATCACAGGCGCACTCACGGCCCACCGGATTATAGACTGACAATGCAATGCATGAGCCCCGTCTATTTCGTTTTGTTAGTTTGGACAAGTGTTTGGTGATTGCTTCAGAGCTTAATTTGTTCTGCTTATTAGGACAACGAAAAAATAATAGTGACAAAACGGGCCAGCCGAGAGGATGAGTAATAGTTTTTCCCGCGATTGAGGTGAATGCGAGAATGTTTATATACTACGTATCTTTCAATCTACACTTCATGAGATAGAGGTCGATTCTGGAACTTCCGCATTCCTACATCTCAATATCCCGCATAGCGCAAGCGAGCTTGTCTTGAGGAAGCGTGTATATGGGCATTTACGATGGATGTAGAGCTTGTCAAAGCCAGGAGCAGCGATGGCTCCCAAGATGAGTTCACATCCATGTAAAAGTTGTCCAGTGGATAGCCATGAGTAATGAACGAAAGGATCATCCTTTTCAAGATGAGATGAGAAGTCATGGAAGATCAAACCGCAATGGAACATACCCAATCACCTCCCAGCATGATTCG
>WNFI01689070.1_pt2 | contig 18801 bp, 18 predicted proteins | sample 5400471 | NCBI WGS metagenome assembly WNFI01 (sample SAMN13153348, study PRJNA577476) | soil metagenome | isolation source: 100 cm saprolite on Douglas fir-dominated hillslope | place: USA:California | collected 2013-09-17 | reverse complement strand
GCGGCCAGGACTTCCTCGCGGATATGCGCGTATTGTCCTTTGAGATCGAAGAATGGAAACGCTGGCTTGCGCGCGGATGGCGCGGGAGTCTCGGTTGCGGCTTTTGTGGTCATGGAGGTTCCTTAGCAATTAGCAAATAGCAGTTAGCAATTAGCCAGGCACAAAACCGTTTAACCACAGAGGACACGGAGGAACGCAGAGGAATCGAAATCGCAGTTCCGGTTTGGCCAATTGCTATTTGCTAATTGCCAATTGCTCTCTTCATTATGCACGATGGTCTCCGGCGCGAAAACGATTTATGCTTGTGCTTCGCAATCTTTGAGAGGGACACGCATGGCGGAAAACCGGCCGGTACTTGATCCAACGACCCAAGCCTTTCTCAACTACATTGAAAAGGGTGGATATCCCGAACTGCAAACGCTTCCCGTCGCTGAGGCCCGCGCGCAGTTTGCCAAAGGACAGGCCGCGGTCCCGGTAAAGCTGTTGCCTGCTGAGGTTGAGCATCGCACTCTGCCGGTCGGCCCCGCGGGCTCGGTTGAGGGGTACATTCTTCGCCCTCGCGGCAGCAAGGCGCCTCTGCCTGTCGTGATGTACTTCCATGGAGGCGGATGGACGGTGGGGAATTTCACGACCCATGAGCGCTTCGCGCGTGATCTGGCCGTAGGCGCCAATGCCGCCGTGGTTTTTGTGGAGTACTCGCTCTCGCCTGACGTCCACTACCCGGTTGCAAATGAGGAAGCTTATGCCGCCACCAAGTGGGTGGCGGAGCATGGCAGCGAGATTGGTCTTGATTCCAGCCAGATCGCGGTTGTGGGCGACAGCGCCGGCGGGAACATGGCCGCTGTTGTCTGTCTTCTGGCCAAGCAGCGCGGCGGTCCAAAGCTCGCGGCGCAGGTCATGTTTTATCCCGCAACCGGCGGGGCTCGTGATCTTCCCTCTCGCCTGCAATTTGCGCAGGGATACTTCTTTACTCAGGAGACCGGCGCGTGGATGTGGAACAACTATATTGGCGACCATCCGAGCAAAGGCGGTGAGGCCGCGTGCCTGCCGCTTTTCGCTACCGTGGAAGAACTCCGCGGGCTGCCTCCGGCACTGGTCATTACCGCCGAATGTGACGTGCTGCGCGACGAAGGCGAAGCCTACGCCGCCAAGCTGATGCAGGCCGGTGTGCCGGTGACGGGAACGCGCTATCTGGGGACTATCCACGGCTTCACCGCGGCCAATGCCCTGGCGAACAGTCCGCCTGCTCGCGGCGCTATCGCCCAGGCCAACGCGATGTTGCGTGACGTATTTGCTTCCAGTGCGAAAGAAGCGGCGGTCACGGCGTGAAAGCCCCCTCGCGTTTAACCACAAAGGACACGAAGGGCCACAAAGGAATCCGCATAGAATCCTTGGTGTTCCTTCGTGTCCTTTGTGGTTAGATGTCTGTTCGAGGATGAGCTAAGACTATGAAAGCTGCCGTAATTCACGAATTCAAACAGCCGCTGGTGGTTCAGGATGTGGACGTCCCGTCGCCCAACGGTGAAGAAGTACTGATCAAGGTCGAGGCCTGCGGCGTCTGCCACTCCGACCTCTCGATTGTGGAAGGTGAATGGGCGCAACTCAAGCGGCTGCTCAAGCTTCCCCTGGTCCCCGGACATGAGGTTGTCGGACGCGTGGTCAAAACCGGCAACGGCGTCACCCATCTCGCTGTCGGCGATAGAGTGGGTGTCGCGTGGCTGCACTGGTCGTGCGGTGTATGTGAGCTTTGCCAGGAAGGCCTGGAGAATCTCTGCCCCAAGCAGACGATCACCGGCGCGAGTGTGGATGGCGGCTTTGCCGAATTCATCAAAGCCAAGGCCAGTCACGCGCTGAAAGTTCCGGAGAAGCTGAGCTCGGAAGAAGCGGCGCCGCTCTTCTGCGCTGGCGTCACTACCTACCGCGCTGTGAAAAATTCCGGCATACAGCACGGACAGCGTCTCGCCGTCTTTGGCATTGGCGGGCTGGGCCATCTAGCTGTGCAAATTGCTAAGACGTTTGGCGCGCATGTGATCGCTGTCGATATCTCTGACGACAAGCTGAAGCTGGCGCGCCAATTGGGCGCCGACCAGACAGTCAATGCGTCAACGGAAGACGTTGGCAAAGCGTTTCGAAATTTGGGCGGCGTTCACGCCGCGATCGTCACGTCGTCGTCCAAAGCAGCTTACGCGCAGGCTTTTTACGCGGTGCGTCCGGCGGGAGCGCTGATGGTGGTGGGACTTCCGGCAGACGATATCGCGTTCCCGGCGATCATGATGCGCGAGATCAGGATCCGCTCGGTAGCCACCGGCACGCGCGACGATCAGCGCGCTGTTCTCGATCTGGCCGGGGCAGGCGCCATCCGCTGCCTGGTAGAGACTTGCGATCTTACCGCCATCAATGAGACGCTGGACAAGATGCGGCGGGGTGAGATCACCGGCCGCATCGCGATCAAGATGTAGAGCGGAGATTTGTAATTGGCAATTTGTAATTGGTAATTTTGATTCAAGATCAAGCAAAAAATAAAATTTGAAATTACAAATTACCAATTACAAATCTCTCTGAGGGAAAGTATGGCAACAGCAATTCTTGGTGGCGGTTGCTTCTGGTGTCTCGAAGCGGTGTACAACCGGCTGGCCGGCGTGACTGCGGCTGAGTCCGGCTACATGGGCGGAAGTGCAAAGAATCCAACCTACGAGCAGGTGTGCAGCGGGACTACGGGACACGTGGAAGTTGTGCGCGTGACCTTCAATCCGCAGGAGATCAGCTTTCGCGATCTGCTGGAAGTTTATTTTGCCATCCACGATCCCACCACGCTCAACCGCCAGGGCAATGATGTAGGCACACAGTACCGCTCGGTGATCTTCTACAACTCTGAAGAACAGCGTCAGCAAGCCGAACAGGCCATCGCCGAACTGGCGGCCAAGAAGGCATTTCCTGATCCGATTGTCACGGCGTTGGAGCCAGCGACCGATTTTTACATCGCGGAGAAATATCACCAGCGGTATTACGACAACAATCCGAACCAGCCCTACTGTCGGCTTGTCGTAGATCCGAAGGTCAGGAAGTTTGAAAAGAAGTTCGCGGCCCGGACAAAACAGAAGGCGTGATAGCCTCTTCTGATGCTGCATATCACGAACGGTGAGTCCGTCACCGGCACTTTCCGGCAGGTCAGGTTGCCGGGAAGCTACCTTGCCTGGAAGGATGTCCTTTATGACGGCGCCGTACCTCAAACCGAAACGCTGAATGAGCTCTCTGACATTCGCGCGCAAGCGCTGGCCGGGTTCGGGTGGGGCAACTACGAGAAGATTCGTGCCGAGTTTACCGCCCGCGACCAAACACTGAAAGATTTTCGAAAGCACACAGACGTCGTGCTCTGGTTTGAGCATGATCTGTTTGACCAGTTGCAGCTTCTTCAGTTGCTGGATTGGTTCGCCCAGCAGGACTCGGACCGGGTAAATCTCGACCTGATTCAAATCGGCTCGCACTCCGGTGGTCGGCCCTTCTACGGACTGGGCGAGCTCAGCGGTCCACAACTGGTCCGGCTCTTTCCCACGCGCAAACGAGTTATGCAGGAACAGAAAACCATCGCGCGCGAGGCATGGCACGCCTTCCGCAGCAGCGATCCGTCGGAGTTACTTGAATTCACGCAGCTCACGCATCCCGAGATGCCCTTCCTGCCGGCAGCGCTGTTGCGGTTTCTTGAGGAGTATCCGTGGACCACGGATGGTCTCTCGCGTACTGAGCGCCAGGTACTGCAGGCGGCTGCGGCCGGGCGGCGCAAACGGCCGGATATTTACCTGGAATCGCGCAAGCAAGAGGATGTGCCTTGGGGTGACGTATCGGTATATCTGCGGATTTCCTGGCTGGCCTCCGGGCCAAACCCAGCCCTCGTGGAAACACAGAAGAATGAATATGACATCACCGATGCCGGACGCGATTTGCTGGCGGGCAGAGCCGACTGGGTAAAGTTGTGTGGCAGCGTTGATCGTTGGCTGGGCGGCGTCCACTTGACCGGTGACCAGCCGCAGTGGCGCTGGGACAGCGGCGGGAAGACATTGACAAGACGGTAATGTTTCAGCATTGATCATCTATAAGCCTAAGCAGCACAAGCACTTACATCGCCGTGCGACCGTTCGCTCGCAAACGGTTACAATGGAAAAAGATTCGGGTCCTGTGGGCCCGAGCCCCAACCGAACGACGGTTCCTGTTGTCCAGTCAGACTCTCGGGAAAATTTTAACGTCGTATTCACATCTGCTTGCTAGGAAGTCTCGTGGCTCGCGTTCAACGAGCGTGTGCTGGAAGAAGCCAATGACGAGACCAATCCGCTGCTCGAGCGGGTGAAGTTTCTCGCGATTACCGCCAGCAACCTGGACGAATTTTTTGAAGTCCGCGTGGCCGGACTGCTGCAGAGGATTGAAGATGGCTTTATTGACGCGGGCCCTGACGCTCTCAGCGCGCAGCAGGAGCGCGAGCTGATTGCCAGCAAGACGCACGAATTCGTCGGCGCACAATATGAGTGCTGGAACAAGAAACTGCTGCCTGCTTTGGAGCGCGAGAACATACGCGTTCTTGACCTGAAGGACCTGACTCCGGAGCAAGAAGCGTTTATCGATGCCTACTGCGAGAGAGAAGTTGATCCCCTGCTGACCCCGGTTACGGTTGATCCCGCGCATCCTTTTCCGCGCGTGTTGAACAAAGCACTCTGCATAGGGCTGCTGCTCAAACGCAAACGTCGCGCCAGCGGGACCTACGTGGGCGTGATCACGGTCCCGAGAGTCCTGCCGCGCCTGGTGCGTCTGCCTTCCAAGACGGGCGTCGACTATATCTTTCTCGCCGACATACTCACGTATCACGCGGCCAGCATGTATCGCGGGTATGACATTGTGTCCGTGGCGTCGTTCCGTGTTACGCGAAACAGCAACCTGTATCTGGAAGAGGAAGAAGCGCGCAACCTGCTTGAGTCCGTACGTACCGAGTTGCATCGCCGGCGCAAAGGCGATGCCGTGCGTCTGGAGATTGACGCCGAAGCGCACTCCGAGATTGCCGAACGCTTGCAGCAGACCTTTGAGCTGGAAGACTGGCAGGTGTTTCATACCGAGGGCCCGGTCAATCTTTCGCGACTCTTCAACTTCTATGAGCTCACTCAGCGGCCTGAGCTGAAGTACAAAAACTTCTCCGGACGTGAACTACGCCTTCCCGCCAGCAGCGGCAACATCTTTGACGAATTGCGGAAGCGCGACATCCTGCTGCATCATCCCTTCGACTCTTTCGATGCGGTGGTGGATTTCATCGAGAGCGCAGCCAAGGACCCCAGCGTAGTGTCGCTCAAGCAGACGATCTATCGCACCAACGAGAATTCTCCGATTGTGCAAGCGCTGATGTCTGCTGCCGCGGAAAAGGAAGTCATTGCCGTACTGGAGCTGAAGGCGAGGTTCGATGAGGCCTCAAACATACAGTGGGCGCGCAGCATGGAGGACGCGGGAGTCCAGGTGTATCACGGCCTGGTGGGATTGAAGACGCACTGCAAACTGGCCCTGCTGGTCCGCCATGATCCTGACGGCGTGACGCGCCGCTATGCCCACATCGGCACCGGAAACTACAACCCGACGACCTCACGCTACTATACCGACGTGAGCCTGCTGACGTCCTCTCGGGAGATTACGTCCGCGGTGCACTCGGTGTTCCACTACCTTACGGCGTATGCGGAAGCGCCGAATTACGCGCCGCTTTCAATTTCTCCTGTCGACGTGGCCTCCACGACGCTGGCTCTGATCCTGCGCGAGACCGAGCACGCGCGGGCGGGACGCCCAGCGCGGATCATCGCCAAAATGAATGCGCTGCTCGATAAGAACATCATTCAAGCGCTGTACCGAGCGTCACAAGCGGGAGTCAAGATCGAGTTGATTGTCCGCGGCATGTGTTCATTGCGACCTGGACTTCCGGGGATCAGCGAAAATATTGTCGTCCGCAGCATTGTCGGTCGTTTTCTGGAGCACAGCCGAATCTACTACTTCGAAAACGGTGGACGTGAAAGCGACCAGCTTTACATCTCCAGCGCGGACTGGATGCCGCGGAATTTATACGAACGCGTTGAGGTGCTCTGTCCCATTGAGGATCCAGGTCTGAAACAGCGCATGAAAGACGAAATTCTTGCTGCTTACCTGGCAGACAATACCAAGTCCCGGTTCATGGACCCGAACGGCGAATACACGCGCCTGCCACGCCGCAAAGACCAGAAACTATTTGGCGCGCAGGACTATCTGATCGCGCGCGCCGAAGGCACCGCCGCCGTCGAGATACCGGAACCTGCTATGCTTCCAGCAAGGCCGGTCCGGGCAAGAAAGAGAGCTCCGGCGGTGGTAAACCAATAGATAGCCTATGATCCTCTACTTCGTGCGCCACGCTTCCGCAGGAAAGAAACTTTTAAATCCAAAGAAAGACGAACGCCGTCCGCTGGACGAAGAGGGAATCCTCCAGGCGCGGTATGTCGGGCGCCTGCTCGCCAACCTGGATGTCCAGGTAGACCAGATCGTCACCAGCCCGCTGAAGCGCGCGCTGCAGACGGCTTCCCTGCTGGCCAACGAATTGGCTTTTGAAAATGCCGTGCAGAAAGACGATGCGCTGCGTCCCGACGGCGAGTTTGAGCAATTCCAGGAAATGCTCTCGCGTTACAGGAAGTATGAAGCAATCGCGGTTGTCGGCCACAATCCCAACCTTACGGAATTCCTGAGCAAGACCATCTCCGGCCCGGCCGGCGCGGCGCACATCGAGTTCAAGAAAGGCGCGGTCGCGAAAGTGGACTTGAACGGCCGCAGCGGTATATTGCAATGGCTGGTCACGCCCAAGATTGCGCGCACGCTTCAGACCAGCTTGAAGATGAGCTCGCGCCCGAAGACTTCCCGGAAGTAAGGGATCTCTTTCTCTCCCGCCCACAACTCCAGGTCTGCTCCGGCGCGGCCGGCTTTCACCCCCACGATGATCCGCCCGTCTCTGGCCGTCGCGCGCAGTGACTGTACAGCGGAATTTCTACCCTGATTGAGAGCGCGGGCCACCCGCAGGACCGCCGTGGCCTTGATCACGTCTGAGCGGAGCTGCGCGGGAAGCACTTTGATCAAGCGGTCGCGGAGTTGCGGTTTGGAATTGCCCTGGAAGCGCGCAATGGTGGCGATGATCTTTCGCTGCAAAGGGGTGAAGCCGAACAGTTCGGAATTGGAAACAATGTAGTAGGTATGGCGGTGGCGTCCGGCCGGATTCACATAGTTGCCAACCTCATGCAGCATGGCCGCCGCCGAGATCCATTCGCGGAAACCTTTCTCCAGGCGGTGCACGGAGCGCGTTTGATCGAACAGACACAGAGCCAGTTGGCGGACATGTTCCGCATGCTGCTGGTCCACGCGGTAGCGCTGGCTCGTATGCACCAGTACGTCCCAGCGGTCTGACTCCAGCTGCTGGTGCGAGCGGGTGTGGCGGTCATATTCCGCGGCCATTTGCGCCAGGATTCCGTCGCGCAGCCCGAGCGGCGAATAGCGAAACCCTTTGAGTCCGCAGCGGGCAAGAAGTTGGGCGAAGACTGCAGCTCCGGCCACCACGATCTCCGCGCGCTTGGCGTTGATGCCTTTGATGGTGGCGCGCTGCCGGTATGTCAATTTGGCCAGTTTCTGCGAGAGCTTTGTCGCCGCCTGGAGTGATACCTCTTCTTGCTTGGAAAGCTTGAGCGAACGTGCAGCCGCCGAGAGCGCGGCCGCCGTGCCTGACGTCGCGACCGCGGCGCGAACGTTGGCATGGACGAGTTTGCGGGGAATCCGCGCGGCTTCCTCGGCAATGAATTTTTGCAGACGCTTCAGTTCGTCTTTGGTCGGAGGATCGTGGTGAATGAATTCCTGGGTCAGGCGGACTGCGCCCAGCGGCAGGGTAACGATTTCCTTGACGTGTCCTTTTTCTGAAAGCGTGAGCTCACAGCTGCCGCCGCCCAGGTCCATGAGCAGGAGCCGCGCGGGACGGCTGCGCATATTCGCAACCACACCCAGATGGATCAGCCGGCCTTCTTCCAGCCCGGAAATGATTTCCGTCTTCCAACCCGTCGCGGACTTTACCCATTCAGCAAAGATTTCACCGTTATCGGCGTCACGGAGCGCGCTGGTGGCGACAACCCGCGTGCGATCCACGGCGTAACTCTGGACCGTCCGATGGAAGCGGCGCAGCACTTTGAGCGTGTGCGCCATGGCCTGGGGATCGAGGTTGCCGTCGCGAAAGACGCCTTCCCCCAGCCGGGTAACCTCGCGGTCTTGATGGAGCGAGACCAGACGCCCGCGACGCAGCTCGGCAATACTCAAGCGGACCGAGTTGGAACCAATGTCGACAGCGGCAAAGACCGGCATGTCGTGTTATCCGGCGCGCCGTCCAGCGGTGTGCCCAGCAGTGGCGGAACCTGGCTGCTTCCGTGACGCCTCGCCGCTTTGAGCAGCGAACAATCGGGCAACGGCGGACGCAGCCGCGGAATATCGAGCGGAAAACAAAGAACGGATTTCCACCAGGAGCGGACAATTCATGCGATTGCCAAACTGCTTTTCTGCCGTCCGGGTCAGCAGCTCCCAGTCGTGCCATTCTCCGGTCGCATCCTGGACAGACTTCAACTGCTGCAAGAAGCGTTGCTGCTCGGAGGAACCGCCGCCGGTTTCCGCGAGATAGCGGATTTTCTTTATCCGAAGCCGCACTTCGTGCAGGCGCTTCGGCTTCAGATACTCTGACGCTGCGAGCGTCTCGGCCAGACTGGTTAATTCAGCTTTGGCCTGCTCCAGCGGCTCCGCAACTCCGGCTCGCGCGTGACTTTTTTGGGCAAGATGGCGCAGACGCTCGCAGTCTTTGGCAAGGTCGAGTTTTTTGATTGCAGAGATCAGGCGCTCCGCCCGCCGCGCGCGCTGTGTTGCCAGCGTCTGCTTCAGGGCCAGCCGGTCTGACGCGCTTGATCCATTGGCGATTGCACTCAGAAGCCCCGCTTGAACGTCCAGATCGCGGACTTTCCCTGCGCGTTTACGTAGCGCGGTCAGTCCACGCAAAGTTTTCTGCTGTTTCCTGCCGAGCCGCGGATGAAAGTGCCCTACCAGGCTCTCAATCCGGCGAACCGTGGTGCGCAGACGGTGGACGTTCTTGGCAGACACTTCGTGCTTCAGCTTTGAAGCTGCTTTAGAGAGGTCTTTCGTAAGCGCTTGAATCTTTTGTGGCGGTAACGGCATGCGGCGAACTTAGAGATTATAAAGATAGCAATCAGTCCAGAGCATGACAAGTGCCCCGCAAATGGTGCAGACCTAAATGCATTCGGAAGTGCCCAAGTTTCTCCTTTGCTTGGAGTGATTTAGGATAAGTCCCGTTCTGCCATATTGAAACGCAACTCACCATGACTGAGATGCCCAGATTAGACGTCCTGGCAATCGCCGCTCATCGCGACGATGTGGAGCAGACCTGCGGCGGTACGCTGCTCAAGATGGCCCAACGCGGCCAGCGTACGGGGATTCTCGATCTAACGCAAGGTGAGATGGGGACGCGCGGCACGGCCGACGATCGAGCCAGAGAAGCAGCGGAAGCCGCAAATATCCTCAAAGTCAGTTTCCGCCAAGCCCTGGATATTCCTGACGGCCGCGTAGAGAACAGTTGGGAAAATCGCCTGAAGATCGCACAAGTGGTCCGCGAGCAGCGCCCGCGTGTGGTGATTCTGCCCTACTGGCAAGGGCGCCATCCTGACCACTACACCGCATCCACCCTTGGCTATGAAGCCATATTCATGGCCGGCCTGACCAAGCTGGGCAAGACGCCGGCGCACCGAGATCCGAAAGATCATCCGATCTCCGCGCTGCCGCCGCACCGGCCGTTCAAGATTATTTACGCGACGCTCTATTACGATATCCGCCCAACGTTTGTCGTGGACATCACCGACCAATTCGAAGCGCGCCTGCAAGCGCTGCTGGCTTACAAGTCGCAATACACAGATCAGGAGTCCGGCAGCAAACTGTTCCCTGCCCAGGCGGAAATCAGGCAGCGCCTGGATACCATGGCGTCATTCTACGGTCTGCTCGCAGGAGTGAAATACGCCGAGCCGTTCATCCAGAAAGAAGTGGGGCTGGTGGAGGATTTGACGGTGATTCCGGTGAAATCGATCTAAGCAGAGACGCCGCTTTTATCTTGGATTGCTATGACTCCACCAACTCACCTCCTGCCCCCAGCGCCACGCGCTTGACCGGATGCAGCGGTACAGCGAGATGATAGCGGGCGTGCCGCAGTTCGCCGACTCGAACCAGCGCACCCTTGTCAACCAGATCCACGAGGTCACGCGTGGTCGTAGCCGGCGATGCTCCGGTGATCGTGCCGTAGTTACTCGCGCTCAGCCCGCCTTTGAATCCCTCAGGGCCTTCTCTGAACATGCGCAGGAGCGCCGTCTCCTGCCTCTCGTTGAGCCGGCCGCGCAATTGGTCGAGGAGCTGATTCTTGCCGATCAGGAATTCGACAAGCGCAATGGTGCGCCGTTGCGCCTCAATCGCAACTCCAGCAAACCACGCAAGCCACTCCGTAATTTCATTTTGCTTGTTGCTCGCTTCAAGTGCATCGTAGTAGCTGGCTCGCCGGGAAAGGATGGTCGCCGCGAGCGCGATCAGCGTTGGCCGTCCCAGGCTTTGTGCCAGGGACTTTTCCGCGAGTGCGCGTCCGATCCGGCCGTTGCCGTCCTCAAACGGGTGGATGGACTCAAAATAGAGGTGAGCTACACCTGCTCTCGTGAGCGCGGGCAAAAGCATCGCGCCTCCAGGCGCCGTCCGATTGAACCACGCAATGAGTCGCGCCATCTGTGATGGGACCTGCGGGGATGGAGGCGCCTCGAAATGCACCCTTGGCCTGCCAATGGCCCCCGAGACCACCTGCATCGGCCCCTCACTTGTGCGATAGCGACCTATATCCCTGAGATCGCGCCTGCCCTTCACGACCAGCGGATGCCAGGTAAAAAGCAACTCCTCGGAGAGTGATGCGGCGTAGGAGCGATAGAGATTGACCATCACTTCGGAGATACCTTCTTCGGCGGGTCCCACGCGGCGTTTGTCGGTTGCCAGTCCCAATTGCTTACGGATGGAGGACCGCACGCTTGCGCGATCGAGCACCTCGCCTTCAATCTCCGACGTTGTCATCGCTTCCGTGCTCATTGCTTCAACGGTGAGTTGTTCGCGCTCCTCGTTCGCCAGATGTTTCACCGCGCCCGCGAGTATGCCGCTCCCGATCAGGAACTCCTGTTCCGCAAATGCCAGCCGGGCGCTCTCCCAGCGGAATTTCGGCCAGTCCTGCTGTTGCCAGTTCCATTTCATGAGCAATAGAAATACACCCTATCAATCATAATAGGCTGCAATATGAGCGATAGCAAATGGGATTCTCATGCTTTTCTGGCGAAGTCGAGCTAAAAGAGAAGGATAACTATTGATAACTATTAAGGATAACTATGGGATCGAGAAGAGTGCTGAAGGGCTGAAATGCCGAGTGCTGACTGAAGTGCCTTTCACCCGCTCACAGCTTCAGACTCAACGAAACCCCATCCCGCAGCGGCAGAATGGTCGTGAAGAACTCCGGCATCGCGTACAGCTTCTGGTTGAATTCCTGGATTGCACGCGTTGTGGCAGCTGATGGCTTCTTTTGCGTGACGCGTCCGCTCCAAAGCACGTTGTCGGTGATGAACAACCCGCCTTTGCGTAACCGCGGGCTGACCAGAGTGAGCACTCGCGGATAGTCTTCCTTATCTACGTCATTGAAGATTATGTCGAATTGCTGATTCTGCTCGGAGAGCAGTTCCAGCGCATCGCCTGTTTCCACTCGGATTCGAGCCGCCACCCCCGCCTGCTGAAAGTACTTGCTGGCTTCGGCGGCATTCTTCTTATCGCCATCGGTGTAGAAGACTTCGCCGCCTTCTCCCACGGCGCGGGCCCACCAGATGGTGGAGTATCCAATGGCCGAGCCCATCTCAAAGATCCTCTTTGCGTTCATGAGTCGTGCGTACTGGTAAAACACCCGGGCCACGGCTGGCCCCACGATCGGGATCTTGCGCTTGCTGGCTTGCGCTTCCATTTCACGCAGCACGGGATCGCGTTCCGGCAGAACGTCGTAGAGATATTTTTCGACAGCTTTATCGGTGATTCCAGGCATCAGGAAATCGTCTCCCCAGGTTTCATGGTGATCAGCTCGATGCCGAGGTCTTTGATTCTGCGCTCTAGCTCCTGCGGCGTTCCGGTCAGGACCGGAAATGTTCCCCAATGCATGGGAATCACCGCCTTCGGTTTGAGCAGACGGCACGCATGAGCCGCCTCTCGCGGGCCCATGGTGAAGAGGTCCCCAATGGGCAAGAGCGCAATGTGCGGTTGATAGATCTCATGGATCATCTGCATGTCGCCGAACACGTTGGTGTCGCCTGCATGGTAGATCCGCAGTCCGTTCTCAAACTGAATCACATATCCCGCGGCCTCGCCGCCGTAGAGGACCTCGCCACCATCCTCGATCCCGCTCGAATGTTCGGCCTGGACCATGGTGGCCCAGGCTTCTCCCACGTCTTGCGAGCCGCCTTTATTCATAGGCGCGATCTTTTCTATGCCTTTTTTCTTCATCCACAGGCATATCTCGTAGGAGCCGACCACTTTGCAATCGTATTGCTTTGCCAGTGCCACGCCGTCGCCGATGTGGTCGCCGTGTCCGTGGGTGCACAGAATCACGTCGAGCTTGTCAAAAGTCTTTTTGTCGTCAGGAGTGGACGGATTGCCCATGACCCACGGGTCAACCAGGATCTTCTTTCCTCCCGGCGTTTCAAACAGGAAGGTTGAGTGGCCCAGCCACGTGACCTTGATGCCATTCAGCTTCATCTATGCCTTCCTTGATTTCATTCCTTGAGCTTGAGTTTGCTTTTGTTTTCTTCGAGAAAAGCCTGGAGGGTTTCCGCCTGGCCGAGCAGCCGGGTCCACTGCTCGTAATAAAGCGTGACTGGAAATCTTCCCAGCCCGTACACGCTGACCCCACCTTTTTCGCTTACCCGAAATTCCAGCGCTCCACTGCGGCGGCCGGCGCCTTGCTTCTCCAACGCGGCAACCCGTGCCTTCAGTTCCTCATAAGACGGTTCTGTCATTTGTCCTCCCGGTCGTTTGCATTTTATATGATGAGGCCGGAATCCTTCTCGGGAGTGCCGGTAACCGGGCGAAACTCCGGTCCGCCTGCGGATCCATGAGACAATCTTTCCGACATGGAAACTCTTATTACTCGCGAACAGATTGCCGCCGCCGTGGCCCGGATGGGGCAGCAGATCAGCCAAGACTTTGCCGGCCAGTCAGTCGTGCTTATCGGCGTATTAAAGGGAGCATGTCTCTTCCTGAGTGATCTGGCGCGCCAGATCTCGCTCGACGCCACGTTCGATTTCATCGCCGTCCGCAGCTATGGCGCCAATAAAGAGAGCGCGGGTGAAGTACAGCTCATCAAGGACGTGACCACCCCTTTGCAGGACAAGAACGTAATTATTGTCGAAGACATTCTCGATACCGGTTACACGCTCACTTTTCTTAAGAAAGTCATGCAAACTCGCCAGCCTCGCAGCTTGAAGATTGCCGCGCTGCTGGATAAGACTTCACGCCGGATAGTGCCGGTGGGAGCGGACTACGTGGGGTTTGTCATCCCCGACAAATTCGTGGTCGGCTATGGCCTGGACTTCGCGGAACGCTACCGCAACCTGCCCGATATCTGCATTCTTCCCGACGAGACCGGCGCTTAAAAACCCGCCGGTAAGTGCGCAAATATTTACCGCAGAGAACGCAGAGTGCGCAGAGAAACAAGATGTTTTCTTTCTCTGCGTCCTCTGCGTTCTCTGCGGTAAATGCTCTGATGTCCAAACAAGTTTCGCGATGGATCGAGTAGTGATACAATCCCTCTTGGATGTCACAGGTTCTCTCTGCTCCTGAAGTTCAAGTAGGTGGGTGGCCAGCGCTAGCCGGCTGTATTGACCACACACTCCTGAAGCCACAGGCTTCCCGCGAACAGATCGTCCACCTTTGTGAAGAAGCCGCTTATTACGGCTTTGCCGCGGTCTGCGTGAATCCATGGTGGGTCAACCTGTGTTCTGCAATCCTGCGCGGCGCTCCGGTGAGGATCGCCACCGTGATCGGTTTTCCCCTCGGCGCCAACCACACGACCGTAAAACGCTTTGAAGCGGCCGAGGCTGTGCGTACCGGCGCGCACGAACTCGACATGGTGATGAATATCGGAGCGTTGAAGTCAGGCGACCGGCCGTCCGTGCAAAATGACATCGCGGCGGTCTGTGATGTTGCCCACTCCAGCGGCGCGCTCGTAAAAGTGATACTGGAGACGCCAATCCTCACTCTGGAAGAAAAAATCCTGAGCTGCGAACTCGCCCTTGCCGCCAAGGCGGACTTTATCAAGACCGCCACCGGCTTCATGGGTCCGACCACCATAGAAGACGTCTCGTTGTTGCGCGGCGTAGTTGGGGACCGCGCCAAACTCAAGGCCTCAGGCGGCATCCGCACCGCGGCGGCCGCCCGCGCTATGATCGATGCCGGCGCCGACCGCATCGGCGACAGCAACAGCGTGGAGATCGTTCGCGAACTGGGCGCGCCTGAGTTGGCTTCTCACCACTGATCTTCAACAACATTGGTAATTTGCAATTTGTAATCGGGTAATTGAAAACCGGTGACGCACGTCTTCGAAATTGCAAATTACCCGATTACCAATTACCAATTCCTCAAATCCCGCCTGCTATCATTAGATGTTTGAATCGCATGGCTACACCTACCGCTCCTCCACAACATGTTGACGTTGAGTCGCTTCTCGTCGAAGTGACTGACGTGCTCAACACCACGCTCGATCTGGACACCCTGCTGCAGCGCGTGGCGGAGGTGGTCAAGCGCGTCATTGACTATGAGATTTTTTCCATTCTGCTGCTGAACGAACGCACGCAGGAGCTGCGGTTCCGCTTTCAGATCGGCTATGCGCCGGAGATCGCGGAGAAGACCCGCGTCAAAGTCGGCGAAGGCGTCACCGGACGGGCGGTGAAAGAGCGCCGCACCATCCTGGTGAATGATGTCACCCAAGACAGCGATTACATTGAAGCCGTTCCCCGCGCCCGCTCCGAGCTGGCTATCCCTCTGATCAACAAGAACCGCGTCATTGGCGTGATCAACATTGAGGCCCCGGTGCGCGACTACTTCAAGGATGAACACGCGCGCGTGCTTACGCTGATTGCCTCGCGCATTGCCGTGAGCCTGGAAAATGCGCGCCTCTACACGCGGATTGTCCGTCAGGCAAACACGCTCGCGCTGCTCAACGAGATCAGCCGCGAGTTTACCTCGATTTTGAATGTTGACCAGTTGCTGCAGCGTATTGGCGACCTGTTGCTCAAGGTCATCGACTACCAGATGTTCTCCATTCTTCTGCTCGACGAGACCAGGACAAAGCTGGTCCACCGGTTTTCTCTGCGCTTCAAAGAGAGCATACATCTCAAGCACGACATCGCGATCGGACGCGGCCTGGTGGGAGCCGCCGCGCAGGAGCGTGAGCCGATCATGGTCCCGGATGTAAGCAAAGATCCGCGTTACATCAACCTGAATCCGGAGACCCGGTCGGAGCTGGTGGTCCCGCTCATCTACAAGAATGAAGTGATCGGTGTGCTGGACCTGGAGCATACACGCCGCGGATACTTCACCGAGGACCACGTCCGCATCATCGGCACGCTCGGCGCCCAGATTGCCATCGCGATTGAAAATGCCCGCCTCTATGAACGCCTGGCCAAAGAAGAGCAGCGCATGGAGCGTGATTTGTCGATGGCGCGCGAAGTACAGCATCATCTTTTGCCGCCCAGTTGTCCGAGTGTGCCAGGCGCGGAGGTCGCGGCCAGATTCAACCCCGCGCACGCCATCGGCGGCGATATGTATGATTTTCTCAGCTACCGGCCGTCGCGCGCCTGTATCGTGCTGGGGGACGTCAGCGGAAAAGGCGCGCCCGCCGCGCTCTACGCCGCCCTGGTCAGCGGGTTGGTCCGCAGCCTTGCGCCCAATGAACCTCCGCCGGCAGCGATGCTGAATACGCTCAACGAATCTCTCAATCAACGCCGGCTGGACGCTCAGTATGTGGTGATGACCTGTGCTCTCTGGGACGGCCAGAAGAAGACGATGCAAGTCGCAAATTCCGGCTTGCCCCGCCCCATCTATTGCCATAAAGGTCACGCCCACATGATTGAGGCTGCCGGCCTGCCGCTAGGGATGTTCGAGAACGTTACCTACGACGAAATCACCATCCACGCTTCACCGGGCGACGTCTTTGTATTTTTCAGCGACGGCATTGTTGACGCCAGCAATCGCAAAGACGAGCAGTTCGGACGCACGCGAATCGAACAGACGATCTCAAAACACAGCAATGGGACCGCCCAGGAGATTGCAGACGCACTATTTAAAGCCGCGGACGAGTTCTCCGCCGGGGCGCCGGTGTTCGATGATCAGACCGTGGTGGTACTGAAAGTAAGCAAATAGCACAATAGCAAATGGCAGCTAGCAAATAGTAATTAGCCAAAGCAAACCTGCGAGTGCAGAGCGCCAGTCGTTTTCTGAAGCCTTCTCTCTTGTGCGATGCTGCTTTGGCCAATTGCTATTTGCTAATTGCTATTTGCCCTCTTGCTACAATGCTGCATGTTCGTTCGCCCCCCTGCTTATCAATACAAACGCGGCGAGTTGCACTGTGAGCGGCTGGCCATCAGCGCGCTCGCACAAAAGTTTGGCACACCGCTGTACGTCTATTCGTCTTCGATGATTCGTGAACGGTACCGCATTCTTGATCGCGCCTTTCACGCGCTGCCGCACACGCTTTGCTATTCGGTAAAAGCCAACTCGAATCTCGGGATTTTGCGCCTTCTGGCGAAGCTGGGGGCAGGATTCGACATTGTTTCCGGAGGCGAACTGGAGCGGGTGCGTGCTGCCAGCCGGAAATCCGTAAAGAAGATTGTCTTCTCCGGCGTGGGCAAGACCGCGGAAGAATTGCAGCTTGCCCTGCGCAGCGGCATTTTGCTTTTCAACGTGGAGAGTGAAGGCGAACTCGAGCTGCTGGCTCAATGCGCGGCCAAACTGCGCAAGCAGGCCAGTGTTGCGATCCGGATCAACCCTGACGTTCCCGCACAAACTCATCCTTATATTTCAACCGGACTGCAGCAGCATAAGTTCGGCGTCTCCATGGATGCGGCGCGCGATCTCTATCGCAAAGCCGCAGCGGCCAGATATCTGACGGTCGCGGGAGTCAGTCTGCATATTGGTTCGCAGATCACCGATGTCTCTCCTTTCGGCATTGCCATGGAGCGGACCGCGGAATTGATACAGCATCTCGCTTCTGACGGACATCAAATACGCTTTGTTGACGCCGGAGGCGGTCTGGGTATCTCGTACAGCAGCGCCGAACCGGTCAACTTCGCGGACGTGGCACGCCGCTACGCTGACGCCGTCACCGCCCCATTGTTGCGGCTCAAGAAACCGCGGCCACATTTACTGCTCGAACCCGGCCGTTCGATCATTGCTCCGGCGGGCGCGCTGATCACGCGTGTGCTTTATCAAAAGAACAACGGCAGCAAGCGCTTCATCGTAGTCGATGCCGCCATGAACGACCTGATTCGTCCTGCGCTCTACAGCGCCAAACATGAGATCACCCCGGTGACGGAGAGTTCCGCAGTAGAAAATTCAATAGCGGACGTGGTTGGCCCGGTCTGCGAAACCGGAGACTTCCTTGCCCGCGATGCCATGCTGCCTTCCGCTGCGCCGGGAGATCTGCTATGCGTCTACGATACCGGCGCCTACGGAATGTCACTGGCATCCAACTACAACACGCGTCTTCGCGCCGCCGAAGTCCTGGTGGACGGCACGCGCGCGCGGCTGGTCCGCCGGCGCGAGACCCTGAAAGACCTTCTCCGACCGGAGATCGAGTGCCTATGACCGACTTGAAAGTGCTGGCGCACGAGCTGCTGCATGAGGCGCAGGAGTCCCTCCAGGCCAACGGCCATCTGAACCCTACGGCCATTGTCATTACGCCCAGCCAGAACCTGATCTTTGATGTGGAGTACCAGGACGATGTGGAGCGTGATGACGTCTACTCGGAAATCATCGAGGCCGCGCTCGAGAAGAATGCCAGCGCGATCGTTACCGTCAATGACGTACACCTCGACGACAGCGATACCACGGCGCAGCTCCACGGCGAGGGCTGGGGCGATCTTGCCAAGTCAGCCACGGAGGCAATTGTCGTCACGGTTTCCGGCAGCGGCTTCCAGACCTGGAGCCTGATTGGACCCTACTACCGTCGCGCCGACCAGTTTGTCTTTCAACCGCCCCAGGAAAAACCCGATCCCGGCGGCGAAGCGGAGTTGCTGGGCGATTGGACAGGAAACGCAGGCGCGGCGTGAGAGAGCAATGCGCAAACGCAGCTAGCAAATAGCCAAAGCTGTAATTTCCTTTCTCAAAATCCTGCCTGTCACGCGGTTGTTGTACTCATTCTCGAACGGTATGGACATGGCCCATCGTTCCTACTACCCGCATGAACATTGGTTTCATCTATTATTTGCACATTCTAAGACTCCGCACAGAGCGCATGTTTATTGCATGTTAAAAACAGTTGCACAAAAGGCACGGCACGGGCTTGTGGAAGGTCTGTAACACGCTGATTCCAAAGCTACTTACAAATACAAAAAACATGTTGACTTGGATTATAGGGGGAGTAGAGTCAACCTCGTTCTTTGACATTTCAAAAGTTTTTCC
>WNFI01040411.1_pt1 | contig 18802 bp, 18 predicted proteins | sample 5400471 | NCBI WGS metagenome assembly WNFI01 (sample SAMN13153348, study PRJNA577476) | soil metagenome | isolation source: 100 cm saprolite on Douglas fir-dominated hillslope | place: USA:California | collected 2013-09-17 | reverse complement strand
AGCACTAAGGAAGCAATCGCGGCCGTCCTTTCCAGCAACTTTGCCACCTTCAAAAGCTGGCAAAACTATAACGACTTGCTGGGATTGCCACTCTCGCTCGGGCGCCTGGAAGAACGCCACGAATACGCTGTGTTGGAGATGTCCTGCGATCTTCCAGGCGAAATTAAAGAGCTGTGCCAGATTGCACGCCCATCGATTGGCGTCCTCACCAATATCAGCCCGACACAACTCCAATATTTTGGCACTGTCGAGCGATTGGCGGCAGAATTATGTACACTGCTTACCTTTCTTCCACAAACAGGTACAGCGGTTGTCAACGCTGATGATATATTGATATGCAATATGATCTCAAATCTGGGAGATCAATTGGTTGCCCCAATCAAAATCTTTTCGCCTTCAAAAGTCCAGGGCGTAGAGGTGACATGGGATGGAACGAGAGGCAGATTGCCAATCGAGGATGATAGAGCATTTTCACCCACGGAGGGCGCGATAAAGCGGGCCCCGACGCTCGCTTCTCACCTTTTAGGGGCACATCAGATATCTACAATGCTGGCGGCCTATGCGGTTGGTCGGCATTGTGGTTTGAATCCGCAAGAGATCGAATACGCACTGGCAAACTTGCGCCCCATGCCGGGGAGAATGAATCCGCTCCAGGGAGTAGAGGGAGCAACACTGCTTGACGATACACACAATGCCGCGCCTGCTTCAGTCATCGCAGGATTGGAAACATTGAGGGTACTCCACTCCAGTTGTCGCATAGCTGTTCTTGGCGATATGCTGCGCCTGGGCTCCTACGAGGAAGAGGCTCATCAGGTGATAGGAGAGAAAGCAGCCCAATGTGTGGATTACCTGATTGCACGAGGTGAACGAGCCGTGATAATAGCCGATTCTGCCCGTAAGGCGGGTTTAAAGGCAGAACAAATTATCATTACCTCGACACATGAAGACGCGGCAAAGGCAGCGCGGAATCTAATCGTCGGAGCCCACTTTATCGCGCCCTCGGGGGGTAGGGTAGATTCCAATTCTTCGTCCTCACTCCGCGAGGGCGCGATAAAGTGGGCCCCGACGGTTTTACTCAAAGGCTCTGAAGAGACGCGGATGGAACGTGTCACCGAGTTACTGATGGCTCATCCTGAACAGGCACGCGAAGACCTGGTGCGACAGACGCCCGGTTGGAAGCAAATTGTGGTTATGCGGCCTGAACGTCCTACGTGGGTTGAAATCGATCTGAGTGCTATAGCTAACAATACCCGACAGATTCAATCATTGGTTGGGCCAGGTGTACACATTCTTGCCAGCCTCAAGGCTGATGCTTATGGCCATGGAGCGTTGAAGGTAGCTCGCACGGTGCTGCACAACGGCGCGAGTATGCTGGGAGTAGCAACGGTGAGCGAGGCTGTACCGTTACGTGAGGCAGGCATCAGCGCACCTATCCTGGTGTTTGGCTATGTGCCACACTGGCAGATGCGCGAAGCAGTACGCCTGGGTCTGACTATTACGCTGTATTCGATTGAATCTGCCCAGGCACTCTCGCGTATGGCACTGGCGTTGAGACAGGCGGTCAAAGTACATGTAAAGGTCGATACGGGCATGGGACGCCTGGGTATACGTGCGGAGCAAATTACAGAGGTGCTGCGGCTTATACACGAGATTATTGACTTGCCTGGTCTGGAGTTGGAGGGTATTTTCACGCATTTTGCCATGGCCGATACGCGAGATCAAACACATGCACACATGCAACTCGTACGCTTTCAACACGTCTTAGACGTAATAGAGGGAGAGCATATGCGTCCACCATTAGTACATGCTTGCAACAGTGCTGCGATCCTCAGCCTGCCTGAAGCGCATTTCGATATGGTGCGGCCGGGGATCGCCTTATATGGGCTAGACCCCTCTTCTGAGGTACGCTTACCAGGAGGATTTCGTCCTGCTCTCTCATTCAAAACGCAGGTGGCCCAGGTCAAAGTCATTCCAGAGGGCGAGTGCATCAGCTATGGATGCACCTACACAACGGAGCGACCTACTCGCGTGGCGATCCTTCCCGTGGGCTATGCTGATGGCTTCCGGCGGGCCCCCACAAACTGGGGCAGCGTACTAATTCATGGGCAAGAAGCACCGCTTCTGGGGCGGGTCTGCATGGATCAGTGTATTATTGATGTCTCGCATATTCCATATGTTCGCATGGGTGAAGAAGTCGTACTGATCGGACGTCAGGGAGAGGCCAGCTTAACAGCAGAGGAGGTAGCGCAGCGATTGGGTACAAATAATTATGAAGTTGTCTCAGAGATTCTAGCTCGTGTGCCACGAGTTGATTGATACGTGTGGGGAGATGAAGATGCAATCGGACAAAGCTGAGAATAGCTCTGATGCTTCGGACTCTTCTCAGCTTTTTGCTATTATTATTGCCAATCCGTCATCTGGAGCTTTTCCGCCTCATACGCACCACTTTGACGAAGCGATTGCAATCCTGCACAATCATGGGTGGAGAGTTGATCTCTGGTACACGCACGCGCGAGGCGAAGGAGAGAAACTGGCGCGGAAAGCGGTCGAGCAGAAAGCTAACCTGGTTATTGCAGCGGGTGGCGATGGAACCATTAACGAGATCATTCAGGGATTGGCAGGCAGTGAAACAGCGTTAGGGATACTTCCCAGCGGGACTGTCAATGTATGGGCACGGGAATTAGGCATTCCATTAGACGACGTGGGAGCATGTGGAGTACTGTTGAATGGCCAGACACGTCGCATTGACCTCGGTTATGTGAATGGCCGCTATTTTCTGCTAATGGTAGGGATTGGATTCGACGGAGAGGTCACCCAGGCAGTCGAACGCAAACCGCTCAAACGTTTGGGGGTTCTCGGCTATGCTCTCGCCGCCTTATGGCTGGGTCCCGGGTACAGGAGCTTCTCTGTCGTCGTACAAATCGATGGATACATGGTGAAAACTCGTGCCCTGCAAATCATTATCGGCAATACGCAGCTGTATGCAGGCGGGATCAAGTTTACCTGGCAAGCAAAATGCGATGATGGGCTACTCGATCTGTGTATCGTACGCAAGCGCGATTTCTGGGGACGCATCGTAGTATTATGGGATTTTTTCTTGCGCAGGGAGCAGCGTCGTCTCTGGGTGCGCTACGATACCTTTAAACGCATTAAGATAGATACGCCGGAACCAGTTGCATTTCAGATCGATGGTGAAGCGGCGGGTCATACACCAGCGATATTTAGCGTGGTCCCCAGCGCCTTAAAGGTTGTCGTGCCCCAGAAGACGCCGGAAGGGTTATTTTCGGAAGTGTAAGTCCTACGAACACGTAATATTTGAGTTTCGCCATTGCAAATATTACTCACTAACCGGAGCAGGTTGCACAGGTGAAGACACTGCTGGTTCATTCTCTCCACCTAGCCGGCGGCGCGCAGTCTCACGACGACCAACGGCAGGCACATGCTTAGTTGCTGCAGCCAATCCAAAGACGGGCATGTTACCGTACAAAGCCTCATATTTGCCTGCATTAACGAGGTAGGTCTCATGCCAGATGCCCACGCTGCCATCTGAGCCAATGGCTTTGTTAAAGCGTTTCCATGCGCTAAGATGTGGCTCAGACTTATCCCTGGCAAACTTTTCCAGGTCCTCAAACGAACGCCAGTACTGTATCAGCACGATTCCTCGCAAATTGTAGTACATTTCCACCCCGAGGAAGCCATGCTCAGGATGCTGATATAGTGAGCGAAGCATTGGGCCCATTGCCATCGCTGTGGGTATCCATTTGCGAAACGCAAGGAACTTGTTGATACGCATGCCAATCAGGAAAACAACAAATGGCTCATGGGAACATCTGCCTTGCTTCTAGCGTCTTCATAGTATGGAGTAGTAGGGCAGGTAAAGCAGAGGAAGAGAGTCAAATAGAGCGTGGAGGGCTGTTCTCATGGAAAAGCAAGATCCCCTTGGTTCTCAAAGAAAGGCGTCATGTGTTCGTCCGTGGAGGATTGTCGCAGCCTTACTGATGGTAAGCTTAGTCCTTGGAAGCTGGGTAGTTGTCTCGCAGGTAGCGCGTAAGCAGCCATCGCCAGCAGGGGGGAGGGCGGCTGTGCCGAATGAAACACCGAAGGATGTGTATACTGCCTACAAGGATGTCGTGTATAAGTTAAGCGGTCGCGATGGCTCAGTCATCTGGAAGTTTGCCCTCAAGCAAGCATATAAGCCAGATCGCATAATCGGCAGCTATTTGCAGCTCAATGTCGTCAACGATGTCGTCTATGCTGCTATCGAGTATGGCATTTATGCGCTGCGTGGAAGTTCCGGCAAAGAGCTTTGGCACTATGCACCACAACTCACCCCTGCTGAGCTGGCACAGGACCGCGGACGTATTGGTGAGATTTTCATCGATAAGAGCCTGATGTATCTGCAACTGGCTCGTGGAGATATGGCAGCGCTTGACCTGCGTGATGGCTCGCTGCAATGGAGCCACCTCAGCTTTCCAAATGGTGGCTCCTTCTCCCCATCTGATGATACCCTCTACGCATCCGAGTTTTCGATAAAGGGAGTGCCCATTCTCCATGCCATTGATGGGATGACCGGCAAGGAACGCTGGCACTTCGAGCGCCGGCTGATCAATACCTCCCTCTCGCCTACGTTCATCTTCGATGGCATTGTCTATAGCAGCGGCAACCCGCTCTACGCGCTCGATGCCCGCACCGGGAAGCAACTCTGGGAACAGCGTCTCCCCGATGGACCTGTGTATTTCGGTGACCTCCAACTCCGTAATGGAGTGTTATATGTGAACACTGGTGCAGCAATAGCTTTACCGGGCGGACAAGAAATTCCGCTTGATTACTTCCGCGTTTTCGCCTTTGATGCTCAGACCGGGAAGCAATTGTGGGAATCTAAACCAGGATACAGTTTTCGCGATGAGGTGATAGATGGCGGGAAGAGCATTCTGGTCGAGACTGTTGTGCAAAAAGAATATAGCTTGCAGGCGCTCGATGCAAAGACCGGCGCACTGCGCTGGCAGATCTCATTGGGTGTGCTGGCCTGCGACATCCCTGGACCGTGTTCCCCCCAGATAGAGGCTTCCGAGAGTCTTCTGTATGTGCTCACCCGCAAGCGGCTATATACGCTGCAGGTCTTTGATGCGCATACGGGCAAGGCATTGGGGCAACATCCCATCGCTATTCCAGTGAAAGAGGGTCTTGATCTGAGCGCGTTGAGTAACGATGTGCTCTATGTACGCTCCTCTGTACATGAAGGTGATCCATATTCCTCCGGCAGCAGTACCTCGTTCACCCATTACTTCATCTACGCCATTCGCCTCGCAAACGGCGCGACGAACTGGAAATATGATATCGGCTCTCTCTTAGATGTTCAGGTGCCAATCACAGACCTGCTGCTTGCTCCATAGGGGAAAGGTGCAAACAGCAAGAGAGGTTATAGAAAGAGCGGATCTGCAGCGACTCACGTGTCAATCATAACATCTGTTGTGATTGACACGTGAGTCGGTTTGCATAAAGATCCTCGAAGGACAGGAACCATGACAAAGCACATATCTTACCTCAAGAGGTTTTCATGCCTGGTTCTTTCCCCCAAATTGTACAAAGTCGAGCTTAGTGCCTTGGCGCCAGGACGATTTTCGGGTATTTGATCAGGTTGTTTCAAGTTTTCGTCAGTATATGGACTGCCCTACCCAACGCTCCTTCTGCCGATTCGAGAAGCATCTCGCTCAAGCCGGGGTGAGCATACAAAATCTCTGAAAGATCGGTTAGTGTTGCACCCATCTCGATGGCCAATACAGCCTGTCCGATCAAGTCGCCGACGCGAGGACCTACTAAGGTTGCACCTAGTAAGGCGCCATCATCGGCATTGGCGACGAGCAAAGCTACCCCGTTGTCAGTTCCCAAAGTCAATGCGCGCCCGTTTGCGGCTAGAGGAAATCTTCCCGTCACGATATTGTAGCCAGCGCGGGTAGCCTCTTCCGCCGAGTAGCCAACCGTTGCCAGCTCTGGCGTTGTATGGACCACAAGCGGCGTGACGAGCGGCGCAAATTGCACACGTTGACCTGAAAGCGCTTCAGCAGCCACCTTCGCTTGTTTGATAGCTATATTTGCCAACGCCTGCCCGCCAGTGCAATCCCCAACAGCATAGATGTGCGGCACACTGCTCTGCTGCATGTTGTTGACTGCGATGCCACCGTTGGCAGCTACCTCGATTCCTACTGCATCCAGATGCAAACCGGATGTACGAGGACAGACACCCCGCGAGATTACTAGAGGACGTTCAGTTACGCTATCTATGCTGGTATTCGTGGCTATTTGCACGCCTGATTTGCGTAATCCAGCCTGTACGAGGCGCAGCGCCGCGGGATCAACTCCGTTCAACAACTGCTTGCCTGGCGAATAGAGTTTGACCTTGACAAATACTTGCTTACCGTCGTAAGGCAGGTCAGGGATAGGAGCGGCATCCGCTCCTGTGGCTATAACACAGTGCTCAAATTTGAAGCGGTGGGAACCATGTTCTCCTTCGACACGCACTTCCTGGGCATTCATGAACCAGCCCGCACCATATACATACTCGATGCGATTGCCCGCTATTAAGCGGCGTACCCCTTCAACGAGCCGGTCAACAACCCCCTGCTTCCAGGACTGCATTGCTGCCCAATCAAATGAGACCGTTTCGGCATGGATGCCCATCGCGCCAAGTTCTTCCTGGCGAGTTTGCGCGTAACGTTCAGTCGCAGAAAGCAAGGCTTTTAGTGGAATGCACCCTCGAAGGAGGCAGGTACCCCCTGGAGGGCCCTGGTCAACCAGGGTGACATGCCGTCCAAGCTGCGCGGCGCGGATCGCAGCAACGTAGCCACCAGGACCCGCGCCGAGTACGAGTACGTCAACTGCTGTGGTAACATCTCCGACTACCATATCTTTTTTCTTTCCATCGGTGTATTTCCAAGGAGGTTTGTATCAGTTGTATCAGTTGTATCAGTTGTATCAGTTGTATCGCTGTGCTCGCTCGTGCATCACAAGAGGAGCTGTTCGGGGAAAGCCTCGTATTCCCCGAAATGATCTCTTGATTATGATGCTTTTTAACTTTTTCATCTGGAGAGCGAAAAGCGAGCGATGGCCGATAATGAATTTTAACACCTTCATCTGGGTATGCGGTGGGCAAAAGCGTTTCCAGGGCATGGGGTTTCCTGTCAAGGAACCCAACGAATATGCCTGTATTGTGCTCAAAAGCTTGTTCTGCACTAGTGGTTGGTCCCTCTTTCTTTCTGTCCAGTTGTCCGTACACAATTTCCCAACAGAGTCATACATCGGGCCCTACGGGGGTGCCATACCCGTTCACGATACCCTGGGTATTTCGTTAAAAAGCATAATCGACGGTGGCCGCGATAAATCAGGCCCTACGGATGGCCGGATGATGTAGTTAAAGAGCATCATCAGGCCATATCCAGCATCAATTGCTGGGGATTTTCTATGAGTTCCTTAAAGCGAGCCAGGAATGCGCCGGCCATGGCGCCATCAATCAGCCGGTGATCGAATGAGAGCGCCAATGGCATCATTGGCCTCACAATCACCGCACCCTGTTGAACAACCGCTTTATCTTGCAGCTTGCCTACTGCGAGAATCGCGACTTCAGGATGATTGATGATGGGTGTGCCGCTACTGCCACCAAAACTCCCTACGTTGTTCAGAGTAAAGGTGCTGCCGCTCAATTCTGGTAACGATAGTGTACGCTTCTTAGCTCCTTCTATCAGTCGCTCAAGATTACTGGCTATTTCCATCAAGGTGAGATGATCTGCATTGCGCAGCACAGGAACGAGCAGCCCCTCAGGCGCGGCTGTCGCTACTCCGATATGGTACGAGCGTTTATAGACGATCTCGCGGCGCTCTTCATCCAGGCTGGCATTGAAGATGGGAAACTCTTTGAGCACTGGGATCAAGAGTTTGATAAGCAGCGGGATATAAGTAAGACGCGAGCCACGCTTTTCCGCTACTGGCTTGAGGGCTTCGCGCAATGCTGCCAGTGCACCTCCATCGACTTCATCAAAAGCAGTCGCGTGAGGGATGATGCGCCAGGAACGCTCCATATGCTCTGCGATTCGCTTGCGTAAACCTGTTAAAGGTTGACGTTCATCCTGGGTGGGTGGAGCAGGCTGCTCTACTTTCTGTGTGATGTTTGGCACAGCTTGAGGAACAGGCTGTTCCTCTACTCCCTTTTCGATTGATGGAGCGGACGATGCCGGGTTTGTTAACTCGGCTCTGGCTTGTTCGGCATAAGCCCGTACATCTTCAATTGAAACTCGTCCATTAGGGTTAGAGGGGGTCACTTGCTCAAGGTCAATCCCGAGTTCGAAAGCAAGTTTGCGTACTGCAGGAGCAGCAAGCACACGCTGCTTTGTAGCCTGCGTTTGTGCTGCTGGAGAGGGGGCACTTACCGGCTTACTAACAGCGAGTGTAGAAGCAGAGTTTTGGGAGGAGGTTGAACCACCTCCATTACTCGAAGTCGAGCTTTCAAAGACCACAAGTGTATCGCCCACCTTTGCTACCTGGCCATCCTGCACGCGAATTTCAGCAACACGACCGGCTAAGGGTGAGGGTATTTCGACGACTGCCTTGTCTGTCTCTACCTTCACCATTGTTTGATCGAGCTTGATTGTATCACCTGGTTTGACGAGCCATTGTACGATTTCGGCTTCTTGCATACCTTCGCCGAGGTCCGGCAATTTAAATTCCTGCATACGATGTCTCCATTATCGTTCAAGGTTCCATCACCTGCCTCAACGCCGTCAACACCCTGGCTGGCGTAGGCAGATAATAGTCCTCTTGCCCGGGGACCGGGTAGGGAGTATCGTAGCCGGTCACGCGCCCGACAGGTTTCAGGAGTGAGTAGAGGCAGCGCTCATTGATGATCGCGGTCACTTCGGCGCCAATACCCCCTGCGCGGGGCGCTTCATGCACGACGATGGCGCGGCCCGTTTTTTCAACCGAGTTGACGATTGCCTCTTCATCAAGGGGCCAGACGGTACGCAGATCGATGATCTCAACGCTTGTGCCCATTTCTTGCCGTGCTAGCTTCGCTGCTTCCAGGGCGACATTCACCATCGCTCCATAGGCAAAGATGCTCACATCGGTGCCTCCCTGCACTGTTTTCGCCTTGCCCAGGGGTATGGAATAATGCTCTTCCGGCGTCTCCTGGCGGAATGAGCGATACAGCTTGATGTTTTCCAGGAAGAGTACGGGGTCTGGATCAGCAACGGCGGAGGCGAGCAGGCCCTTGGCATCGTATGGATTGGAAGGGATGGCCACTTTCAAGCCAGGGGTCTGTAAAAATACACCTTCGAGGCTATCTGAGTGTAATTCTGGCGTGCGTACGCCGCCGCCATAGGGGGCACGCACTACTAATGGGCAGGTGTAGGCCCCCGCGCTGCGAAAACGGATGCGCGCCGCCTGTGAGACTAACTGGTTCATGCAGACAAAGAGGAAGCCGGCGAATTGTATTTCGGCAATTGGTCGCAAGCCATAAACGGCCATGCCTACCGAACTGCCGATGATGGCCGATTCTGAGAGCGGCGTATCAAAGACTCGCTCTTCACCGAACTTGCGTTGAAGGTGTTCAGTGACGCGGAAGACGCCCCCATTAGCTCCGATATCCTGTCCGAGCAGCACAACTCGTTTGTCGCGTTCCAACTCGAGCGTGAGCGCTGAATTCAGCGCTTCGATCATCGTCATTTGCATGTTAGCCCTCGCGATCTACATAGCGCAGGAGATCGGCGCGTTGCTCTTGCAGACGCGGGGAAGGGGTTGCCGATGTGTAGTCAAAGAAGCTACCAGGTGCCATGGGAGGCATGGCCTCGGCGATCTGTACTGCTTCGTTGACTTCTTCCTCAACCTCCTCGACGATTTGCCGCACACGATCCTCGTTAAGCAAGTCGCGCCTGGTGAGGAACTTCTGGAAACGCACAATCGGGTCTTTTGCGCGCCAGGCTTCTACCTCGGCGGGGTCGCGGTAGCGCGTGGGGTCATCGGCGGTGGTATGCGCTCCGATACGATAGGTGAGTGTTTCTACGAGTGTTGGTCCCTGTCCATTACGTGCTCGCTTGACCGCTTTTTGCATGATATCGTAGACCGCCAGGATATCGTTACCATCCACCAACTCGGATGGCATGCCAAAGCCTGCCCCACGCGCGGCAATTGTCTGCGCAGCGCTTTGCTTGCTCCGTGGAACGCTGATGGCCCAGCCATTGTTCTGCACGACCAGTACGACGGGAGCCTGAAAGACTCCCGCGAAATTTAGCGCTTCGTTGAAATCGCCTTCAGAGGTCGCGCCATCCCCGCATACGCCGACGGCTACGACAGGATCTCCAGCGATTTTAGCTGCCATTGCCAGGCCGACAGCGTGCAACATCTGCGTAGCGATCACCACCTGGATCGGCAGGCAGCGCGATTCGCTGGGCCAGTTCTCAGGAATGAAGCCGCGAAAGGAGTATGCGACGGTGGGTATTGGAACGCCTTTGACGAATAGTGAGGCTATTTCCCGGTACGAGGTCGCCAGCCAGTCCTGCGGCTGCAAGGGAGCCGCTAACCCTACGGCGGTCGCTTCCTGCCCGACTAATGAACCGAAAGTGGTTGCACGACCCTGTCGCTGCAAGGCGATAATCTTATTAGAGAATGCTCGACCGAGCTGCATAAAGCGGTAGAGCGAGAGCAAACGCTCTGCGCTCAGTTCGGGCACTTCTCTCACCAGATTTCCCTCAACATCAAGGATTTGATAAGGCACCAGACCAGGGTCTACCTGTTGAATGGTCATAGGCACTCCTTTAAGAAAATAACCAGGGGGCTTCTTGCTTTCTTCGCTCTTCATATGTAGCGATTTCATCGTTATGGCTCAATGTCCAGCCAATGTTGTCCAAACCCTGGAGCAAGGCATTTTTCCGAAATTGGTCGATCTCAAAACGCAGCACCCGTCCACCTGGAGTCGTTACCGTTTGTGCCGCCAGGTCAACATGTGGAGAATATCCCTCGGTAGCCTCGACTTCTGCGAAGAGTTCTCGGATAACATCTTTGTCAAATGTTATGGGCAGGATACCATTGTTGAAGCAGTTGTTATAGAAAATGTCAGCGAAACTGGGAGCAAGGATGCTGCGGAAGCCATAATCCCGAATAGCCCAGGGGGCGTGTTCACGCGATGAGCCGCAGCCAAAGTTATCTTCCGCAAGTAAAATGGTTGCGCCCCGGTAGCGCGGCTGGTTGAGCACAAAATCGGGATTGGGCGTCTGGGCATCGGGGCCAAGATAGCGCCAGTCCGCAAATAGTACATTTTCAAAGCCGGTGCGCCTGACCGTCTTCAGAAATCGGGCAGGCGTGATTTCATCGGTGTTGACGTTCAAACGATCCAGTGGGGCAACGAGGCCCGTAAAAGCAGTAAAAGGTTCCATAAAGTTACATCTCCCTAATATCGATAAAATGTCCAGCGATAGCAGCAGCGGCGGCCATCGCCGGGCTAACAAGGTGAGTGCGTCCGCCTCGTCCCTGTCGACCCTCAAAGTTGCGGTTGCTGGTGGAGGCGCAGCGTTCCCCCTCGGAGAGTTGATCGCCGTTCATGGCGATACACATGCTGCATCCCGCCTCGCGCCACTGAAAGCCAGCCTCGCGGAAAATGTCGGCCAGGCCCTCCTCTTCAGCCATACGCCGCACCTGCATTGAACCGGGCACTACGAGCGCTCTTATGCCCGGCGCGACGTGTTTGCCCTTGATATACTGGGCCGCCATACGCAGGTCTTCCAGTCGAGAGTTGGTGCACGAACCGATAAACACCGTGTCGAGAGGAATCTCGGTGATCTTCTGCCCCGGTTTCAGATCCATATATTTGAGGGCGCGTTCGTAGGCTTTGCGCTTCTCCGGGTCGGCTTCAGATGCCGGATCGGGCACAACGCTATTGACATCCGTAACCATACCGGGGTTCGTGCCCCACGTCACCTGTGGTCCCAGGCCCTCGATGTTGACCTCATAGACGGCATCGAAATGAGCACCGGGATCGCTGGAAAGTTGACGCCATGTTGCCACTGCCTGTTCAAACAGTTCGCCTTTGGGGGCATAGGGCCGCCCTTTGATATAGGCAAAGGTGGTTTCATCGGGAGCCACCATGCCAGCACGCGCTCCCGCCTCGATCGCCATATTGCACAGCGTCATACGCCCTTCCATCGACAGACTGCGGATGGCTGAGCCGCTGAACTCGATGACGTGACCGTTACCTACAGCAGTGCCCAGTTGGCCAATGATGGCTAAGGCCAGGTCTTTGGCGGTGACCCCAGGAGCCAGCATGCCCTCCACGCGGATGTTCATGGTCCTGGGCCGCTGCTGTAAGAGGCACTGGGTAGCCAGCACATGCTCAATCTCGCTAGTGCCGATGCCAAAGGCTAGCGCACCCAGCGCGCCATGGGTCGAGGTATGCGAGTCGCCGCACACAATCGTCATCCCGGGCAAGGTCAGTCCCTGCTCCGGTCCGATGATATGCACGATCCCCTGCCGCGCATCGGCCATATCATACAAGGTCAAGCCAAATTCTTGCGCGTTCCGTTCCATGGTGGTCAGGCACTCCTGGCTCTCTTTATCCACCACGTCCAGCATGCGCCGTCCTGGGACGGTTGGCACATTATGGTCAAGCACGGCAACGGTGGCATCGGGCCGGCGTATCTTGCGGGTGGCGAGACGCAAACCAGCAAAGGCCTGTGGGGAGGTCATTTCATGTACAAGGTGACGGTCGATATACAGAATGGTGGATTCTCCAGACGCCTCACGTACGACGTGGGCATCCCAGATCTTCTCGAACATGGTTTTTGGTTCCGTTTGCTTCTGCTCCATTTTAGCATCCTTCTGTGGGTCTATGAGACTCTTCTTTGAGCTTTTTTGCTCTTAATTATCTCACATTTTTCTGCTGGCGTGTCTGAGCAGTAGCATGAGCCATCAAGATCCCCCTCCTCGGGGAAGTCCAGGTTACTTTGCCGGTGAGGGGTCATGCGAGGAGCAAGGAACCAAGCCATGTCCGACCATTTCCATGAACATCTCAGCGATCTGCTGGTGCGTGTAGCGACCGGATGGTTTGTACCATTGAGAAAGCCAGTTGCACATCCCAAGCAGACCAAAAATAACTATCTTCGGGTCGAGGTCGGGCTTGAAAACGCCAGCCGCTTGACCCTCCAGAATGATTTGTTCGAAGTGCTGTTCGTAGGCTTTCATACGCAGGAGAATTTCTTTGGCAAATGGGCCGGTCAGGTAGGACTGTTCTCGGTAAAACACCATCATGGCCGGTGAGCGGTCAGCTGCCACGGCGGTATGGTGCTCTACTGCACGACGTAACTTTTCCAGAGGTGGAAGGTCGGATTCGACAATGCGCCGGAGTGGCTCTTCACTAACTGTTAGCACCGTCAGGTAGATCAGGCGCAGAATCTCCTCTTTGTTTTTGACGTGATAGTAGAATGCGCCTTTGGTCACCCCGAGTGTGTCGGCGATGTCGTCGAGGCTGGTTGCGCCGAACCCCTTGCGTGCAAACAGTTCGGCTGCGGCTGCTACAATGGCTTGCTGTGTCAGGCGTACGCGCTTCCCCTTGCCTGTGTCTGATTTCTTGTGTGCTTTGGGTGTCTGAACCGCTTTCCATTCCTGGCTCATGTGACATTTTCCTTTTCTACTAATCGTTTAAATACATGATAGCGGGAAATTGAGCTTTTGTCAAAGGTATCCATAGGTCTCTCGATTCACTCGTCTGCCGATGTGATCAAGCACGTTATTGAACAACTGTATAAAATATTACTATGTAGAGAAAACGAAAGCCAGGTATTTTGGCCCAAAAATTAATCAAGTGGTAAAAATCATGAATGAGATGAGGCGACTAATTATCGGCATCAGTATGCTTTTGAAAGTGATTTAGAAAGAGATATACCTTCAGACTTCTACCAACAAGTGAGAAATAATATGATAAAAGCCTTGACTTTTTCGTTTCTGCCATGTATTATGTCGAGTCGGTCGAGCAGATGAGTCCGATGTACCTGGAAGGGATCAAGCGCATTCTGACGGTCTCAGCCGATACCGAACTGATCAGTGCCCCTGCCTATTACCACGCTGCTGTGCATGCGCCGACCCTCAATACCTTCGGCTCGGCCATGTCCATCATTCAGGACGAGTTGGGGCACGCGCACATCGCCTATCGCCTGATGCGTGATCTGGGGATAAACACTGAACACTTGATTTTTGAACGCGACCCGCGGGATTTTAAGTACCCCTATGCCTTCGATATCCCTTTGGAGAGCTGGGCCGAACTGATCGTGGCCAACGCCTTCTATGATCGGGCCGGCTACACCTTGCTTAGTGATGTCTACCAAAGCACGACTTTCGGCCCCTGGAAGCGTGCTTTGCTCAAGGTGGACAAGGAAGAGACGTTCCACCTGCGCCATGGAGAACAGGGCATGCGCAAATTGAACCAGACGGCCAGCGGTCATGAAGCGCTCCAACAGGCGGTGGACTGGATGTTCTTGCTCACGGTCGAGTGGTTTGGCCTGCCGGACGACTTAAAGAAACATGGCGAGCAGCTTGAGTACGGCTTTAAGGGCAAGAGCAACGATCAGCTGCGCCAACTGTGGCTGGCGACCGCTGTGCCGTTCTGTGAGGAGCTCGGCCTCAAGATTCCTGCGCACTATGACCAGGAGCAGAGCACATACGCCATCGACTGTGCCTTCCCCGCCCATTTCGATGCGCAGGCGAAACACTGGGATGGCCCCTGCACCTGGGATGAGGTGATGAAGCGCTGGAAGGCTCGCGGCCCCAAGAACGCGGAGTTCGTCGGGATGATCCAGCGCGGCAAGCGTGAGATGCTGCGCTTAGTGGAGCAATAGTTATGGCAACAGCGTATCCATCCCTACAAACTCATCCCTCTCATGACGCGTCGTGTCCGGCCTTATGGGATGCACTGCGCGACGTGACTGACCCTGAAATTCCCATCAGCATCGTGGATATGGGTTTGATCGTCGATCTCAAGGAACACGAGGGGCTCGTCGATCTCAAACTCACCTTCACGGCTATGGGGTGTCCCGCGATGGAATTCATCATGGACGATAGTCGTACCCGCTTGCTGCAAGAGCCTGGCGTCGAAGAGGTGCGTATCGAAATCGTGTGGGACCCCGTCTGGACCAAGGCGCGGCTCAGCGAAGAGGGCATTGAAATTCTGCGCTCATGGGGGGTATCAGCATGAGTCACACAGTCACCAGGACGCCACAACGACGCGAGTCGTTGAACGAGAGCGCGGTGTGGCAGGTCTACGCACGCCGCAAATATGAGGAGCCGCTGCATGAAGTCGGCAATGTCATGGCCGATGATGTCGAACTGGCAAAGGTCTACGCACGTAGCATCTATGATGAATTCAGTTGGGTAGAGATGGTCATTGTGCCGCGTGAGACCATTGTCACGGTCATTGAATCGTAGTGTTTTTGCCTGGAGGGGTCGCATGTATGCCGGTACACCGTACCTGTTTGCTGCTCTGCCCCGTTTCACGTTGCATGCCACGAGCATGCGTCAAAGGAGCTGCGTATGACCACCAGTACACATCTAGACAATGCGGCGCTCTTCGCCGTACTCTCCTCACTGGCCGATAACAAGCAGGCCATTGGGCGGCGCTATGCCTACTGGAGTAATGGCGCCCCGGCCTTAGAAGCGGCCGTCGCCGCTGCTGCGATGACCCAGGACGAGCTCGGGCACGCCCGCACGCTCTACCCGCTGCTCGAGGACTTCGCGCAGGGACAGGCTGACCCCAGCCAGGTTGAGCCGATGACGCGCACGCTGCACTACCACCTGGCCTTCCTCGACAAGGACTTTGCGGGCTGGTGCGACTTCGTCTCCACGAACTTCCTGCTAGATACAGCCTTAACAACATTCTTTGAGGCGGCACAGCACTCCAGCTACGAACCACTGCGCCAGCGAGCGCGCAAAGTGGTGCAAGAAGAGCACATCCATGCTGTGCATGGTGAAGGGTGGGTACGTCGTTTAGCCAAGGCTGGAGGAGCAGTGCGAGCAACCCTGACCACCTCGATCCATCGTCTCTGGGACGAAACGCTCTGCTGGTTTGGCCCGCATGACGATTCCACGATGCAGCAGTTGTACCGCGATGGCATCATCGATGCCACTCCCGATGAACTGCGCAACCGCTACCTGCAAAAAATTATGCCGACGCTGAGCAGCGTGGAGATTGAGGTTCCCGTCTCCTTTAACGCCACCACCAAACGCTGGGAGGTGACGCAGCCGCTTCCCTGGTCATCCTGGGATACCGTAGGAAGAAGACTGGAGTAATCGCTATGTCACCTCATTTTGAGAGGGAAGCCACAAAGGCAGAGGTCTCCTGCCCCTATTGTGGCTCAACCGACACTGAATGCTTTTCGCTCTTCGGCCAGCAATTGCTGACCGTGCAATATTATTGCCACACCTGTCATACTCCTTTTGAGCATATCAAGGATGATGATGTGCTCGGCGATGTCAGGGTGGCGCATGTAGCCACCTTCTCAATGTAATGCGGGTCCCTGGAAGGGGTACTCTTGAAAGGAAGATTCATCATGACCACCACCTCAGAAAAGACCCTGGTCAACTACACCACCACCGATGGCGTTGCTGTCATCGAGTTCACCAATCCCCCAGCCAATACGTATAGCCACGAAATGATGCGCCAGCTCGACGAAGCGATTTTACAGGCGCGTTTCGATGACAACGTGCATGTACTCCTGCTTCGTGGTGCCGGTGACAAGTTCTTCAGTGCTGGCGCAGAGATCAGCATGCTCAACTCCGTCTCACCCGGTTTCAAGTACTACTTCTGCTTGCATGCCAATGAGACGTTGACGCGACTGGAGCAGACGCCCAAGCTGGTGATCGCCGCGCTCAATGGTCACACCGTTGGCGGCGGCCTGGAGATCGCGCTCACCTGCGATATCCGCATTGCCCGTCGAGGAGCGGGCAAGGTCGGGTTGCCTGAGGTCAACCTCGGTGTGCTTCCTGGAACCGGTGGGACGCAGCGACTGGCACGTGCCTTGCCTAAGAACAAGGCCATCGAACTCATGACCGAGGGCAAGCTGATCAGCTTTGAAGAGGCGCTGGATCTCGGCCTGATTAACTACATCTACGAGTCGGAGCACTACTGGGACGAGGTCATGAGCTACGCGAAGTCGTTCTGCCCGCCCAATAAAGCCGCAAAAGCTGTCGGGCGTATCAAGCGTTCAGTACAATCCGGCGCAGAAGTTCCGTTCTTCGAGAGCCTGGCCATCGAGCGTGAACTCCAACAACTCTTGTTCCAGAGCGAAGATGCCAAAGAGGGGATCGCCGCCTACATTGAGAAGCGCACACCCAGTTTTAAAGGTCGCTAGAGCGGAACGACGGCTCTTGCGCACGTTAACGCAACCGCTCACACTGGAGCAGCGCACCAGGTTGGATGGGCTTCTGCACGCGGATACCAGCATTCGTGGCGCGACCCGCCTGAGCTGGTTACGGCAGGCTCCTGGAGTGACCTCGATGTGTACATCCCAAGATTGCGTGGGCCGAATGGACATACTTCATTGGGCCGTTCTCACCGAAAATCCTGACCCGTGAGGTTCCCAGCCAGGCCTGCGAACTTTTCCAGATTCGGCCCACGCAATCTTGGGATGTACACTTCTCCAGCAGTTACCAACTTTCCTATTGAGAATGAGAACAAGAGTTAAGCACGCAAATCTGTTATGAAGCCTCGGATGTCGCGTGGTTCATTTTGGGTGTATCAAACGGAGGTAATTGTTGTATGAGTTCAGTTAAATTTACCATGCTCCCGGTCCCGGAAATCCTCAAAAACGATGTCGAGTGCTTGAGGATAGCTGAATATACCGGCGAGGAAGGATTGGCAATAAAAGTATCTCCCAGTGGCGTGCCTGGTATTGTCTTTCAACAGAACAACGGGCGGTCGGCTCTTGAAACTATCATCACCCATTCGGGGCGCACTGTCTGCCCACCTCCCTTATTTCTCTATGGACCAGGGACAGAGCCAAGTGTCATGCATTACAAAAGAGGATCGTCTACGACAACGCAAGTGATTTTCAAGCCTCACGCCCTACAAACACTCCTTGGGATAAACGCATCGGCACTGACCGATGGGTGGGCGGAATTGCATGAATTTTCAGCCGAGGATCTTCCTGTTCAACTGATTGAAGCCAAGAACGAGCGGGAACGTATGACTTTACTCACCAGCTTTTTAGTGGCCAAGTTCAAGCAGGCGAAAACGAGAGATACGTTAGTAGAAGAAAGCCTCCGTTTAATCCATACAAACATTGGTTCTATTCATGTAAACTCCTTGCTTGACTACTTGCATATATCCGAACGCCAGTTTGAAAGAAGATTCACCCAGACGGTGGGTCTTTCCCCCCACTTGTATATTCGGGTGAAGCGTTTTAATGAAGCGATAAGACTCATCAAAACCAGACAGTTTGAAAGACTGACAGATGTTGCCTATGCCCTCAACTTCTCTGACCAGTCTCATTTTATTCGCGACATCAAAGCATTTTCTGGCATGACTCCCAAAAGCCTTTCTCAAAAGGTGGATGACTTCCACTACGATCAAGTGGGATATGCTTATGTCTGAACATGACGGTTTTTTACAAGTATGAAAGGGATTGCACATATATACTACAGCTAGATATAGATAGAAATGAGGAGGTAACTGATTATGAGCAAAGTTGTTGTATTCACGAATCTGACGCTCGACGGGGTCATGCAGGCGCCGGGACGGCCGGACGAGGACCGCCGCGGCGGCTTCGAGCACGGC
>WNFI01342724.1_pt1 | contig 18807 bp, 10 predicted proteins | sample 5400471 | NCBI WGS metagenome assembly WNFI01 (sample SAMN13153348, study PRJNA577476) | soil metagenome | isolation source: 100 cm saprolite on Douglas fir-dominated hillslope | place: USA:California | collected 2013-09-17 | reverse complement strand
AATTTTTTGTTCGTGTGCGGAACCGGTCCTCCGAATTGTGCGCCAGGATAAAGGAAACGGCCCGCCGGATTGGGAACCAAACCCGGTGGCGAGATGAGCTGCTGACGTTTAAACGACCAGTCGTCGGAATTGAGAGAGCCGTCTCGGGCGTGTAGTACAACCTCTCCATGATACGAGGTGCTGCCAGACTTCCCTACGGCGTTGACCACGATAGGGCCTTTGGCGCTGTCTGCACCGAAGTTCGAGGTCTGCACTTTGACTTCGGCAACCATGTCGCCGTTTACCGTTTGGGTAGCGCCGCAGTTGCAACCGTTGTCTACAATGTGCGCGCCATCGCTAATCAGATCCGTGCCCCCGCGATAGGGTGCGCCATTGCCCACGTAACCCTGCCCTACTGCGCCACCAGTGGGAGAAACGACTGAGAAATCCTGTGCCTTGTTTTGCGTACCGATATATGCAGAGAAACCTGGAAGCGTGCGGATCAATTCGGTCGCGTCGCGCCCTTCCAGCGAAAGATTCTCGATCTGCTTAGAGGTGAGGACGGCACTTCTTTCCCCTGAGTCGACCGGAGCAATCTCTTCGGCCACGGCTTCGACCTGGACGGTTTCGCCTTGGCTGCCAACTTGGAGTGAAATGCCAGAAACGTTTCGAACGTCGCCAGGGCGTACCGGAATCCCGCCCTGCAGCCAGCCTCTAAAGCCTGACGCCGAAACTTTCAGGGAGTAGTCTCCCGGCTGAATCGATCCGAAGGAGAAATACCCGGTGTCATTCGACGTGGTTTTACGGGTGTCTTTAGTAGCGTCGTTGACTAACTCCACGTTCGCCTTAGCTAGCGCGGCGCCAGCTTGGTCAAATACGGTGCCGGTGACCGTGCCCGTGGACTGGGCGAACAATCCTGGTTGAACCAAAGTCATCAACAACAGGGCCAACCCGAGTGTTGCCCCGAATGCTTTGAGAGATACGCTGCCGAAATTTCGCCTCATTTGATTTTGCCTCCCGCCCCGAGTGCTTCGCCTCTATTGGGCTGACCTGACCTTCGAACTACCGCTTTGAGACCCCTTGCCGAACCGAGCCGGAACCTCGCAAATCCAGACCGTTAACGTACACGCAGTTATGCTCGTCGGGCACTTTTACTCTGGTCCGTGAATCACTGTCAAGAAAAATCGATTTTGTTTGTTAATTTAAGCACCCTTTGGGACTTGGGGATGGCTGCCGGTCAATTTCGGCCATTGGATCGACTTGGTGGTAGGATGCTAGGCGGATAGGGACTATGCGTTCTCGCCAATTTCGTCACCTCGTACTCAGCTTGATTTGCACCTGCATCTCCCAGGTGGCTGTGTCGCAACTTCCCAAAAATGGATTATCGATCAGCGGATATGTGATAGACGATGAGAACCATCAGGCAATAAAGGCGGTGCCCCTACAACTAATCCATGCTTCGGGAGATAACGCCTCGATTCCCACCATTTCGGGGGTTACGGGTGAATATCAGTTCGGGGGGTTGACCTCCGGCGATTACCGAATTTCGGCCCATGAGAACGGCTACGCACCAACCGCCGTCGACGTAACTTTGGGCGGAACTTCTCTTTCGAATGTAACTGTATACCTGCGTCGCACGGAAACCAAGAATGCGGAGTCGCCGGAAAGCTCGATTTCCGCGCATCAACTCAGCGTTCCCGATAAAGCTCGCGATTCGTTCGACAAGGGCGTGAAGGCCATGACGGGGGCCAAGCCCGACTACCATAAGGCTCTTTCCTGTTTTGAGCGCGCCACTAAGGAATATTCCGACTATTACGAAGCGTATGCCGAAATGGGGATTGCCTATCAGCATTTGGGAGATGCGGCGGCGGCAGAGAAGGCGCTGCGCAAGTCGGTAGAGATGAGTTCCAGCCGCTATGCGGATGCGCTTTTTTTGCTGGCGGAGATGTTGAACGATGCTGGGCGCTTTATCGACTCCGAGGTTTTCGCGCGGCAGTGCGTAACGCAGGATGAATCATCCTGGAGTTGCGAGCTGGAACTTGCCCGTTCCCTCGCTGGGCTGAAGCATCCTGCCGAGGCGGAAGCTGTCGCAAGCAAAGCTGCAGAACTGAATCCCACGAATCCCAAGACATTTCTGATCCTGGGAAACATTCACATCCAGCAACGAAATTACACGGCTGTCGTCAGGGATTTCGATAGCTATCTCCGGCTGAATCCGTCAGGCCCGGAAAGTGATCAAGTGCGCGTGAGCCAGGATCAGGCACGCAGAGCGCTCGCTAAATCGGAATCTTCGCGTCCAGCCCCGCACTAAACCCCACCCTGCACTAAATCCGGCCTCCAACGATATTGAGCAATCGCGTTTCATTGCATAAACAAGCGACGCGATACAATCTGATGAGCTAAATTAATCGGACTCACACTCACTTTCCTCATTGAACATGAACCGCCGCTTTCGCTGGACGCGAAACACTCTTGTTTCTTCTCTTTGCTGGTTGATCGCGCCTGCCGTGCTATGGAGCTGGCAAAGCGCTCCTAAAACAGCCGAAGGTTCCGCCGGCATTGTGTTTCAGGAAGTGCCGACGAAAGCCAGCGGCATCACCTGGACTCACAACAATGCAGCATCTCCCGAGCACTATCTTCCGGAGACGATTGGGCCGGGCTGCGCTTTTCTCGACTACGACAACGATGGCTGGATGGATATCTTCATCGTAAACAGTGGACCGTCTGATTTTTTCGCGCCGCAAAAACCCCTGCGCAACGCGCTTTACCACAATAATCACGACGGCACTTTCACAGATGTTAGCGATATGGCCGGGCTCGGTGAGACCAAGTCATTCGGCATGGGAGTGGCCGTTGGCGACTATGACGGTGACGGCTGGCCCGATATTTACATTACGGCGTATGGGCGCAACACGCTCTATCACAACAATCGCGATGGCACGTTTACTGACGTCAGCGAAAAATCCAAGGCCGGGCTTTCAGGATGGTTCACGGGCGCCGTCTGGTTCGACTATGACAATGACGGCAAGCTCGATCTCTTTCTTTCAAGTCACGTGGAATACAGCAAGAACATAAGCTGCGGAAACAACGCGCTCGGCCGCAAGTACTATTGCATCCCGCGTATTTTCAAGCCCACGCCTAGCCGCCTGCTGCACAATAACGGCGACGGCACATTCACCGACGTAAGCCAGGAGTCCGGAATCGCGAATTCTTTGGGCAAAGCATTCGGAGCGGTGGCGACCGACATCGACCACGATGGACGCATGGATCTTTTTGTCGCCAACGACACCGTTCCCAATTTTCTATTTCACAACCTAGGGAACGGTAAGTTCAAAGAGATCGGCCTCGAAGCTGGAGTGGCATACAGCGACACCGGCAAAGCGCGCTCTGGCATGGGAGTCGATGCTGCGGATTTCGACAACGACGGCTGGCAGGATTTATTTGTCGCGAACATTGACGTGGAACTCTTCAGTCTTTATCACAACGAGAAGAACCTGACTTTTTCCGAAACGCCGGGAGAGATTTCAAAATATACCCGCAATCTTAGTGGCTGGGGATTAAAGTTTTTCGACTACGACGACGACGGTGACGCCGACCTGCTGCTGGCTAGCGGATATCCCGATGACATGGTTGGTCTGGTCAGCGCTCGCACAACCTATCGCGAGCCCCTGCTCATGTTCGAGAATCGCAGTGGTGTTTTTCACAACGTCAGTGCTGAATCCGGACCAGTGTTTCAGAAGCAATTCCCGGCGCGCGGACTAGCCATCGGCGACTATGACAACGACGGATACCTGGACGCGCTGGTTTGCAACAACGGAGAAGCGCCGACCCTTCTGCACAATGAGGGAAATCACAAAAACCATTGGGTAGGCGTGCAACTGGTGGCCACTGCGAGCAATCCGGCGAGCGTTGGGGCCATTCTCACCTGGACCGCTGGAGGAGTTACAAGGAAAAAGTCAAAGACCGCCGGTGGAAGCTTTATGTCGTCGCACGATCCACGTGAAATTCTTGGCATCGGTGCGGCAGCAAAGATGGATAGTATCGAAGTGCGCTGGCCGTCTGGCAAGATTGATCGCGTGGAAAATCCGCCGGTCGACAGCTACATCCGCATCGTAGAGGGTCAGGGAATGGCGCCGCCTGCGAAGCACTAATCAGGTTCGATGGGCGGCAGCGTGCGCGTTGCGACTTGAGGAGCATCTGGCGGAACAGGAACCGGAAGTGGAATCTCCAAAGTTCCGACATGACTACTGCTGGCATCTTCCACGCCAAGCCGCAGTGAAACTGCGTCGACGGGGACATCGAGTTCCTGGTGTAGGCGAAAGCCTCCGGTCATGACATCTTTGTAGTTTGCCGGTTTCAAGTCGCTGGTCGCGGTACTCACCAGACTCGCCACCAAATGGTCGTCATCGTTGAACGCCGTGATCATAAAACTGAGCACTGCGTGATAGGTTCCTGATGGGCTGGCTCCGAAGCGCAACCCTGAAGCGTCGACTGCGTAGTCAATACCGTAATGCTGCATTTCGACGGGTGTCGCCGCGCCGCCTTTCTTTTTGGGGGCAGTAATTCCAGACTGGCCCTCGACCTTCCTGGACTTACCCCCTTCTGTTCGAGACCAACGTTAATCTTTCTAAACTTACCGTCGTAGTTCTTGTTGGTCGGCGTGTAAGAAAGCGTGTAATAGTGCGAGCCCTCATCCACAGCGGTCTCAATCGCGCCCTCTATACCGTTGGAATTGTAGAAGGCCTTGCCGCCCGTATCGGCAGCAACCTGTTCCATGGTTCCCTGTTCGCTGGCGATTGTCTCCCGGAATTCACGGGTTTCTCTTTCCATCCGTGAAGACAACGGCTGATTCACGCTGGTATTCGCAATCGACGAGGATGGACCAGGGTAGCTGGGACCGCTGGATCCCGCAAAAGCCGGGGGATCATAGGTGCCGCTGTTGGAGGCATTGAACATGGTTTGCGTTTCCACTCCTTTGACGCTCACCGGATATACCGCAACGTGCGCTTCCGCGAGAAGGTTCGTCGCCTTTTTTATTTGGAACTCGTAGTTCCGCGTCACGGGCTGATATTCACTCACGTCAGGATTAGGGAAGATGTTGAGTGGGAAAGAGCCGGAAAGCCAAATCAGATTCTTTCTCCCTGGAATTCCGGAAAGGTATCGCGCTAACTGGGTGAAGGCATCGAGAGTGAACCGCATTCGCACGTCGAGGTCATTGGCCTTCTGCTGGTCGAGCGTATTCTGCGCGCGCTGTAGCGCGCCGATTGCGGAGGTTCCAGCCACTAACGCTACATCACGGGCGAGTTGGACGGATCTCTCCATCCCAGCATCGGATTGCCAAGGCGGAGCTTTAACTCCACCTTTCTTGCCCTTTACGGCGGCAAGCAGCGTATTTTCGTCGCGGGTAAAACCTTGGATGAGGCGCAAATTTGAACTCAGCGAGCACAGAGCGATCTGGGAAGCCTCGGGCCTCTTCTTGATGAAATTGATTAGCTGTTCCCGCGCACGTTGCTGGTCAGGCAGGGGCGTGTTGAGCAAATCGAGGACAATAATTGTGGCGGAGCCGGTCTCTGGCCCTCCGGAGTTGTTGTTGGTGTAAATATTAGGCGGTAAGGTCGGCGCCGGCAGAGACGATTGAGAAACTCTTTGGGTTTGCGAGGAAACAGTTGCCGCTGTTCCGGCGGGAGCGTTGCCGTCCTGAGCCAGCGATGAAGCGGCATTGGGAAATTCCTCAAACGAGTGGACACGCTGCGCCTTGCTGTCTTCTGTCAGCTGAAAATCTTCGCGACGAAGGCCTTTCACTGGGTGCCCCTTCGCGTCAGTTACTATGACATCTTCGACCACCACGCGTGAACTGCTCTTAAACGTGATTTGAGGAGCATCGGTAATAGATGAAGCGGGTAATACTGTTGGAGCCGGAGCCACACTGGCTGCGGTTGATACGGATGGAGGCTGCTGTGAGACCGCTGCCGCAGCTTTTTCTTCACGAGCCGATTCTTCGGCAGCGTCGACCGAAGCAAATGTGGTTTCCTCAGGAGCCGTGGTGGAGGGAAGTTCCGTAGCACTCGCATAGAGGCCAGGAACATCGTCTCTTGCTGCAACATATTTCGCGCGCTCTTCTTGAGACATCTCCGAGAGGTTATATACCTCGACGTTTGAGCCCTGCAGTAAAAGTAGCGTGCGGCCATCGGGCGAGAGCGAAATGTTCTGCGCCATCATTGACGGTGGCGCAACTGTCAGAGATAGAACTCCAGTTCCGCTCGCCGTATCCAGTACTTGGATGTGCTGTTGGAGGCCCCTGTCGGCATCGTCCGCTTCGTCGCCGTTCTCCGTTGTACCTAGCCCCGAAGTGATGACACGCGCGATCGAACTTACAGCAACCCGGCTACCGTCTTCACTGCGTTGAATCTTTGTCGTATAGCGGTGCTGGCTCCAGTGTTGCCGCCACAGAAGATGACCGGTCACAGTGAAAGCACTCACGCTATAGTCGGAGCTGTTCATGGCGCAGCGTCCCACCAAGATGGTATTTCCACTGGGAAACATTACGTCGGGTACGCATCGTGAACGCACACGCGTGATATTTTCTCGCTGCTTGCCCGAGGGCCCGAAACGAACCAGCCAAACCTTCCCACTGAAGCCATGAATCACGTCAGTAAAACCAGTGCTTAGAACCTCCAGATTCACCGCACCTTCGGACTTGATGACCCGCTGCACCGACAGGTTCTCGGCGTCCAGAAACTCGATTTGCACCTTCGGTTTAGCCGGCGTGGCTGATGCCTTTGCTTTATTGCCAGGTGGCTCGTCCTGACGACGTTCTACGGCAATCTGCTTGCCGTCGGGCGTAACCGTAATCCACAGAAACGGTTTGGGAGAGGAGAGGAGCAGTTTCTCGTGGAGATCGGCGTCGAGGAGATAAAGATTGTTCAATTTCCGCAGCAGCAGACGGCCCGATCCAAGCTGCCAAAGATAGCGCTGGTGATCGTGCATGTACCAATCTGCCTCTTTGATCACCTTGCCGCCCGGAACTTCGAAAACTACTGCGTGAATGATGCGGTCGTCATGGCTCGGCGGGCAATCCGGCAAGCGGGTAAACATTTTCTTTGGATTGAAAGTAAGCAGGGCATGATGGTCATCCAGAAAATCCAAGGATAAGTTCGCCTGCGTTGCCAATCGTGCCGACGCCGAGAGCGAATGAAATCCGACATTCGAGAAATCAATGCGGCTTTGGGGCTGAACTTCTTCTTGCCTGGACTCCTGCGCAATTCCCAGGGAGGTGCATATCAGCCAGAAAACAAACAAGCAGAGTGGAACATCTGAAAAAGCGAAATACGGGCGCTTCCGCCTGCTTGTCAAGTTGCGGAACGCGGACAAAACGGCTGGGAAACAGACTGCCATCATTGACCTCGAGACCAAATTTGCGGAGGCGTTAACGTTAACGACACGGGGGAGGCTGACTTCGGGGATTGAGTTTAGCACAGCTTCGATCTCGTTTTTAGGGCTCCAGCATTTGAGATCAAAGCCTAGATTGAACCCCTGAGGAAGACAACGCGGGATAATCACGGATGCCGGTCAATCACGGTCTGCACCAGATCTCCCAGCTGTTCCGCCGTGAATTGATTGCCCTCGATATTGGCGACAAGTTTCCCCTGGCGATTAATGACAGCAGTGTGTAAAGAGTGATTGAGTAAACCTTCGTCCTGAAAGGCATCCAATCCAAACAAAGCGCACACTTTTTGGACGTCAGTGGGTGTGCCGGTCAGGAAATGCCAAGAACTGTTCGCTTTCCAAATAGCAGCGTACTTCAGCAGAACATCGGGTTGATCGTGGGCAGGATCGAAGGTCACAGTCAACAGGACGAGATCGCGCCCGAGTTTCTCTTTGAACCGCTTCTGCAGCCTGGCAAAATTGTTCGAAGTGCGAAAGCAGAAGTCAGGCAAGGCACAGCGCGTGTAAATGAAGTCGAGTGCTACAACTTTGCCTGTAAACTTCGAAAGTTCGACGGGGCGGCGATTTTGGTCTAACAGCTTGAAGTTCGGAACGGACTGACCGATGGTTAACGGTTTTTGTACTGCTACAGCCGAAGGATCCGCAACTTGATTCAAGAGCTTAAGCCGCCGCGCGGTTAGCGGGTCGACTTCCAGGCCTTGATAGGTGTGCACCTGAATGGTTTCGATATACGACGAATCTTTCTGCACAATTAGCTTGAAGCCGATACTTGCGCCGGGCGCGAGGCCGTCCAGTTCTTTCACGTCGCGGACTTCAAAGGGCATCGCCATCGCTTCCATGTAGTCGGGGATGGATTGGCAGGATACGACCACGGTTTTGTGAGCCGCGTCCACCTTCAGTACCATGCCTTCGACAGAATAGGTTTGATCGCTCCCCCATGCGGAGATCGCGGAAAAGAGGAAACTGATGCAACAGAGGCTTATCAATGGCCTTGCTATTGCGCGGCGCTTCTTTTTCACGGTGTGACGCCTTTCGCAGTAGAGGCCGCTTCTCGCGTCGTGCCCCCGAGCCGAAACGATTGTCGTTGCAGTTTCATCGGTTCTTTAGAAAATTCCTTGATCTCTAGAAACTGATTTTTCTGGACGTTGGAGAATTCCTGCCGTGTATCGCTAGTCGGCCACCACACTTCGACGTTCAAAACCTTCGCGGACTTTCCCAGTCCGATGTGCTGTTCCATCGGCGACGCCCCAAACGATCCTCCGCTGCCAACGGTCCGGTAAATCGAGCGTGTCCCCTTGTCTCCATTTTCCAACGTAACTTTGATCCGCGCACCAATCGCAGCTCGATTGCTCTTGACTCCCACGAGTTTCAGATTGATCCAGTCATTGCCGTTGCCGGGATTTTCGAAGAGACGCAACTCGTGGCTGTCGCCGGGAACGGCTCCTCCTATCTTCGTAAGGATATCTTCGTCGCCATCACGATCAATGTCGGCAAATGCCACTCCATGGCCCTTATGCAGTTCTCCCGTACCGGAAGCCGCGGTGACATCGACAAAATACTTGCCGTCATGATTGCGCAGCAGTACATGAGGGATGAGAGAAGCGTAGTTAGGATTTCCGTTCCCGAGATAGATATCCAGAAAGCCGTCATTATCGATATCGCCGAAGTTCGACCCCATCGGCATGAAGACTTTATCCATCCCGGTTTCTACGGTCACGTCTTTGAACGTTCCATTACCCAGATTTTTATAAAGTTTTTGTGTGAAGGCATTATGCGGAAGTCCCAAATAAGTCCGGACGCTTTCGTCTACTGAAATGAAATAGCTGGTCACGAAGAGATCGGGCAGACCATCGTTGTTGTAATCGAAAAACCACGTTGGGAAACTTTCCCACGGCCCTAGGACACCGGCTTGCTCCGCGACATCGGTGAAAGTGTTGTTGTGATTGTTGTGGTAAAGAAAATTATTTCCAGCGTAGTTTGACACATAGAGATCTGGGAAGCCGTCGTTATCGTAGTCGGCGACGGCGGCCGCCTTGGTGAAAACCACTTTATCGACTCCGGCCGAGTGTGCAATGTCCTTAAACGCTCCGTCTCCATTGTTGAGGAAAAGTTGCGGAGGACCATTTTCGCTGCCCACGAAGAGGTCGAGCCAGCCATCATTGTTGATATCCGCCCACGCCGCGGTTTGCGTGGCAGTCGCAGGCTCGGCCAAGCCGGCCTCTCGGGTTACATCCGTGAAAGTTCCATTGCAATTGTTGCGCAGAAGAGATTTGCGCATGGGAATTTCCCATCCGCCCCGCAGGGCAAGGATATCCATGCAGCCGTCGTTGTTGTAGTCCGCTTGCAAGATGTTCAGTCCGCCTAACTGATCCATCAAGCCAGCCTGCTCGCTACGGTCCGTGAACGTGCCATCGCCGTTATTGTGAAAATAGTGCAGATGCTCGCACATGTTCATGCTCGAGGTAACTACATCGAGCAGGCCGTTATTTTCGAAGTCGTCGACGATGACGCCTCCGGCCATCGAGAAGTCATGCAAACCCGCGGCGGCCGCCACGTCCACAAAGCGGGGCGCATCTTCCTTCGACTCGAAGGTCGATGGAGGAATCAGCAATTTTGGCGGTACGCCCGCTGGATATTCCCCGACTGTCATGTAGGAATAGTTCAAGAGCCAGCGCGCAGCCAGGTCGTCCGGGACTTCGCCTAAATATTTCTCCAGGTATTGGATCGCACGGCGGGAATCGTCTTTCTTAGCAAAAGCCATTTGTGGGCTAAGCGGAAAGGCGCATTGATTGCCCTGCCCGCGATAAATGCCGTTGTCCATTTCCGATTTGTGCAGATACGCAATGCCGATCTCTTCTTCGATCTGCGGTACTACGGCGGGCGATTTTGCGTTGGCAAATTCCAGCGCCTTGCGATACTGTGTGATCGCTTTATCCATTTCGCCCGGATATGCATAGAGTTCTCCTAATGCGTAATACTCCTGCGTCACATCAACGGGAGGCTGCCTGTCCAGTGTGGCTACATTCGACGGAGCTAAGAGGTCTTCCATTCTCTTTGTGGCGTTGGCTAGAGTCTGCTTGCGCGATTCGCAGATCTGCTTTATGTCCTGGCCCCATCCCGGAGGTTTCGGAAAACGGAAAAGCGCAGACTCCGCCTCCCCAATTCCTGAAACGTTCGGAGTGTACTTAATGCTGCCGATGGCGGACAAGGCCGCAGTACGGTCACGGTTGGAGCTCTCTTCTACTGATATCTCGTTTTGCCCTAGGATTTTGAGAATCGCAAAACCTGCTGAAATGTGCGCGATGAACGATATCTCCCCGGCCTTGACGTTGGTCAAGGCTTCCCGAAGTTCAGGACGCAACATCGCTGGGTCTGTAATCCCCATATAACCACCGGAGTCTGCCGTCGGGTCGGTAGATTTTTCCTTCGCCAACACAGCAAAGTCTTCGCCATTTTTCAGTTTCGCGAGTATTTGCGCTGCTTCCGATGCGGTGCTCACCACGATGATGCGCAGCGGCAAGCTTTTGTGCGACGAACCGTCGGACGGCGATGCTGACTGCGCGATCAGCGGCAAACCTACCAGGGCACATAGCACCCCAGCCCAACCGAATAGTCTTCGCATCTTCATCGGAATTTTCTGCCCCAGTTCAACATCGCAGTAATATCCCATCTCACAGTATCGCAACACTCGGCATGCTACAATCGCCCCCAATCGGATGCGCATCTCTGTTTTTTTCCTGCTGGTGGCGGCGGTTTCTGCCCAAGTTTCCTCTGCACCGCGCCCGATTCCGCAATTCGAAGATATCTCCCGCTCCGCAGGTCTCTCGGTGTCCCACATTTCTTCGGCGGACGAACTTTACATCATGGAGTCGACCAGCGGCGGCGTGGGGTTCATCGATTGCGACAACGACGGCAAGCTGGATATCGTCAGTGTGAACGGTTCGTCGGTAGCTCGCTTTCGACGCGGCGGCGATCCGATGGTCACGCTCTACCATCAGGATGCCGGTCTAAAATTCTCCGACATCACTCAGGCTGCGGGACTCACCCGTAAAGGCTGGGGCATGGGCGTGTCGGTAGCCGATTTCGACAATGATGGCTGGCAGGATCTCTACGTTACGGGCTACGGCGGGAATGTCTTATACCGCAACCTTGGAAACTGCAAGTTCGAGGACGTCACCGGAAAAGCGGGTGTCCGTGCCGGCGATTTTAGTACTGGAGCCGCATGGGGGGACTATGACCGCGATGGCCGCGCGGATTTATTCGTGCCTCGGTACGTGCATGAAGATCTCAACGCGCTGCCCGAGACTCACGCGAACGGCACTCCGTGTATGTATCTTGCGGTGCGCGTCCTTTGCGGCCCTGACGGGCTGACTGGCGAATCTGATCTTCTGTTTCATAATCGCGGTGACGGCACGTTTGAAGAGGTTTCACAGAAGGCAGGCGTCAACGATCCTGGTCATCGCTTTGGTATGCAAGCCCTGTGGGCCGACTTCGAAAATGATGGATGGCCCGATCTATACGTGGCCAACGATACCGGCGCGAACTATCTCTATCGCAACAAACATGACGGAACTTTCGAAGATATTGGGCTGTGGTCGGGCGCCGCATTAACGGGAGACGGGCGTCTGCATGCATCGATGGGTGTCGATGTCGCCGATTTCGACCACTCGGGGCGTTACTCGATTATCGTCACAAATTTTAGCCAGGAAGGCGCTTCGCTTTTTTATAACCTCGGAAAAGCGGGATTCGACGATATCAGTTCGTCCGCTGGACTTCTGCTGCCCACCTTTCCCTATGTTGGCTGGGGAACTGCGTTTTTCGATATGGATAACGACGGTTGGTCCGACATCTTTGTCGCCAACGGGCATGCCTATCCGCAGATGGAATCGGTGAAAGGTGGCGTGCCTTATCGCGAACCGCTGCTGTTGTTCCGAAACAATCGGGATCGCACGTTTGAGAACGTGACCGGGATCTCTGGCCTGGACAAACTGCCAAGAGCTTCCCGTCGTGGCGCCGCGTTCGGAGATGTCAACAACGACGGCAAGATCGACATTCTTCTCCTTAATGTTGGAGAATCCCCGACCCTACTGATCAACCGCACGCAAAGTTCAAATCATGCAGTTGTTTTCAAGCTGGTTGGGAGCAAGAGCAACCGGGCCGCAATTGGGGCGCGAGTCACGGTCACGACTGGCGACATGGTTCAATTCAACGAAGTTCGCGGCGGATCCAGCTATGCCTCGCAGAACGATCTGCGCCTGCACTTTGGGCTGGGAGCCAGCGCGAGAATGAACTCGGTTGAGATCGCTTGGCCGAGCGAAAAGAAAGAATCATTCCACGATCTGCCTGCGGATTTCATCTACACCATCGTCGAAGATAGCGGGATTGAACGGAAGGTACCGTTCACCGGAGAAACTGGCGGGCGGGAGACTCCAGCGACTATTCCAGCGCATTAATTTAGTGCACGTTCCGAAAACTCTCCGGCGATTCCAGGTAGCTGGGTTTTATCCCGCCGAGATCGACCACCAACTTCTGCAAGACCACACCGGGATCAACCATACAGAATTTGAGTACGTGTTCCCCCGGCTTCGCCAGATTGTGCGTTGACTTTACTTTGCGCACGCTGTCCTTCACCGATGTCTCCCAGTCCGCCAGTGAATTCTGTGCCAGCGCATCGACGACCTGAGGCGTTTCATCGTCGAATGAAATGGCATATCTCAATCCGCGGCTCGGCACAAAGTTCAACGTCGGCGCGAGTATTGCTTCGACCGTGGCAATCCCGGAATCGAATAGGTACGTCTGATATTCAAGGCAGGGTGAAGCGGCCGGTGGAATCACACTCTGAGTGACTACCGGGAAAATCGTCATCGATGAAAGCGTGCGCCCGTAGTCGGCGATCTTCTCCCAGCGAGCTAACTTTGTGTCCGTCTTTGATGTGAAATGCTCGGCCTCCATCGAGACGTAGCCGTCGGTTTCCACAAATTTGTTCTTCTCGGAGATTTCTGACCGCTGCGGATTAAAAGCCTTGATTGCCACTGAGACAGCCTCGCTGCCCGCTCCCGCCACACTCACATAACCGACACTTGTTCCAATCGGCAGCTTGCGCCAATCCACACTCACCCAGATGCGATGTTCTTTCTGAACCGTTCCCTGGGATAAATTCAGCAAAATCCAAGGCGCGCTGGAAGTCGCCTTAAACTCGAAGGATGTCTGTCCGCGATTAAACACATCGATGTAGCGGCTTTGACGATTGAACACATCAAATTGTGGAAGCTCGGCAGCGCTGTCCGTATCAGGCCACGCCGAAGCCGAACCCTCTACCGAGATACCAAGTCTCGCTTCTTTAGGAACCTGAAGCACGCGGACTTCCGGCATTGTGTTTTTGGGCGGTTCGTTCCAGAACGTATACCCGATGTGCGTTTGGTCCATCATGTGGTCCCACTTGCCGTTCGCCAGAGTGTGATTGTATTGGGACGACAAATCGGCATCGGCTTGAAATAAAGTGCGAGCTTGTGCCGCAAGGTCATTCGCGCTGGCCCGGCCCTGGTCCGCATAGAGACGGTTTCTTGCGACGGTGATGTAGAGCTCTGCAACTTGCGCCGAAGCTTTTGTAGGATATAGGACCAACTGAAAGAAAGCGTCGCGCATGTTCTGCGGCAGTTCTTTATAGATCCACTCCGCCTTCGCCGTGAGAGATTGCCACTCCTCGAATACACGGTTGGCTTCACCATAATTAACCAGACTGAACGTGTCGGGTTCGAGCAACTCTGGTTTGCGACGGCCATTGTATTTTGTGTACTTCGCGACAATGTCGGCGATTTCAGCAGCGTGCTGTGGCCCGAACTCGCGCTCCGCCCAGAGTTTGCTATATTCGGCAATACTTTCCTCGGACCACCGCTGCGGATTCCACGCCAAGCTCAAGAAGAATTCAATGGGAAATTCCATCGGCTTAAGATCGCCGACATTCACAATCCAGATGCGATCCGCCCCGTACTGGTAGGCGAGATTCATTTGCTCCCAGACTTTCGTGATCGGAATAGTGTTTAGCCATTTGTACGAACGCGGATCGCCCACGTAGTCAAAGTGATAGTAGATCCCCGCGCCGCCGCTACGCTGGCGCTCCTGTGGAGTCGGCAAACGGCGGATATTTCCCCAGTTGTCATCGCACCACAGCAAAGTCACATCGTCGGGAACACGCATGCCTTTTTCGTAATATTCCTGTACTTCCTTGTAGAGCGCCCAATCCTGAGGAACTTCAGCCAAGTTAGAATTCACAGAGTTCGCGATGATCTGGCGCTGATCCGCCACAATCTTTTCCAGCAGCGCCGTGTTCGCCTCGGCCGACATGGGAAGATCACCGTCCCCACGCATGCCTAGCGTGATAATGCTTTCGTAGTTCCTGTTGCGCTCAATGCCTTCCTTCCAAAACTCCTGGAGAACGTCGGCATTGCGGGAATAATCCCACGGTCCTTTGCCGTGTCGCTTCCATTCCTGCTGAGCGCGCAGCATGGGCTCATGGTGCGACGTTCCCATTACAATTCCGTATTCATCCGCAAGCTTTGCGTTCAGCGGATCGTCTTCGTTGAACGCACTGTTCCACATCGCTGGCCAGAGATAGTTGGCCTTCATGCGGAGCTCGAGCTCGAAAACTTTTTCGTAAAACTTATGCTTGTAGGCGCCAAACTTTTCGTTGACCCATCCCGTGAGACACGCCGATCTGTTCCGAAAGATCGTAGACCCCGTAGATCGTCCCTCGCTTGTCGCTTCCGACGATAACCAATGCACTGGCCACTCCGGCGGTGGGTTGGTCCACCACCTGAATCAGAAACGATTCCCACTTGCCGGCAATCGCCGAGACATCGATCTTCTTCCCGGCGATGAGCTGGTCGATGATTGCACTCTTGCCGATCGTTCCAATGATGATTGAATTTGTAGAGAGCGTACTGGCGGCGTTGGAAAGCGCGGCAGTTCTCCCGGTGACACGCGCGATATCCGCTTGCAGATCGTTCACAGCGCGAACAACACCGGCATGATCGTTCGGATCCACGTAGATGGTCGCGAGCGATTGCCGTTGGGCAATAACAAAGTCGCCCGTGCGTCGACTGGTTTCGACATATTGTTTTTGTCCGAGTGCAAACCCGTTGCTGGCACAAGCAAGAAAGACGATTATTCCGGCCAATGCTCTGACGGCCGTTGTGCAACCAAAGATCGAAGCGGATCTCATGGCTGCTGCGGTATCAACCGCTTCCGTGCATCTTTGAGCGCAGCGAGTGAGGCTTGATCATCGGGATGACCAGAGGTATATCGCGCCAGAGACGTTGCGGCTTGGTCGTAGCGCCCAGCGTAAAATGCTGCCATTCCCAGATTGCGGTCAAGCCCATCCAATTCCGGATTCCATGCCTCTGCTTTTTCAAAGAAGTGCAGCGCGTCGGCAAAATCCTGTTTGCCGGCTGCAAATACGCCCAGTGCGTTATACGCTTCTCCAATTGCGGGGCTTAGGTCCTTCTTGAAGGTTTGCACATTATTCAGTTCTGTCGACGAACCAGCCGGCGAATCGCGCTGATCTGAACGATCACGTGCCTCCTGCTGCGCCAAACTACTCGAACTGATCACTCTTGCCTCCGCCGCAGGTCCGGACGTCATCCCGGACGTATCGGGCTGTTGGGCGGCGATAGTCATTTCGCGTTTGGCTTCTTCCAATCGTCCCGCTTTCATCAGCAAACGCCCCAGCAGATAGTGGGCGCGACCACTGCGCTGCCGATCCGACGGGGCTTCTTGGGTTGCCGCAATGGCCCAGCGGAGTGTAGCTTCAGCTTCGCTCACCCTTCCTTCCGCTGTATAGACCTCCGCCAGATTTACGAGAGTGTTCACGTCCTGCGGTTGCAAAGCCGCTGCCTGTGAAAGCTCGGTTTGAGCCTGTACGAATCGCCCTTGCTTCAGCGCTATATATCCCAACATGTAATGGCTGCGAACATCGTTAGGATTGATTTTGAGCTCCGCCTCAAATTCCGAAATGGCTTTCGCGTAGCCAACGCTCTCATCGTGCCGCAAATAGGCGAGTGCGCGATAGTAATGAGCATCGGGAGCGTGGCCATCTTTCGCGATCGCCTTCCTGAATTCTTCATCTGCTTGATCGGGATAATCCATCAAGCTATAGGCTCGGCCGAAATAAATGTGGATGAGGGCACTGTCCCCCAGTCCTGCGACCATTTCGTCAAACAGCATCCGCGCCTGCTTTTCATCATGCAGCACAAGATAGGTTCTGCCCAGCAAATATCCGGTCTTGAAATCAGGATTAACAGCAACTGCCACTTCCAGCTGATCTCTGGCCACGGCGTAATCTTCTAAGTGAAAGAGCACGCTGCCGAGCAAAAAGCGCGCTTGTGCGTCTTTGGGGTCGGAACGGACGACTTCTTCCGCCAACGTTTTTGCCTGGGGGAGCTTCTCCGCGTCCAAAGAAACTCGCGCATAATCCAGTCGAAGGTGGTTGTCATGCGGTGTGAGATTAGACGCTTCCTCAAATAATGAAAGCGCCGGCGCAAATTCGCCTGCGGAGGCCTCGCCGTTCGCAATCCGATGCAAACCCTCGGCCAGAAACGAACGATACTCGAGGGCTGCGCGATCCTGATCGCCTGCGCCCGCGTAGCGGCCAGCGGCTTCGTAGTGCAGTCTCAGCACATCCTGCGTTTTGTCCGAGTTCTCGGTCGCGGAAATTTGAGCAACAGCTCTCCCGCTTAGCAGCAGCATGAAAATCCACGTCGACACATGCGAACGAAGAACTAGCCACCGCACTTGAAATCGCTCCTGAACCGGACGCATTAACGATATTGTATATTCGACAGGAACAGGCAAAACTGGCGTAACCAGCCGGGACATAATCAACGAGGCCAGCATGAAATCAACACCCGCCCGGAAAGGTCTTCGAATCGCCGCCATTATGTTTGTGGCCGTACTTCTTCCGACAGGTCGGCTCGGGGGACAAGCCGCCAACCCAGCAAGTTCAACTTCTCCCGCATCGCCAGCGCACGCCACAGCGCCCTCCACTTCATTGCCGGTAATCAAGGCGACAACACATTTGGTCACTGTCGATGTTGTGGCGACCGATCACCGTGGAAACATTGTGTCTGATCTAACGACCAAGGACTTCCAGGTCTTCGAACAAATTCCCGGCAAGAAAGGCCAGCGAGAGCAGAAGATCTCACAATTCGAATTTGTAACCCAAGCTAGCGCCGCAAAGGTGGCGAAGCAGGGCATGAAAATGCCGGCCGGCGTGTACACCAATCTGGTGAGCGCGCGACGCTTGCCTGTCCCTCCCACGGTCTTGCTGGTGGATGGATTGAATACCGATGTGGACGCCGGCATGCAAGCTCGCCGCCAAATGGTGAAGATGCTGGCGTCAATCCCGCCGGACACTCCGGTCGCGGTATTTCTTCTGGGCCGACAGTTGCAGCTACTCCAGGGCTTTACCAAGGATCCGAAACTCTTGCGCGACGCCGCACAGAGAGCTTTATCGCTCGACAATGCGGGTATGGCGACGGTTGACGCGCGCGACGATCCCAGCAGCTTATCTTCACTGACGCAAGAAATGTTCGGTGGCACTGGGCAAGAGGACGGCCCCCAAGGACCAGCGGCATCGCCGCCGTCGGGCAGAGGGGTGGCTGCTCCATCTGGTCCCAGCGGACCCCCGGGGGGCGAATTGCAGCTCGCGGCCATCGAGCGCTTCGAAAAAGAAACCTTTGCCGCAACCATGGACATTCGCGTTCAAACCACCCTGGACGCTCTCCGCGCCATCGCCCGCCACTTGAGCGGATACAGCGGCCGCAAGAATTTGATCTGGGTGTCCTCCTCGTTCCCCCTCATGATTGCGCCAGATGCCACTCAACATCATAATCTTGGGTTTGAAGGCAATCACAACTACGAAGCTGAAGTCGCCTCCGTCACCGATGCGCTGGCTGACGCCAAGGTTGCGGTTTATCCCGTCAACCCAGCCGGCGTACAGACCCAGGTGTTTTTTAATGCCTCCAGCCAACGCACCAGGCCCGGATGGGGAGTCACCCCCAACACCGAGAAGAACTCACTCAATCGCGAGAACGAAGCCCGATTCGCCACTCAGGAATCAATGCAGGAAGTTGCCGAACAAACCGGTGGCAAGATCTGCGTAAACAACAACGATCTCGCGGACTGCGTAAAGACCGCCGTGACCGAGGGTTCGTCCTACTACGAGATCGCTTATTATCCCGATGCGTCGGATTGGCATGGAGAGTTCCACAAGATTGCGGTCAAGTCAGCGCGTCCCGGCGTGCAACTTTCGTTCCGGCAGGGCTATTACGCGCGATCTGGCGAAGTAGCGGCGAAGAGCGAAGACAAGAACGGCAACGACCCTCA
>WNFI01387014.1_pt1 | contig 18811 bp, 17 predicted proteins | sample 5400471 | NCBI WGS metagenome assembly WNFI01 (sample SAMN13153348, study PRJNA577476) | soil metagenome | isolation source: 100 cm saprolite on Douglas fir-dominated hillslope | place: USA:California | collected 2013-09-17 | reverse complement strand
AAACTGGGCGGACGAGAGGTCGGGAAGCGTCAAGTTGGCTTCGCCGCCAGCCTCGTGCTCAACCACAGCGGCTTGGGACGTCGTCGCAGTCGTGGGTGCGGTTGCTGCCGATTGTGTCGCAGGTTGCTGTGCCAGCGCGTGTGGCAGGGCCAAGGCCAAAACGGCGATCATGGCAGCCAAGACAAGAATCAAGCGCGCAGAACTTCTGCGGCGCATCAGGCCCGCTCCGAGCCAGGTGTGCATAGGAATTCCCTCCAAAAATATGTGGACTCTAGAACCAACGCCTACATGGGCAATTCCGGGAACACGCTTCCACATCAAGAACAGTGGTTGAGGTTTGGCCGTGCCGGGACTACTGGCTGCTTTCATGCCAGTAAGACCAATCTTTATAACATTTTAGAGAGATGCTGGTCAACGTGTGGTTGAGTCGCTTGCTTTCAGCGCGCGGTGGTTTGCCAGCAGCAACATCGCTGCCAGGGCCGCGGATTTCTGGTCCTGAGTCCACGGTGGACCCAGTGCGCGTCCTAACGCTGCGATTGTGTTGCGTACCGAAGCAGCACGTTTTCCGAAGGCAGCATTCGCGTGTTCGTCAAGATCGCGGTCGGGAATACCGCTGACCGGGATCTTGAGTTGGCGAAAAGCGTCACGGAAGGCTGTCCGGAAGAACTCGCCTTCCGCTGTATGGATGAGCGCGTGGGATGCCAGGACCTTGGCAAATTCCGGAAGCGGACGCGCCGAGCTGAGCAATACCACGGCGCCGATTACATGAAAGCCACGCTCTTCGGCTCGTTGCACTACCTGCTGGATGGCTGTGAGCGCCAAACGTCCCGAAGATGCCGCACATCGGTCAACATGCGCCTGGGCTTCGCTTAGCGATTTGCTGGCGCAGAGCCGCTCGGCAAAGTGATAGGGCTGGCTGACCCCAGGAATCTTTGCGTCTACGATCTCAACTCGCGAGCGTTCCACTACCTCTTCAGCGCCGGGTTCTCCGGCCACACCGACTAGTGCTCCCCAGCCTGAGTGTACTCGCACGCTAATTGCCGCGGGCTTCATGACCATGGCTGCTCTCCCGGACTGGCACAGTCTATCAGTGGCGCAGAGTCTGGACTTGAAAAATCATCGAAACAGCCGCTGGTCCAAGGGGTAGCGATGTTGCGAGAGAATTCTGGCGCGGCGCGCCTCAATGTGTTGGGGATTGAGCAGCACGTTAAAGGTTTCCGGAACGATCGCGGATGGTACCCGGAGAAAAGCAGTCTCTCGCGCAGCCAGCCATTCATCCCCTATGGTGCGAGTGATCGTGAGATGGTTTTGCCAGTTCTTACGGAGTTTCTTTTGTGGAAAGTCCCTCACGGTTAAATCGTCGGGAATAAGGATTTTCAGTAGTTTGTAGGTGGGGGGAAGCTCTTCCGGGCCGAGTTCCAGATGCACTAAGACCTCGGTCAACGCCCCGGCGGGGCTTTCCGCCAAATAGACAATAGGACGTCCGGCACTGTGCCAGCGCGCCGACGCGAGCAGGCCGCCACGGCCATCGAGAGTGGCGTAATTACTGATGCGCCACAACAGCATCAGGCGAACATGCCTTCATCAATCTGCACGAGCATCTGCTCTACCATCCGGCCTCCGGTTTCAGTAGAGAGCATTTCCAAAGGCGGCCGCCGGTCAAAACGCTTTTTGGGCGCGCGCAACCAGCGTAGCGCCGCGTCCAGGCCGCCCATCACGGCCTCGGCCCGCGCGAGAATGCGGACTGCACGGACCACGCGCTCTGATTCTTCTTTGGAGAGTGGCTGGCGTTTGCTCCTGCGGTGCTTCAGGGTCCGTGGGTTAATGATGATCTGAAAAACTTCATCCCGGGAAAGCCCGCGCTGAATCAGCCGAGGGACGATCTTGAGCGGCAGGCCGGCTTCCACGAGATGGATGATCTCCTGCTCTGAACGCGCGCTCGCGCCCAGCCAGTCTTCAAAATATGCGTTCAATTGTTGGGCGGTTGCCATAGGTACATAATGCCACAAAATCATCGGCAAAATGTACCGTATGTCCTTTTTCCAGAATTACAGCTTTATGCCAAAAAATCCAGTTAGCGGAACTGGCCCTGGTGTTTTAGAATCAAGCGCTCCTTTTAATCACGCACTTCCAACACGCTGTATGCGCCGGAGATGATTCCAAACATGACATTCCGCAAACTCGCTGTATTCCTGCTCGTGCTTATGTCTTCTTACGCGCTCGCCCAAAAGCCCGCGTCCGCCTCAAGCGAAGAGACCAAACCGGCCGCAACCAAATCCAAGCCCGCCCAGAAGACCGAGTCGGCCAAGACAGATGCGCCCAAAGAGAAAGACAGCAAAGACGCGAAGGAAGCCGAATCGGCCGATCCCATGTCGAGCGGCACCTTCAACGGACTCAAGCTCCGCTCCGTCGGCCCGGCGCTGATTTCAGGCCGCGTGGTTTCGCTTGCGGTGAATCCACAGAACAAGAGCCAGTACTTTGTCGGCGTGGCTTCCGGCGGCGTATGGCGCACGGACAATGACGGCACAACCTTCGTCCCTGTCTTTGAACATGAAGGGTCGTATTCGATTGGGACGGTCGTGATTGATCCCAAGCACCCGAACGTGGTCTGGGTGGGGACGGGCGAAAACAACAGCCAGCGCAGTGTGAGCTACGGCGACGGCGTCTATCGCTCGGAAGACAGCGGCAAGACGTGGAAGCACATGGGGCTGAAGAAGTCCGAGCATATCGCCCGCATCGTCATTGATCCGCGCGACAGCAATGTTGTGTACGTTGCGTCCCAAGGGCCGCTGTGGGGGCCAGGCGGAGATCGCGGACTCTTCAAATCCACGGACGGCGGCAAGACGTGGAACTCCATCCTCAGCTTCAGCGAAAACACCGGCGTGACCGACGTGGTGATGGATCCCTCGAACCCCGACGTTCTGTTCGCAGCGAGCTACCAGCGGCGGCGACACTTCTTTGGTCTGATCAACGGCGGCCCCGAAGCCGGCATTCACAAGAGCATTGACGCCGGTAAGACCTGGACCAAGCTGACGGGCGGGCTTCCGGCCAACCTGGAACTCGGACGCATCGGGCTCGCGATCTCGCCGGTGAATCCCAGTATTGTGTATGCGAGCATCGAGGCGGGCGAAAAGAAGGCTGGAATCTACCGCTCGGTTGATTCAGGAGTGAATTGGGAGAAGCGCAGCGACTACGACCCCGGCCCGCAGTATTACGCAACGCTCTTTGCCGATCCCAAGCGTGAAGACCGTCTTTACGCAGTGGGCGTAATCATGCAGTACTCCGACGATGGCGGAAAAACCGTGCATCCGCTTCCCGCAGCGCACGTCCATGTTGACTACCACGTGCTGTGGGTCGATCCAGACGATACAAAGCACATGTTGATCGGCAATGACGGCGGCCTGTACACGACACGGGACGATGCCGCGACGTGGCGATGGATGTCGAACCTGCCGACCGGCCAGTTCTATGACGTGGCTGTCGATAATTCCAAGCCCTTCTACTTCATTTACGGCGGCACGCAAGATAACTACTCGCTCGGCGGTCCCTCGCGGACCAAAGACGCCTCTGGCATCAACAATCAGGACTGGTTCATCACTCAGGGTGGTGACGGCTTCCGCTCGCTGGTTGATCCCGAAGATCCAAATACGGTCTACGCCGAGGCGCAGCATGGTGATCTGGTCCGCTTTGATCGCAAGAGCGGCGAACGCTTTGGCATACAGCCGCAGGAGAGCAAAGGCGAGATGCCGGAGCGCTGGAACTGGGACTCGCCATTCATCATCAGTCCGCACTCACATACGCGTCTGTATTTTGGCGGCACGCGCGTCTTCAAGACCGACGATCGCGGCAATACATGGAAGGTAATCAGCGGCGACCTAACACGTCATCTCAATCGCGACGAGATTCCTATAATGGGAAAACTCTGGGGGCCGGACTCAGTCAACAAGCACGTCTCCACCGCGTTTTACGGAAATATCTCCGTGCTCTCGGAATCGCCGGTGAAGGCTGGTCTCCTGTACGCCGGCACTGACGATGGCTTGATCCAGGTCACGGAAGATGACGGCGCGCATTGGACCAAGATCGACAGCTTCCCTGGCGTGCCTTCGAACGCATACGTGAGCCGCATTGTGGCTTCGCGCTATGACGACAAACTCGTCTACGCCACTTTCGAAAACCACCAGAATTCCGACTTCAAGCCTTATGTGCTGCGCTCCAACGATCGTGGCAAGACTTGGACGAGCATCGCCGCGAACCTTCCGGAGAATGGCCCGGTGTGGGCGCTGGCGGAAGACTCTGTCAATCACGACCTGCTGTTCCTGGGCAACGAATACGGACTCTGGTTCTCGATTGATGCCGGGAAAAAGTGGATACAGCTCAAGGGCAACATGCCGACGGTTGCCGTTCGCGACGCGGTGATCCAGCAGCGCGATTCAGACTTGGCGATTGCCACTTTTGGCCGTTCTTTTTACGTGCTCGATGACATGTCGCCGCTGCGTACGGTGAACCGGCAGATGTTGCAACAGGAAGCTAACCTGTTCCCGGTACGTGACGCGTTGCTCTACATACAGAGCCAGCGCATCGGCGGACGCAACCAGGGCTTTCTGGGAGACACATTCTTTGTCGCGCCGAATACCCCGTATGGCGCGACGTTTAGTTACTACTTGAAAGACAAGTACAAAACGCTAAAAGAGATTCGTCAGGATGCGGAAAAGAAAGCCGCCAAAGAACACGGCGGTGCTGCGTATCCCACGCTGCCTTATCCCAGCAAGGACCAGCTTCGCGAAGAAGCGGAGGAGCAGGCGCCTTCGGTGTGGCTGACCGTTCGCGATGAGAGCGGCAATGTAGTCCGGCAGATCGCGGGCAGCAACGAGAAGGGAATCAACCGCACGGCCTGGGACCTGCGATATCCCGCCGTCACATTGCCTCCGGCGCAGCCGGACGCACTGGCGGAGATCTTTGATTTTCAGCCATCGGGCACGCTGGTTATGCCGGGAAATTACACAGTCCAACTCTCACGCAAGGTGCGCGACCAGTGGGTTGATCTCTCGCAGCCACAAAAGTTCCGCGTATACACCGAAGCGGAAACCGGCATGAAACCGGAAACGCTGGCCGAACTCCACAAGTTCCAGCGCAAGGTTGCGCGACTCGATCGTGCAGCCACCGCAGCCGTCTCGTACGGCAACGAGATGAACGGGCATCTCGCGACCATCAACCGTGCGTTGGCCCAGACCCCGGCCGATACCAAACCTCTGCGGCTGGAATCGGACGCTCTCATCCGCGAGTTGACCAAGGTGATGATCGCGCTGCGGGGCGACCAGGTGCTCTCCGGACTCAACGAGCAGACTCCAAGCTCTATCCTGAGCCGAGTCCGCGAGGCTGCTTCGGGATCACGCATGTCGAGCTCGCTACCCAGCGCAACCCATCGCGCACAGTACGACATAGCGTCGGCTGAATTCGCTGATGCGTTGAAACAGCTAAAGGCGCTGGCTGCTCGCTTTGACACTTTGCAGCAAAAGGTGGAGCACTCCGGAGCGCCGTGGACCTCCGGGCGTCTGCCGGAATGGGAACCGGAACGGGAGTAAACAAGGGCTTTGGGATGGACCGCAGATAAATTGCGGTCCATCCCAGCCGCAAAGGAGAACTAATGGCAACTCAACCGCCGGTGCCACCACCACCCGGCCCGCCCGTTTTCCAGCCGCCAACATTTGCTGGTTACGGAGGCGTTCCTGGCCAACTCGTGGGTGTGGGGTTCGGACCACGACTGGGCGCTCGGCTCATCGACATTGTTGTGCATACGGTGATCGGTTTCATGGCTGGCATCGCGTTGGGCATTGGGCTGGTCCTCTATGCGAGTGCCACTCACCAGTCTCCGCAATTGCTGTTTGCCTCTATCAGCCACAGGACGGTGCTGACGTATGTGTTCTCCGCTCTTGGAATGGTTGCCTATCACAGCATCTGCGAGAGCATGCATGGCAGCACTCTGGGGAAGCTCGCGCTGTCCATGACCGTTGTTCAGGAAGATGGCTCTCCATGCGGGTTTGGGCCAGCGGTGATCAGAAACCTGGCGTACTTCATTGACGCTCTATTTTTTGGCTTGATCGGCTATATGGCCATGCAAAAGAGTCCGCAACAGCAACGTTATGGCGACCAATGGGCGCATACTATCGTGGCCAAACGGGCGCTGATTCCGCCACAGAGTCTCCGCGATGGCGGCCGGTTCGCTGTAACCCTGCTTCTCGCGATAGCTGTGGACGGAGTCTTCCTATTACTGGGAACTCTGAGCGGCTTTCTTTACTGAGACCGACGCTGTACGGTGAGATCGTTCACGGCGTCCGGTGGACGTTCGCCCCTGAGCGCATGAAGAATGTTCCGCGCCGCCGCGAGTTCGATTTCCAGGCGCACTCGATCCACGGCTGATCCCAGATGCGGAGTAAACAAGGTCCGGTCGGCGTGCTTGAGCAGGCGAGGGCTGATTTCGCGTGGTCGGTCCGGCCGCGCCCAGTCTTCCATCTCGAAGACATCAGCGGCGTAGCCGGCGAGATGTCCGTTATCGAGCGCGTTAGCAACCGCGTTTTCGTCTACCACCGAGCCGCGTCCGACATTCACTAAATAGCTTCCAGGTTTCATCTGTTCGATCGCCGATGAGCCGATCAGCTTCAGGGTAGATGGATTGAGCGGCAGCAAGACCACGACCACATCGCTCTGCCCGAGCAGCTCGCTCAGGGCGAATTTCTTGACGCCGAGCAGTCGTTCTTCTGCCGGCGCTAGTGCCGCGCTGTCCGAGTAGAGGATATTGACGTTGAAGCCGGCGAGCATGCGCGCCAGCGTCCGGCCGAGCTTTCCCATTCCGACGATGCCTATAGTCTGCCCGTTGAGTCCGCTCCCGTAGAGCACTGCCCGCCAGCCCTGAAACTTGCTGTTGCGAACCAGACGATCGCCTGCGGCAATGTTGCGCGTGATGCCGAGCATCAATCCGAGCGCGAGCTCTGCGGTCGGGATGGAAAGCAGGTCCGGCACAACACTGAACCAGACGCCTCTCCGCGTGCAGGCGTCAACGTCAAAATTGTCATAGCCCTTGAGCGCAGCCGCAATAATCTTGAGCCTGGGGCAGCGGGACAGAAAGTCATCGTCCACGCTGTCAGACATAAAGGCCATGAGCGCATCCGCCTGCGCCGAATGCTGCAGCAGAGCTTCCAGCGGCCAGCTTTCGACGCCGTCATTGACGATGAGCGTGCAAGTCCGGCCGAGCAGGTCCTTTACTTCCTGGTGCACGCGATGCGTGATTACCACCACAGGACGGTGGGTCACCGCACCGTCACCTCGGAAACCTTCCAGTACTTGCGGATCCTGGTATTGATGAGGTCAGTGACCATGATCATGGCCCACGTTGGAATCAGGAACCAGGCCATCTCCTGGTAGTGAAAAAGTTGTTGAGCGTCGAACAGCGCCTGGCCAATGCCGCCCGCACTGATCATTCCTACCACCGTCGCGGCGCGCATGTTCCATTCCAGACGGAACAGGCTGTGGACCATCATAGGCGCGAAAGCCAGTGGCAGATGCGCGAAACTAGCCACCGCGATTTTGGTTCCACCGGTTGAAGTCATGGCCATCACAGGTTCCGGCGGAACGTTCTCCAGGGACTCCGCGAAAAGTTTTCCCAGCGCGCCCGCACTATGCAGTCCCAGTGCCATGATTCCGATTCTGGGGCCCAGGCCGGCCACGCCCATGAGAAGCAATCCCCAAACTACTTCAGGAATCGCGCGAAGGAATTCAAGAAAGCGCCGGACGGGAAAGCTGATGACTGCGGGCGAAAGATTTCTAGCTGCGGCAAGGCCCAGGGGCATGGCCAAAAAAATGGCAAGCAGCGTTCCGCCGAAGGCCATGAGCAGAGTTTCGCCTACCAGACCAGGCACCACGCCAAGATGTTCGGGTGCTTTCGGCGGCAGCATGCTACGGAAGCGCTCGATGGAATGACGCAATGCCAGCATCTCGGGGCGGTTCACCCACACGGCGGCGACTCCGCAGTTCGCAAAGACCAGCAACAGCTTCGGATACCGGCGGACCAGCCAGGCCACCCGGTCTACCACCGCTACGACGATCACCAGCATGATCACCAGCGTGGTCACGCGACGATAGTCCGCCATATTCACTGAGCCGATCAGCTCCGTTCCCAGACCACCGGCCCCTACAGCTCCAATGATGGTTGCCGCGCGGATAACGCTTTCAAATTCATATGCGCCATAGGTCAACAGGTCGTTGAGACGGAGCGGAAGCAAGCCGAAAAACGTCACTACCACGCGTCCGGCGCCAGTTGACCGCAGTGCTTCGACAGGACCGGGGTCGGCCGAGGCAAAGAGATCGGCAAAGATCTTGCCCATCGCCGCCGAATAGAAAATAGTCAACGCGGCGACGCCGGCGGCTGTTCCCCAGCAGACCAATAATGAGGGCGAGAAAGGTTGCGGCAGCCGCAATCTCGAGGGTCTCGAACAGCGGCACCAGCGCGGCTTTCAGATACACCGGCGATAGGTCAGGTGGAAAGAAATTGCGCAGCTGCGAGAACATGCTTTCCAGGCCGGAGATCATGCGCTCACTTCAACCTTCTCGGAATTTCGCCGCTGGCCACTGGGCGAGATCTTGCCGTCTTCAATCCGAATAATCCGGTCAAAGTACTTATAAGCAAGTTCAGGCTGGTGCAGAGAGCAGAGCAGGGCAAAGCCATTTTCCTGGGCCAGGCTGCATAGGAGCGCCAGAATCTGTCCACTCAAGTCCGGATCGAGCGAAGCGACAGGCTCGTCCGCCAACAGGACCAGCGGATGTTGCACCAGAGCGCGAGCGATAGCCACACGTTGATGCTCGCCGCCGGAGAGATCGGAGGTCCTCGCGTGGAGTTTCTTCGGAATGCCCACACGTGCGAGGGCGTGTTCGGCCTCCTCTAATTCTTCCTGCAGGGGCCACAATAAAAAACGCAGAGCATGAAAAGTGGACCACCGGCCCAGCGCCCCTGCCATCACGTTCTGATATACCTTGAGCCGATCGACCAGATCGTGCCGCTGCGAGACCATGGCAATGTGGCAGCGCCACTCACGCAGCTTTCGGCCGCGCAGGCCCTGGACGGGAATGCCATCTACCGTAATCGAGCCGGATGTTACTGGAACAAAACCGGTGATGGCGCGAAACAAGGTGGTCTTACCCGACCCGCTGGGGGCCAGAATGGCCACTTTCTCTCCACGATTTACGTCGAGGGAGACGCCGTTCAACACCGGCGCAACTTTGCGGGAAGGAGCAACAACTAAGTTCCGTATTGAAAGCATCGAAGGGCACCCAGTCGGAAATGAGATTTCTTATGTAGCGGCTACAATCAGAACATCTTTAGTTCCTGGGCCACCCGCTTTAGTGCCGAATACTCATCGTCAGTGGCCCGGACAAACGTTTTACCGCGTAGAATTTTGAGGATCTCATCGTCCTGCCCTTCTTTCAGCCGCAGAAATGCCTGGACGAACTTCTCTTGCTTGGCTGTATCGATTTCTTTGCGTGCCGCCCAAACATAGTCCACAAATGGTTTGGTGGTGTAGAAGATGCGGACCTTTGTCTTGTCCACTTTGCCGTCAGCGATGAGTGAGTTGAACACCGTTTCATCCAGCGCGCCCGCGTCAGCGGCGCCGGATTCCACGGCCTTCGCGGTTGCAGGATGGCTGCCCGTATAGCGGAACTTCATATCGGTGTCGGGATTGATGCCGATCTGCTTGAGTTCAAGATAGGGCATGAGGTGCCCGCTGGTGGAGTTGATGTCGCCAAAGGCGAAGTTCCTGCCTTTCAGGTCCTGTAGAGAATGAATTGGGCTGTTCGCGCCAGTGATAAACACAGCGTGGAACTGGAGATCGCTTGTCCGCTGCACCAGCGGCATCACGCCAAACTGCGAGTGCGCTTTCATGTAGGTCAGTCCGCCGAAATACGCGAAGTCGAGCGAACCGTTACCCATAGCTTCAACCGTAGCGTTGTAGTTCGTTGGGATGATCAGTTCAACTTCATGGCCCAGGGCCTTGGTAAGGTATGCCTTCAACGGTGCTTTTTCCGTGACGGAAGCAGCGGTCGCGCCGGCGTCGGGGATCATTCCTATTCGTAGGGGACGGTCCTGTGCGTGCAGGTTGACAACGAGGAACAGGGCAAAAGCGAGCAGGGGGAATTGAGCTTTCACACTCAAGAGGCTCTCCTTATCCGCACACAAACTATAGCAAAAGTAAAGCTTATTCGCAGATAAATCTATAGCGAAAGTACAGCGTGATTTCCTCTCCGCAAAACTCACCTATAGTTCGATGTTCGATGAACTATTCTATTCTACGACACAAAACTTTCAAAGTTTTCGCAACGACCTGAAGCCGTCCTCCGGGCCCGGTGTCGCATGAGTCAATGGCCTGCGGTTGCAAGTCTTACATCCTGTGTGTTACACACAGAGACATGCGCAATTGGGTGCGCGAGCGCATGCGGCGCCGTAAAAAGAAACAACCGGAAGGCGAGGCGGAGGCCACTGGCAAAGTCGGCCAACAGAAGCCTCCCGTGGATGAACTCCACCCTGAACCCCTTGTGCCCTCGTATGGCACTGAAAAGGCTGACACTTCGGGGGCAACACCCTCCATCATTGAAGCTCCAGGTCACGGCCGGCGAATGGAGACTGAGGTCCAGCCAGAGTCACCGTCCACCCCGCCTCCGGGCTCTCCGGAACAGCGGCCAGCCCAGGCGCAGAAGTCGGCGCGCCCGCCGAAGGGCGTCGTGGTACTGGCAATCGGACTGCCGGGATCGGGGAAGACTACTTGGTTCAAACGCCGCGGCGTGACGCCGCTATCGAGCGATATGCTGCGCTCCATCCTTTTTGACGACATCACGGAGCAGCGCTATCAGGGACTGGTCTTTTCAACATTGCGCTCTCTCCTTCGCGCCCGGCTGATCGCCCGCATGCCCTGGAACTATGTGGATGCCACCAATCTCGCTCCGCACGAGCGCCGCCAATGGATCAAGATGGCAAAGAGCTTCGGCTACGACGTGCATGCGGTATTTTTCGATGTGCCGCTGGAAGTCTGCCTGGAGCGCAACCGACGTCGCGAACGCCAGGTCAAGGAAGAATTGGTCCAGCGCATGGCCGCCAAACTGAAAGCGCCCTCATTCGAAGAAGGGTTTAGCAAGGTGACGGTTGTGCGGGTGAAGAAACCGGACTGATGCGGATTGGGTAAGTGGGTAATTTGGTAAGTGGGTAATTGAAAGGATCCGGCGCGCAAATTACCCAATTACCAACTTACCCAATCTCCCATCTCACTTCAGAAACCTCAGCATTTCTTTGAACGCCGGGGTCCCCGACTGTCCTAGTAGCTCATAAATCATCATTTCCGTGGATGAGATCACAACGCCCGCGTCTCTCATCCGCTCCAGTCCCAGCTTCCAGTTCAACTCGGTGCGCGAGCCTACCGCATCGGCGGCAACATGCACGATGTGCCCCTGATTCAAGGCGCCGATGGCAGTCTGCAGCACGCAGATGTGCGTTTCCATCCCGCAAAGCAGCAGAGTGTTGCGTCCGGCGAGCCTGGCGACGCGGGCGCAGAAGTCGCCATTGCCAAAGCAGCCAAACTCCAGCTTGTCCACGGGAATAACCCCGGGAAGCAGCTCGATGATATTTTGATTGGTTGGGCCAAGCCCCTTCACATATTGGGTGCTGACGATGACGGGCAGATGCAGGATGTTGGCCAGCCGAATCAGCAGCTTTGCGTTGCGGACCAGCCGTTCTTTTTCATGAATGGCGACGAGAAGCCTGTCCTGGATATCGATTACGCCCAGTACGCAATCTTCCACGCGCAAGGGGCGGCGCGCGATCTCAGCGTGAGAGAGACTCTCGATGCTAGTGGTGCTCATGAAAATAGTGTAATGCCAGCGGCGGCTAATTTCAGGCTGGAGGCAGTTCTTGGAGCCGGGGTGACGGCCGGCCACGATTACCGGCGTAACTAACGCACCCTTTACATCACTTTTGTATAGTGGCAACATTACTTTTGTACAGTGGCCGGATTCGGCATCTAAATGACAGAGGAAAGATTCTTATGAGCGATGGCGCGGGACAGGTCTCAGAGAAAGAGACAATCTGCAGCGGGCCCGAGCCCGAAGCGCATAACCCGGCGTTTCCACCGTCCGCCATGGCCGTAGACCAAAGCACGATCTACGGAGGATTCACGCCCGCCCCGACCGGCTCAACACCCCTGAGATCAGCGCCCGTAGTCGCCAAGGATGCCTCCCAGGTGGCCGCCGGAGCAAGCTGGTTCTACTGGATCGCCGGGTTGTCATTGATTAACTCGGTGATTTTATTGTCGGGCAGTCATTGGCATTTCGCTCTTGGCCTGGGGATTGCGGATGTAATGTCCGGCATTGGCAGCGTGACAGGCGCAACGGGGGCAGGTGTTTCTTTTGTGATCAACCTGGTCATCGCGGGCGTTGTGGTTCTGTTTGGATTCTTCGCCGGCAAAGGGCAGAAGTGGGCGTTCCTCGTTGGCATGGTGCTATATGGCCTGGATGGAGGAATCTTGCTCCTGGCCCGGGATTTCTTGAGCGTGGCTTTTCACGGCTATGCGCTCTTCCGTATTTACAAAGGCTTCAAAAACACAGACTAACTCTCTGGTCTTACAGATGCTTGCTTCGCCAGGCAAAAAAAAGCCGCATTCCCGGGAACACGGCTTTGGTATTGGATCGCAAACGTCTGGTTAAGAGCCGGTCAACGGCGGCAGGCGTGTCCTCCAGTTTCATTCGACTCGCAATCGTCAAACGTATCAAACGGCCGCAGGTACTGGGTTGGCTGGAAGTCAGAGTACGCCGGCGGCGTTGGAAGCACGTGGCCGCCAACGACGAAGACATTCAGAGGACCGAGTGCGGCGGCAGAGCTGTTAAGGTCGGTCGAGTCAGTCTCAGGCCAGACCCCCGTGTCCAGTCGTTCCAGCAGCTTCTCCAGAGCGGCGACAGTTTCTGCCGGAGTGAACGTGCAATGTCCGGCGCGATGAACGAATGCCTGGCGCAGGAAGCGGCGATCGCCCGCTTCGCTTACCACGTCTCTATACGCGTTTTCGTTCTGTACCGAAACCAGGCCATCGCCCTCCGTGTGTATGCTCAAGACCGGAATATGGATCCCTCCATTGAAGATGATGTTCTGTTCCAGATAGTCAACCGCATTGGCGTCAGCCTGAATGCGAGCGGCGTCGTTGAGAGTATCAAGGTCTGCGTCCAGGTCCAGACCTGCAGCCTGGTACAGCGCGACCACTTCATCGCGATCGGCTGAGTGCTCGAGTTGTTTGCGGTAATTCACTCCGGTATTCCAGGAAGGATTGCCATGTGCCCGGAATTCCAGTTCGGCGCGGAAAGCAAATACAAATGGGAAGTCGACCTGCTGAAACCAGAGAAACTGGTTGAATTCCTGCGCCGTGAAATCAGTGGGAGCAGGTTCAGGGGACCCCGGAACGAACCAGCCAGGCGTGTCACCGAGCGCTGCGGAAAGCGCGATTCTCGCCCTGCCTTGTGGTGTTGCTTGAGCCGAAGCGAGCAACTGTTCGCTGATCGCGAAGTTCGTGCCCGGATGGGTGATATTCACCAATTGCAACCCTGATCCAAATCCAACCAAATTCTTGAATGCGAAGGCGGAGTCAAGAGCCTGGTTCCAGGTGCCGACGCCCCCGGCGAGGACTCCGCACATGGGAAGCGCGGCGTCAAAACGCTCGGGGTATCTTTGGATCAAACCAGCGGTGATGATGCCGCCCAGCGAGTGTCCCCAGGCAATCGTCTGCCGCGGCTGGCCGACCATGTTGTCAAAAAGGTCGAGCACGGCAATTTGATCGGGTAGGGCTTCATGGATGGCCCACCCCGTAGTCGCATAAGACGAACCGGCCAGGGCGAAGCCGTTGCCAAGAAGAAAAGCGCGTGTTGCAGGATCGCCAACATCGTGTGCCGGATTCGGACTCCCGGGAACCACATATCCGTGGCTGTATAAGAGCAAGGTTCCGTTCCAGGGGGATGGAACTTCAATCAAGTAGGTTGCGCCGTCGGGAAGACTTCCGGCGTGTGTTGTGACTTGCGCGTAAGCGCTGCCAGTGACCGAAAACAGGATCACTGCTGCTAAAACCAAACCTAGATGCTTCTTAATTCGCATGCACACTCCTCCATAGTTCTGACAAAGTCGGCGATTCGAATGCGACAGGATAGGGGCACTTCATATGTCGTCGGTGAATGAGCGATCATTCAGCAACCAAAGGGCACAAATTGACAGCTCTGGTTGAGACTGAAGCAAAATATCAGCCAGATGTGCTTCTGGCGAGAAAATTGCCAGTCCAGATCAGGACTGTTAACGGAGTGGAATTATCCACCAGTCGAGGTGCCGTGTAAAGGAGCAACTCCAGTATTTTTTCCCTTAAGCTCCCAAACTAGTGGTAAGGACGACTTTCCCAGTAGACTTGCGCTGCCGCAGGGAATCCAGAGCGCCGGCCGCGTTAGCCAAGTCAAAGGTTTGCGATACATGCGGCTTCAGTTTGCCCTCCTCAAACCAGCGAAAGAGCTGCGCGTAACCCTGCCGCAACAGGTCCGGTTTGCGCGATTGGTAAGAGCCCCAATAGAAGCCGATGACGTCAATATTCTTCACTAACAGAATGTTCGCAGGAATCTGCGGAATGCGCCCGCCAGCAAAGCCGATGATGAGAATGCGTCCGCCCCACGCGATTGAACGGAGGCTCGCGTCAAACGCGTCACCGCCTACGGGATCGTAGACAACGTCGGCGCCGCGTCCGCCGGTGATCGCTTTCACTCGTTCGCGGATGTCTTCACGCGAATAGTCAATCAGATGGTCGGCGCCATGCTGCTTTGCCAGCCGGAGCTTCTCCTGCGATCCGGCGGCGGCGATCACTTTTGCGCCCATTGCTTTGGCAATCTCGACGGCGGTCAGTCCCACGCCTCCGGCTGCGCCCAGCACCAGCGCCCATTCCCCGGGTTGAAGATGAGCACGCCAGTCGAATGCTCCATGTGAAGTACCGTAAGCAACCGGAAAGCCCGCCGCGCTGGGGAAATCCATTGCATCCGGTACGCGGTAGACGCGATCGGCTGGGGCGATCACTTCTTCGGCATAAGCGCCAACGCCAATCAACGCCATCACGCGATCGCCCGCCTTGAGGTCTTTCACGCCCGCGCCAACTTCGGTGACCACGCCGGCGAGTTCCATGCCCGGAGTGAATGGGAACGCGGGCTTCTCCTGATACTGCCCCGAGATCAGCAGAAGATCGGCGAAGTTGATGCCGGCTGCGTGGACGGCGATCCGCACAGCGCCCTCGCGAATTGCCGGTGAGGGCATGTCCTTAAGTAACAGCTTCTCCGGTCCTCCCCACTCGTTGCACAGCACTGCGCGCATGTTGCCTCCGTTGACGGCTCTTTCTCGAGAAAAACTATCTTACGCAAAGCTTACACGTCCGCAACTAATTTGGGTCGCGGTGTTAATACGATTAAGCAAGTTCAACCTGGAGAGGAACACAAAAAGGAGAATACTTCGTATGCGACGTTATCTAGCACATCTGTTGGCGCTGGCTTTACTGGGGACCGTGACACTCTATGCCCAGGTTGATCCCGGCGATAAAAAAGACCTGCGCAAAGACAAACAAGACCTGCGCCAGGACCGCAAAGACATCAACAAAGACCGCAAGGACCTGAACCAGGACCGCAGAGACCGCAACAAAGACGCGAAAGACCTGCGCGACGACCGCAAGGATTGCAAGGCCGGCGACAAAGCCGATTGCAAGGACGCTGCCAAGGACCGGAAAGATCTCGCCAAAGACCAGAAGGACATCAACAAAGATCGCAAGGACCTCAACAACGACCGCAAAGATGCGCATGCCGACCGCAAGGATATCCGCCATGACCGTCGGGACATCCGCCGCGACCGCCATGGAAAGTAAATTCGACTGCTCACTCCTGGACCCCGCGGGCACAAGCTCCGGGGTCTTTTTTGCCTGACTTGGGAACCTTCATCTCCAAAAAATAGATTTCCACGCGATAACAAATCCATCATTTAGCAAGTCTATGAATTTAGGGAAGAGTGTCTGGATTCTCACAGATTGGCTATAATCCAAAAAATCGCACAACTCAATTTTTGAGGTGCATATGCGTCTTTGCGGTCTACTTGTGTTCCCGGTGTGTCTGCTGAGTGTGATGGGTGCCATTGCACAATCCTGCGATATTCCCGTGGACATTGTGGGTCTGGAGAAGGGCAAGGATTCCGGCGGAATCATCCGCGGGCTCAAGGCCGAGGATGTGGTGGCTATAGTCGGCAAGGGCAAACATGCGCCGATAGAGTCATTGACCTATGACGCCACCCCGCGACGCATTCTCTTTGTACTGGACACCACGCGCGAGCTGCCCTCTGACGCGCGGAGAGCGGAGGCGCAGACGGCGCTCTCCATACTCGACCACGCTCGCCCCATGGACTCTTTTGCTCTGATCACTGCGCGAGGCTCGGCGCGCGAAGTCAAGTTCGATCAGGGCCGCACTGCTTTGAAAGACGCGCTGCAGGATTTGAGCAACGATCCCAGGGACAAACCCAGTTCGCTCGGAGTGCTGGACGCGGTGGAGCAGGGAATCGAATGGATGGGGACGCCCAAACCGGGAGACGCAATTTTCCTGATGGCCATGGACCTCGAAGGAAACCACAAGACCAACCCGAGAAAAACCGTCCAAGTCCTCCACGAGCATCACATCCGGCTTTTCAGTATTGCTCTGGGTTTTGTTAACCTGGCAAACTCGGTAAAAGCCACGCAGGCCATGACTCATCTGGGACTGGGTTTGGCCGAGCCTCTGGTGGGCGGCGTTTTGTATGACAATGGAGAGCAGAACCTCTATCCCATGGTGGTGAACAGCGGCGGCTTTCTATCGGTGCAGAACGCCAACGACGGACGCCGCGAGTTCAAGCTCTCGGAGCGCCTGCCGCGCATGCAGCAAATCGGGATGCAGTTTTACCAGATCATCGCGGAGTTCTATCACCTGAAGGTCAGCTTGCCGGACGCGCACACTCGTGAGTGGACTGTAGAACTCTCAGACAGCGCCAAACAACGCTGGACACCGATCTGGTCTGTGTATCCTCAGGAAGTGTACGGCTGTAAGTAAATCGCGTTGTGCTGTTAGGCGGAGCATCCGAGGAACTTGGCCAAGCCGGCCTTTTGCTCTTCGATCCGATCGCGCGCAACGCCCGAGAGCTTCGCAAACGGCTTCAAGTCCACCAGCAACTTGCCTCGGCTGATGCGATGCGACCAAGTGCCGGCAATCCTTCCATCCACCAGAATCACTGGCGAAATCCATCCTTGGTTGCGATACACCTGCTTGTAGTATCCCGGCTCGATCAGATGGTCCTTGAGAGCGTGCCCCAACACGTAGGAATCAAAACCGGGAAGCAGACAAGCGCTCTTGTTCACTGGAGGAATACTCTTCAGCTCGCGGTAATCCTCTTTTAGAAGGAGTTGTTTTACAGGTCCGAGCTCCACGAGTTCATCTCGCAACTGTTCGCGGATGAGTTTCACCTGCGGCATGGGAAGGCCCGACCACCGCGAAAAATCCTGGAGGCTCGCCGGGCCATATGCTGACAGATACCGGCGAAACAGAAGACGCTGTGCATCTGCAACCGGTATCTTCTTGTACGACGGCAGCCAGAGGTCCGTGCGGACGAACGTCACCTCGTTGCCCTGCGACGGTCCATAACAGACAAGCCCTTCCACAATGGCCGCTCGGAAGCCAAGCGATGCTCCCTCCATCCAATACCTGAGTTTCTTGTTCCACGTCGGCTGGAGCTGCTCGGTCAATTGCCGCTTCGTCTTCGGTCCTGAAGCCAGCGCGTCGACCACCGCTGTGTTCAAAGTCTCAACGTCGGATTCAGTAATGCCGAAGCGGGCCATGACCCGCAGCACGGCGGCAACCCGGCTATCGCGAATTGCGGTGATGACAAAAGGGAAGTCGGCGGCGGGAATCAGATGCAGCGTCTGGCGCATGACCAGTGTCTTGACCAGGCTGCGCTTTTCCCAAAGCGCCGAATGGATTGCCTCACGCTTTAGTTTGCGCGCTCTGGCCCAAAGAGCTATCTCCGCGGCGGACATGAGCTGCGCCTGGGCGCCGCAGATATCGGCACACACTCGCACGGGGTCGGAAATGCGCTGGTCCAGGAGATGATGGCGCTGCATGCGGAACGCGTGAATCTGCTCCGTGCTAACGCTTTGGCCTTGGATATTTGCTGGCATTTTCCCATCACCTGGATTCAGAGCTGAACCTCAGAAGTAAACACCATATCTGGGGTCAGCGGTTTTGAAATTCCACAAGGCTTCGGGGCTGTCACAGGCCATTAACATTCCATCCAATAACCTAAAAAATAATGCTTGACACACAAGCATTTAGGCGTAGGATGTGGTCTGAAGTGGAGTTAAGTGGTAAAGAGCTGGTTTGATTTGGGGCTTGGTGGTCCAAAGTAGACAACAGAGGACATGAAGCAAAAGCAGCCCAAAATTGCGGTGACCGAACCAGAAAAACTCACCATTTTCTCCTTTTTATGGCCGGCAATAGCAGGCCTGGTAGCGGTAAAGAACAATGTTTCGCGGCAACCATCCAACCCGGGTCGACGAAAAGGGGCGACTCAAGGTCCCCGCGGAATTCAAGCGCCTGATCGACGAGAAGTACAGTCAGCAATTTTACATCACAAGTTTGGATGGCAAGGTTGCTCAAGTGTATCCCTTCGAAGAGTGGGAGCGGATCGAGCAAAAGCTGGCGGGGCTTTCGA
>WNFI01217050.1_pt2 | contig 18816 bp, 18 predicted proteins | sample 5400471 | NCBI WGS metagenome assembly WNFI01 (sample SAMN13153348, study PRJNA577476) | soil metagenome | isolation source: 100 cm saprolite on Douglas fir-dominated hillslope | place: USA:California | collected 2013-09-17 | reverse complement strand
CAACGGCGACGGCAGCCTTTACCTCGACACCATTCTGCTCGATGCCGAGCACCTGGCTATCCTGTTCGGGTTCAGTCGCGCCTATTTCATGGTGGATATGGAAGTGCCGTCCGGTTACGTGGAATTCCTGAAGGGCCTGCTGCCGAACAAGCCCGCTGCGGAGATCTACACCGTTCTCGGTTTGCAGAAGCACGGCAAGACGCTTTTCTACCGCGACTTCCTGCATCACCTGAAGCATTCCGGCGACCGCTTCGTGATCGCGCCGGGCATACGCGGCCTGGTCATGCTGGTGTTCACGCTGCCGTCCTATCCCTACGTTTTCAAGGTCATCAAGGACGTGATCTCGCCGCCAAAGGATACGACGCGCCAGCAGGTCAAGGACAAGTACCTGCTGGTCAAGTATCACGACCGCGTCGGACGCATGGCCGATACCCTCGAGTACACAGATGTCGCGTTTCCGACGGCGCGTTTCGCCCCGGAACTGATTGAAGAACTGCGCAGGCTGGCGCCTTCCATGGTCGAGGAGGAAGGCGACACCCTGATCGTCAGGCACCTCTATATCGAACGGCGCATGATTCCTCTGAACATGTATGTCGACGGCGCCGATGACGGGCAGCTTGCGCACGCTGTGCATGAATATGGTGATGCGATCCGGCAACTGGCGGCGGCGAACATTTTTCCTGGCGACATGCTGTTCAAGAATTTCGGCGTGACGCGCTTCGGCCGTGTAGTGTTCTACGACTACGACGAAATCGCCTACATGACGGATTGCAACTTTCGTCGTATGCCGCAGCCGCGCACTCCGGAGGACGAGATCGCCGCCGAACCCTGGTACCCGGTCGGGGCCGACGATATCTTTCCGGAGGAGTTCGCGGCTTTCCTGCTGGGCGATCCCCGGGTGCGCGCAGCGTTTCTTCAACATCATCGGGAATTGCTCGACGCAGACTTCTGGACAGCCACGCAGCGCAGGATCGCAGCAGGCCATGTCGAAGACGTATTTCCCTATCCCGAGACGCTGCGCTTCCGGCGCCGTTTCGTTCCCGGCGCCAACCCGCAATAAGGAGACCGAACCATGGCAACCGATCCGATCGTCATCGTTTCCGCTGCACGTACGCCGATGGGCGCGATGCAGAGCGAACTTAAGGATTTCACGGCACCGCAGCTGGGCGCGGCGGCGGTGCGCGCCGCCCTGGAGCGCTCCGGCGTGAAAGCCGAACAAGTGCAGGAAGTCATCATGGGCTGCGTGCTGCCGGCCGGTCAGGGCCAGGCGCCCGCACGCCAGGCGTCGCTCGGTGCAGGCCTGCCGCTCTCCACTGGATGCACGACGGTCAACAAGATGTGCGGATCGGGGATGAAGGCGGCCATGTTCGCGCATGACCTGCTCATCGCCGGCACCAACAACGTCATGATCGCCGGTGGCATGGAGAGCATGAGCAATGCGCCTTACTTGTTGCCGAAGGCGCGCACCGGCTACCGCATGGGGCACCAGCAAGTGATCGACCACATGTTCCTCGACGGACTGGAGGACGCGTACGACAAGGGCCGGCTGATGGGCAGCTTCGCCGAGGACTGTGCGACCAAGTTCGCTTTCACGCGCGAAGACCAGGACCGCTTCGCCATCACCTCGCTGGAGCGTGCGCAGAAGGCGAACAAGGACGGCTCGTTTGCCTGGGAGACCGTGCCGATGGCCATCAAGGCCGGCAAGGACGAGCGTTTCGTCGAACACGATGAACAACCGTTCAAGGCCAACTTCGACAAGATTCCCCTGCTCAAACCCGCGTTTCGCAAGGACGGTACCGTCACGGCCGCGAATTCCAGTTCGATCTCGGATGGTGCCGCGGCGCTGGTCATGATGCGGCGTTCGATGTCCGACAAGCTGGGCCTGAAGCCGCTGGCAACCATTGTCGGTCATTCGATGCACGCGCAGGAACCGGGGTTGTTCACCACCGCGCCGGTCGGCGCGATTCAGAAACTGTTCGACAAGACCGGCTGGACGGCGGGCAACGTGGACCTCTACGAGATCAATGAAGCGTTCGCGGTGGTGACCATGGCCGCGATGCGGGAGCACAAGCTGCCGCACGAGAAAGTGAACATCCATGGCGGCGCCTGCGCGCTGGGACACCCGATCGGCGCATCCGGCGCGCGCATCTTGGTCACGCTGATCGGTGCGCTCAGGAAGAATGGTCTGAAACGCGGTGTGGCGAGCCTTTGCATCGGCGGCGGCGAAGCCACTGCCATGGCCGTAGAGCTTATCTAAACCCAACACGGAGGCACGGAGAGCACAGAGGACACAGAGAACTACGAAGTACGGAATGAGCGGCGGGATAGTTAACCGCAACGTTTCCGTACAGCCGCCGTACCATTTCTCTTTTGCTTTTCTCCGTGTCCTCCGTGCTCTCTGTGCCTCTGTGTTGGGTGTTGACCTAAGTTGGAGGAGATAAAAAATGGCTACCAAGAAAATTGGCTTCATCGGTGTGGGACTGATGGGTCACGGCATGGCGAAGAACCTGGTCGAGAAAGGCTTTCCGACCACGGTGCTCGGCCACAAGAATCGCGCGCCGGTTGAAGACCTGGTCAAGCGCGGTGCGAAGGAAGCGAAGGACGTGGCCGAACTGGTCAGGACGAGCGAGATCGTTTTCCTGTGCGTGACAGGCACGCCGCAGGTCGAGGACCTTGTCTATCGCAAAGGCGGCATCCTCGAATCCGCGGTGAACGCACAGATCGTAGTCGACACTTCGACCAGCCAGCCGGGTTCAACGCTGAAGATCACCGCGGACCTCATAGCGAAGGGAGTGCGCTTCGCGGACGCGCCGCTGACGCGTACGCCGGTGGAAGCGGAACAGGGGCGGCTGAACACCATGGTCGGAGCGGATGACGCAACCTTCCGCGAAATCGAGCCGGTGCTGAAGGCGTTCTGCGAAAACATTTTCCACGTCGGCGATGTCGGCGCCGGCCACAAGATCAAACTGATCAACAATTGCGCCGCGATCGGCCAGATGGCGCTGATCGCCGAAGCACTGACCGCCTGTGCCAAGCTCGGCGTGGATCCGAAGAAGTATTTCGCGCTGGTATCGAGCGGCGCGGCCAATTCCGGAATCTTTCAGATGATGGCCGGCAAAGCGGTGGAAGGCGATTTCGGCGGCATGAAGTTCGGTCTCGCCAACGCGCTCAAGGACGTGCGCTACTACAACCAGATGGCCATGGAGTTCGGTGTCACCGGCCCGATGCCGATCCAGTTCTACTACGACTTCGCTTCGCCCTACGGCTACATGGCTGCGACGAAGATTTCCGCACTTGCGGCGAGACACGATCGCGTTGTCGAATGGAAACCGATTCTGCTCGGGGTGGTGTTCAAGGTCACCGGTGGCATGCCGCTGCCCAACGCGCCATTGAAGGGCGACTACAGCCGCCGCGACATGGAGCGTTCGGCGCGTTTGTTCAAGATCCCGTTCAAATTGCCGAGCAAGTTCCCGATTGCGGGACAGTCGCCGTCGCGCGTTATCTATTCGCTGGAATCTCAGGGTGCGGCGCGACAGGAAGAAGTCACGCTGGCGCTTTATCGCGCCTATATGATCGACGACCGCGACATTTCCAGTCCGGAAACCGCGGCCGAGGTGGCAGCATCGGTCGGCCTCGATCGACAGAAAGTTCTCGACGTCATCGCCGACCCGGTGATGAAAGAAAAACTCAAGGTCGAAACCGAGGGCGCCATCGCGCGCGGCGTGTTCGGGTCGCCTTACATCATTGCTGACGGAGAACCTTTCTGGGGCTTCGACCGCCTCGAACACGTCGATCGCTGGCTGCGGGATGGAGGTTGGTGAGGGGATGGCCGAATTTCTGCTTTACGGTTTCGCGCAATCGGGAAATTCCTACAAGCCGGCGCTGTACCTCGAACTGGCCGGCGCCAATTGGACGCCGCGTTTCGTCGACTTCTTCAACGGCGAAACCAGAACGCCGGCGTACCGCGAGATTAACGTCATGGGCGAAGTGCCGGTTCTGGAGCACCGCAGCAGGCGCATGAGCCAGTCGGGCGTCATTCTCGATTACCTGGTCGAGCAGTTCGGAAAATTCGGCTGGACCGACAACAGCGATCGTCGCGAGATCCTGCGCTGGCTGCTGTGGGACAACCACAAGCTCACCAGCTATACGGCGACTTACCGTTTCCTGCGCGTGCTCATGCCGGACCCGAATCCGGTGCTCGTCGAGGAGTTCCGCAAACGCGCCGAATCGAGCTGGAAGATTCTCGACACCCATCTGTCCGGCCGGCGCTACCTCGCCGGTGACCGGCTGACGATCGCGGATATTTCGGCCTGCGGTTATCTCTTCTTCGACGACGAACTCGGTGTGGACTGGAATCAGTATCCAAATGTGCGCGATTGGCTGCAGCGCATCCGCTCCGAGCCGCGCTGGAAACACCCGTATCAGCTTCTGCCGGGCCATCCCATTCCAAAGCGCGCTGACTGATAATCGCAGCATAGAACAGATGACCGCCTGCAAATTCTTCTCCTGTTTTCCCTCACCCTCGCTCTCTCTCCCGGAGGGAGAGGGAAGTAAACACCCTTCTCCCCCAGGGAGAAGGGTGGGGATAAGGGAACGCTTTCCACAGAATTCGCAAGACTCAATAAATCCCCGATGACCGCGATCCAGACCAAACTCAACCCGCGCTCTCCGGAATTCAAAGCCGGACGGGAGGCAATGTCGGTCCTGCTGTCCGACCTGCGCGCCAAGATCGGCCTTATCGGCCAAGGCGGCGGCCAAGCGGCCCGTGAGAAGCACGTCGGCCGCGGCAAGCTGCTGCCGCGCGAGCGCGTTCGCCGCCTGCTGGACGTTGGTTCGCCTTTCCTGGAACTGTCGCAACTGGCGGCCTGGAACATGTACGACAACCAGGTGCCAGCCGCCGGAATCGTGACCGGAGTGGGACGGGTGTCCGGACGCGAGTGCGTCGTGGTTGCGAACGATGCGACGGTCAAGGGCGGAACGTATTTCCCGATGACCGTGAAGAAGCACCTGCGCGCGCAGGAGATTGCGCAGCAGAACCATCTGCCCTGCATCTATCTGGTCGATTCCGGCGGCGCGAATCTGCCGACCTGGGACGAAGTCTTTCCGGACCGCGACCATTTCGGCCGCATTTTCTATAACCAGGCCAACATGTCGGCACTCGGCATCCCGCAGATCGCCTGCGTGATGGGATCGTGCACGGCCGGCGGCGCCTACGTGCCGGCCATGGCGGACGAGTCGATCATCGTCAGGAACCAGGGCACGATCTTTCTCGCTGGTCCGCCGCTGGTGAAGGCGGCCACCGGCGAAATCGTCAGCGCGGAAGAGCTGGGCGGCGCGGACGTGCATGCGCGCGTGTCGGGGGTGGCCGATCATTATGCGAACGACGATCCCCATGCGCTGGAGCTCACGCGGCGCATCGTTTCCCATCTGAATCTCAGGAAAGAAGTCAGCCTCGACCTGCGCGAACCGCGCGAGCCGTTATACGAAGCGGCAGAACTGCATGGCGTCGTCCCCGCCGACACGCGCAAGTCATTCGACGTCCGCGAAGTCATCGCGCGCGTCGTCGACGGCAGCGAACTCGACGAATTCAAACCGCTCTACGGCACCACGCTGGTGTGCGGATTCGCGCACATCTGCGGTTATCCGGTCGGCATCGTCGCCAACAACGGCATCCTGTACTCGGAATCCGCGCTGAAGGGTGCGCACTTCATCGAACTGTGCGCGCAGCGCGGCATCCCGCTGGTGTTCCTGCAGAACATCACCGGCTTTATGGTCGGAAAGAAGGTCGAGGCTGGTGGCATCGCCAAGGACGGCGCCAAGCTGGTTACCGCGGTGTCGTGCGCGCGCGTGCCGAAGTTCACGGTCATAATCGGCGGTAGTTTCGGCGCAGGGAACTACGGCATGTGCGGCCGCGCCTATAGCCCACGCTTCCTGTGGATGTGGCCGAACGCGCGCATCTCGGTGATGGGGGGCGAGCAAGCCGCCAGCGTGCTCGCACAGGTCAAGCGTGACGGCCTCGAAAAAGCTGGCAAAACCTGGAGCCAGCAGGATGAGGAGGCTTTCAAGTCGCCGATTCGTGCGCAGTACGAAACGCAGGGCCATCCGTACTACGCCAGTGCCCGTTTGTGGGACGATGGCGTGATCGATCCGGCCGATACGCGCATGGTGCTTGGCCTGGGCTTGTCCGCTGCGCTGAATGCGCCCATTGAAAAAAGCACTTTTGGCGTGTTCCGGATGTAACCATGGACGCGCTCAGCACTCGACAGAACATGGAGTCCGTTTATTTCACCGAAGAGCATGCCGCGATGCGCGAACAGGTGGCACGCTTCATCGCAAAGGAAGTCGAGCCCTACGGCACGGCGTGGGAGGAGCAGGGCTGCGTGCCGCGTGAAGTCTTGCGCAAGATGGGCGCATTGGGTTTGTTCGGCATTACCTACCCGGCGCAATATGGCGGCTCGGACGCCGATGCACTGACATCGCTGGTATTCGCCGAAGCGTTGTCGCGCAGCACGTTCGGCGGTTTCGTCGTAACCGCCCTAGTGCACTCCGACATGGCCTCCCCGCATCTGGTGAACGCCGGGTCGAAGGCGCAACTCGACAAATATCTGCCCGCCGTGATTCGGGGCGAATGCATTACCGCGGTTGCGGTCACTGAGCCGGACGCGGGCTCCGATGTAGCGGGAATCCGCACCAGGGCGCGGCGCGACGGCGCGGGCTGGATATTGAACGGCGCAAAGATGTTCATCACCAACGGCGTGCACGCCGACCTGTATTTCGTTGCGGCGCGCACCGATGCTGCGGCAAAGGGTTCGCGCGGCATTTCCATGTTCATCGTCGAGAAAGGCACTGCGGGCTTTCGCGTTGGCCGCGCTCTCGACAAGACCGGCTGGCTGTGCTCCGACACGGCGGAGCTGGTTTTCGAAGACTGCCGTGTTCCTGCGCAGAATCTGCTCGGCGAGGAGAACGCGGGATTCTATGCGGTAATGCAGAATTTCCAGAGAGAGCGCATTGCCGCGGCAGCGATGGCCGTGGGTAACGCGCTGACGTCGCTGCGCCTGACTATCGAGTATGTCAAGAACCGCAAGGCCTTCGGCGGCGTGTTGTTCGACAAACAGGTGATACGCCAGCGTCTCGCCATGCTCGAAGCCAAGACCCACGCGGCGCGGCAGTTCCTGTACCACTGCGGCTGGCTGGCCGCGCAGAAGCGGGACTGCGTACGCGAAGTCTCGATGCTGAAGGCGCTGACCGGCGAGCTGGCCAACGAAGTGGTTTACACCTGCCAGCAATTTCACGGCGGCATGGGTTATATGCGCGAATCCGCAATCGAACGGCAGGCACGCGACGCGCGCGTACTGTCGATTGGCGGCGGCGCCACCGAAGTCATGCTCGAAGAAGTCGCCAAGCGCTTCGCACCGGACTGACGAGAGCGAAGACTCATGAATCCAAGAATTGCGATGAACCACGGAGGACACGGAGGACGCGGAGGAAAGGCAAGAAAAATAGATGCACGGGTTACACTGTGTTCATTCGCTGATGACGATTCGTGGCGGCAAGAGTTGCCGACACAGATTGCAAACAGTCACCTTCCTTATAACACCGATCGCCTCTTTGTCGTTTTGTTTTTCCTCCGCGTCCTCCGTGTCCTCCGTGGTGAAATGGTTTTTCTAGGATGAATCCAGTCATGCTGCAAACAGAAATCAGCGGCGGCGTCGCGACGATTCGCATGAATCGCCCCGAAGTGCACAACGCATTCGATGATGCTCTGATCGGCGCGCTGACCACGGAACTGAGTCGTCTGGAACAGTTGCCCGCGGCCCGGGTCATTGTCCTGGCCGCCAACGGCAAAAGTTTTTCGGCCGGTGCCGACCTCAACTGGATGCGGCGCATGGCGAAGTATTCCCGGGAGGACAATCTCCGGGACGCCATGGCGCTTGCGGACCTGATGCGTACGCTCGACGGCATGAAAAAGCCGACCATCGCGAGAGTGCAGGGAGCCGCTTTCGGCGGTGGGGTCGGCCTGGTTGCCTGCTGCGATATCGCGATCGCCAGCACGCAGGCCGCTTTCTCGCTCTCGGAAGTCCGTCTCGGCCTGATTCCGTCGGTCATCAGCCCCTATGTCATCGCGGCCATTGGCGAGCGCGAGGCGCGACGTTATTTCCTGACCGCGGAGCGCTTCGATGCCGTGGAAGCCAGGCGCATCGGTCTCGTGCATGACGTCGTCGACGACAGCGCCTTGGATGAAACTGTTTCGTCAATGGCCGGACACCTGTTAAAAGGCGGGCCACAGGCCCTCGCGGCTGCCAAGAAACTAATCGCGGATGTGAGCCGGCGACCCATGGACGATGCGCTTCGCGACGAGACCGCGCGGCGCATAGCGGCAATACGCGTCGAGAGCGAAGGACAGGAAGGCCTCACCGCTTTCATGGAGAAACGCCTGCCTGCCTGGGCTAAGAAAAACTAGAACCCAGACGCGTTCACCACGAAGGATTCTTTTCAATACCCCCTTGAGGGGTGCACGAAGGGAAATACGAAGTAACACGAAGGAATGCAATGGGGATTTTATAAATGCAGAATACCGAAACACGTGATGCTCTTGATCTGCAATTTGTCGAATCGGGAATTGAATCTTTTATTTGGTTCTCCTTCGTGCACCCCTCAAGGGGGTATTGAAAAGAATCCTTCGTGGTGAAAGAGTTTGTACTTGAATGTTTGAAAAAATACTCATAGCGAACCGCGGCGAAATTGCCTGCCGCATAGCGCGCACCGCGAAACGTCTCGGCATACGCACTGTCGCCGTTTACTCGGAGGCTGACGCGCGCGCGTTGCATGTCGCCAGTTGTGATGAAGCCTGGCTAATCGGCCCAGCGCACCCGCGCGAGTCCTATCTGCGCGGCGATCGCATACTCGATGTCGCAATAAAAAGCGGCGCCCAGGCGATTCACCCTGGCTATGGTTTCCTGTCCGAGAACGCGGAATTCGCGCGCGCCTGCCAGCAGGCCGGTGTCGTGTTCATCGGGCCGCCGCCCGCTGCTATCGAAGCGATGGGTTCAAAATCGGCCGCGAAGGCCTTGATGGAGAAGGCCGGGGTGCCGTTGGTGCCCGGCTATCACGGCGCGGCGCAGGAGCTTGCATCGCTTGCGAAAGAAGCCGGCAGAATCGGCTATCCGGTACTGATCAAAGCCTCCGCAGGCGGTGGCGGCAAAGGCATGCGCGTGGTGAGCCAGGCAGCCGAATTCGCCGAGGCGCTCGCTTCGGCAAAGCGGGAGGCGGCCTCGTCTTTCGGCGATGACCGGGTGCTGATAGAAAGATATCTCACGGGCCCGCGGCATATCGAGATGCAGGTATTTTCCGACACGTACGGAGGCTGCCTGCATCTGTTCGAACGCGACTGTTCGGTGCAACGGCGTCACCAGAAGATTCTCGAGGAAGCGCCAGCACCCGGCATGAGCGCAGAACGCCGCAAGAAAATGGGCGAAGCGGCAGTTGCGGCAGCGAAGGCAGTCGGCTATGTCGGTGCGGGGACTGTCGAATTCATCGCCGAGCCGGACGGCCGCTTTTATTTCATGGAAATGAATACACGACTGCAGGTCGAGCATCCAGTCACCGAAATGATAACCGGAATCGATCTTGTCGAATGGCAGTTCCGGGTCGCGGCAGGCAAGGCATTGCCATTGACCCAGGAACAGCTCTCGATCAGAGGTCACGCGATCGAGGCGCGCATCTATGCCGAAGATCCGACAGAAAATTTTCTGCCGGCTGCCGGACGCATCGAGCACCTGCGTGAACCGCAACCGAATGCGCACGTGCGCATCGACAGCGGCGTGCAGGCCGGCGATGAAGTCGGCGTGCACTACGATCCGATGATCGCCAAGTTGATTGCCTGGGACCGGGATCGCCCGTCCGCGCTGTGGCGGTTGCGTACTGCGCTCGGCGAGTACCAGATCGCGGGCATTACTACCAATCTTTCCTTCCTCTCCGCAGTTACCGCACACCCTGCTTTCGCCAATGCCGATCGCGATCCGGGATCGCTCGATACCGGTCTGATAGAGCGCAATCGGGCTGCGCTTTTCCCCGAGCCAGAGCCGGTGCCCGATGAGATTCTGGCGATCGCGGTATTGAGCGAATCCTTGCGCATGGATCGCGAAGCAGCGTCGGCCGCGATCCGTTCGAGCGATCCGTATTCGCCCTGGCATTTGCGTCACGGTTGGCGCCTGAACGAGGATAATTATCATGTCTTCGTATTGCTGGATGCCGACAAGCGCAGACAGATCGTGGCGCATTATCGCGGAGGTGGCTATCTTCTCGAGATGCCTGGCGGCGGGAACACGACCGCTTCCGCGAGCGATGCCGGCGATGGCACGATCGATGTCGAACTCGACGGCAAGCGCAGTCTCGCCACGGTCGCGCGCCGTGCCAGCGAACTGACGGTATTCGCGGGCGGCCGCAGTTACCGGCTGGAATTCGAGCAGCTTGTCGCGATGGAGGAAGAAGATCCCACGGGCCGGCTGGTTTCGCCCTTGCCGGGCAGCGTGATCCAGGTGCTCGTCGACACCGGCGAGGCAGTGGCAAAAGGCCAGGCGCTGATGATCATCGAAGCCATGAAGATGGAACACACGATCAGTGCGCCGAGGAGGGGCACGGTCCGGCAGATATACTTTTCCGAAGGAGAGCAGGTGGCCGAAGGGGCTCAACTGCTCGAATTCGAACCGGAGGAAGCCGTCAAAGCATGAAATATCCAGCACGCGTAAAGATTGTCGACGTCAGCCCGCGCGATGGTCTGCAGAACGAACAGGGTTCGGTGCCTACCAGAGTCAAAGTCGAGTTGATCGACAGGTTGTCGGATGCGGGATTGCAATCGGTCGAGGCCGGCAGCTTCGTATCGCCGAAGTGGGTGCCGCAGATGGCCGATTCCGCCGAAGTCATGGCACGCATCCGGCGCAAGCCGGGCGTGGCTTACCCCGTATTGGTCCCCAACATGAAGGGCCTGGAAGCGGCGATCGCCGCGGGCGTCACGGAAGTCGCCGGGTTCGCTGCGGCCACCGAAGCGTTTTCAAAACGCAACACCAATTGCACGATCGCCGAATCCATGCAGCGCCAGAAAGAAGTCTGCGTCGCCGCCCTGGACGCGGGGCTGCGGGTGCGCGGCTATATTTCCGTCGTGCTCGGCTGTCCCTACGAAGGGGAAGTGAAGCCCCAGGCGGTGGCCGACGTGGCGCGGCAGCTTCGCGACCTGGGGTGTTACGAAATCTCGCTCGGCGACACGATCGGCACCGGCACGCCGGCGCGCGCGCAACGGCTGATCGACGCGCTGGCGCGCGACATCCCCGTGAGCATGCTTGCCGGGCACTTTCACGATACCTACGGGCAGGCGCTGGCCAACATCCTTGCGGTCATGGAACAAGGCGTGGCCGTCTTCGACAGCTCGGTCGCCGGACTGGGCGGTTGCCCGTACGCGAAGGGGGCGACCGGCAACGTCGCCACCGAGGACGTGCTCTACATGCTGAACGGCCTGGACATCGAAACCGGCATCGACATGAATCGTCTGCTGGACGCAGCGCAATTCATCTGCGACAACCTTGGCCGCCCAACGATGTCCCGCGCCGGCCGCGCGCTCACCGCGAAACGCGATAAGGCCGCCGCGTGAACACTGCATTCAAAGACGTACCTTCACCCTGCGTGAACGTCTGCCAGATGAATCCGTTCAACGGGCTGTGCCGCGGTTGCATGCGCACCCTGGACGAAATCGCGGGCTGGCTCGAACTTTCCGCAGCCGAAAAACTTGCGGTGCTCGAGAGCCTCGACGAGCGCCGCCGCACAGGGACTTCACGTTGAATACCGGATTGACCGCACCTGCTCCACGCAAGCTCATGCACCACCGCCGGGTCGAATGTATCGGCTACCGCCGCGACGACGGTCTTTGGGATATCGAAGGCCACCTGGTCGACACCAAGAGCTACGATCTGAAGGACCTCGATCGCGGGCCGGCGCCTGCCGGACAACCGCTGCACGAAATGTGGCTGCGGCTCACTGTCGACGATGAGCTCAACGTCGTCGACGTGGAAGCCCGCACGATATGGGGCCCGTACCACATGTGCGGCGACATCACGCCGAACTTCCAGGCCCTGAAAGGGCTGGCGATCAAAGGCGGCTGGACGCAAAAGACGCGCGAGCTGCTGGGAGGCACCAAAGGCTGCACGCATCTGCTGGAGCTGCTCGGCCCGATCGCCACGACCGCATTTCAGACGGTCTATCCGTTGCGCTCGCGTCGTGAGCGCCAGCAAGGCGTACGCAAGCGCCCCGGCCTGCTGGACTCCTGTCATGCGTGGGCGTCGGACAGCCCGGTAGTCGCAAAGCGTTTTCCGGAGTTCTATACCGGGCCGAAAAAAACCACAACCGGCTAATGATCGATGCGCCCGAAACCGCTGTCCGGCATTCGCGTTCTCGACCTGACCCGGCTTCTGCCGGGGCCGGTGTGCACGCTGCACCTTGCGGATCTGGGCGCCGACGTGATCAAGATCGAAGATACCGGAGCGGGCGACTACGCGCGTACGCTCGGCGCCGCGCCGGGTAAAACCGCCCCGGTCTTTGCCGCGATCAACCGCAACAAGCGGGCAATGCGGCTTGATCTGAAAAAGCGCGAGGGTGTGGAGGTCTTCCTGAAGCTGGCGCGCGACGCCGACGCCGTGGTGGAAGGTTTTCGTCCCGGAGTGGTCGATCGTCTCGGCGTCGGTTATGCCGCCTGCTGCGAGGTCAATCCGCGCATCGTCTATTGCGCGATCTCCGGTTACGGACAGACGGGACCGTATCACGACATCGCCGGCCATGACGTCAATTACTGCGGGTACGCCGGATTCATCGACCAGGTTGGTAATGCGCACGAAGATCCGGCGATTCCGAACATCCAGATCGCCGACATCCTCGGTGGCGGCGTCGTGCCGGCGATGGGCATCCTCGCGGCGCTGCTTGATGCGCAACGCAGCGGCAAGGGGCGTTACGTCGACGTTGCCATGACCGAAGGCGTGCTCGCGCACAATTTGCAGGCGCTGGCCGCGGTTGCGTTGACCGGGAAGGCACATCCGCGTGGCGCGGATTTCCTGTCCGGACGCGAACCCTGCTATTCGGTCTACCGCACGGCTGATGGCCGCTACATGGCGGTGGGCGCACTCGAATGGAAATTCTGGGAACGCGTGTGCGACGTATTCGCACGCCCGGACCTCAAGGACTGCCACTGGGAAAAACGCACGCGGGATGCGAAATGGGGCAAGGAGCAGACCGCGGCGATTTTTGCGTCTAAGCCGCAAGCGCACTGGACCACGAAATTTGCAGGGGTGGATTGCTGTGTCACGCCGGTGCTTTCTCTGGAAGAAAGTTTCTCCGACCCGCAAATTCTCGCCCGCGACATGGTCTCGCACGCAGGCGGAACGGTGCAGTTCGCGCCGCCGTTGAAAATGAGCGAATACGAATTCGCCGTCGAACGTCCCGCACCCGATGCAGGCCAACACACCGACGAGATCCTCCAAGAGGCCGGTTACACCGGTATCGAAATCGAAGAACTGCACGCGACCGGCGTCATTTGACGGGCCCGGCATTCAGGCCGTGGCGTGCGGTTACGCGACGCCCGACGGCGGCGAGGTTATGCTATGTCCGTTGACTATCCGAATCAGGCCGATGCCCCACAGTGGCGGGGTGCGCCATTCGCGGCCGCTGGCCAGAAAATCCGGCCGGCCATCCGCCAACTCTTCGCCCATATCGTGCAATAACAAGTCGGTATACGGATGAATTACGAGATTCGCCGCGGCCGCAATGGCGGCTTTGCCGCCGGTTTCGAGCCGGGGCACGTGGCAGGCGCCGCAATTGGCTTGTGTAAACAGGCCTTCACCCTGCTTTACCCCGGCGTCGTCCACGTTTCGCCTGGCGGGTACCGCCAGCGTCTGAAGGTAAAAGCTAATGTTGTTGAGACGGCTTGGAACCACTTCGGGCCGGTAATTTCCGGTACATCCCCCTTGGCCGCCACATTTGCTTGCCGACGGCACGTCCAGGCACTGCACCTGCACGCTTGGACAGTTCTCCTCCGGAAAAAATTGCGACGTCGCGCCGATATCGCCGAGAAACGCCGATGCAGTTTGCTGACGCAGGTTGGGCTGGTTTGCTTTCCAGCCGAAGCGGCCGAGCACGGTCTTGCCGTTTTCATAATCCCACACGTAGTTCGGTCTGCCGGCCATACCGAGCTTTTGCTGTTTTGCGGCGATGGCGAGTATGATTTCCTCGGGCACCGCTTCGAGTAATCCGAGCCCGACCATGGCGGGTGCGATGCGCGGTGAAATCATGATGTCCCGACCGAGTTCCCCGAATTGGAGCGCGGTGAATTCGATGTTCGGGACGCGCAAGACAACTAGTTCTCCGTCCGCAAGGCGCAGTTCGCGCGCCCGATAGGTAATGACGGCCTGGCCTTCGGCAGGGACGCGACCCGGAATGCCCCGGTTTTGCAGCTGGTCGCCGTAGGCGGGATGCGGATTCGGCCCCCCTTCCCTGGTTTGGCCCGGAATGCTCAGGCGGACCAGCAATCCGCGGGCGGCCTCCTCACCGTTCTCGGGCGCCTTGGCGCGTCCATTGTTCTCATGGCAATGCGCGCAGCGATCTTCGTTGAACGTAGGACCCAGACCCCAGACCCCTCCGGGTTGCGGCGCGACAACCCAGGCCTCATTGAATTGCTCTTTGCCCTTGATGAACTGCTCGGCCTGCTCTTTGTTGAGCATCGGGACCGGGATCGAAAAGGCGGTCACGCCCGATTCGGCGGTGGTGAACACTCCTGCGGAAAGCGCAGCGGGTTCGAGGAAATCGGTATTGCCGTTCGCCAGCAATGCGGCGCAGGCGAGGCCGGCCGACACAGCCAGACCCGATGCATTGATCAGTGATCGTGGTCCCACGGGCTGTGCTTCACTTCCGGCGGGATCCAAATCGTTTGATAGATCTTCTGCAAATCCTTTTCCTTGGCGATTTCGTCGCTTTCCGAAAGCTTCGAATATTTCGCTTGCGTCGGACTGGAGTGGTTCTTGGTATTCAGGCTGGGCGCTGAAATCACTTTTCTAAGATTGCCCTTGCAGCTCTGGCAATGCGCCGGCCCCGGTTCGTTCATCCCGTGGCGGGTCTGGTAGATCACGCGACAGGGATCACAGGCGTATTCATAGGTCGGCATTAGTTGTTCTCCTGCTTTCTTGCTCAAACCCAACTGAAAAGGGCCGATCCCGGATGGAATCGGCCCCATCAACGAAAGATCCAGCAAATCAGGCCAACTTGGTCTTGTCTGCCAGGATCTCGGCTTTCGCCTGCATCGCCTGCTGCTTATTGATATTCCAGATGCGAGCTGCATTCTCTCCAAAGACTTTGCGACGGATTTCCTCGGTGATCTTCGGGTAACCATGGCCCTCGACCAGTTGGTCGGGGATCTGGAATTTGCGGAATGCCTCGATCTGCCATTGCGGGTTGCCCCAGAGCAGCGAATCGGTGCCCCACAGCACGTAGTCGGGGCCGAGGTCCCGCAGCAGGGTGCCAAGGACATGCGCACATTCCAGCGGTCGGCTGGTTACAGTTGCGGCGAACGTCGAGCCGACTTCGCAATACAGATTCTTGCGTTGCGGCTTGAAGGTCTTCAGTGCGGCCAGTTCATTGTGATACGGCCAGGCCGAGTGATAGGCAATAAAGTTCAGATCGAGAAAGTCATCTGCCACGGCGTCGAAGTCCTCCGCGTGCGCATAGCGCGCGTAGAACTGGCCGAACGGAATGCCTTTGTGGCAGCCGACGTTCTTGATGCCCAGCTTGCGGCACTTCTCCCAGATCGGATAAGCGAGCTTCTCGTCGTCGAACCACCAACCCTTCTTCGCGGTCGCGTCGAAGGTGTAGAGCTTGAGGCCCGAGATCTTGTATTGCTCGACATACTGCGTCAGGCGATCCAAGGTTACGCTCAGACCCTGATTGGGCGTCAGGCCACCGGCCAGCATCAGGGTGGATTTGGGCCAGTTGTTGCGCACCCCGACCTGGTATTCCATCGGGATCATGTCCTGCCCGCCGTAATGCTCGCGGAAGCCGAACGGGTTGAAGATGCCGACCGTGGTATCGCTTTCCTGCAGGATCAGTTTTCCGTAGTTCTCGACGTTCATGTCGCGCGTGCCGTTGGGCAGGCCGAAGGCCTTGCCGAGGTCGTCGAGCAACTGCACGAACCACATACCGCGCTCGGTGGTATTGACGCCGAGTTGATAGTGGCCCGGGCGGGTACAGACGTGCGTATGAACATCGACGATGAAGTCGGTACTCGCGCGAGCGACCTGGATGGCTTCACGCTTGGCCCCGACGTCGGCCGCTTCCGCTTCGCCGACTTCGAAGAACTTCATTCCGGTGACTTCGTTCGCGGCGAGCATCGCCGCCGAGAATCCAAGGGAAGACTTGATGAAATTACGCCGCGATACGCCGGCCTTCTGGGCGTAGCCATCCATCTTCTCGGATATTTTCGGTCCCATGCCCCCGGTAAGGAACAGTGAAGTGCCGACTTCGTTACCGTTGAACGGGTCATGAGGTAACTCCTCCAGACCCTTGAAGTGCTGCAGGATATTGAACTCCATTGGCGTTCTCCCCCCTTTAGGCTTGTTGATATTCCAGGCGTCTGATTGCCGTGACCTGAAAATCTTCTGGCGCCTGCGCTGACCACCACAAATATTTTGAAGAGTTTGATACTGACCCTAGCAGGATCACGCTACTCCTGCCAAAAATTCGTGTCAATTGGACCGGCCACGCCGTCGTTGCCGGACGCACTTATGTTGCAGTGCGTGCGGCGCGATCTAAAAATGCAGAGCATGCACGGCGGCGAAAGCGGCCGCGGGATGGATCATTCTTCGGCGTCCGGCTGCAACCAGTAGTTCACGGTATCCGGGTGCGCCGCCATCCAGTTGCGCACGGCGTATTGCGGCGTGAGTTTCTTCACGTTAACGAGGTAGTCCATTTCGGTCACGGCCTTGACCGATAGCGAAATGCGCTGCAACGCCTTCCATGTGTGTTTGTCGACCGTGCCGTAGAAATCCTTGTGCGCCACGAGAAATGCTTTATCGATGCCGCCCAGGAGCTGTTTCGGTTCTTGCAGGATGCGCATATTCGCGACGCGATTGAGATACTGCGGCTGGTAGAGCGGCATGACGAACCAGCGCCGCGCAGCGATATTGGCCTCGAAGTTGGCGACCCAGTCGGCCGGCATCCCGGGTACGAGCTGATAACCGACATCAGCGAGCCCGTATTCTTCCATGATTTTCTTCGAGCCGATCATCAGGCCCGAATCCGCACGCGTGCCGCGAATCTCCTTCTGCATCTTTGCCGCCACCTCGGGTTTGCGCAAATCGGCTACGCCGAGCACTTCGCCCGCGGGTACATAATCCGGCACCGACCAGTACAGCCTCGCATCGTCGAACAGTGTCGTGACCTGCACCGAACTTTCCTTATATTCTTCCCAGTAAGAAGCATGGGCGTGCGGCAGCCAGACGGCGACGAACAGGTCGATCTCTGCCTTGCCGAGCAAGGGGTAAATCTCGGCATGGCTGCCCTTCTTCACGGCGACGGTATAGCCCAGGCGTTCGAGCACGCTCTGCACGACATTGGCGGTAACCTCATAGATGGACAAGTCCACATATCCGAGGGTAACGAAGCGAGATTGCGCAGAGGCATTCGGGCAGGAAAGCAGAAAAGCGGCCAGCATACCGGCAAGCCAGCGTGTCATTGAATGCATGGATGGGTTCCTGATCGTTGCATTCGGCGGACCGGAACATGTCAGGCCCGCCGATATGCACCGCATTCTACTTCTTTCGGTTCCAGTGCTCAGGCTGCAGATCCTGCGAAATGCAACCGCGGAAGTTTCAGCGAGAAGGCGCCGTCGCCGGAAAGCGCATGGTCCACACTTGCCGCCGCGATGAACACCGGATATTCCCAGCCGTATCCGGGGGCTGTAAATGCCCACCCATTGGGAAAATGCACCCATGCTGCAGTGAGCAAGATCGGTAGCAGGAGCAGCAGCCCGTAAGGCGCGTTCTGTAGGTCCAGACCGGCATTATTTCGTACTGAGTTCATGGCTCGGCTCCTCAAGCGGCAATGGTTTCCGGGAATCCGGATTCGAATGGCAAACCGGCCTCTTCCCAGTCCTGCTTGCCCGCGGCGTAAACCGCTACATCGGTATAACCCAGTGCCGAGAGACGGTGCGCCGCGATGTGCGAATTCTGGCATTGGCGGTTGGCGCAATAGACCACGATCGGCGCGGCCATATCGGGAAGCATCGCTGCGGCGAGCGCGTCGACCTGATCGTGCGGCAGATGCAGCGCGCCAGGCAGGTGCTTTGCGACGTAGTACTTTTCGGGCAACGCCTCGACCAGCGCGGGACCATTAGCGGACGACAGCTTGATGCGAAGTTCTTCACGACTGATGACTTTGCTCATTTCGTTCTCCTCGAAGTTGGATGACAGATAGTTGCAACTGCAATTACATAATAGTTGTCTTTAATTGCAATTGCAACTACTATGCAATTCAGGAGGCACACATGAACAAAAGCCCTGAAACCACGAAGAGTTCGGCTTGGGCGCTGTTCCTGACGGCGCATGCCGTGCTTGTCGAGGAAATTGAAGTCCGCCTGGCGGATGCGGGGTTACCCCCGCTGGCGTGGTATGACGTGCTCTGGGCGCTGGAGCGCGCGGGAGACCGGCGCTTGCGCATGCGCGAACTGGCCGACATGACCGTAATCTCGCGCAGCAATATCACGCGCCTGGTCGACCGGCTCGAAACCGCGGG